>ERZ773099.581-NODE-581-length-30743-cov-31.442029_pt1 | contig 30743 bp, 25 predicted proteins | sample MGYA00511120_ERZ773099 | MGnify/ENA primary metagenome ERZ773099 (study PRJEB29015, sample SAMEA2738012) | human oral metagenome | biome: human oral; feature: human-associated habitat; material: dental | place: China | collected 2104 ... | reverse complement strand
TTAAAGAATGCTATCACTTTATCCTCAACTGCTTAGGATTACCAACGATTATCGGCCTTATCTGCGGCTTATTTGGACAAAGTCTGCCTACGATTATCACCGTACAAAACATCTTGTTTGTTCTTTATTTAGTGATTATTTTTTACAAAACACATTTCCGCGATGAGGATTTCAGAAATTAGGAGGTTATTATGCGCGTTACTATCAAAGAAGTAGCGAAATTAGCAGGTGTGTCTCCCTCAACAGTGACACGCGTCGTACAAAACAAATCAACCATCAGTGAGGAGACTAAAAAGCGCGTCCGCGCTGCTATGAAAGAGCTAGACTATCATCCAAATCTCAACGCCAGAAGTCTGGTCAGTCAGTCAACCCAGGTCATCGGTCTGGTCCTGCCAGATGATTCGGATGGTTTTTACCAAAACCCATTCTTTCCAACTGTCCTACGAGGCATTTCACAAGTCGCTTCGGACTACGACTATGCCATTCAGCTTAGCACTGGGCAGGACGAAAAACATCGCTTAGAAAATATCAAACAAATGATCTTCGGGAAACGCGTAGACGGTTTGATCTTCCTTTATTCTAAGCCCAACGACCCGCTGGTTGAGTTTGCAGCAAGCAATCAATTCCCCTTCCTTATCTTAGGGAAAGCCGTGTTGCCATTTATCTCTCTAGTAGATAATGACAACATCAAGGCTGGCTACGATGCAACTAAATATTTTATTGATCAAGGTTATCAGAAAATTGCATTTCTAGCTGGGAATAAAGAGCTGGTCGTCTCTCAAGACCGTTTTGCAGGCTACAAACAGGCTCTTAAGGAAGCAGCTATTCCTCTGAATGAAAGTCTAGTGAAATTTTCTTTTGGTTTTTTGTTAGAGGATAGTATCTATAAAAGTATGGAAAAAATGCCAATCAACGAGATTGAAGCATTTGTAACATCCGACAGTATGGCTGCAGAAGGAGCCCTCCAGTATCTCAAAGATAAAGACCAGCAATTACCGATTATCACCTTTGACTCTATCAAACCGCGTATTGATGTAGAGGCGTACATAGATATAAACGCTATCGAACTCGGTAAGGAATCGTTCCGTACCCTTTTTCAAATTATCAAAGACAGTAAAGAAAATAAGCACATTTGTTACCGTCAACTTATCCAACATACTATCATCACCCGTTAAGGAGAAATTATGGCATTTCGCACCTTTCAAGCCTATTTAGATGACGAGAATATCATCACTATTGAATTGGCCAAGACCTTCGACGCCTATTCTATCCATTTCACTCTTGAAGATCGTCATGGGTCGAGCCCATTAACGATTAAAAGTATTAACAATCAGGAACAGCAGATTATCTACACCGTCTCAGCCAATGAGCCAATTGACCTGACAAAAATTTATACCATATACGATCAGGACCGGAATCATACGATTCTCCAGTATCGACACATTATCCAAAAACCAATTTTTGATGAGTTATTTGATTATGCTGGTGAAGATTTAGGAGCACATTATAGCAAGGATGCTACTGAATTTAAACTTTGGGCTCCAATTTCTGAAAAAGTTCATCTCCATATCAAATCCAGAGTTTATCCCTTGGAACGTCAGAAAAGAGGGACATGGTACACTCAGGTAGCAGGAGATCTGGAAGGCCAAGCTTACTTCTATCTCCATAAAATAAATGGAAAGTGGGTAGAAGTTCACGATCCTTACGCCCTATCATCCGATGCCAATTCCGGCAATAGTTTTGTTATTGACCAGAATAAAATAAAAAAACCAATCCATCGTGCTAAAACACAGGTGAAACCAACTGATGCCATCATCTATGAAATGAGTGTTCGGGATTTTTCTATGCAAAAGGAAGCCGGTTTTTCCCAACCAGGTAAGTTCAATTCCCTGACTGAATCCCCTGAAATAGATGGTCATTATTTCGGTCTGCAATACCTCCAAGATTTAGGAGTTACTCATGTCCAGTTGATGCCTTTGTATGATTTTGGCAGTGTAGATGAGAAACATCCTGAATTAGTCTACAACTGGGGATATGACCCTGTACAGTACAATGTTCCTGATGGGAGCTTTGCCACCAATCCACACGATCCCTATAATCGAATTTTTGAATTGCAACAGGCCATTGAGACCTATCATCAAGCAGATATCAGCGTTATTATGGATGTGGTTTACAATCACGTTTATGATGCCGACAGCTATGCTTTTGAAAAAATTGTTCCCGGATATTTCTATCGCTTAGATGCTATTGGTTTTCGTACAAATGGAACTTTCTGCGGAAATGATGTGGCCAGCGAAAAAGCTATGGTTAGACGTTACATTAAGCAATCCGTTAAGCAGTGGGTCAGTATCTATGGCTTTGATGGCTTCCGCTTTGACCTCATGGGAATCCTTGATATTCAAACCATGCAAGAAATTGCTCAGGAACTCAAAGCACTTTATCCAAATATCCATCTGTACGGTGAAGGATGGCAAATGGACACTGGCTATGACACCGAATTGCTGGCTCATCAGTACAATGCTGAGCAACTGCCCGACTATGGTTTCTTTAGCGATAACTTCCGCAATACTATAAAACAAACCATTGCTCAAGGAAAGAGGACAGAGGATGAACAATCAGCCAATCAAATGGAAAATATCCTAACAGCGAATGTCGGCTTGAGCGGCACACCTCACTTTATCAGTCCTTCACAGGCTATTAACTACGTAGAGTGCCATGACAACGCAACTGTCTTTGACTATTTCGATCTGCTGAATCCAGAAATCACTCTCAGAAACCGATTGGCCAATTCTCGTTTAGCTCTGCACCTTGTTCTGCTTGCTCAGGGAGTTCCCTTTATCCATAGCGGTCAAGAATTCTTCCGCACCAAAAATTTGATTGACAACAGCTATGATCAACCTGATGAAATCAACAAACTAGACTGGATTCGCTCCCTGCATTATCAGGAAGATATTGAGTTTTTACAAAGGTTGATTGAATTCCGCAAAACCAATCCCCTACTTCACCTTGCTACAAGTAAGGCTATCAGGAAAGCCTGTAAAGTAGAATGGCTCAGCCCTACTCTTGTCGAATATCGTATTCAGCAAGGTAAACAACAAATGACGATTGTCATAAACTTCTCAAATGAAGAAGTCGTATATGATAACCAATACAAGCAAGAATTATTTGTTCAGTATCCGCAGATTGGGTTGAAAAAATCCATCCTTCCATCCGCTAAATCCTACACTCTTGCTGCCAAACAAGTCATCGTGTTGAAATAATGAAAATACAAAAAGACGTTCTCTTTCCATTCCGAGTCATCCGGATGAGAAAGAAAACGTCTTTTATATTGGAGAAAAGCGCGGTCATTATTTTAATCAATATAGAAATGATTAAATGCTTTCGATTTGCTGTCAGAAAATAGCCACAAGCATTTTATTCTTCTATAAATTTTCCCAAGATATGTACATTATCAGACACGGAGACAAACGCTGTCGGATCTATCTGATTCATGATGTACTTAAATTCGTTAAACTCTGCACGCGTAATTACTGTAATCAAAACCGCCTTTTGTTCGTGGTTATAGGTTCCCTCAGCTCCATTGATAATGGTTGCTCCACGGTGCAGTTTATTGTGAATCTTATCAATCACTCTTTCCGGATGGCTGGTAATAATCATGGCCTGCATCCGCTTTTGCTTGGTAAAGACCGCATCGGTCACTCGACTGGATACAAAAATTGTAATCATCGAGTAGAGAGCGTATTCCCAACCAAAAGTCAGACCAGCAATCAGCATAATAATCCCATTCACAATCAAGGAAATACTGCCGACATTGCGGCCTGTCCTCTTGCGAATGGTCAGACTGACAATATCTGTGCCTCCGCTCGAAATACTTGACTTGAGAGCAAAGCCAATCCCCGCTCCCATGACGACACCCCCAAAAAGCGCATTGATGATAGGATTGGTCGTCAGCGTCACTTCTGGAACAAACTGTATAAAAAGCGAGCTCATTGAAACTGTGATAAAAGTAAAGACCGTAAACTTATGCCCGATTTGGTACCAAGCCAAAATCATCAGCGGAATATTAATCGCATAAAAGGTAACGGAAACCGGAATAGTGAAACCCAGAAATCGGGTACTGAGAGCAGTAACAATCTGCGCTAGACCTGTTGCTCCGCTTGAGTAAACATGCCCCGGTTGAAAAAAGAAATTAACTGCGACAGCGGATAAAAAACCGTAGAGCACAGAAGCCGAGATCTTTTCAGCATATTTTTCTCTGGAAATACTTCTCAAGACTTGCAATAATTTAAAATTATAGGCAAATCTACGGATATAAAAGCGAAAGTGTTTATAATACTTAGTCTTTTTCATGAACTTCTACTTGTAAACTTAATTCCTCTAATTGAGCAGGAGCGACTATGCTTGGCGCTTGAGTCATCGGGTCAGAAGCCTTGTTATTCTTAGGAAAAGCAATGACTTCACGAATATTTTCTTCTCCAGCAAGGATCATTACAAAGCGATCCAAACCTAAGGCCAGACCTCCATGCGGTGGGAAACCATAGTCCATCGCTTCTAGGAGGAAACCGAACTGCTCCTGAGCTTCTTCAGCTGAGAAGCCTAAAGCCTTAAACATGCGTTCCTGCAAATCTTTTTGATTAATCCGCAAGCTACCGCCACCTAGTTCGTAGCCATTGAGTACGATATCGTAGGCAATGGCCCGTACCTTGCTCAAATCTCCTTCCAACTCATGGGCTGTTTGGTCTTGTGGCAGGGTAAATGGATGGTGGGCACTCATGTAACGGCCTTCTTCTTCAGACCACTCAAACATCGGCCAATCTACCACCCACAAGTAGTTAAACTTAGCAGGGTCAATCAAGCCTAACTCCTTGCCCAGTCGGACACGAAGAGCGCCCAGTGCAGCATTGGCAACCTCCAAAGCATCTGCTACAAAGAGGACCAAATCATTTTCTTCAAGCTGTAAAACTGTTGTCAACTGACTTGACAGGTCTGTCAAGAACTTAGCGACAGGGCCAGTCAGCTCTCCGCCAGTGAATTTGATCCAAGCAAGACCCTTGGCTCCATGCTGCTTCGCTTGCTCTGTCAGCTTATCAATATCCTTACGTGAGTATTTATCAGCAGCGTTTTTCACCACAATCGCCTTGACAGCTGGTGCTTCAGAAAAGACTTTAAAATCAATTCCCTTGACAAGATCTGTCAAGTCCTGCAACAACATTTCAAAACGAGTATCTGGCTTGTCACTACCATAAAGAGCCAAAGCGTCATCATATTTCATCTGTGGGAAAGGCAAGGCAACTTCGATGCCCTTGGTTTCCTTCATGACACGGGCAATCAAGCCTTCTGTAATGTCTTGGATTTCCTGCTCCGATAGGAAAGAAGTTTCCAAGTCAACCTGTGTAAACTCTGGCTGACGGTCTCCACGCAAGTCCTCGTCTCGGAAACACTTGACAATTTGGTAATAACGGTCAAAACCAGCATTCATCAAAAGCTGCTTGGTAATCTGTGGGCTTTGAGGTAGGGCATAGAAATGACCCTGGTTAACTCGGCTCGGCACCAAATAATCACGCGCCCCTTCAGGCGTTGACTTGGTCAAAAACGGTGTCTCCACATCGATAAACTCTAGCTCGTCCAAATAATTGCGGATAGAGTGAGTCACTTTGGCACGCAATTTGAGATTGTCCAGCATTTCTGGCCGGCGCAAGTCTAAATAACGATAGCGCAGGCGCGTATCATCGTTGGCTTCAATTCCGTCCTTAATCTCAAAAGGAGTCGTCTTAGCAACATTCAGCACTGTCAGACTTTCTACGTGTAGCTCCACACTTCCTGTAGCCAGCTTATCATTGGCCTGCTCCCGCGCTGCGACCTTACCTGTCACTTCAATGACAAACTCGCTGCGCAAACTCTCAGCAGTCTTCATAACTTCTGCTGGGACACTCTCAGGATTGATGACCAGCTGCGTAATCCCCTCACGGTCACGCAGATCAATAAAAATCAAGCCTCCCAAATCCCGACGACGGGCAACCCAACCTTTCAAAGTGATTTCCTGACCGACATGCTCACTACGAACACGTCCCGCATACATTGAACGTTTCATTCTTACTCTCCAAAATTTTAATTCTTTTACTATTTTACCACAAAGAGGCAGGGAAAGTGAGCATTTTTCAGAAAAAGACTGCTTTTTCATAAAGTATAAAAATCCGAGCGGATGACTCGGATTAAAGTGTATGTGATAGTCGAAAAAACTATTTTTTATCTTCTTCCTGATAAATGGTCGGCGCCAAACTCTTGACAATCATGGAAGTAAAAAAGCGAAAAACAGCCGCAGCAAGTCCGAAGATGGGCGCTAGGTAACGAAAGAAGAAGTCACCTCTCACCACATAGGCCAGCAGCCCCGCAATCACAAAAATGGCCAAACCTTGGATAAGAGAGTATAAAACGATTTTTTTCATATTTTTCCTCCGTGTTATAGAAATAGTATAGCATAAATCATCACTGTTGAAAAATTATGAGAAAGGTTGCTTTAGATGTGAAATTTAACCAAGCTAAAACCTTATAAAGTCAGAAAGGCTGATCAAAATACAAAGCTGTGCCATTAAACTATACGAGAGATATAGTGTAGAAAATAGTACAAAAATGAAACAGAAGAGAAAAAGCAGACCACCTAAATATACTTAAGTGGAAATCACATCATCCATATTCTCAAGAAAGATTGATAACTCCTCTAAGGTCTTTCCGTTTTAATGATATCAAAAATAACTTTAATTCTCATCTATTGGAAGTTGATCTAAATTAGGTGGTTGAGGATTTAAACGTTTCAAGACTAATTCATAAAAAACGATTATTCAACCTATCAGATGAATTTAAAGTAATGATGTTAGTCTTGGATACGAATCTTACCATTACTATCAAAACCAATTGCGTCAACTTGTACTTTTTTTATCTGCCCGTCAACAGTAGTTGCTATTGTAATTCGATTCTCAACATGGTTAGCAACCTGTTTAAAGTTTTCAGTTTGAGCTATCTTAAACTCTTTCCCTACGTTTGATTCTGCTTCAGATTGTTAACCTTCAACTTCCAATCTGACATAGAGAGTGGTTCTTCTCCCAAGCTCGTCTTGTGGGCGACATATTCATTATAATCAGCCCTAACTTGCTTCACCTTCAGTACATCTAGACTTATAGTTTAATGGCTTCTCAGTTTTCCTAAATCCGCATCAGCCGTGCTAGCTTTAAGATGCAAGTCTTTCCTACTGCTGTCATGCGATCATCATAAACATCCTTAGCTGCTTGAATCGGACTGATTTCATTTTTAAAATGGCAGAGCCTAACCCTTATGAAATCAGATTAGATTGTCAAGGTACTAATCGGAGAGAGTTTCCTTTTCCCATTATACCATATTAAACATTAAGTACAGAAAGGAGGGGAAAGTCTCATTAATAATGAAAAAGAAAAGACAAACGTCTCCTCTTATATTCACTTCACTTAACTCATTCCGGCAATTCTATCTTCAAACTCATATCCGTTGGTTGCAAGACCTTCTGAACAGCAGCTAGAAAGGCTAGACCGTTGTCAGATGGGGAATACTGGAATGTGATATGAATGACTTTTTTATCAAAGTTATCGCCATATCGCTCCACATATTGCTTGCTTTCGAGGAAGTAGATGTAATTGTTGAGTTTTTCTTGAAGTTTCAACAAATGTTCCTCCTCCAAAGCTTCTATCCATTTATTTTCATCAATCAATAACAACTCTAGATGGTCATCTGAAACACCCATCGCATCGATACTTGTAACGTCTAGTTCAATTTTCTCAACTGTTTTAATGGTTTTTACTACCTTTGGTGGATTGTAGTATTTTTCCTTGAATTCCTTGAGAATCTTCTCTACCTTTTCTTCATCACACTGTCTGTATAATGGACTACGGTCTAATACATTACAGAGTCTTTCATAGGTATAAGTACGTTTCTGCTCATCTGATAATTTTGAAATGCTTTCTATAATATTTCTTACCAATTCATCTGTTTCAATAACAAAGGGAAGGCTTGTATATTTCTTTACCCATCTACTTTGAATAGAAATATATTTCGTTACTTTCTTTAATCTCATTAAATCATTAGATAAACTAAACTCTTTCAAGATATCAAAGGTTCTGCGCGCTATATCCCTATCACCTTCCACATACAGAGGGTATAAGCAATATTCTATCAATACTAAAATGTCTGTGCTATCAAGTTCATAAGAATCCCTTTGCCATATACGATATTTTGGATTTGTACCTAAAAAAGCTTCCTCCTCTTTCCCTTCTCTCATCGTATCTCGATAAAAATTAACAAAAGATTCATATTCTTTAGGCTCTGGTATTTCAAATTTTTTCATTTATTTACTCCATTGGTTAATTCTAAAAATCCCTTCAATTGAAATAATTTCATTAGTGCCTGGTTTATAGACACGTGGATTTTTGATTTCATAGTATCCTTGACGTTCAATAGCGGATAGAAACTCATCGTAGGAATGCCCCTTCATATCAATTGATGGCATAAGTAGTTCGCTATTTAGAAATGCTAAATAATCTTTTTATAAATATAGTCTCATTATATCATAAAAAAGAGAGCGTCATTCGCTCTCTTTATCACTCCGGTAATTCTACCTTCAAGCTCATATCAGTCGGTTGTAACACTTTCTGAACCGCTGCGAGAAAGGCCAATCCATTATCAGATGGAGAATACTGAAAGGTAATATGGATGACTTTTTTATCAAAGTTATCGCCGTATCGTGCCACATACTGCTTGCTTTCGAGGAAGTAGATATAGTTGTTAAGTTTTTCTTGAAGTTTCAAAAGATGTTCTTCTTCGGTATCTGGAAGCCAAAGATTGCCATCTATTAATAAAAGTTCCAAGTCTGTATCACTCGTTCCGATTGCATCAATTTCTGAAATATCTAACTGAATGAGAGGTTCTTTTATCCAAAATTTTGTTTTTATCAAACGATAAAGTCGATTTATTGCATCACTTTCATTTTTAAATTCGTCTCTTATCCAGATATCTTGGCGCTCATTAACCTCATATACTTTATATTGTTTAGACTTCTCATCGTAATAGTATCCCAAAGTAAATTGGCCTTCAAATCGTTCATCAAGCGCAATATGAAATATCCCTATTTTATCTCTATGTTTATTAATGAAATTTACTAATTCTTGTTTCGTCATTTAAATTCCTCCATCATCCCCATATTCAGCATATCAATTCCTCCAAAAGGTGTTACAATCTGTTCAGCGCCACCTGATATATCACCCCATTCTGCTGCTTTCCCATGAACACCATACTTAATATCATCACTAGACATGCTCAAAGAAGTAGATGTATCGGATATATACTTTCGATACTTATCCGACAGCTCTAAAAATTGGTCTTGTGATACCTCTTCAATTCCTTCTTCTCTCAAAAACCTATTAAAAGTCTTGATATCACCTTCACTGATAGCATCAATTTTATCAAAATAACTATCGGTTTTAAAGTTACCGTTATGGTAAGCTTTAAGATTTTCAACATATGGAATTGAACGTTGACTGTACGTATATGGCCCTTCACTAGGAATATCCGAGAAGTTACCTCCTCCCATATGCCCAAATCGGCCTATGTGCCTTCTCATGGAGATTGAGCTGAACCAGATCATCCTTACCACGTAGGCCAATCGGCACAGCCAGACTCTTATAGGGTGCATTCTTACCCCAGCGCTTAGGAACTTGCAGATCATCGAAGGTCTCTGCCCCATACATCTCCATAAAGGTCACCGTATCAGGAATAGAGCTCTTGAGATTCTGCAAGTGATTGAGCGGTGCCAGCGTTCGGGCAATCCGCTCCTTATCATAATCCTCTGGAAAGTGGTCTAAGCGGAAGTCGGTTTCCTTCAAGACCCCTTCTTCCATGACCAGTTGTCCCGTATTGCGGTCCTTGATATTGATAACCGTCTGGATATTCTCAGACAGCGAGCTCATCACATCTTCCACGAAGACAAGCGAACAGCCTAGGACAGTCATTTTATTTGTTTGGGAAATCGCAGAGCAGATAAATAAACGTAAAATAGAAAGTTTTCAAAGTACTAAAAGGAAAATGTCCTTGTCCCATTATACCAAAATAGGAGAGCGGATGGAGAAAACGAGCGTAAAAAACCACCTGAGTCATTTTCAGGTGGCTAGACAAGCAGATCGTCAGCGCAGATGACGAAGTGAATCTCGTTAACTTCAAATTGGCAGCACGGATGACGAAGTAAATCACGTTAGTTTCAGACTGTCAGCTCAGATGACAAGAAAAAAGTCGCTAAATTTAGATATGCTGTTTCTTCAATTAGATCAAGCGGAGCGAAAATAAATAGAAAGGACTCCCTAAAATATATTCAGAGAATCCTTATTTATCCTATGGAAAATCTTTATAGAGACTTTCTCCAATTTCAACTTGTTTACGACGAGTATGTTGCTCCTGAGTCGTTGTACCCCCTTGGATATAACGTTCTCTACGCTCCGCTCGTGACTCAGGCGCTTTCGTATACATATTCTGTCCGATGGACTGAGCCATACTCGCATCAGCGCTTCGAAAGGCCTCACCAACCGCCCCAAGGTACTCATCTAAGGAACTAATCGTCTCCACCATTTCCTTAGAGAGTTTCTTAATACCATCTGTCGCAGCTCCTATCTTTTCCGTCGCACTTGAAGAAATGAGGTCCGAAACGTTATGTTCTAACTCGCCACTCATATCCTTAAATGCACCATTTACACGGCTTAGATTATCCGGATTAATTTTCTTATTACTCATCGGCTGTCTCCCATGTCTACTTTATAAAGGTTTTTTAGAGCTGGATGCTGCTCCAACCAGGCATTCGCCTCTTGGCTGTTATGAATCTGAACATCTGAGACTTTCCCATCTTCATTCAGTCCATAAACAGTTAGGATGTCTTCTCCCTTGGGTGCGAACCAATGAAGAAGAGTATCAAACCACTCATCCGGTGTGACCTTATCTGGACGAACATAAAGCGACCAATTCTGATTGATGAGTTTATCTTCTAGGTCTGGATAAAGACTATAGAGATTAATATTAGTACCTTGTTTCACTTCTTTAGAAGTTCTATCTAGCAATAATCGATTCGAAGGATGAAGATAATCTAGAGATCTTAAAACTTCATAATAATTTGTTACACTTGCAGTATCCTTTATATCATCATTCATTCCAAACCTTGTATCTTTTGGAAGTTCCACCACTTCTTCCGTCTCCACATTGAGATAGACTGTTTTGATTACCCAATTCTCTTCATCCGATAAATCTCTAATTTCTAACCCAAAGTAGTGAGTATCCTCAACGTAATAGGAGTCGAGTAGATTTGTAGGAATACTTTTCTGATTGTAGCTTCGCACTGCCTGAAAAAGGTCAATCTTTCGCTCTGGCAAGCCCTCCTCGTCTAAATTATACAAAATCAAGTTCCAATACTCCCCTTCCATCTGAAGATGAGGGGTTTCATGTATCTTTCCTTCTTCCCCTACTATAAAAGTCTTATACTCATCTGTGATCGCATATGTTTTACTGACAAATAAACTACCTTTATTGCTAGGCTCAAGGACATATTGGTTCTTATCTCCAAATAGTTGAAAATCTGATTTTTCTCTGGCAGTTCTCATTCTATACTCTTGTTCTTTGATTGTTTGACTTTGCTTCAAAAGAAGAAAGAAACAAGATCCCGTTACGACTAAGAGGCTTAAAATTCCCAGAATGATTAGTATTTTTTTCCTATATTGTTTCATTGACTTCCTCCTGAGTATTTGTTGTTTGTATCTGATGAACAAGGATTATAAACTCTTAATCCATTATACCATATGAGAGATACCGTTAGAAGATGGGAAAAACAAAAGAAACCCACCTGAATTATTTTCAGGTGAGTTCATATAATTATGGAAAATCGTGATATCGGCCCTCTGCGATATCTGCCATTTTTCTACGATTATGGCGTTCTTGAGAATCTTTTCCACCTTGGATATAGCGTTCTCTGCGCTCCGCTCGTGACTCAGGTGCTTTCGTATACATATTCTGACCGATGGACTGAGCCATACTTGCATCTGCGCTTCGAAAAGCCTCACCTACTGCTCCAAGATACTCATCTAAGGAGCTAATCGTCGCAACCATTTCCTTTGATAGTTTTTTTATGCCATCTGTCGCAGCTTGAAGCTTCTCTGTCGCACTAGAAGAAATTAAGTCTGAAACATTGTTTTTTAACTCGCCACTCATATCTTTAAATGCGCCATTCACACGGCTGAGATTATCCGGATTAATTTTCTTATTACTCACTCTTTATCACTCCCGTCTGCTCTATAGTAGTCTACATTCCGAAGGGCAGGATGTTTCTCCAACCAGGCATTCGCCTCTTGGCTGTTATGAATCTGAACATCTGAGGCTTTCCCATCATCATTACGTCCATAAACAGGTAGGATGTCTTCCCCCTTGGGTGCGAACCAATGAAGAAGGGTGTCAAACCACTCATCCGGTGTAACCTTATCTGGACGAACATAAAGTGACCAATTCTGATTGATGAGTTTATCTTCTAGGTCTGGATAAAGGCTATAGAGATTGATGTTAGGATCTGGAACTTGTCCTTCAAGCCTAGTTGTAACGATCTTATTTGATGGATCAATATAACCCTTAGAGTCTAGAACCTTATCGTAGTTTGTTGTTCTTGCGATTTCGCTTATATCATCATTCATTCCAAACCTGGTATCTTTTGGACGATCCACCACTTCTTCTGTCTCCACATTGAGATAGACTGTTTTGTAACTTCGATTCTCTTCATCCGTTAAATCTACAATTTTTAACCCAAAGTAGTGAGTGTCCTCAACGTAATAGGAGTCGATCAGACTTGTAGGAACGCCTTTCGGATTGTAGTTTCGTACTGCCTGAAAAAGGTCAATCTTTCGCTCGGGCAAGCCCTCCTCGTCTAAATTATACAAAATCAAGTTCCAATACTCTCCCTCCATCTGAAGGTGAGGGATTTCATGTATCTCTCCTTCTTTCTCTACTATAAAAGTCTTGTATTCATCTGTGATCGCATATGTTTTACTGACAAAGAAACTCCCTTTGTTTTTAGGCGCAACGACATATTGCTTCTTATCTCCAAATAGTTGAAAATCTGATTTTTTCCTAGCAGTTCGCATTCTATACTCTTGTTCTTTTGGGGGTTGACTGGGCTTCAAGAGAAGAAAGAAACAAGATCCCGTTATGACTAGAAAAAGAAGAAGGAATAATCCGATGACTTTTCGATTTTTAAATATCTGTTTGTTCACTATTAGTTACCTCCTATGCCAACTAAATGATTGAAATAAAGATCCTCATTCTTACTATATTCATCATAATTAAATTTATAGTCTCCCATATCCTGTGTCACATTTTTGAATTCTCTCAATCCTTTTACGAGCTTCTCTCCACCCAGTTGCTTAGGAGAAATGCTACCGTCCCCACTGAAAAGGGATTTCACTTCTTTTGTATAGTCCCCAGATGGTTCAATCGCTTTTAATTGTTCTTCTACGTTTTTTAAATCAATAAGTGCGCTTGCTACATTACCTTCTTTTTTATTTAAAATCTGACGGAAATAATAACCTTTCATCCCATTCTGCTGGAGGTCTGCCATCCGAAGATTAGCCTCAAAGTCATAACGAGATTGACCAGAAATATGCTTATAGCTATTATTTCCTTCTTTTATTGCTGTAGCACCAGTATCCATTTCTTGGGCTAAAAGATCTTTATCAATCTTTTCCAACTCTGATTGAATCTTTTGAGCTTTCTCAAAATGTTCAAAGAAACCACCAGCAACATGTGAACTAGCTTTTTTTAGATCCTTATATTTTTTGAAGTCAGTTTCACTCAGTGCCTTTGTACCATTTTTAGCTACATCATCAAGTAGGTTCTTCTCCTCTTTGGTTGTCGCTGCTGCTTCTACCATATTCCAAAAGAAACCTGCAGCCGGGTTCATAGATACAATGTTCTTAGTTGTATTATAAGCGGATTCCAGCCATAAGCGATCTTTTTGGTTTCTAAGTTCTTCCATTTTATTTAATTTTCCAAGCTGATCCCTCTCCTTATAACTACTTACACTAATCGTTTCAGAGCCGTTCTTTCGGTCTATTCCTAAATCTTGAACTGTAAAGGTATATTCACCATCCGTCTTTAAAGAGGTAAAACTTCCTGCTTTAATATTTCGTTTAGTCGTCGCTGTAAAATCACCAATTTCCCCATTGCCTAGAGAAACTCCTTTAGCCGTGATTGTGGTCTTTCCAAATTTTTCAGTATTCATATACGTTAAAATATTATTTAGACGACCATAGCGAACGGAGCTTTCCTTTAATGATTTTAAGCGTTCTTTTGCTTCCTCTTCTCCTTTTAACCATTCTTGATACTCTTCACTATTGTAGTCTTTTGGCATAGGCTTTCTCAACGATTGCCCCTTAGCATTAAGGCCATCTACAATAGTATCAATACTAGATGATAATTTCGCTGTATAGACTTGAACCTCTTTCACATCTCGATTAGAAAGAACCTCAAAGAATGCCCCTAATCCATCAACTTCATCTTTTTCAGCAGCCTTTTCTAGACGATTGGCAACTAGCATCGTCGTTGGGAGACTAGCATCATCCACTTTCGCTCTGGCTAATTTTTCAAAAAAGTCTTGTTTTGTCTTATATCTAGATTCAGAAATTAAAACCTTTATAATTTCAACATCATCGGAAGTATAAGCGGCATCAAGATAATTCATATTATCTTTACTTAGATCACCACTTTTGATGGCATCCAAAATATTTAAAACTGGAATAGAAGCTACTGCCTTTGCATTCAGAGTCATAGCCGTTAAAGCCTCAAAGCGCTCAGCTGAATTAGAGAGGTCAGTCTCCAAATTTTCATGAGCAGTCTTAATCCCCTGATGTGTGTCCTTTCTGGCCTGCACTTCTTCTAAAATCATATTCTCAACTGTGGTATCAAAATTGGGAATCGTCGCATCTCCTTCCCCCATTACATCAACCGCATGTTGAAGTGCTTTCGTCAGCTTGTCTTTTACATCCTTGATCTCATCGCGCTGGCGGCCCTCTAGAGAGCTGGTCAAGCTAGTCATGGCATCATCATCTGTAAAAGCCAAGGAAGAAAAACCCAAACCTTTCAATTCTCCTGTAAAGGTAAAAATTTTCTGACCATAGGTCATGATATCTTTTGGAGCTTCCTTAAAAACCGTTGTTTGTATCGTATTTAACTTTTCAAAGAATGCATTAATGGCATCTGCTTTTTCGCCTTCAAGATTGGTATTAAACTCTCGGACTGTATCACTTGCAGCTTCTTCAAAGCGTCCACCAAAAGTATGAATACTAGTCCCATAGCTATCTAAACCAGATATATTTTTCACTTGTATTGACATCTACCTCTCCTTTCTAGTTCGCAGCTAAGGCCTCGTTTAAAGCATAACGAGCATTCGCTTCTGCTAATTGGGCGCCTCGTAAAGTCGAATCTGCTTCCGAAATCTTACGATCCAACAAACCTAAAATCTCATCCTTTTTTTCAGCGAGTAATTTCTCTAATTTATCCAAATCCTGGCGCTCTTGATCGTCCTCTTCATCATACTTTTCACCTGCAATGTAAGATGACAATGATGAGGCAGTCCAGATATCAGTAGACTGACTCTGAACATTGCTCCGCGCTTCTTCTAATTCTGCTTTCCTACTAGCCGCGTGGCTCGTCACCGCCGAAGCGCTGTACAAAGCATTTGTCAACGCTATAATCGTTCTAACATCTTTAGCCATGAATCTTTTCTCTCTTTCTTATCTTAAACATTGGTTTTTATTATGACATCAGAACTTTGATTAGCCGAGCACGACTATCCGCCACATAATAATGATTTTGTGCTTCAAGTGGTCCTTCTTTCACTGGTTTGTTCTGAATCGTTAAAGTGGCCTGATCAATGGTTCGTACTCCCAGAATCCCTTGTTTAAATGTCTTAGTCGCCTTTGATACTACATCCATATCCTTAGTTGTCAGTGGATCGCTCATAACAATCGAGCCATAGCCACCTCGAAGGCCTTTCTCTAAGACTTCCGCCAACAGATTCATAGCCTCCTGACTCAAGGATTCCAGCAATTCACGCAAATTATAGACAACCACCGTCGCCACATGTTCGCGTTCATGCTCTCTAAACCGTTTATCAATCCTATCCAATATGGTCTCCAAACCTTCTAGATAATCCTTAGGATCCGACAGTATTGTCACGCCTGACATAGTCGGTAAACGATGATACTGCGGTGCAATAACAATGACCTTCTGACGGCTTCTTGCAATTTGCTCCAGAAACTCTGTCATCTGTTCTTCTTTCTCAGTCAGATACAGTAGGTTCCCCTTCGCTAGATTCCAAGTGACAGCTTCCACAGTTTCCATATCTAATCCCAAAGGCAAGAGCCCTGCCTCGTAAGCGGCTTGGACACTAGCCCGGCCATAGAAGTCCGCCTCTGTCAACTCCTCTGGTACCATCGGAATGGCACTTGGGCGCTGTCCGGTCCAAGCTTCTTGAAGAGAAGCGACTTTCTGGCGCAAATTATTGATGACTTGAATGTCATTCTCCCCTGAAACGGGTAGAGCCAACTGAACACTATTTAGTTCTTCGCGTTTCATCAGTGCCCGCCCCTTAATGTCTTCCATCAGCTTGACCAATGGATCATTGCTGCTGCCGACGATGCTTTTAGCCTCAGTCAAGTCATTCTGCTTGAGCGTCAGCTGGTGCTTGAAGTTGGAGTAGAGCGTCACTCGGATATTATTCTGCCGAGCAGCGGTCATGATGACATGGATACCCAGACTCAAACCTTCACGCGACAACTTAACCAATAGTTGGAAGACCGCCTCTCCAAAGGCTTCTTCCTTAACTGCTTCAAAACTATCCAACATCACCACAATAGCCGGCTCTTCCTTACCGCTAGCCTCACGATAAAGAGCGATGGTCCCCACACCATACTCGGATAGAAGCTTCTTCCTGCGGTTGAGCTCGCTCTCCATAATCCGCACAAACTTGGCCACCTTCTCACTTTGATCTAAGAGAAGCGTATCCGCCACATGTGGGAGATTCGCCAGAGGCGCCAGACCATTGGTTCCAAAGTCAAGGAGATAGAGGGTCAGGTCTTTCGGACTGTGCTTTCTCGCCAAGTCCATGGCCGCACTCTGCAGGAAGGTGGTCTTCCCAGTCCCCGGACTGCCGTAAAGCAGGATGTTGCCATCCCTAGTCAGGTTGATGTGAGCCACTTCCTGAGCCTGTTTCTGCGGCATATCTGCCAGACCGATCAAGAGGTTCAGATCGCTTTGCCCCTTCTCCCATTCGGCTTGATAGTTGATCGGCTCTAGCTCCTCTAAGGTCAGCCGCTCTTTGAGCGGTGGCAGCCAAGGCTGTGGTACAGGAGCGATCTTCTGCTTCTCAGTCAGAAGTTTGATGTTCTGCACAATCGCGTCCAGCTCCGTCGGTACTTCCTTAATCTCATCCGCATCTTCTAAGCCAGATAGGTCTTCATTCAAGACTTCGTATTGACCCAGATCATTGATCAGGTAGATGGTATGGTCCTCAATGCCCATGTCGTCCTTATCCGGCTGGTAATCCGCCCCCGACCAGGCTGACTGGAAGAGTTCATAGACTTCATTATTGCCGACTTGGAGATAGGCACGTCCCGTCTGGGTAATCTCTGCCGCATCTGGCGTGTGAAGCATTTCGTTGGAGTCAGACCGATCCGCCACCTTGAGCGCAATCTTAAAGCGCGAGTTGGACCAGATCTGGTCATCCACGACACCGGATGGTTTCTGGGTCGCAAGGATCAAGTGAATCCCAAGAGACCGCCCGACACGAGCGATGGACACTAGCTCCTTCATAAAGTCAGGCTGATTGACCTTGAGCTCCGCAAACTCATCCGAGATGAGAAAGAGATGTGGTAGGGGCTCGGTCGCTTCCCCTGTCTTGAATTTCTTTTGGTATTGATTGATATGATTGACTTCATATCGGTTGAAGATCCGCTCTCTGCGGTGGATCTCCGCATTGATAGAGACCAGAGCCCGCATGGATTGGGCACCATCTAAGTTGGTAATAGTTCCCAAGAGATGCGGCAGATCCTTAAAGAGATGAGCCATTCCCCCACCCTTGTAGTCGATGAGGAGAAAAGCTACATCATGCGGATGGAAGTTGACAGCCAGACTCAGGATATAGGACTGGATGGTCTCTGACTTCCCAGATCCCGTTGTTCCCGCAATTAGCCCGTGCGGTCCATGTGCCTTCTCATGGAGATTGAGCTGAACCAGATCATCCTTACCGCGTAGGCCAATCGGCACCGCCAAACTCTTATAGGGTGCATTCTTTGCCCAGCGTCTAGAAACCTGTAAGTCCTCAAAGGTCTCTGCCCCATACATCTCCATAAAGGTCACCGTATCAGGGATAGAGCTCTTGAGATTCTGCAGGTGATTGAGCGGTGCCAGCGTTCGGGCAATCCGCTCCTTATCATAATCCTCTGGAAAGTGGTCTAAGCGGAAGTCGGTTTCCTTCAGCACCCCTTCTTCCATGACGAGTTGTCCCGTATTGCGATCCTTGATATTGATAACCGTCTGGATATTCTCAGACAGTGAGCTCATCACGTCCTCCACGAAGACAAGCGAGCAACCTAGGGCTGTCGGATCCTCTGTGAAGAATTCCATGATAACATGGTCCAAAATCAGCTTCTCATCCGTAATCAGAACCACATAATGGGGATGAAAGAGCGTGCTTTCCTGACGAGTCGCCTCTTCCTGCTGGGCGCGTCGTAGTTTCAAGATTTGATTTAGGCTGTTTAGAACCTGATCTCTCGTCCGCTGGTTATAGACGAAACCACGGACATTCAGCTCCTGAAGCTTAGCATGGGGGAGCCAGCGCATCCAAGACCACTGAGCCCGCTCTTCCTCAGGCAGAATGGTGATAAACTGCACATCGTGATAAGAATGGAAGGTTGCGATTTGCATGACCAGCAGCTGTAGCTGTTCTAAGACCAAATTTCGAGGACCGATATAGCCCACTGGCCCATGACTGAGATTAGCTGGAATGGGCATATCCGGAATTTTCCGATGCCGAGTGTAGAGGGCATAACCCTCCTCTTCCAGCGCATCTTTCTTACCACTGCGTTCCTGCTGCCCATAGGTCAGCTGGTAACTAGTTGGGAGTTTTCCCAGACCCAGACGATAGTAAAGAAAGTCAAAATGGAGCGGTGTCTTTTCATAAATCCGATGGTTATAGCTCTCAACCAAGTCGGTCAACTCCAACACTGTCGGAAAGTGGTAGTGCATCCCTTCTTTTTGTTCCCGCTCAAGCTTGGTCAATTCCATAGCCTTGTCTTTCAAGTAGAGGTGATAGAGGTCTACCCTTTCTTTCTTGTCGGCCTTATACTTCTTGCGGTTTTTGATAAAGCCACGAACCGAGAAGACAATGCTGGCAGCCGACATAGCCATAGTAGCCAGAATATAAATTCCCCGCGGCTGGATGAGAGTAATAAGAATGACCACCCCAATCATCAAGAGCGGTGGAACGATTAGCTTTAAGAGCTCATCACTCGGTTTATGAGGCTCTTGACCTGGCGGATTGAGCAGAATCTTATCCTCACTCCCTCGGTAGATGATCCGTGGAGAACGGTGGTAATCAGGATAATCCTCATAAAATCCGTAACGAGACGGCTCTCTTAACGCCAGTTGGCTACCAGTCTGAGCTGGCCCTTGTATCCAGACTTCATCAGGATAAAACTTAATGGTCACAGAACCAATGCTAATTTCATCACCGAAGCTAAGAACCTGCTGATTCGTCTTTTCTAAGTGATTATTTCGATAAAAGTCCCCCTTAAGTCGAGTCAGAATCCAGTTGCCCTGAGACTTTTGCAAGAGAAGCTCAATGCCTTCGTCCAGTTTGATAAGAGCCCCTTTTTGAGAACCGATGCGGATCTCCTGTTTGTCTAAGAGGTCATAAACTAGTGGTTCATCATCTCGCAGATAAAAGACGACTCCCTCTAGCATCAGACCATCCTTCACGACACCTGCTTCCTCACCATATTGGTAGAAGACTTCCTCGCCATCTGCCTTGAGTTGGATTGGTCTATCTTGTTGATGGAGATAAACTTGAGCTTTCTCCGTTGCGCCGAGCAGGACTGTCTTGTCTGCTCCCAGCTCTACTTCATAACGCAGACCTTGTGTATAGAAAATTACTTGTTTTGTCATGTTTTCTCACTCCTTGGCCTGTTTTAGTTGCTGGAGGACGCACTGGATTTCGTCTCAGATGAGGTCTTGTTTTCAGAGACTTCTTCTTGTTGGCTTGATGCGCTAGAGCTAGACTCACTCGCCAAGAGTTCACTTCGGCTATCCCAGTATTTCTTATACTCATTTTCTAGGGACTCTAGTTTAGCCTCTCGGTCTTTACCTGATAGCTTGTCATCCTCACGAACTTGCTTGATTTCCTGAGTCAAGGCATAGAGGATCAGGTCGCTGTCATTGATCCGTTTAGCAGTATCCAGCGCATCTTCAAAGCTGTTACGACCGATTTGAATCCAGTAAGTCAAGTAGAGCTCATCCGACTTGAGAGTGACATTATTAAGGATAACCTTCTTTTGATCAGAAGAAAATTCTAACCCTTGGATATAGGAGTACGCTAATTCATACTTTTGAGTATTCGGTAGACTAGATGGAGCAATGCCTTCTAGTTCTGTAATAACTCCACTGTAATCCACCTTGATAAAGGCCGTGTCTGCCTGCAAAAGTTTTTCTTTAAAAGGATTTTGCAAAAAAATCAGGTAGATAAGTGGAATGAAGAGCAGAACCACGCTCACTGTCAACCAGATAGTGGCCAGCTTAAAGACCCGGTGCCGTCTACTTGGTACCAAGACTAAATCCGCCTTTTCCTGAGCTGATTTTTCCAAATAATACTTCTCCAAAACAGCTACCGCAGTAGTTAAGTCCTTTGTCTGGCGCAGCTCGTTCAAAAAGTCTGGCAGAGTTTCCAATTCCAGTGAGCCATTATAAAGGTCCATAAAATCTAGGTCACTAAAGAGTGTTACTACAAAGCACTTAGCCTGACGCAAAAAGTCCTCAGCTGATAGAGACTGGGGTGTCATAATCCCCGGTACACTTCGATAGGCAATCTTGGCTTGGGCATCTTTAGTAATAAAAAGATTGGCTGGATGCAAAAGAAAAGTAACCGGCAAATCTAAAGCTGCCTCCAAGGCAAAAACATTGAGAACCAACCGAATCCGCTCCGAAATCGTACGAGTCTTGAGCTCCTCATAGCTAAGACCATGAGACTCCAGCTCATAGGTAAAGGTCACACTATCTTCATCCGCCACCATAGCCTGCTCTAAAAAGAGAGGATGATGCAAATCCAAGAGCAATAATTCCCGCAAATCCTGACTGGCCACATCTGAGCGCTTAAGACTCAGCTGCCAATTTGTTTCATTTTTTTCATAGATAAATGGCTGTTCGCCAAAGACAAATCTTTCCTCAGTCACCTGGTATCTCCTCTATCTCTACTAAATCTCCTGTCGTCATAGGATAATCCGACAGATACTTGCCTTCATCCAGCAACAAGCCTTTATTGACAATCCGCAGCTGGTACTTTTTCCGTTCCGTTCCGGGATTAAAAATACTATCAATTTCCCGAATAAGCCGACGCACCTCAATCCGCTGGGGAATCCGAATATCAACATCTCGATCTTGCAAACGTAGGGTAATATTGATATGCTGTTCCATCTCTCACCTTTCTCCTTTTTTATATATCCTTCTCCGATTATTATTGACCTACCTCTGACGACTATACAGACTCAACCTTCCAAAGCCAAGCTAATCCATCTCTGCTGTTGCCACTCGGTAGCTGACAACACCCGTTGCTCCAATAATCACTATAACAAGGCCTGCATAGAACATCCCAGGCAGAAAATCACCCCAGTCACTGGTCTCTTCATTTTCCATATTTGTCTGGAATTTGGATAAATTTTGAGAATTATGTTGAAATAGTTGTTCTTCAGGCGATTTTTTCACTGACCCCTGTATAGCAGAAAACAGCTGGTCCCTTTCGGTGATCAACTGTTCATCTTGATAATGCTGGATTTCCTGCAGTTTCTTTTGAGTCGCCTCGTTGAAAAGCTCTTTGATTTGTTCGGACTGCACACCAAAATTCAACTCCTCTTCCTTCTCAAGTCGGGAGTTATCAATCTGTAGACTATTGTCCTTCAGGTCATCTGCAGCAGCCATCGAGACTGCTACACATGCTCCCAAGGTAAGAAGTAAGAGAAGTATTTTTTTCATATCCTTATTTTTCTATACTTTTTCAGTTTGAGTCATTTGATATTGAAGACTTCTTGTTCTAATAAAGATATTGGCTGCAAGTAAGAGAACTAAAACAATCAACATCGCAAAGAAGACAAAGAAGCCGGCAGGCTGTCCGTCAAAGTAGCCTGAAAGCAGACTTTCCAAGACTGACAGAGCATTAAGATCCTTGATAAAGGCTGGGAACCCTGTCAGACTAGCTGTCGTGCCAATCGCATTTGAGAGGTAGACAAAGCTAATCATCATAAAGAAGGTAAGCCCCATACCAATAACACGGAAATGCTTGAGTAACAGATACTGTCCTTGGATTAAGATGAAACCAGCCGAAACCATCAGCAAGACCCATGATGGCACATATTCACGACCAACCTGAAGCTGAATACTAGACACAATCCCAATAATTAATCCAATAGTTAGAGCTAGGAAAGACAATATGCCGACATTCATAATATCCGTATCATGCAGTTTGTCCAATTTGAACTTATCCTTGACCTTGCGGATAACATTTTGTGTCGCAAAGAGATACGCTGTAAATAGACTAACAATCTCTAGAAGCAAAATCCAAGTGAAGGGACGGTAAACATTGACGGTTGCCTTGACAGAAGAAGAACTTTGTGCCACTGGACTAGATAAGAACTTAAGAAGAATTTCATTCGGCACACCATTTTCATAGGCATTATTGAGAACCTTGACAAAGGACTCGACAAAGTTTCCATTAGCAGCCAATTCTTCATTAAATTGCGCCATTAAAGAATCCGCATCATGAGATAGTTTTTCAGTGCTACTTTGAGCATTAGCCAATTCACGATTAAGGTTAGTAAAGATTTGATTTACAGACTCAGCTGCTTTAATGTTATTCTGAGAGGAAGACTTCACGCTAGACGTTTCTGTCAGCAGAGAACTATACTCAGAATTAAGCGAGGTCAACTCAGAATCCGTCTTAGCAAAAGCTGCTTCATTATTACCTTTCGCAGTAGAGATATTTGCTAAACGAGTCTTCAAATCGCCATAGAGATTAATTTGGCTCTTAATTATTTGTCCCAATGTTTCATTATTGGATCTAACAGTTGCAATCTTTTCCCTCAACTGACCGATAGATTCATCCATCTTTTTCTGAACACTTGCGTCTGACTTACCATTCTCATCCAGAGTAAGACTAGCTTGATAAGTAGACAAATTATCCTGGATGGCTCCAATTAAAAGATTACTCAGGACTTCGGTCATATGGCCATTCTTCAGTTTTTGCAATGAACCATAGACATTCAGCAAACTTTGCACACGTGTATAAGCAGAAGCAATCTCCTGTGTTTTTTGAGCATAAGCCGCTGCTGCATTCCGCACTCCCTGAACATCTATAGGGGTACTGATAGCTTGGATACCATCAAGAGATATGCTAATGAAAGCTTCTGTTGAAGTACTAGCGGAAACATTGGTAGTAGCTGTTGAAGTACTAGTGGTAGCATCGGTAGCTTCTGTTGAAGTACTAGAGGAAGCATGGGCCACACTGTAATGTACCACAAAAGTTCCACCAGTCTTCAGATTAAGTTCCTGACCAGATGTGATGTTAGTACCATCATAGGACACAGAATGAATTGTCACCCCTGCAGGAGCTTCCCATGAAACCCGCGCTGTTGTTCCAGTCTGACCAGCAGATTCGCTAGTTACAGTAGCCTGACTAACTAAACCAGCCAATTCAGCAGAAGTGGTTCCGTTAGTTGGTGTACCGAACTGTCCGACAGTACTATAATCCAGATTCGGAATAGTGACACGAGAAATACCAAACTCAGAAAATGACTGACCGCTGAAATTTTCAGCTGGCAAGGCTGCTACAGCCATAGCTAATTGATCTTTTACTACACTCTCAGCATCATTCAATTCTTCAAGATTGGCTGTATTCAGCACCTTTTCCAGAGTAAGAGTGTCTCCTTTTTCCAAACCGTAGTACGTATTTATCTTCTCGGTAACAAAGGTTTCTATAACTGCCTTGTGAGCATCTAGTTTAGCTCGTTCTGCCGTCAAAGCAGCTTCTAAAGCAGTGACTTGGTTGCCTAGATTGTCAGCACCAGAATTATCTTGACCTATTTCGCCTAGCTGAGTTGTCAGACTTTCCTGAGTATTTTTTAAAGTCCTATATAGTTCCTGGGTCTCTGCATCCAAATACTTTGCATCCATCTCCATCAACTGCTTCATAAACTCTCCATGGCTAATCTTGTCTTCCCCCCGTTGCTTGAGTAGACCATCAAAATTCTTGCCATAAGTGGACTGCGAGCTATCTAGATGGTCAAAAACTTGTGAATAGCTTTCTAAGGTCGTCTTCAAAGCATTGTTAGCATCCACAGAGGAACTAGACATGCTAAAAAGGGTTGGAAAGATATTTTTTGAGTTAGTAGCCGTCCCTACCAGATTAGTTCGGTAAGTACCAATATTGGTTGCTTGCACTTGAGAGCTGGCTTGTACATTTTGCTGAGCAGTATAAAGGTTGCTCAGGATACTAGCCATATACATATCAACCAGCTGACTATTGAGGTCAGCAATGATATCCTTTGCCAGCTTATTCGCATCATTTTCAACCTGCAAATTTCCTGATGCATTGACCTTGTAGGTCACTGTTGTCTTGTCCACATTGATATTGTTGATATCTAGAATCTTTTCAGAAAAGTCACTCGGAATGGTCAGAACCAACTGATACTTCCCTTTTTCCAGACCAGAATCCGCTGCTCCGCGTGTCACAACAAACCAATTTTGTGAATTGTCTCGCTCGATATTTTTTACATAGCTAGCACCAAGATTATATTCTTTTTTATCCACGCGCACAGACTGGTCTTCATTAACAATAGCTACATTAAGCTTAGTCTGTTGACTGGTTTTTAGCTTAGTATCATTACTGCTTGTCGTGTTTTTTTGCACTGATATATTCAAAACAATTACTGTAAAGAGCAAAAAAACAACCAGTAAACTATTTCCTATATACTTTAAAAGTCTCTTATTTCCCATTTATCTATTTTCAATTCTTGATATTTGTATGATATAAAAATAGGAAGGCTCTCGCCCTCCTAAAGCCGTTTATAAAAAATTAACGAATTTGTGCTGCGATGTCTTGGTCAGTTTGTTCAACGATATCAGCAACTTTAATCAACTGAGCATTAATGTCTTGAAGCAATTGTGCAAATTCTTTAATTTTTGGAGACAATTCGTTGAATTGTTGTTCAAAACTATCGAATGCAGAACCATCCCAGTTTTCAGAGATAACTGCTTGCTCACGAGTTAAGCTTGTAAGCACTTGATCCACACTTTCTGAACCTTCTGTGTAACGTTGTGCTGAAGCACGCAATTCTTCTGGAGTCAATTTAATTAAAGCCATGAGAATCTCCTTTTTTTATTAATGATAATATTATTGTACCAATAAATGAGTTTAGTTTCAAGCTTTTTAATAGAAATAAATCTATTTTTCATGAAAAACAGAAAATTAAAGCCAATCTAAACTAGATTTTAGTTCAAGATGCTAGTATCAGTTTATTTTCAGCTTTAAAGACTTACTTACCAAAATATAAGCGTCTCTTAAAACCCTAATTCTTTAAAAACAGTTTGAAAATCTTCTATAAGTTGAGTCAGGCTAGCTGTCACTTCTTGACGTGTTGTGTTATTTTTCACAGTTACCTGATTGCTTTCGACTTCACTTTCACCCAGTGTGATAAGGATTTTAGCTTTAAAGCTATCAGCTGACTTGAACTGGGCCTTGAGCTTGCGGTCTAGGTAGTCACGTTCTGCTGCAAATCCTTGTGCGCGAAGAGCCTGTACCAGCTCCAAAGCACTGCCATTGGCGCTAGCCCCTAAAACAGCGACATAAACATCCAAACCAGCCTCAATCGGCAACTCCACTCCCTGCTTATCCAACACCAGAAGTAAGCGTTCCAAGCCCATGCCAAAGCCGACAGCCGGTGTTTCAGGGCCGCCAAAGTAGGCAACCAGCCCGTCATAACGGCCACCAGCACAGATGGTCAGTTGGCTACCAGCCACCTCTGTCGTAAACTCGAAAATCGTGTGGTTGTAGTAATCCAGTCCGCGAACCATATTGGTATTAATGACATAAGGAATCTGCAAGGTCTCAAGCATAGAGCGAACAGCCGCAAAGTAAGCACTGCTCTCTTCATCCAGATAATCTAGGATTGACGGCGCACCTTCTACTGCCGCCTTGTCTTCGGGCTCTTTGGAATCCAGCACGCGCAATGGATTTTCCTCCAAGCGACGTTGGCTGTCTGCGGAGAGACCAGCCTTAAGCGGGATCAGATAATCAATCAAGGCTTGACGGTAAGCAGCTCTGCTCTCAGGATTTCCCAGAGAGTTGAGCTCTAAGTTAACATTTGTGATACCGATATCCTTGAAAAATTGGGCAGCCATGGCAATCATCTCTACATCTGTCGCAGGATTATTAGAACCAAAGCACTCCGCACCAATCTGGTGAAACTCCCGCAAACGACCAGCCTGAGGCCGCTCATAGCGGAACATAGAGCCCATATAGTAGACCTTGACCGGCTTTTGCACCTCAGGGGCAAAAAGCTTATTCTCTACATAAGAGCGTACCACAGGTGCTGTCCCTTCCGGACGCAGCGTGATATGACGATCCCCCTTGTCATAAAAGTCATACATTTCCTTGGTCACGATATCTGTCGTATCTCCGACTGAGCGACTAATTACCTCATAATGCTCAAAAATCGGCGTGCGGATTTCGCCGTAATTGTATTTTCTAAATGTCTTGCGGGCAAAGTCTTCTACATATTGCCACTTGGCTGATTCTTGAGGAAGAACATCCTGAGTTCCTTTGGGTTTTTGTAATTTCATCTTCTGACCTCCGCCTTCTTTAGTACCTATATTTTACCATAAGTCCATCATTTTGAGGAGCCAAAAGAGGATTTTTCCTCCATAAGGACTAAATCCCTTTTCATTTACTAAGAATTTCTTGAAAAATTGTCAGAATTATGAGAAAATAAGACCAATTCAAAATAGGAAGAAGGACTGAGAATGAGGGAGGATATCAAAATCAACGACCGCGCTGCAGCCATCCAAGAGGAATTAATCAAGAAACTCGAAACCATCTACGATCCCGAGGTCGAGCTGGACGTCTACAATCTCGGGCTCATCTATGAAATTAACCTCGATGAAGCTGGTCACTGCAAGATTGTCATGACTTTTACTGATACAGCCTGCGGCTGTACCGAGACCGTTCCTATCGAGATTGTCGAGTCTCTCAAGAAAATCGAAGGCATCGAAACCGTCTCTGTTGAAGTCACTTGGTCCCCCGCTTGGAAAATCACCCGTATCAGCCGCTTCGGCCGTATTGCGCTGGGGATTAGTCCGAGATAGACTATCTCTGCTTAGCTAGTTTTCTAGCCTCATTTATCCCATTAAACGACTTTCTAAACCTAACAAAAACAACCGCCCGAAACATTTTCGAGCGGTTTTGTCATCTTATGTAGTATTGCTTACTTTTTACCTGTCTCTTCTGGTTTCCAAAAGTCGGTAACAGCACCTTTGGCTGCAGAAGATACCAGATGGGCGTATTTGCCCAGCACTCCGCGGCTGTAAAGCGGTGGAATAGTCGTTTCTGCCTTGCGTTTCGCGAACTCTTCATCAGAGACTGCCATGGAAATTTCCTTGGTGTCTTGGTCAACCGTGACCATATCGCCAGTGCGAAGGTAAGCAATCGGCCCGCCATCCTGAGCTTCCGGAGCAATGTGCCCAACAACCAAACCGTAAGTACCACCTGAGAAGCGTCCATCTGTCAGAAGAGCCACCTTGTCTCCTTGACCTTTACCTACGATAATAGAAGAAAGTGACAGCATTTCCGGCATACCAGGTCCACCCTTTGGACCAACGTAACGAACCACGACAACATCGCCATCTACTACTTCATCAGCCAACACCGCATCAATAGCAGCCTCTTCTGAGTCAAAGACCTTGGCTGGTCCGACATGGCGACGCACCTTCACGCCAGAAACCTTGGCAACAGCGCCGTCTGGAGCCAGATTTCCATGCAGGATAATCAGTGGACCATCCGCACGCTTAGGATTTTCAAGCGGCATGATGACCTTCTGTCCAGGTGTTAAGTCAGCGAATTCCGCCAGATTTTCAGCCACCGTCTTACCTGTACAAGTGATGCGATCACCGTGTAGGAAGCCATTAGCCAAGAGATATTTCATGACAGCGGGCACCCCGCCGACATTGTATAGGTCTTGGAAGACATACTGGCCAGATGGTTTCAGATCCGCCAAATGCGGCACGCGCTCCTGAATAACATTGAAATCATCCAAGGTCAGCTCCACATTCGCCGCATGGGCAATAGCTAATAAGTGAAGAGTAGCATTGGTAGAGCCCCCTAGAGCCATGGTCACTGTAATGGCATCTTCAAAGGCTTCGCGGGTCAAAATGTCAGAAGGTTTGAGCCCCATTTCCAACATCCGAACAACTGCTCGGCCAGCTTCCACGATATCGTCTTTCTTATCTTGGGACTCTGCTGGGTGAGAAGAGGACCCCGGCAAGCTCATACCAAGGACTTCAATGGCTGTCGCCATAGTATTAGCCGTGTACATACCGCCACAGCCGCCAGGTCCAGGGCAAGCGTTACACTCAATGCGGCGCACTTCATCAGCGGTCAAATCGCCATGATTCCACTTCCCGATTCCTTCAAAGACGGAAACCAAGTCGATGTCCTTCCCGTCAAGATTTCCCGGTGCAATGGTTCCTCCGTAAGCGAAAATAGCTGGGATATCCATGTTAGCGATGGCAATCATGGAACCAGGCATATTCTTATCACAGCCCCCGATAGCGACGAAGGCATCCACATTATGTCCGCCCATGGCAGCTTCGATAGAGTCTGCGATGATGTCACGTGAAGTCAGAGAGAAGCGCATACCCGGTGTTCCCATAGCAATCCCGTCCGCAACCGTAATCGTACCAAACTGAACAGGCCAAGCACCTTGTTCCTTCACTCCTTCTTTGGCCAGTTTCCCAAAATCATGCAGGTGAATATTACAAGGCGTATTTTCAGCCCAAGTCGAAATCACTCCGACAATCGGAGTCTCAAAGTCCTTGTCCGTCATCCCTGTCGCACGAAGCATGGCGCGGTTAGGAGATTTGACCATACTGTCATAAATCTTACTTCTGTGGCGTGTATCTAATTTATCTGTCATGTCTTTCCCTTTCTTTGTAGTTATCTTTGTGCTTTATTATACCACACTTAGGCTCTGTTGGATAGAAGAAAATTTTTAAATTTTCAGAATTTTTCAAAAAATGAATTTTCCTCAAAAATCCTAAGCAATTAAAACATATCAGCTTAATTCCTGAAACAAATTCTCCTAAAAATAGTAAAACTCTAAAAAGCACTAAAAGTACGAACCAATTTACCCCCACGGATATCCAACACAATCACCTCAGAATTCCCGCCTATACCGCTACCAGAACGCTCTTTCAAATCATAGCCTACTAGGTAATAACCATCCCAAAAATGACTGTAGTCTAACTTTTTAAGTTTCTGGAAAAAGACTCCGGGGTACTTATCTATAGCTTTCTCATCATCATGTAAATCATCAACCAATAGCTCATAGTTCACTCGAAGCTGCAGAGTATGTTTTTGCAGATAAGACTCAATATCAACATTATAATAACCATTGAGAGGTAGGCCTTTCTGCCTGTTCTTTTGGAAATCCTGAACTAGCTCTGCCTGCCCAGCATCCAGCATTTCTAAGGTTATTTGATTGTCATCCTGATGAAGCACTTCCATTGTTTCACCTGAAATTTCTTTTAAAGTCAAATCCTCATCTTCTAGCTTCTTGAAGACCGACTTCATTTTCTTAAACTGCTTCTGAACATAAGGCTGCTGCCACATGGCTTCCAACTGAATGCTATCATCTAAGCCTGTCTCAGTTTCCTCAGGTACGGGACTTAATCTTGAAGCTTCGTATTGCTTGGTTGTCGGATCATAATCCACGTTATCTGAGAAGGTCAAAAGTCTTCCATCAATCTTTTCTTCATAGCTAAAGTCCATGCTCTCCCCATAGCCGGCAGGCCTATCGTAGTTTTTTACCGTCACTTTCCCCTTGTATCCCATGCTTTTGAAATCCGCAGTCAAATGATTTTCTACATCTTTCATAATTTGATAATCACGAAAACTTTTCACTCCCCAAAAGATTAAAACAATACACATGATCCCCAGCCAGAATAGACTAAGTAATTTTAATGCTGCTTTCATAGTTCGCCTCCTTGGTTCTTATTATAGCATACGGAAAAACCCGTTTCTTTTAAAAAAACCTAGGCAGAAAAGATTTTAAAAATTTCTGTCAAGTAACTTTACTTTACAAAAAAGTTTTGTTATACTGTTAAAGTTGATG
>ERZ773099.579-NODE-579-length-30758-cov-4.263427_pt1 | contig 30758 bp, 27 predicted proteins | sample MGYA00511120_ERZ773099 | MGnify/ENA primary metagenome ERZ773099 (study PRJEB29015, sample SAMEA2738012) | human oral metagenome | biome: human oral; feature: human-associated habitat; material: dental | place: China | collected 2104 ... | reverse complement strand
GGTCCCTGTCCGATCCTGGACGTCACGGAGCCGGGGGACACCGAGCCGCGCGTCATCGCGCCCGGAGCGGACATCGCGAGGGACCTCCCGCGCTATCGCGTCTGGAGGGATGGGCAGTGCACGGACGAGCCGACCGACGTGACGAGGTACTGGCGCAAGGACCTGGTGGGGTTCCTTCTTGGGTGTTCCTTTTCCTTTGAAGGGGCGCTCCTTCAGACAGGGATCGGCGTGCGCCACATCGAGTGCGGCTGCAACGTCCCCATGTACGTGACGAACATCCAGTGCCGTCCTGCGGGACGCCTGAAGGGGCCCATGGTGGTTTCCATGCGCCCCATCCCCTGCTCTCAGGTCGCAAGGGCCGTGCTCTGCACCGGACGCTTCCCCTCCGTCCACGGCGCGCCGGTCCACGTCGGCGACCCGTCGGCCATCGGCATTGCGGACCTCTCGAAGCCGGACTTCGGCGACGCGGTGGAGGTTCGTGAGGGGGAGACCCCCGTCTTCTGGGCCTGCGGCGTGACGCCCCAGGCGGCGATCATGGCCGTTCGCCCGGATTTCGCCATCACCCACTCTCCAGGGCACATGTTCATCGCGGACCCCGTGGACAGCGATTACGCGGTGTTTTAAAGGGGCAACAACTTGGTGGCGCTACGATGAACGCGAGGATCCTGCCCGCGGGGGAAACGTGCCTCTTCGTGGACTTCGGAGAGGCGATCGACCTGGAACTGAACGGCCGCGTTCAGGCGCTCAGGCGCGCCCTGGCATCGCGCCCCTTTAGGGGGATGAAGGAGCTGGTCCCCGCCTACCGTTCCCTCGCCGTGTACTTCGACCCGTTGATCGTTGATCTGTCGGAACTGAAGGAGCGGCTGAAACAGGAGCTCGATGGCGTTGCGGCCTCCGCTGCGGAGAGCGCGCAGGAGGTCCGAGTCCCCGCGTTCTTCGGAGGGGACATGGGACCGGACCTGCCCGCCGTGGCGGAGCACACGGGGCTCGAGGAGAAAGAGGTCGTAAGACGCTACTGTGCCTCCCGCCTCTATTGTTTTATGAACGGCTTCACGCCGGGGTTTCCCTACCTGGGAGGCATGGACCCGTCGCTCAAGACCCCACGGCTCAGGACGCCGCGAGAGCTCATCCCGAAGAACAGCGTCGCCATAGGCGGCGCACAGGCGGGTGCCTACTCCATCGCAGCCCCGGGCGGGTGGCGGATCATCGGCCGGATCCCCTACGACCTGTACGACGCCTCCCGCGAGCCTGCCGTGGCCATTCAAGCGGGGATGTGGGTCCGTTTTTATCCCGTTTCCATGGAGCGCTACCGCGAGATCGAGGCAGCGGCCAGGCGTGGTGCCTACAGGATCGAATACCGCGAAGGGAGAGTTGAACGGTGAGGCTGGCGATCCAATCCTCCGGCGCGCTGACGACGGTTCAGGACCTGGGGCGGTGGGGCTTTCAGGCGATCGGGATGCCCGTCGGCGGCGCAATGGACGCCCCTTCGCTCGTCCGCGGCAACCTTCTTCTGGGCAACCCGGAGGGGGCGGCTGCGCTGGAGGCCACGGCGTCGGGACCGTCCGTCCGCTTCGAGGGCGAGGGCGCCGTCGCCGTCACGGGCGGAGACCTGGCTCCCCGATTGAACGGGGCCTCGATCCCGAACTGGACGGTCGTCCTGGTGAAGGACGGCGACCTCCTCACCTTCGGCGGCATGGGCGGCAAGGGGTGCCGTGCATACCTCTGCGTCGCTGGGGGGATCGACATCCCGCCGTTGATGGGAAGTCGCAGCACCTACCTCAGGGCGGGAATAGGAGGCTTCTGCGGGCGCAGGCTTGCAGCGGGGGACGTGCTCCCTGCCGGCAGGCCCTGGGGATCGTGGCGCCTCCTGGCAGGCGTCGCCTGTCCTGCGGAGCTTCGCCCGGATCGCGCTCATGCGCCGCTTCGGACGATCCTGGGACCCCAGGACGACCGCGTCACGCCGGAGGGCGTTCGGACGTTCTTCAGCGCGGAGTACAGGGTTTCCGGGGCTTCGGACCGAATGGGGTACCGCATGGAGGGCGGGGCGGCGATCGAGCTCACGAGGGGACCGGACATCGTTTCGGACGGGGTCCCCATGGGAGCGGTGCAGGTCCCCGGTACGGGGCTGCCCATCGTGATGATGGCGGATCGCCAGACCACGGGCGGCTACGTGAAGATCGGCGTCGTCCACGCCTTGGACGTCGCGCGCCTCAGCCAGTGTCCTCCCGGCGCGTCAGTGCGCTTTGTGCGGCTCAGCCAGGAGGAGGGCATCGAGTTGGCGAAGCGGGAGGCCGCTGCCCAGGAGGCCTTGCGTCGGCACGTCGACGCTGCCGTTCGGAACGCGGCCGGAAGGGCGCAGGGGGCCGGGGAAGCGGCGTCGGGCAGGCTGAGGGTTTGCGTGGACGGAAGGGACTACTCCGTCGCCTGGGAGAGGCTTTCTTGAGGGGGGAATGGTGGGGCGATGGCCTGTAAGGTGGACCTGAACAGCGACCTTGGGGAGAGCTTTGGGGCCTGGAGGATGGGCAGTGACGAGGAGGTCCTGACCTTCGTGTCCTCGGCGAACGTGGCCTGCGGATTTCACGCCGGCGATCCCATGGTCATGCAGCGTACGGTTGCAGCGGCAAAGAGAGCGGGCGTCGCCGTCGGGGCGCACCCTGGGTATCGGGATGTCGTGGGCTTCGGGCGTCGCGCCATGGCCTGTTCGCCGGACGAGCTCTATACTGACGTCCTGTATCAGATCGGGGCGCTCCGCTCTTTTTGCGAGGCGGCCGGAACTGAGCTTCAGCACGTCAAGCCCCACGGCGCCATGTACAACCATGCGGCGAAGGACCTGGATGAGGCCCTTGCCATCGCACAGGCCGTGAAGGACGCGGGTGGAGACCTCATCCTGCTGGGGCTGGCGGGCTCGAAGTTTGACGAGGCGGCGGATCGACTGGGCGTTCCCTACGCGGCGGAGGCCTTTGCGGACCGCGGCTACAGGGGCGACGGGACGCTCGTGCCGCGGGGGATGGAGGGCGCCTTCGTCCGCGACGAGGAGGCGGCCGCGAGGCGGGTGATCCGCATGGTGAGGGAGGGCGTCGTCGAGGCGGTCGACGGCTCGGAGGTGACGCTGCGCCCCCAATCGATCTGCCTGCACGGCGATTCTCCGACGGCCGTGCGGATGGCGCGTACGCTTCGCGCGCGCCTGGTCGAGGCGGGAATCGAGATCGTCCCCCTGCGCGAGTTGGCGTGAGCCGCTGCGACGACGTCGGGGCCTCCGTGAACGCCGGGCTTGCTGCGGAGGCCCTCGTTGAGTGGTTCAAGGTTCACGCCCGCTCCCTGCCCTGGCGCGAGGGCTACGACCCCTACAGGGTGCTCGTTTCGGAGTTCATGCTCCAGCAGACCCAGATGGGCGCCGCGGTCCCTTACTTTACGCGCTGGATGGAGCGTTGGCCGAACCTCCCCTCTCTGGCTGAGGCGGACGAGTCTGAGGTCCTGAAGCTCTGGGAGGGGCTGGGGTATTACTCCCGGTGTCGGAACCTTCTGAAAGCGGCCCGATCCATGGTGGAGGCGGGGTATCGGGCGCCGCCCCCCGATGCGGCGAAGCTCAGGACCTACCCCGGAATAGGGGAGTACACGGCCGGAGCCGTGGCCAGCGTGGCCTACGACCTCCCCGTGCCGGCCATCGACGGCAACGCGGAGCGCGTCATCGCGCGCCTCTGCGACATCGAGGCCCCTGCGGGGAGCGCGCCGCTCCGCCGCCGTGTCACGGCTTTCGCGTCCGACATGCTGCGGACCGTCAGCCCCAGGCTCCTGAATCAGGCGTTGATGGACCTCGGTGCCTTGGTCTGCACCCCACGAGGCCCGGACTGCGGCGCCTGCCCGCTGGCGGAGCCGTGTCTTGCCCGCCGCCGTGGTGCCGTGAATGAGCGCCCCCTGCCGCGCGCCCGTCCCCCGGTGTTGCGAGAGGAGGCCTGGGGGCTGATCGCCCTCTTTCGGGATCGGCTCCTGCTGCGCCGGCGCCCGGACAAGGGAGTGTGGGCCTCCATGTGGGAGGTCCCCTGGTTCCCCAGGACCACCGCGGGCTTCGCTTCGGACTTCCGGGCCTGGACGGAGGAGAACGGTTGGAGCCTGAGGGGCGATGTGCGGGAGCTGGGGGCGGTGAGCTTCTCCTTCACCGTCCACCGCGTCCGCGCGTGGGTGGTGGCGTGCGACCTCGATGAAGCGCCTCCGTGCCCTGACGGCTGGCGCCTCGCTGCGCTGCCGGAGGCCGACGCGCTCTCCCTGCCGGCTCCGAGCAGAAAATTTCTCAAGGTTTTCCGCGAGAGGTAACATTTGACGTCCGCCTCGAAAGATGGTAATATACTCGCCGTTGTTGATAGGGGTTCCGGTCGCTTGGCAGTTCGAGGCGGCGGGGACGCTTTTCGGGGCGTAGCGCAGTCTGGCTAGCGCGCTTGGTTCGGGTCCAAGAGGTCGGAGGTTCGAATCCTCTCGCCCCGACCATTGAGCAGTACGTGGAGGTTGGGGTTCCCCAGCCTCCTTTTTTGTGGTCCTTGATCGACCTGGGACCGACTTCTGGGCGGCGGGTTGGGCGTTGGAATCTTTGAAAGGGGTAGAGGGCAATGGCGATGGGCGGTTCCGCGCAGCGGCAGGCGAAAGTTGACTTTCTCCCCGTCTGCCGCGCGGACATGGAGGCGCGCGGGTGGGGCGAGCTTGACTTTTTGTTCGTCAACGGTGACGCTTACGTGGATCACCCTTCCTTCGCCGTCGGCCTGATCTCCCGCCTCCTGGAGCGCGAGGGGTATCGGGTCGGCGTCGCCGCCCAGCCCAACTGGCGTGGGGACGAGGACTTCACCTGCATGGGGCGCCCCCGGCTGGGGGTGCTGGTGGGCGCGGGGAACCTGGACTCCATGCTGGGAAAGCTGACCGCCGGGAAAAAGGCCCGACGGACGGACGTCTACTCGCCGGGGGGCGCCGTGGGGCTGCGGCCGGATCGCGCGACGATCGTCTACTGTCAGCAGGTCCGCCGGATCTTTGGGGACATCCCGCTGATCATCGGCGGCATCGAGGCCAGCCTCCGACGCCTCGTCCACTACGATTACTGGTCGGACTCCCTGCGGCGATCCATCCTTCTGGACAGCCAGGCGGACCTTCTGATCTACGGCATGGGGGAACGGCAGCTCTTGGAGATCGCGGCGATGCTGAAAAGAGGCGTTCCGGTGGGTAAGATTCGGGACGTCCGGGGCACCTGCTACGTGGCCGAACGCGGTCAGGAGCCCTCGGACTCCGTATCGCTCCCGTCCTGGGACGAGATCGTCCGGGACCGGCGGAAGTTCGCGGAGGCCTTTCGCCTCTCCTCGCTGGAGCAGGATGCGCTGCGGGGCCGCACGCTCCTGCAGGGGCACGAGAAGGGGACCCTCGTTCAGCTTCCCCCTGCGCCGCCCCTGACGGAGGCGGAGATGGATGGCGTCTACGACATGCCGTACCTGCGCCGGTGGCACCCGAAGTACGACGCGCTGGGAGGGGTGCCGGCGCTCGCCGAGGTGAAGTTCAGCGTCACGAGCCACAGGGGGTGCTTCGGCAGCTGCGCCTTTTGTGCCATCCACGCCCATCAGGGGCGGATCATTCAGGCCCGGAGCCACGAGTCCGTCCTTCGGGAGGTCCGGGCCTTGACGAGGCTCCCGGACTTCAAGGGCTACGTCCACGACGTCGGCGGTCCGACGGCCAACTTCCGTCACCCGTCCTGCAAGGACCAGCTGGAGCGCGGCGTCTGCCGCGGGAAGGAGTGCCTCTTTCCGACGCCCTGCCGTCGGCTCGACGCGAGCCACGAGGACTATCTCGCGCTGCTTCGGAAGTGCCGCGCCGTGCCGGGCGTGAAGAAGGTGTTCGTGCGCTCCGGACTTCGATACGACTACCTGCTGTTGGACGGCGCACACGGGGAGGCCTTCCTGCGCGAGCTCTGCGAGCACCACGTCAGCGGTCAGTTGAAGGTGGCCCCGGAACACGCTTCGCCCGCTGTCCTGCACGTCATGCGCAAGGGCAGCATCGAACAGTATCGAAGGTTTATGAAGCTCTATGAGGAGTGCAACCGGAAGCTGGGGAAGAAACAGTACCTCGTCCCCTACTTCATGACGTCGCATCCGGGCTCCGGCGTCAGCGAGGCCATCGAGCTGGCGGAGTTCGCCGCAGAACTCTCCTTCTGCCCCGAACAGGCGCAGGATTTTATCCCCACCCCCGGCAGCCTGGCGACCTGCATGTACTACACGGGGCTGGACCCCTTCACGGGCGCTCCCGTCCGCGTGGTGCGGAGGGAGTCGGAGCGGCGGGAACAGCGGGCGCTCCTCCAGCACCGGATGCCGCAGAACAGGCGTCTGGTCCTTGAGGTCCTCCGGCGGGAGGGGCGGATGGACTGCGCGGCGAAGCTGTATCCGGACGGACGGGGAGGTCATCAGGACGGCGCTCCCGCTTCAGGAGCGGCTCCAACTCGACGAGCAGGACGGAGAGGAAGATCAAAAGGCAGCCGAACAGCATCCTGAGGGAGGTGGGCTCGCCCAGGAAGATGACGCTCCCCAGCAGGCCGAACACGGATTCGAGGCTCATCAGGATCGCCGCGTGGCTGGGCTTGGTGTACCTTTGAGCGCAGATTTGCACCAGGTAGCAGAGGAAGGTGCAGAACACGATCGCGAAGGCCAGCTCCGGCAGCCCGCGCCGCCAGTGGAACTGGAGCGGCCTCTCGAACAGGAGCGCGGCGGCCAGAGTTAGCAGCGAGAGGACTGCGAACTGCACGAAGGACAGGCTGATGGGGTCGCATTGAGCGGCGTAGCGGCTGATCGCGATGATCTGAAGGGCGAAGAACAGCGCGCACAGGACCGTCAGGGCCTCCCCTTTGCCGAGGGGCCCTGAGAGGTCCGAGGTGAGGAGGCCCATGCCGAGGAGGCACGTGCAGGTGGCCGCGAGGGTGTGCCATCCGGGGAACAGGCCGCGAAAGAACCAGAGGAGCAGCGGGACGAACAGCACGTAGGTCGACACCAGGAAGGCCTGCCTGCCTGGTGCCATGAACAGGAGCCCTAGGGTCTGGCAGAGGATGGCGCCGAACAGGGCGACGCCGATCACGACGCCTCCCGCCACCGCCTGACGGGACATTCTGCCGATCCGCCTGTGGAAGAAGAGGAGCAGCAGGGCGCTGCCGCAGGAGAAGCGCAGGAACAGGAGCCAGTTCGGCGGGTAGATGTCGAGCAGCACCTTGACGACGGTGAAGCTGCCCCCCCAGAGGAGGGCGCAGATCAGGAGGGCCAGGTCCGCGATCAGCGCCGCGGCGCGTGCGGATATCCTCCCTGGGGCCGCCTTTTCGTCCGTCGGGTTGACGATTCTTCCCTCCGTGGGTTGAGCGCGTTCTTTTTCCATGAGGCGTCCTCCTGCGGGCGTTGCAGCCCCTGCGTTTTTGTTTTGTGCGCCGAAGCCCGCGTCGACCGCGGGCGCGCATTGCCCTTACGGTTAAATTGATTATAATGTAATATATTCCGCGCTTCAACAGGACGCAGGACATTTTCCCCTATGGCAGGGCGTTTGCGATGGGGTAAAATAGGGGCGGATTTTTGAAAAGCGCCATATCAGGTGAGGTGGAGGCTATTGAACGAGTTGGCCGATCGAATTGGAATTTATGCGGCGAGCCGCCTTTCCGCGCAGCTACCCGGGTTGATCTTTCGCGGGCAGCGCAGCGGGGACACGGGGCTGAACGCGCACCTGGAGACCGTTGAGGAGTATCCCAAGATGGGAAAGGTCGTCGGCCTTCAAATCCGTTCCGACGAGGACAAGAACGTGGAGCGCACGGCGCGGGGGTACGTCTGCCGCGGCGAGATGCTCCACTTTGCCTATTGGCTGCAGCACTCCCTGCCGGTGATCCTCATGGTCTACGAGCGGGAGCGAGACCGGCTCGTGTGGGAGGCCGTATCGGCGGAAACGATCGAGATATCCGGGGCGCAATGGAAGCTGCTCGTCCCCTACGACCAGGCGTATGGCGTGGAAACAGGGGCCCGCATCGCGGACCTGCCCTGCTATAGCCCTTACTTGGCGCGCCTGGCGCTGGATCGCCCGTGGATGCAGCTGATCGAGGCCGGGCGTGGCATCCTGCTGGAGATGGACGAGTGGCTGAACCAGCCCTCAGTCCGGGGTAACCTGCGCCTCTCCGTGATGACGGAGGACAACTCCGCGAGAGAGCTCGTCTTCGAGTGGCCCTTCCAGACCGATCCCGACATGCCCCACGTGTTTCGCCTGCCCTCCCTGTTCCCCTGGGCCCACATCGAGCCGGACCAGGCCTTTTACCGCGAGAGGCTGAGGGATGACCGGAAGGTCGAGGGCCTCTCTCCCTGGACCGTAGAGGCGGGGGAGATCGCGCGCTTCAGGCTGCGCCTTGCCCTGAACGAGCTTGGGCGCGCCTTTCTGGTGACGGAACAGTTTCTCAGGCGCGGGGAGTTCCCCGCCGCAGAGCGTGCCAGGGACTTTGGACAGGAGTACGAGAGGGGAATCAAATTCCAGCTCTACAAAGGGCAGGGATAAGTCGTCGTCTTTGGTTGGTGACTGCCGCGGGCGGGACGACGCGCAGAACGGCCAATCCCCAAAAATCACGATGCTGGAGAGCGAGGATGGGAGCTATAGAGAGCAAAAGGCCCGGTGACGCCGCGGGACAGGATGGCGTCGTGCGCGAGGTCGCCGTCGAAGAATTGGGGCAGTTTTGCGAGGGGCAGGCCGTGATCGCAAACGACATCGCCGGGGCGACCGGGAGCATCCTCATCTCCAGGGGAACTTCCCTGATGAGCGTCGCCTCCTCCATCGCCGGCCTGCAGAAGCAGTTGCGCAACGCGAACGTCCGCAGCGTTCGCCTGCTCCTTCCCAGCGGAGGGTCCAGGGATGAGGTCGAGTCCCTCGTTCGCGGCATCAAGCCGGGCATTGCTCCCATCGACGCCGAGCTGGCGCACCAGACGGTGAATCAGGTCGAGGACGTCCTGGGGCGGATTCAGTCGGGGAACTGTACGCCGGAGAACGTCCAAGACCTGGCGGACCGCGGCAGGGTCCTGGCCAAGCAGATCGCGAAGGCCCCGCAGCTGATGTTCTGCCTAGGGCACGTTCGGGACTGGGATGAGTACACCAGCGTACACTCCCTGAACGTTTCGCTCCTGTCGAGCTTCCTCGCCGATCGCATGTTTCCCGATCGTCCGGAGTTCGCCGAGTTTATGGCGATCGGGGGCATTTTGCATGATCTTGGCAAGGCGAAGGTCCCCCACGAGGTCCTGAACAAGCCGGCAAAGCTTACGGACGCGGAGTTCGCCGTCATGAAGCAGCACCCGACCCTGGGCGTCCAGCTGGCGGTGGAGAGCGGGGTGACGGACGAGCGCACGCTCACGGTGATCCGGGGGCACCACGAGCGCTATGGCGGCGGAGGATACCCCGACAGCCTGGATAAGAAGGACCTTCCCATTGAGGCGAGGATCGCGGCCGTAGCGGACGTCTTTGACGCGCTGACGGCCAAGCGCGTTTATAAGGACCCCATGCCGGGGCGCAATGCGATCGAGTTGATGACGGGGGCGATGGCCGCCCACTTTGACCCTGCGGTCATGCGCGTTCTGCTGCTGGCCGTGGGCATCTATCCTGCGGGGACGCTGGTCGAGCTGTCGGACGGGAGCGTGGGGGCGGTCATTGGCACTACAGGGACGGACGTGGTACACCCTCAGGTGGCGCTCCGCTACGATCGCTTTGGGAAGCCAGTGACGGACAAGACGGTCGTTCAAACGGGCTCCGAGTCCGGGGTGCTCGTCGTGCGTTCCCTCCAGACGAACGACAAGATCGGCTTCTGACGTGCTGGCTTTTACGAACGGGTGATATTTATAGAGATGATATAAGGTGGGTGTTGCGCGCAGCCGCGGCCTGCGGCCCGCGTTTAAATACAGTGGGGGGGTGTGTCTTGTTGGCAGGAAAGAAGAGTTTTAAGGTCGAGGTCAACAATGCGTGGTGTAAGGGGTGCTCCCTTTGTATCGGGGTCTGCCCCAAGTCCGTTTTAAGCCTCAGCGATCGCCTGAAGGCGGAGGCGACGAAGCAGGAGGACTGCATCGGCTGTCGTCAGTGCGAGAACATTTGTCCCGATCTCGCTATCACGGTGAAGGAGGATAAGGCAAATGGCTGACGTCGCTTTCTGGCAGGGAAACACTGCGCTGGCCCATGGGGCCCTGGCTGCGGGCTGCAACTTCTTCGGAGGGTATCCCATCACGCCCTCGACGGAGATCGCGGAAGTGATGGCAGAAGAGCTGCCGAAGATTGGCGGGCACTTCATCCAGATGGAGGACGAGCTGGCTGGGATCGCAGCCGCCATCGGAGCCTCCATCGCAGGCGCCAAGGCGCTTACGGCCACCTCCGGCCCCGGCTTCTCGCTGAAGCAGGAGAACCTGGGCCTGGCCTATATTGCGGAGATTCCCCTCGTGGTGGTGGACGTCATGCGGGGTGGCCCCTCCACGGGGACGCCCACCAAGGTGGCTCAGCAGGACGTGATGCAGGCGCGTTGGGGCACCCACGGCGACCACGCGACGATCTGCTACTCTCCGTCGTCGGTGCAGGAGTGCTACGACCTGGCGATCAAGGCCTTCAACGCGGCGGAACGCTTCCGTCAGCCGGTCCTGATCCTTGGGGATGAGGTTGTAGGGCACATGAGGGAGAAGGTCGTGAAGAAGGCTCCTGCGGAGGTCGAGATCGTGAACCGCGTTCGGCCGACCTGCGATCCGGCGAAGTTCACGCCGTACCTTCCGGACCCGGTGACGGGAGTCCCTCCCATGGCCTCCTTCGGAGACGGCTACTCCTGGCACGTGACGGGCCTGACGACGAACGACTGGGGGTTCCCGACGAACGACAACGCGGAGATCGAGAAGAAGATCCTGCGGATGATGAGCAAGGTCTCCCGCGCCCGCTCCGAGATCGTGGAGTACGAGGCGGAGTACATGGATGGCGCGGACGTCGTGGTGGTGGCCTACGGCAGCGTGGCGCGGTCCGCTCTGCGCGCGGTGCGTGACGCCCGCAAAGCCGGCATCGCGGCAGGCTTCTTCCGTCCCATCACGCTCTGGCCCTTCCCGGACGAGGAGCTGCTGCGGGCCTCGCTGGGGGCGAAGACGGTCATCGTCCCGGAGTTGAACTGCGGCCAGCTCGTCCTGGAGGTGGACCGCGTGTTCCACGGCAGGAGCGACGTTCAGCCGTTGAACCTCGTGAACGGCGAACTCTTCAAGCCCTCAGAGATAGGCCGCAAGATCAAGGAGGTGGCTTAAGATGCCGAACGCAGAGGTTTTGAGCTGGGTCAGAAGCAGGTTTATGCCCCACATCTGGTGCCCCGGGTGCGGACATGGCGTCATCATGCACGCCATCATCCGAGCGCTGATCGGCATCGGAGCGGACCGGAAGAACACGGTCCTGGCTTCGGGGATCGGCTGTTCCAGCCGCATGGCGGGGTACATCAACGCCTGCACGCTCCACTCGACCCACGGCCGTTCCCTGGCCTTCTCCACGGGCATCAAGCTGCACCGGCCCGACCTGACGGTGGTGAACGTGATGGGCGACGGCGACTGCACGGCCATCGGCGGCAACCACTTCATCCACGCCTGCCGCCGCAACATCGACATCACGGCTATCGTCATGAACAACAACATCTACGGCATGACGGGCGGCCAGGCCAGCCCCACGACGCCCGTGGGAGCCTTCGCGACGACGACGCCCTACGGCGCCGTGGACCCGACCTTCGACATCTGTAAGCTGGCGGAAGGAGCCGGCGCCTCCTACGTGGCGCGCACGACCATCGCCAACCCAAAGCAGGCGGAGACCTTCATCGCAAACGGCATCCGCAAGAAGGGCTTTTCCGTCATCGAGATCGTGACGCACTGCCACACGCAGTTCGGGCGCAAGAACAACCGCAGGCTTCCCATCGAGAACTACAAGTACTTCAAGGAGAACTCCATCCCTCTTGCCCTGGCGAAGGACAAGAGCCCGGAGGAGCTGGCGGACAAGATCGTCTGCGGGGAGTTTGTGAACAAGGACACCCCCGAGTACACGGAGCAGTATAAGAAACTGGTCATCGATAAGGCGAGGGGGTAAGGACCATGGCTGATGAGAGATATGAGATTCGTATCGCCGGCTCCGGCGGGCAGGGCGTCATCCTGGCGACGGAGCTGATCGGGCAGGCGATCACCTACCACGAGCCGGAGTTCTACGTGGTGCAGTCCCAGGCCTACGGCCCGGAGGCCAGAGGAGGGAAGTCCAAGGCGGAGGTCGTCATCTCCTCGAAGCCGATTGACTACCCCAAGGTCATCGCCCCAAGCCTGCAGATCATCCTGACCCAGGCGGCTGCGGACGAGTTCGCCCCCGACACCATGCCGGGCGGGCGCATCGTGTACGACGATTTCTTCGTCACGGAGATGCCCGGATTGAACCTGCAGAACGGGGCCGGCAGCGTGGAGGCCCACGGAGACATCGACGCTCGCGTCTACTCCCTGCCGATCATCAGGACGGCCCGCGAGAAGCTGGGGCGCGAGATCGTCACGAACATGGTGGCGCTGGGCTGCGTGGGACGGGTGCTGGAGCTTGAGAAGATCGCCTCGCCGGATTCCCTGCGCAAGGTCATTCAGGCTCACTTCCCGGTGCCCAAGATCGCGGACCTCAACGTGGCGGCCTTTGACGCCGGGTACGAGATCTTCAAGAACAGCCCTCTTCCCGACTGAACCGGGTAAAAACTGTCGTTCAGACTTGCAAAGACGAATGAGGCCGGCGCTTCTAAGCGCCGGCCTTCGCTTACCTCACGCGCGGATCCAGAGGGTTGCCGCCCCGTTCTCGTCCCATTTTAAGATGGCCCTGGCATCTGCCGTAAGCTGCCCGGCCGAGCGGACGGGGGAAAGCGCTGCCCCTTCGGACGGGAGCAGGTAGTAGGTGAAGCGGCTTGGGTCCGCCTCCGCGAAGTCCGCCCGCGCCGCCTCCGCGTCGAGGGGGCGGCGGGCGATCTCGGAGGCGGCTTGCAGCATCGTCTCCCACATGGGCCGATCCCTCTCGGACAGGAGGGCCAGCACCTCCTCCGGGGCAACGCCTTCAGGGACTTCCGGCTTCGGCCCCGCAACTTCTTCCCGAGGGGCTATGTCCTCTGCAGGGGCGACGGACGATTGCATCGTCTGAGCGGGCGCAGAGGGCTGTGTCGCTTCCCCGGTCCCCTTACGTTCTACGGTTTCCTCAGGCCCTGGCTCACGCTCCTCCTCGGCGGGGTCAAAGACCCGAATGACCCCCGTGCGCAGATAGTCCTTCAAGTCAGGCCTCTTTTTCCTGGACATCTAGTTTTCCCCCTTGTGGTCTGAGCCCTGCCAGGGGCGGGGCAACGGAGCAGCGGCGGGCGCTTCAAGTCCCTCGCACCGTTCGAGGAACTCTTCAGTGGCCGCCTTGTAGTCCTTGGCGCCCGTGGAGCTGGGTGCGTAGGAGAAGATGGAAAGCCCCAGGCTCGAGGCCTCGATCAGGCTGACGTTTTGGCGTATGTAGCTCTTGAAGAGCAGGCCGCCGAAGAAGTTCGCCACCTCCCGCTCGACCTCGCGGGCGATGAATATCTTCGGGTTGTGGCGGGTCATGAGGATTCCCAGGAGCGTGAGGTCAGGGTTCAAGCGCTCGTTGAACAGGGGGATGGCCTCGTTCAGTAGCCTCAGCCCCGCCAGGCTGTAGAACCCCCCGTCCATGGGGACGAGGAGGCGATCGGCCGCGGTCAGCACGTTGCGGGTGAACACGCCGAGCTGAGGCGGGCTGTCCAGTAGGACGTAGTCGTAGCGGCTGGGGGGGAGGGCGGCCATGGCGTCCCTCAGCAGCGTGTCGCGGCCGAAGGGCCCCTCCGGGTTCAGCTCCGCCATGATGAGGTCCAGCGAGCTGGGGATGACGTCCACCCCTTCATGCACCGTCCTGATGTCGTCCCAGGATGCGTTCCCCGTGAGCAGGTCGAAGACCTGCGGGGTGTTGGGAGCGACGGTGACGCCAAAGCTCGTGCTCAAGTTGCTTTGGGGGTCCATGTCCACCACAGCGACCTTCTTGCCCATTCGGGCGAGGGCGACGGCCAGGTTCTGACACGCGGTGGTCTTGCCCACCCCGCCCTTCAGGTTGCAAAAGCCTATCGTCAGCAAAGGAAACACTCCATTCGTTCTTTGTGCAGGCCGCAGTCCACCATGGACGCCCCGAAGACGCCCGGACAGTCCCCTTATTTCCCCTTACCGGCCGGGGCAGTGGCGGCGTCCTCCTGCGCGGGAAGCTCCCCGCTGCGCGCCAGGAACGCCTCGACCTCCGCGTTGGGGTGGATGGCAAGGGCCTCCCGATAGCGCGCCATGGCCTCGGCGGCCTTCCCTGCGTTGAGGAGGGCGTTGCCCTCGCGCACCTTCGCGTTGGCCGCCTGGAGGGCGCGGCGGTCGTGCAGGATGGCCTCGACGCGCTCGACCCACGCCTTCAGTTCTTCGTTGGGGAAGATCGCCAGGCTCTTGCGGTAGAGGGGAGCGGCCTCCTCGAGGCGCCGGTTGAGGTACAGGGCGTCTGCCGAGTGCGCGAGCCGCGCTGCATCCGCCCTCGTGCCGATGCCGAAGTCCTCCGGGCCGCGCGGCGCGGAGTCGGCGCTCACGACCCTCTCCAACTCGTCGATACGCTTCTGCGCCGCTTCCGTGTCCCACACCCTTCGGCTCTCAAGGTATCGGGTGAGGGCTCCCTTCGCGTCGCCCTTCTTGGCCAGGGCCTGTCCCTCCTGATAGAGGGCCGCGGCCTGTTTCTTTCGGCGCTCCAGGACGACGCGCAACTCTTCAATGTGTTGCTTCAATGCAGTGTCCGGGTTGCTCACGATGCTTGCAGAGTAGTGGGCGATGGCCCCCTCGATATCGTCGTCGCGCTCCATCGCGCTGCCCTCGCTCGCATAGCGGTTCGCGTCGGCCATGAGCTCAAGGCGCTGCCGAATGCGCGTCGTCCTCTCCTGGATGGCGTCCGAGGAGAGGACGGCGGCGGACTTCTCGTAATAGGTGATCGCGTCCTCGAAAAGCCCCTCCTGGTCGTAGGCGGAGGCGGTGTCGCGCAGCCACTCCGCCCGTTGTCGCTTGACGCGAAGCGCGTCGATCTCCTCCTCCTCCTTCCGGATGAGGGCCGTGCCCTCCTCGGTGGGCCACACGACCTGAGCCAGGCGGAGGCTCTTCAGGGCGTCGTCATGAAGTCCCTTTGCGATCTGACCCGAGGCCTTGTTGCGGAAGTCCAGCGCGCGCAGGAAGCGCGAGTGCTTGGTGGTCATCGCTCGAAACTCCTTCGCGATGTCCTGGTCCCTTGGGGCCGCCGCTTGAGCCTCGGCTCCCAGCTCCATGGCTTTCGCGTAGTCCTTTGCGTTCCAGGCCTCTTCGGCGCGCTCCCACGTTTCCCAGGCCTGGCGGGCCTCCTCCGACTCCTGCAGGACCGAGCTGGGCAGGGTGACGCCGATCGTGCTGCTGCCGCTCCCCAGGAGGACACCAGCCCCGTTGAACGCACTGACGGCGACCTCGCTGTCCCCTGCCTCGCTGCGAGCGATGAGGAGGTCAGCCCCTCCGTCCGCGCTCAGGACGGCGGTGGAGGGGTCAGCGGTCCAGGAAAAGGAGGCCTCCCCGTTGAAGGCGGGGACGAGCTGAGCTCGAAGCCTTATGGGGCGATTCGTCATGAGCGCGTCCTCGGACACGCTCGCCTTTTCCGTGGCGTCCCACAACGCGACGAGATCGCGCGAGGCAACGACGATCTCGATGGCGTACTCCTTTGGCGTCAACGTCATTTCGGCATCGCCCAGGGAGGCGCCGCTATAGTCGTGGACGATAGCCGTCACCGTGATGGGAAGGGTGTTGGCGGGGGTGAAGGCGCACTCACGTCCCCCTGCGCGCAACAGGACGGGCTTGACGTCGCCGCTGATGGCCCACTCGATGACGGCGTCCGAGGGGACGGAGGCGGGGTCTGCTATGAGGACGACCTCCGTGCCCACGTGCGGCTCCTCCTCCATAAGGATGGCGGGCTGCGCCGCCTCCGCTGGGAGGCCCAGACGTGTCAGGCTGAGGGCGAGGACCACCATGAGCGCCGCAAATCGCTTTGCACTCCCTGAAAAAACGCTCGAAACGCAAAAAAGTCCTTTCATCGAGAGCATGAGGGATCTACTCCTTACGTCAAAAGGTCTGTGAGCCGCAGGGGCGGTCCGGAAAGCGGCATCCGTCGCCTCGGCGGGCTCGGGAACTTCTGTCCCCGATCGGGGAAGAGGGCGACGTGTAGTTATCTTCAATTTTACGCTATTTCAACTGGAAAATCCAACGGTTGCGTCGGTGGAGGACGGTGGACGGATGGCCGGGGCCTGCCCAGGCGCCGCGCGTTCCCTCAAGGAGGAGGAGGTCGGGCACAGGGGGGTTTCTTGAGTTTTTTCAAGCCTGCCGCATAGTCGCTTCGTTGGACAAGTCAGGCTGAGTACTTCCGCTTCCTTTGTTTTTGAGTTACAATTAGGCGGACGGACAGGTTCGTTGACTGCTGAGGATCGCCGGGGAGACGTCGGGCCGCAGGGAGTGCGTTGCAGCGGCTTCAGGGATTGTCCACTGCCCCGCTTGTCAGACAGAGGATTGAGAGGGCCGATGCCGTCGGGGTGACGGGCGGCCGACGATTGACCATATACGCGGAGGTGAATGGATGTGCGGCTTCTGACACGATCCGACTTCGATGGATTGATGTGCGCGGTGCTCCTGAAGGAGTTGGATCTCTTCGACGATAAAAAGTTTGTACACCCCAAGGACATTCAGGACGGGACCATCGAGGTGAACTCCAACGATATCCTGGTGAACATCCCCTATGCTCCGGGGTGTGGCATGTGGTTTGACCACCACACGAGCGAGGACTCGCGGGGAGTGATGCACCAGTATAAGTACACGGGGGCGTCCTGGCCGGCGCCCAGTTGCGCGCGGGTGATCTACGAGTACTACGGCGGCGGTCGGGGCGCCCTCGTCCGCTTCAAGGACATGGTGGTCGAGGCCGACAAGTGCGACTCGGCGCACTTCTCCCGCGACGAGGTGCTGAACCCGCAGGGGATGGTGCTCTTGTCCTTCATCATGGACCCAAGAACGGGGCTGGGGCGTTACCGGGACTTCCGCATCTCGAACTATCAGCTCATGGACTGCCTGATCGACTACCTGCGCACGATGTCGGTGGACGAGATCATGCAGTTGGAGGACCTCCAGGAGCGCGTCCGCCTCTACAACGCCCACAAGGACCTCTTCGTCGAGATGATGAAGAAGTACTCCTGGACCCGGGAGGCCGCCGTGGTCACGGACCTGCGGGGCGTGGAGGAGACCTACGTGGGCAACCGCCACGTCATCTACGCGCTCTTTCCGGACCAGAACGTCTCCGTTCGCGTTTTTGACGGGAAGAACAAGGAGTTCTGCGTGTTCTCGGTGGGGTACAGCATCCTGAACCGCACGGCGACGGTGGACGTCGGCAAACTGATGCTGAAGCACGGAGGCGGCGGACACCGCAGGGTGGGCACCTGCCAGGTGCCCTATGGGGAGGCCGACGCGGTCCTTGAGGACATCCTGACCGAGATCAACAAACAGAACTGGCAGATGCTGAACATCACCGGCCTGGAGGAGGGCTAGGCGGGAAGCGGACGCCAGGGCCCCGAGGGCGGGTTTTTCCTCAAAGAAGGCGGCCCCGCTCCCGGGGCCGTTGTTTTGTCGGCGGACTCACGTTTTGGAGGCGTGTCATGTTATCCTCGGATTTTCTGATGGACCTTGCCAGGCGGATTCAGGAGGGCCTGAAGCTAACGGAGCAGGAGCTGCTCAGGCGGGCTTCGGAGCCCGCGAGCGAGGGCGACGCGGCAGGCTTTTCCCCCAACGAGGCCATTTCGGGCAGGTCGGCCGACCGCGATCTGGCGGGGAACTTCGCTAGTGCCATCGCGAAGTTGCTGGACGAGGGGGGCGTCTCCGAGGCGGACCTCGCGGAGAAGCTCGGGTGCCTCGTGGAGGACGTCCACGCCCTGCGCCGCAGGAGCCCGTCGCTCCCCAGCCGGGAGCTCCTGTCCGTGCTCGCGCTGAAGCTCGCGCTGACGCCGGAGCAGGCGAAGGACCTCTTCCTGGCGGCGGGCTACGAGTTCTCCAAGTGCGAGGTCAGCGACATCGTGCTCCTCTACTGTCTGGAACAGGGCGTCTTTGACATCGACGAGGTCAACGACGCCCTGACGTGCTTCAATCTAAAGAGGCTGTCGCCTCAGGCGGCCGTCGTGGAGTTGGATCGACGGGCCTGGGTAACCTTTCACTAAACGATAGAATACGTACGGAGGTCTTTTTATGGACGGAATGGACGAAAGGATTTTTTACATCACGACCCCCATCTACTACGTCAACGACGTTCCGCACATCGGGCACGCCTACACGACGATCGCCTGCGACGCCATGAGCCGCTACAAGCGCATGAAGGGCTGCGACGTGCGCTTCCTCACCGGCACCGACGAGCACGGACAGAAAATTCAAGCCGCGGCGGAGAAGAAGGGCGTCACGCCGCAGGACCTCGTGGACCGGATACACCTTAACTTCAAGGAGCTGTGGCGCGTCCTGAACATCAGCAACGACGACTTCATCCGCACGACGGAGCACCGCCACGTCCGCGTCGTTCAGGACATGTTCAAGCGGCTCATGGAGCAGGGGGACATCTACAAGGGGGAGTACGAGGGGAAGTACTGCGTCCCCTGCGAGGCCTACGTCCCGGAGTCCAGCATGGGACCCGGCGGCACCTGCCCGGACTGTGGACGCCCTCTGACGGTCATGAAGGAGGAGAGCTACTTCTTCCGCGGGTCACGGTACGTCCCGCAGCTGATCGAGCACTACGAAAAGCACGTGAAGGGCGTGATGCCGCGCATCCGCTACAACGAGATCATGAGCTTCCTCAAGGGAGAGGTTCGGGATCAGTCCGTGTCGCGGACGACGCTGAAGTGGGGCATTCCCGTGCCGGGCGACGAGAAGCACGTGATCTACGTCTGGTTTGACGCCCTGATCAACTACGCCTCGGCCATCGGCTACCTGGACGACCGGCCTGCGTTCGACCGGTACTGGCCTCACGTCCGGCACGTGGTGGGGAAGGACATCATCCGGTTTCACTGCGTGATATGGCCCCTGATGCTCCTGGCGCTGGGGCTGCCGCTGCCCGTTTCGATCGTCGCCCACGGCTGGTGGACCGTGGACGGGGAGAAGATGAGCAAGTCGAAGGGGAACGTGGTGGACCCCCGCAGGGTGGTGGAGGAGTACGGGCTGGACCCGTTCCGCTACTTCCTGCTGCGCGAGATCCCCTTCGGGCACGACGGGGACTTCTCCGAGGCGGCGCTCGTGGGGCGCATCAACAGCGACCTGGCCAACGACCTGGGGAACCTGCTGAACCGGACGCTCAAGATGATCCAGGACTACCGCGGGGGCACGGTTCCCGCGGAATCCCTTCGGGAGATGCCTGAGGCGCGCGATCTGCAGTGCCAGGCCCAGGCGGCGCTCGAAGGGACGGATGAGGCCATGGAGGACTTCAGCTTTGACGAGGCCCTGAAGCGGATATGGGCCTTCATCGGCCGGGCCAACAAGTTCATCGACGAGACCATGCCCTGGAGGCTGGCGAAGGAGGGGAATGGTGACGCGCTGGACTCCGTGCTGCTGAACCTCTATGAGGCGTTGCGGCTCTCGGCCCTGATGGTTGCCCCCTTCATGCCGGAGACCGCCCAGCGGATATGGGAGCAGCTCGGGCTTGAGGGTGACCCCTTGAAGTGTCTCTACGACGACTTCCGGTGGGGCGCCGCGGCGGGGACGCGCGTGGGGAGGGCGGAGGTACTCTTCCCGCGCATCGACGTCAAGGAGTGGAAGAAGGCCCACGGCGAGAAGGCCGTGGCGGCGAAGGAGGACAAAGCCATGGCGGAGGAGCGCAGGGACGAGATCTCGATCGACGACTTCAGGAGGGTTGAGATGCGCGTGGCGCAGGTGGTCAAGGCGGAGGAGATCCCGAAGTCCCGAAAGCTCTACAAGCTGGAGGTGGACCTGGGCTACGAGAGGCGCACCGTCTGCTCCGGGATCAAGGCGTTCTTCACGCCGGAGGAGCTCGTCGGAAAGCGCGTCATCCTGGTGACGAATTTGAAGCCGGCGAAGCTCTGCGGGATCGAGAGCAACGGGATGATCCTGGCCGCCAGCGTCAAGGTGGACGGGGAGAGCGAGGCCCTGACCCTCGTGGCCCCGGAGGGGGACATCCCGCTGGGAAGCCGCGTGAGCTGAGATGACGTCAGGAGATGAGAAGCGCCTCGTCAGCAGGGGCAACATGAGCTTCCTGCTGCGTGAGGCGGAGGTCTGGCGTGAGCTTGGCCTGATCAGCGCGGAGCAGGCGGACGGCATCCGCGGCCTGTACTCCGCGAGGCGGGGCAGGCTTCAGAACGCGCTGCTGGGGCTTGGCGGAACGCTGGTGGGGTTGGGGGTGCTCAGCTTCGTCGCGGCGAACTGGCTCGACATGTCCCGCCTTTTGCGCGCGCTTCTGATCCTTGCCGGCTATGCGGCGTCCCTCGCTGCCTCCTGGGGGTGCCGGGAGAGGTTCCCCCGCACCTCCCGCGCGTTTCTGCTCGTCGGGAGCTTCATCTACGGCGGCGGCATCTTCCTGATGGGGCAGATGTTCCATCAGGGCGGGGAGTGGCGCTCCGCCCTGGGATGGTGGATTGCGGGCCTGATCCCGACCGTCGGACTCTTTCGCGACCGCTGGCAGGCCGTCCTGCTGCAGGGGCTTACGGCCCTCTACCTCCTGTTTGACCCCCTGTTGCACCCCGGACGGGTGTGGGATGCCGTCACATGGGGGAGCACCCCGCTTTGGGACTGCCTTGAGCCCTTCCTGAGGAATCCGGACGAGCTCCTCATCGTGGCGGCCCTGTGGGGGCTGTGGCACCTGTGCGGCGGACGAATCGTCTTTCGCCTCAACGTCCTGCTGTCGCTTCTGCTGCTTGGGGAGAGGTTTCAAGAGGACTTCGGCGACGACATCGCCCTGCTGGCCCTGGCCCTTGCGGGGCTCGCGCTGTCCCTTCTGGCGCCGCGCGGCGAGGACCGGCCCCTGCGGAGCGACCTGGCGGACATCGGCCTCCTGACGGCGGGGGCCTTCGGGCTCCTGCTGACCTGGCCCGATCTGTGGGCCTGGACGGGTGGGGCGCACTTTGCGTCCGCCCTTGCCCTTGTGGATGCGGCCGTGGTGGCGGTCCTGATGTTGTTGAACCTGGGGCGAAGACGCGGCGTCAGCATCCTCTTCCTTCTGCTGCTGATCGCCCGCTACTTCTTTGACGACTTCCTGAGGTTCACGTCCAAGGCCTGGGTTTTCTCCATCGCCGGGGCGGCCCTCCTTGCCCTGGGCTTTCTTCTGGAGCGGCGCCTGAGGCGCGGGGAGGGCAACCCTGAGGAGAAAGGCGGTGACGACAGGACATGAGGAGTTCCCTTCGCTACCTCGCGGCGGCCGTCCTGCCGCTTGGCGTGCTGTTGTGGCTGCCCCTTGAGCCGCTTTGCGTCCTGACCTGGGGGCGTGAAATCTGCCTTGCCGCCCGCCCCATCGACCCGCGCGACCCCTTTCGGGGCGATTACGTCGCGCTTGAGGTGAACGCCGCGTCGGTGCCCGAGGCCGCCTTTCAGCCAGCTTCCGCGCTGTCGGCTTTCGACAGGGAGTGTTTCGTGACGCTTATTCCGGAGCCGTCGGGCCTGTGGGGCCCCTCCCTGGTGACCCTGGTGGAGCCAGAGGACGGGGTGTACCTGCGGGGACGGATCGACTTCAGAAAGGTCGGGAGCATGGTTCACGTCGACCTTGGGGATGGGCTGAGGCGTTTCTACGTCCCGGAGGGCACGGGACAGGCTCTGGAGCGCGCGGCCCAAGATGGAAAAAACTACCGGGCGACGGTGCGGATCCTGCGGGGCAGAGCGGTCATCGTTTCGCTGGACGTGGCGCCGTGAGGACGTTCTTTCGTGATTTTGACGCTTTGATGCAGAGGGGTTGTTGATTTGAGTTCTTTGTCGAATTCTTTGATCGTTGACGCGCATTACGACCTTTTGATGGACGTGGCCCGCCTGCGCCGCCAGGGGGAGACGAAGGTCATCGAGAGGTTCTACCTGGACGACCTCCGCGCTGCGGGCGTGAACGTCCTCGTCTGCTCGCTCTTCGTCTCAAACGAGTACATCCCGGAGATGGCCCTGCGCGTCGCGCTGGAGCAGATCGGCAACCTGCACGCGGAGATGCGGGAATCTCCGGGGAAGTTCGCCCTCTGCCGGACCGCGGCGGAGGCCCGGCGCGTCGTGGAGGGCGGAGGGATCGCCCTCTTCCTCTCCTTTGAAGGGGTCGATCCCCTGGGGGCAAGCCTGCAGCTCTTGTCCGTCTTCTACGAGCTTGGAGTTCGCCTCATCGGGCTCACCTGGAGCCGGCGCAACTTCGCGGCGGACGGCTGCCATTTTCACCCCCTGGAGGAAGGCCAACCCGGAGGCCTGACCGCCTTCGGCGTCGCCCTCCTGAAGGAAGCGGAGCGCCTCGGGATGATCGTGGACGTCAGCCATCTGAACGACGTCGGCTTTGAGGACGTGTTCCGCTTCTTTGGCGGGCCCATCATCGCCTCCCACTCCAACAGCCGGTCCGTCTGCCCCGTCGCGCGAAACTTGACGGACGACCATATCCGCAGGCTGGCGGCGCGCGGCGGCGTCATGGGGCTCAACAACTCGACGTCCTTTGTGCGGCAGGGCGACTTCCCCCCGGACGAGCCCAGGTGGCTGGGCCTTCTGGATCACGCGCGCCACATCGTCGACCTCGTGGGGGAGGAGCACCTGGGGCTTGGGCTGGACCTCTGCGAGTTCAGCAAACCAGAGGATTGCCGAACCCACAGCGTCTTTCCGACGTACCGGCACGTCGTCCCCTTCGTCGAGGCGCTGCGCCGGGAGTTTCCGGCGCAGGTCGCCAAGGGAATCCTGGGCGAAAACTGGATGCGGGTCCTGGAGAACCTGGGCTGACGAGAACGCCCGATGCGTCGATGCACGATTTTCGGGCAATCCATTTGGCGGTTTCGGCGATGTAGTGGTAAGATAAGCTTTGACTAGACGTTCACGTCCGAGTGCCCTCGCAGGTAGCGCAGGGGCATTTGTCGTTCAGGAAACGAGGGGTCTGAATGCAGGAAGTTAAGAAGGTTACAACTGAGGTCGGCACCAACGAATGGCAGCTTGTCGTCTTTGTGCTGGGGGACCAGTCCTTTGCGATCAACGTCGATAAGACAAGAGAAATCCTGCGATGGCCCGGATGCCGTGCGATCCCCGACGCGCCGGCGGCCCTGATTGGGATCACCTCGGTGCGTGGGGAGGTCCTGCCGATGGTTGACCTGCGCGTCTTCCTTGGGATTCAGCCGATGACCCCCATAGAGCAGAGCAAGGTCATCATTGCGGAGTTCAACGAGGTCAAACTGGGCTTCGTCGTCGATGCCGTGGAGAGGATCTACCGCATCAAGTCCGAGGACCTCGACTCCACCATGACGGGGAAGTACCTTGGGGACTGGATCCTTTACGTCATCAAGCGGGATACCCGCAACGTCCTGCTCCTCGACTACGAGGCCATCGTCCAGACGATCAGCCCTCAGCTCGTGATCCAGCACAACGCGGCGGATTCGGCGAAGGCCAGGGCTATGCTGGAGGAAGTCGGACGCCCGGCGGATTATCACATCATCGTTGCGGAGGACTCGCCCCTGATCCGAAAGCAGGTCGAAGACGCCCTCACCGCCAGCGGCTTCACGAACCTTAAGATCTGTCCGGACGGGAAGGTGGCCTATGACGCCATCGTCAAGGACAGAGAGGACTGCGACCTCCTGATCACGGACGTGGAGATGCCCCGGCTGGACGGGCTGACGCTGACCCGCCGCATCAAGGAGAACGTGGAAACGAAGAACATCCCTGTTATCGTCTTCTCCTCGATCATGGCAAACGATATTAAAAACAAGGCCGCGAGCGTCGGCGCGAACTATCAGGTCACGAAGCCCGAGATCAACCAGCTGGTGGAGTGCGTCGTGAAGGTTATCAAGGAGAAGGCGGAAAAGCGGGCCGCGGTGGGAGAATAGGCTGCCCCAGCGGCGACGCGCCGGCAGAACGCCGCTTCGGTGAAAATGCCGTTCCATATCAGCACAAGGCGTCCTTGCCTTGTGCCGCGTTTCGTTTGAAGCGGTCCCCCGGAAGCGCCCGCGGAAAGCCGTGTCGACGGGGAGGCAAAAATCCCGTCAACGCGGCCCCAGTGCAAAACGAAAAGAGGTCGCCTTGCTGCCCTACTGGAATTCGGACCTGGCCCTGGAAATTGCCCCGTGGTTTCCCCTCGGCGTGGACTATCAGCCGATCTCGATCAACCGTCTTTACAGCCCACAGCTGAGGCAGATCGCTGCCGGCTGTCTTGAGCTGGACAGCGAGTTCTTCTTCATGTCCTCCCCGAGGGCGGGGTGCATCGGGAGCCTGGTGAGGGATAACTTTTACAGGGATGAGCCCTGCAGCTTTCTGACGTTGGGCTTCCTGATGATTTTGGGGTATTCCCCGCGCATGGAGCGCCTGGTTGGGTCCCTCTTGAAGGGGCCGGAACGCAAGATGCTCTCCGCCGGAGTCGCGTTTTGTTCCCTATGGAACGACAGCATCTTGCTGGGGTCGATGAAGGTCATCGCGGTGGTGAGCGAGGAGGCCTTCTTCGACGAGGCGGATTTTCTGAATGGCTTTGAAAAGCTGCTCCTTGAGGCGAAGGGAAAGGACGAAGTCCCCTTTTTTGCCGAGAAGTTTGGGTACCGCCGCTTCTGTGTGCCCTATGAAACGGACGACCCCCTGCAGCTCAGCATCCGTCAGCTGCTTTACGAAATGGAGTTCGCGGAGACGAGGCAGATGGTGGGCCCTTCCCCGGAGAGTCGGTTTCCGCAGTTTTTAGGATGACGTTAGAAGGGGCTTGCAGCGGTCAAGCGCCGCGATTTGGAGAGCATGTCCCTGAGAAAAACTGGAGGTATGGCTGTGCAGGACGATAGAGAGCCGCTGGAGAAGACTGACGATACCCCGCAGAACGAGGCGGCGTACCTGGGAAAGGTGCGCAACCTGGTCCACGAGGGACAGGGACGCGGCTTTGTGACCAATCGCGACATCGAGAGGCATATTCCCGTGGAGGCGTGGGACTCCGATACGCTGGACAACATCCTGAGCAACCTTCAGGAGATGGGGATCGAGGTCGTCGAGGAGGAGAAGCTGGACAAGATATCGCCGACCACCGCCGGACACGATGAGTTTATCCCTGCGCTGGACGGGGACCTGGGCAAGCTGGACGACATCCCCCTGACGGACCCGGTGAGGATGTACCTGCGGGAGATCGGGAAGGTCCCGCTCCTGACGGCTGCCGAGGAGGTCCAACTGGCAAAGCAGATGGAGGAGGGCAACGTCAAGTCGAAGCAAAAGCTGATAGACGCCAACCTCCGCCTCGTCGTCAGCATCGCGAAGAAGTATATCGGCCGTGGGATGCTCTTTCTGGACCTCATTCAGGAGGGCAACTTGGGGTTGATCCGGGCCGTCGAGAAGTTCGATTACCGACGTGGCTTTAAGTTCAGCACCTACGCCACGTGGTGGATCCGGCAGGCGATCACGCGGGCCATCGCGGACCAGGCGCGGACCATCCGCGTTCCTGTCCACATGGTGGAAACCATCAACAAGATGGTGCGCGTTTCGCGGCAGCTGGTGCAGCAGTTGGGGAGGGAGCCGACGGACGAGGAGGTCGCGCGCGAGATGAGCATCGACCCGTCCCGGGTGGAGGAGATTCGCCGCATCTCGCAGCTCCCGATCTCCCTGGAAACGCCCATCGGCGAGGAGGAGGACAGCCAGTTGGGCGACTTCATCGAGGACCATGAGCTGCCCAGCCCCGACGAGGCCGCGGCAGGGCACCTCCTGCACGAGCAGATCGAGGAGATGCTCTCGAACCTTTCAACCCGCGAGCGGGAGGTCCTGCACTTCCGTTTTGGGCTTGAAGACGGACATTCCTACACCCTGGAGGAGGTGGGACGCAAATTCAACGTGACCCGGGAACGCATCCGGCAGATCGAGGCCAAGGCGCTTAGAAAGCTTCGCCAGCCCAGCCGGAAGCTGAAGGATTTCCTGGATTAGAGGGCCTTCGGGTCCTCGGCGCTGTTGTGAGTGTGCTCTGGCTCTCGTGATGTGGTTCGGAGGCGATGTGATTGCAAAGGATGAGGAATATCCACGTTCTGTTGTTGGCTGCATTGATGGTTTTCTGTCTCGCCTGCACAGCGCCTGGGGCAGTTCGCCCACGGCGCAGCGCTACGCGCGACACTCAGGCCAAGGCAGCTGCCGCACGGGCGGCGGAGGAAAAGCTGACGGGCGACGTGGGCCGGGGATCGGATCTGGCGGCGATTAGCACCCCCAAAAAGACGGCCACCACCTTTACGGGCTTCCCAGCAGGGACTCTTCCGGGAAACGGTGGAAGGAGTGCTGCAGTCAGTCCCAGGGCAGAAACGACGGAAAGCGACGTGGCCCCCTCTCGGGTCGCGCTGGTGGGCGATCCTCTCATCGCCCCGATCAGCGATTCGAACGTGGGCGACAAGCTGGATAAGATCGTCGCGATTGCGGACCACGTGGGCTACACCCTCGTGATGCGACCGCGGTACCGGCCCCGCTCCCTTCTGGAGCCGCCCTATTCCTATTACCTGATGCGGGGGAAGCGCAGGCTGAAGACGCTCTTTTTTGACCGACAACTGAAGCTGGTCCTGATGAACTGACGCGGGCCCATGGAATGAGCGTCCGCTTCACGAAGACCGTGAAAAATGCAAGACGGGGGATCGCCCTCTCCAGGAAGTTCAAACACCGCTTTCTCGGGGCTGTGGCGCTCCTCCTTCTGCTGTTACTTCTTGCCACGCTGCTCGTGTGGTGGCAGGAGGACGGGTTCAGGGGGTCCTTCTGGGGGGCCTTCTGGAGCGTCCTCTTCACGTTGATCGGGCAGGGCGAGTTTGCGTCCCACCCCCAGACCTTCGTGGGGCGCATCATCGTCTTTTTCCTCTCGATCTTTGGCGTAGCCCTCTTTGGAGTTGTCTTCGCGGAGGTGATGCAGCGCCTGATCAACAGCCGGTTGAAGGAGATGTTGGGGATGAGTACCTGCAAATTTCAGGGGCACGCCGTGATCTGCGGCTGGAACACGCGGGGACCGTACCTCGTGCGGCAGCTCATGGCCTCGGGGAGCGAGATTGCCGTCGTGGCCGAGGAGCGGCCGACGGGCCTTCATGCCGACGTGTTCTTCGTTCAGGGCAACCCATCGGACAGGGATTCCCTGCTCAAGGCGGGGGTCGAGCGCGCCAGAGCGGCGGTCATCCTCTGGGACCCGAAGTTCGGGGACGACGACTCACGGGCCATCCTGACGGGCCTGGCCGTGGAGAGCGCCGCGCCGCAGATATACTCCGTCATGGAGCTCCACAACCCGGAGAACGAGCGCTATGCCCGCTACGCGCACGTGGACGACATCCTCTACACGGACAGCCTCATCGCGGACATCACGGGGATCTGCACGCACTTCGAGGGCATCTCCTCCTTCATCAAGGACATCCTCTCCACCTCGGACGACGGACACAGCTTCGCCTCCTTCGACGTGCCCCCGGAGTTTGAAGGAAGGACGATGGAGGCGCTCTTCGCCCACTTCCGCGCTCAGGGAACGCTGCCCGTCGGCGTGATCGTCCCGCCCGCGGAGGACCGGGAGGCCCTGGTTTCCCAGTGGGTTTCCCACGTGGACCCGCCGCTGGATGGCGTTGTTTCGCTGCCGATGAAGGCGGTCTGCATTCGGAGGAACACCCATGGGCGCGTGTGACCGTTCCCAACTGGAAGGGCTGGACCTGACCGCAGGCGCGCAGGAGAGGCGCCCGCCGCTTCTGCCGAACGTTCGGGTGTTCCTCATCTCCCTGGCCCACGGGATCAACGACATGTACGCGGCGTTTCTGCCCACGTTCATTCCCTACATCAAGGCGTCGCTGGGGCTGGACTACGCCCTCTCCGGCAGGCTGAGCATGATCGTCGGCTTCTGCCACATCATAGGGCAGCCGGTCATCGGCTGCTTGTCGGACCGTTTGAGCCGTCCGTGGCTGATCGTGATCGGCCCCATCCTCTGCGGGACGGGCGCCGTGATGATCCCCAACGCAGGGAGCTACGGCGGGGCACTTTTCGCAGCGGGGCTGTGGGGGATCGGCAGCGCTTTGTACCACCCTCAAGGCAGCGGCGGTGTAGGGTACGTTTCAAGCCCGGAGAAGCTCCCAGCCTCCCTGACCCTGTTCAACATCATGGGGACGCTGGGCGTGTTGGTCAGCCCCGTGGTCGCCATCGCAACGGTGAAGAGCCTGGGATACGAGGGGCTTTGGTTCACGCTCGTGCCTCCTCTCCTGTTGGCCCCTCTGCTGTGGTTTTGTGTGCCCACGTTGCAAGCTCCCGAAGGGATTGCCCCGTCGTCCAGGGAGGGATTCCTGAACGGCTTCTTCTCCGCCCTTGCCGTGCTCTTCCCCCTGTGGGGCCTGGCCTTCGTCCGGGACTTCGTCTTTCAGGGCGTGCGGTTCTTCCTGCCGCTGAAGGTGGCGGTGCAGGGCGGGTCCCTTGAGAGCGTGGGGACGGTCGTGTTCTGCATCACGCTGGGAGGCTCCCTGGCGATGGTCCCTGCCGAGCGCGTCTCCAAGCGACTGGGCTTCAAGAGGATCATGCTCCTCTCCATGATCCTGGGCTCCCTCTTCCTGACCAGTGCGGCCCTGTCCAAGGGCGCACTCTCCTTTGCGCTCTACATTGCGGGCGTTTCCTGCATCTATTCCACGATGCCCCTGACCGTCGTTGCCGCGCAGACGCTGATGCCACAGGCCCGCAGCGCGGCCAGCGCGATCGTGATGGGGCTGGCCTGGGGGACGGCCAATGCGGCGCTGTACCCGGCGGGAGGCTTTGCGGACCGCTTCGGCATCTACAGCACGCTCCTCCTGTTGGGACTGCTCCCGCTGGCAGGGTTGGTCTTCTTCCTCTCGCCGATCTTCCGCCAGCTCAAGTGACGGCTTTATAACGACAGCCTTTTATGGCGCGACGGCCGAAGCAGGGCTTTCAAAAGCCCTGCTTCGGCCGTCCTTATTGCTTGGATTAAGATCAAGGGAGTTGAATCTGCAGAATAGTTCAAAGAAGAGGCGCATAACTTGTCCTTCTCAGGCTTGAAATCCCGTCAATCAGTCACTTCGATATTGCCGTTGCCGAGCGCCTGCTCCAGAACGAGGTTGATGACTTCGTTCCGGGACCGATTGCTTTTCTCAGCCAAAGCCTCGAGCGCGACGACCGTCTCCTCCCTGAGCCTGACAGAAAAGGTCTTGTAACCATCCTCGCCCCTGAGGCCGGATTTCTTGCGAATGATGATCGTTCCTTTGAGCACAATCCCCACCTCTTACTCCAATTCCCAATTCATCGTTGTTTTTCGACATGCTATTGTGCACGCCTGATAGAACCTAAGGACTCGCTCAGCTCGCTACGCTAGATCTGCTTATCTGCTGCGGCGTGCAAAAGCTGCCTCGTCTACGAATGGTTTAGCAATGGAATAATGCCGTTCGGCCAGCCTGTTCTCGCCCCGCGCCCTCTGCGGAAAGCGGCGGTGCAGTAGGCTGGCCGCTCGTGATGAACCGGCCAGCCTGCCCGATTACCCCCGTTCCTTCAGAAGGAGGGAGTATATCTGCTCATGGGACCGCAGGAGCTCCTTGACGTCCCAGCGCGGGTCCGGGATGGGACGTTCCGCAGGCGGATCGGTGGCCATCATCAGCATGTCCGCCGCCAGGGCCGCAGGCTTGCCGACGGGAAAGAGGGCTCCGCGCGAGGGGTCTGTGACGAGGTCCCGGATGCCCCTTGCGTCCGCGCCCAGAACGGGGACGCCCAGAGCGATGGACTCCATGACGCTGCGGTTCAAGCCCTCGCGCTCGGAGGGCAGCACCGTCGCCAGGGAGGCCAGCATCAGGGCGGGGACGTCGTTCCGCTGCCCCAGGAAGTGGACCTGGGGCAGGAGCCCAAGCGCTGCCGCGCGCTCCCGCACCGCATCCTCCAGGGGGCCGCGGCCCGCGAACGCCAGGTGCAGGTCCTTTCGCCCCGCGATGGCGAGGGCCTCCAGGGCGTCCCGATGGCGCTTGCCGGGGTTGAACTCCGCCACCATGAGGAAGATCTTGTCCGAGGGGGCGAGTCCTAATTCCTGCCGTATGTCGCTTTTGCCGGCTGCGTTGACGGACGTTCGATTCCAGAGCGCCAGGTCGAGCCCGATGCCGGGGAGAAGCGCCAGCCGATTGGGCGGTACCAGGGCATGGGTGAAGGCGGCGTCGTAATCCTCCTGGTTGATGACGATCAGGTAGTCCGTCCAACGGGCGGCCCGCTTCTCCAGCGCAAAGTAGAGCAGGTTCTTCAGCCGATGGCCTCCCCGGAAGAAGTGGAATCCGTGGGCGGTGTAGACGACCCTGGGGCGCTTTCGGCCCGTCAGCTTCCGGAGGGCCATGCGCGTGACGAAGGACGCCACCGGCGTGTGGACGTGTACGACGTCGTACCCCTCGCGCGACACGAGGTCGCGAAGGGCGCGGTTCATGGCCCTGAGGTTCTTCAGTTGCCACGGCCTTCGGGTGAAAGCAGCCTCGTGACAGGCGTCGAAGGCCTCGAGGCACTCCGGCTCAGAGGACGCTCCCCGCGCCAGGGCGTCCACCTGCCACCCCA
>ERZ773099.578-NODE-578-length-30788-cov-2.991996_pt1 | contig 30788 bp, 24 predicted proteins | sample MGYA00511120_ERZ773099 | MGnify/ENA primary metagenome ERZ773099 (study PRJEB29015, sample SAMEA2738012) | human oral metagenome | biome: human oral; feature: human-associated habitat; material: dental | place: China | collected 2104 ... | reverse complement strand
ACCGGGAAACGCATTCGTCGCCCACGGCTTTGCCGATCAATTCCACCAGAAAAGCGGCTCTTCTGGCATTGAGCAGGGCCTGATATCCCTCGGCATCGGCGGTATGGGGAATGGCCTGCAGAGCATCGCTGAACTCCTGCAGCATCTGCGCATCAAAATTCTTGATGGGCTGAGGCTCGCCGTCCAGATGGGGGATGCCGTTCCGCAGTTCCAGCATGATGTCCTTGCCGTGCATACGGGCGATACACACTTCCATGGAGTCTCCCGGTTGGGGAGCGCGCTCTGCGCGCCCACAAATGTTTTTTGTCAGGCCAGGCCCAGAACCAGTCCGGCGTAGCCGACCACCCGGTGCGTATCACCCGAGGCTGTGGCTGACGTGTCATAAGCGATGAGTTCGGCCTGGGGCGAGCCAAGAGCCTGTGCCGCATACAGGGCCAGCGCCAGAGGGTGGGCTCCGCACATGCTGCTCTGTTCTGCGGCCACGGTGGTCAGCAGGGCTTCGGGGTCACAGGTCAGGGCCTGCTGCAGGATGCGCGCATCGCGGACAAGGGTTTTTTCCTGATCCTCATAGTGATTCATATCGGAACTGATGAGCAAGGCCACCTGCTGTCCCTGAACTTCACTGGCCCTGACGGCCTCGGCAAGCACATGGCCCGCCCGGCGCAGGGCCTGCGGATCGTGCATGCCTACGCAGACCGGCGTGATGCTGCGGCTGCTGCGGCCCGGAGGCGGTGGCAGGCATTGCAGGAAAGGCAGAAGAACTTCAATGGAGTGTTCCGTGGCATGGGCGCGCGTGTCCGGTGCGAATTCCCCGCCGTCGCAGAGGGCCGCAGCCATTTTCCGGTCAACGGAAACGGAGCCCAGGGGGGTGAGCCACTCCCCTTCAGGCCAGACCCCCAGAGGATGCCCCTGCCCCGTATGGTTGGGGCAAAGCACCACTATCCGTTCCGGCAGGCATGCACCGGCAGTGCTTTCGCCCCAGGGGCAGGCGAGGGTGGCTCCGGCTACCTTGCCGCAATAGACATAGCCCGCGTGGGGCAGCATGAGCCCCAGCAACTGGCCCAGTTGCGGAGAGGTGTGGGGGCAGTCTGTCTGAAGCAGAGACAGAACGTCCTGCTCCAGGCGGTCGGAGGCTGCGGCATAAAAGCGTCCGGCAACCACAGGTGTGCGGATGGACATTTTTCCCCCTAAAACAGTTGCCTGCCGCCAAGCCAGTGGTGCTTGACGCGTCCTTGCAGGGTTTGCCCGGCAAAGGGGGTGTTCCGGCTTCGGGAAAACATGGTTTCCGGCCCGGCAACCCAGCTTTCGTCGGGATCAAAAAGAAAAAAGTCCGCCGGATCGCCGGGATTGAAGCCATTCCAGGGAAGATGAAAAATCTCTCCCGGGCGGCGGCTCCAGAGGCGCTGGAGATCCGCTTCGGACAAAACCCCCTGCCTCACCAACCCCCAGGTCAGGCTCACGGCCAGGTCCAGGCCGCTGAAGCCGCAGGGGGCCTCGTCCAGGGTCGTGGCTTTCTCGTGGGGCGCGTGCGGCGCATGGTCGGTGGCCAGAATATCGATGACGCCGTCCTTGACGGCCTGCCGCAGGGCCTGGCGGTCAGCCGCCGTGCGCAGGGGAGGGCTGACCTTGGCCTGGGTGTTGTATCCCTCAAGGGCATTTTCGTCCAGCAGCAGGTAGTGGGGGCAGGTTTCCGCCGTAACGCGCACGCCGCGCGCCTTGGCCCAGGCAATGACCTCCACGGTCATCTGTGCGGAAACATGGGCAATGTGCACGGGCAGGCCGAGGCATTCCGCCAGCAGAACATCGCGCGCCGCCTGTATGGCCTCGCCCGCCGGGGGCTGGCCCTTGACGCCCAGAAGCCCGCTGAGCCTGCCTTCGTGCATGCGCCAGCCACGGGCCAGATGCGGGTCTTCGCAATGGTCGATGAGAATGAGATCCAGATCCGCCGCGTATTCCATGATGCGGCGCGTCATTTCCGCGCTTTCCAGAGGACGGCCGTCGTTGGAAACAGCCACGCAACCGGCCTGCTTCAGTTCGGCGAGGGGGGCCATTTCTTCGCCCTTGAGGCCCACGCTGGCTGCGGCGATGGGGTGCAGGCGGGGGCCGTGGGGGTGGCTCTCGCGGGCACGGTCAAGCATGAAGCGGGGGACGCTGGCAGCATCGTTGACGGGTTTGGTATTGGCCATGCACATGACCGCGCCGAACCCGCCTCGCGCAGCCGCTTCAAGGCCCGAGGCAATGTCTTCCTTGTATTCCTGGCCCGGTTCGCGCAAATGGGCGTGGGCGTCAATGCAACTGGGCATGAGCAGCAGGCCGTGCGCATCGAAAACGGCAAAACCTTCGGGGGGCGCGTGGTGACCCGCCGGGGTCATGGTCACAATGCGCGCTCCGTCCACCAGCAGATCTACAGGGGCTTCCAGATGGCGGGCGTTGCTGATGCAGAGTTTCATGCGCGTCCTCCGTTGTCGTTGCGCGTGCCCAGAAGGTAGAGCACGGCCATGCGCGTTGCCACGCCAGCCGCCACCTGATCAAGAACCAGGCTGGCAGGCATGTCGGCAACATCGTCGGAAATTTCAAGTCCCCGGTTCATGGGGCCGGGATGCAGAACCACGGCGCCGGGGGCCGCCCGGCGCAGATGTGCGGCACTCAGGCAGAAGCGCCGGGCATATTCGGCCAGATCGGGCAAAAGCCCGGCCTGCTGGCGTTCCAACTGGAGGCGAAGGCACATGACCGCGTCCACCCCGTCCACGGCCCGGGCGAGATCGCTGTAAATTTCCACAGGCCAGTGTTCCGCCCCTGCCGGGAGCAGGGTGCGCGGCGCACAGATGCGGATGCGCGCTCCCAGCATGGTCAGCAGGTGCATGTTGGAGCGGGCCACGCGGCTGTGGGCGATGTCGCCCAGAATGAGCAGGGTGCGTCCGGCAAAAGTGTTGTTCCACGCCTGCCGCAGGCTGAAGCAGTCGAGCAGGGCCTGGGTGGGATGCGCGTGCCAGCCGTCGCCGCCGTTGACGATGCCGCACGGCAGAAGGTCGGCCAGAAACTGCGCCGCTCCGCTGTCCGGATGGCGGATGACGATAATGTCCGGCGACATGGCCTGGAGGGTGAGGCCCGTATCCTTGAGGCTTTCGCCCTTGTTGAGGCTGGAACCGGATTTGCCCAGAGAAAACGTGTCTGCCGAAAGACGTTTGCCCGCCACGTCAAAGGAGGTCTTGGTGCGGGTGCTGTTTTCCACAAAAAAGAGCACCACGCTTTTGCCCTTGAGGGCGGGAACCTTTTTGACCGGGCGCTGGTTGACGGCCTGAAACCCGGCTGCCGTGTCCAGCAGATGCAGGACGTCCTCCGCGCTCAACCGGGTAACGTCCAGCAGATCCTTGTGCGGCCAGCGATAGCGGTTGTCGGTATTCATGGGCGTGTTCTCCGGGGTGGTGCGGCGATGCCGGGCAAAAAAAATCCCCGTCAGCAACGGGGCGCGATGCTGCGGGGGAATTCTCGCAAAAACAGGGCCTGCCCCGTCAAATCCTGGCATGGTCAGACAAGCGTTGCTCATTATATAGATGCGCAGCGGCGTCTTGTAAAGCAAAAAGTCCGTCAGCGGGGAGTGCGCAGCCGGTCTTCGCCTTGAAACCCAGGGCGGAGAGAAAATTTCGCCAGAGCGGAGGGGCGTGCGCGGGTTTTCGTGCGCCGTCTGGCGGGGAAAAACCATCGACTTTTGGCGGGTCGGGGTGTAATGAGGGCACATTCTGGCGGTGGCGGCCGTGCTTTTTGGGTGCCGGGCGACCCGCCAGCGCTGCGGAGGAGAACGAATGCTGCTTTCCTTGACAGTTTTTCTTGCGTGCGGGGCTGTGGCCGGAGTGCTTGCGGGGCTTTTGGGCGTGGGCGGAGGAATTGTTCTCGTACCCATGCTGACATTTATTTTGCCCGTCACGGGCGTGGCTGCCCAACATGTGCAGCAGATGGCCCTGGCAACCTCGCTGGCCAGCATCGTCATCACCTCCATTTCCAGCGCCCGCGCCCACAGCGCGCGTGGGGCCGTGCGCTGGGAAATCGTGCGGGACATCACGCCCGGCATTCTGGTGGGCACGTTCGGCGGGGGGCTTCTGGCCACACGCTTGCCCACGCTGTTTTTGAAGGTCTTTTTTCTCTGCTTTCTGCTCTGTGTGGCAGCGCAGATGCTTTCCAACTACCGGCCTCCCGCCGGGCGCGACCTTCCCGGCAAGGCCGGTATGGCCGGAGTGGGCGGCTTCATCGGTCTTGTGTCCAGTTTTGTGGGCATCGGCGGGGGCACGCTTTCCGTGCCTTTCATGAGTTTTTGCAATGTCCCCCTGCACCATGCCGTGGGCACTTCCGCTGCCATTGGCTTTCCCATTGCCGTGGCGGGCGCGCTGGGCTATATTGCGGGCGGCTGGGGACGCCCCGACCTGCCGGCCATGAGCCTTGGTTTTGTGCATCTCTGGGCGCTGTTCGGCATTGCTGTCGCCAGCTTTTGCACCGCCCCTCTGGGAGTCAGGCTTTCACACGCCCTGCCCGCGGACAGGCTGAAAAAAGGCTTTGCCTGCTTTTTGATCGTGGTGGCCCTGCGCATGGCCTGGGGGCTGATGTAAGCCTGCCGCCAAGCGGGCAGACTTTGTGTGCCGTACAGGCATACCAACCTTTCCTCAACATATGACAGGACGACATGGCGCTCTATTCCTACAACCGCCGACTGGGGGAGTCCGTCTGGTGGAATCTGCTTCTGCTCACCATCGGATCGTTTCTGATGACCGTATGCATCAACAGTGTGGCCGCTCCGCACGGCTTTCTGGCCGGGGGCGTCATGGGGGTGGCCCTGCTGGTCAATTACTGGACGCAGACGCTCACCCCCCTTGTCTGGTATGCCCTTTTGTGCGCGCCGCTGTATGTGATGGGCTGGTTTTTCGTGGGCAGGCGCTTTTTGCTCTACACGGCCTACGGCACGCTCTGCACGACGGTGTTCAGTTTTTTCATCGGCGATCTGACCGTGCCCCTGTCCACCGAACTGTATGCCGCTGTGGTGGCCGGGGCCCTGCACGGCGCGGCTGGCGGAATCATGCTGCGCACCCTGGGCAGCGGCGGCGGCACGGATGTGGTAGCGGTGATGCTCAAAAGCCGCTGGAATGTGCCCATAGGGCAGTTCAACTTCATCTTCAATCTGCTGCTCTTCGGGGCTGCGGCCTGGAGGATGCAGCTGGACATCATTGTGGCTTCCATGATCATGGTTTTCATTTCTTCCTCCGTGCTGGAATATGTTCTGGGCATGTTCAACCGGCGCAAGCTGGTGATGATCATTTCCGACCACGGCGAAGAAATCAGCGAGGCCATTCTGGTCACCGAACGCTTCGGGGCGACCATGTTGCGCGGCAAGGGGGCCTATTCCGGTCTGGATCGGGAAATTTTGCTCACCGTGACCAACAATGTCGCGCTCAAGCGTCTGGAAAACCTTGTTTTCAGCATTGATCCGCACGCGCTCTTCATTGTGGAGAACACATTCTATGTTTCCGGCGGACAGTTCGCCCGCCGGTCAGACAGGTAACACGCCCCTGCCCCTGCGGAGGATGCGCATTATGTTTGGGCGGCATACCCTTCGCCAAAAGGGCGAATGAGAGGGATGGCCCCGAAAATTTCGGGGCGGGGATGGCATGAGTACGGATTTTGCGTCCGCAAGCGTTGTTCTGGGCATCAGGGCGCGCACCATCGTGCCTCTGGCCGGAGAAGAACCAGCCAGAGGAGCGCGCCTTTTTGCGCCGCTCAAAAAAATTGACAACGGCGTTCTGGTGGTGCGCGACGGGCTGGTGGAAGACGTTTTGCCCTGGTCATCCGCGCGGCTGCCCGCCGGGAGTGTGGTGCGCGATGTGGGGTCGGTCTGTCTTGCACCGTCCTGTGTCAATGCCCATACCCATCTGGAACTGTCGCATCTGGCCGGAAAAACTCTCTGGGGTCAGGGTTTTGTGCCCTGGCTGCGCAGCCTTCTGCCCCTGCTGGGCAAGGAGCCGGAGCGTGCCCCCGTGCAGGAGGCCTGTGCGGATATGGCCAGCACAGGAACCTTGGCTGTGGGCAATATTACAGGTTCCCTGCCCGGAGGAACGCGCCTGGTTCATGCCTGCTGCCGTGAAGTGGGACTGGCCGCCGACCAGTTCTGCGAATGGTTTGGCTTCGGCCCGCTCCCGCCTGGCGAGCACGTGCTGTGGCCGCCGCGCTGCCGGGCCGCGGTGGAGGATGACCCCTCTCTTGCTGCGGTCAGCGCCCCGGCCGGGCATGCCCTGTACTCCACCGGAGCGCAAATTCTGGCGAATGCCCGGCGGGAGTGTGCGCGCAGGGGACGCGTTTTTTCCTTTCATCTTGCGGAATCCCCGGAAGAAACGCAGATGCTGGTCAATGGCAGCGGCCCCTTGCGCGAACTGTATGAAGGAAAGGTTTTGCCTCCGGACTGGGCAGCCCCCGGTCTGCGGCCCTTGGCCCATGCGGTCAGCCTGGGCCTTCTTGGGCCGGGCACCCTGGCGGTTCATGGTGTCCATCTGGACGAGCAGGAGGTGGAGGTTCTGGCCGCAAGCGGTGCGGCCCTTTGCCTCTGCCCGCGTTCCAACCGCAATCTCGGCGTGGGGCTTGCTCCTGTGCGGGAACTGATGGAAAGCGGCTGCCTGCTGTGCCTGGGCACCGACGGCCTCACGTCCAACCGGGATCTGGACGTGCGCAGGGAGGCGCTGTGGCTGCGCGAAACACTGGACCTGCCGCCGGAAGCTCTGGTGCGCATGCTCACCGTCAACGGCGCGGCCGCGCTCAACCGCCGGGGTTCCGGCGTGGGGCGTTTGCAGCCGGGAAGCCCTGCGGCCTTTTGCGTATTGCCCGAAGGGCTGACATACTGATTTTTGCAGGCAGCCGCCAACGGCCTGCCTGTTGCGACAAACCCGGAAAACCTGATGTTGAGGAAGGTGCGGTCATGAATGAGGAAGTGCTGGACTGGAAAGAAGGCATGAGCAGGGTCCTGAACAAGCGGGAACTGTATGTCAGGCTGCTGGGAAAGTTTATGAACGCTGAAAAGGATTCTGCCGCAAAAATAGAGCAGGCTCTCAAGGACGGCGATCTGGATGCGGCCCGGCAACTGGTGCACAGCACCAAGGGCGTGGCAGCCAATCTGGGAGCCAAGGCTCTGGCGGCTGTGGCCATGGAACTGGAAATGGCCCTCAAGGCCGGTGCGGGCACGGAGGACTGTCTGGGACGCTTCAAATCCGTCCATACGGACACCCTGGCCAGCGTGCAGGCCTTTATTGACCAGTAAAAGTCAGCTCCCATGACTTCCATTGCGGAACGACAAACCCGGCGCGCGCCGGGTTTGCCGTTCCGGGAAAGTGTGGAGCGGCTTTGTGTCGGGTGCGCCCTGCAGAAAAACGCGGCCCGTCCGATAAGATTGCTGCATCCGGCCCACAGCCCGTGCCGGATGCCCATGTCTGTTGGCATGCCCGCACACGGATCCGGGCGCATGCGGCATCCGTTTTTGTGGACGCTGTAAACATCATCTGTTTGGGAAAGGGAAGCCATGACTGTCAGAACCAGAGTGCTTGCCTCCATCATCCTTGCGGTAATTCTTTCCATCGCCGGAGTTACGGCCATGGTTTCACGGGAAATGGGCAAGGCCTTTGTGGCGAATTTCAAAGTCAGCAGTGAAGCCCAACTGGAGCGGATGAACACTTTTGTGGAAAACTTTTTCGGCACGGCTGTTGCCAGCGCCGAATTGTTGAGCCAGTCGCCGCTCTTGCTGGAAAACCTCTCCACCATCACCAGCTATGCCCACACAACAACGGCCTATAAGCCCATAGGCAAGGATTTGCCGCCCTCCGAACGCGCCTTGTACGAGGAATTTTTGCGTGTTCACAAGCACTTCCCCGCGTACAGTCTGGTCTATGCGGGCAACAGGGCGGGCGGCTTCACGCAGGCTCCGGACGATACCCTCACCCCCGGGTACAATCCGTCCGAACGCGGTTGGTACAAGGAGGCCGCAGCAGCGGGAAAGAGCATCATTACCGAAGCCTATGTTTCCGATAGCGGCGAGGCAGTCACCACTGTGGCCACGCCTGTCCGCAGGAGCGGAGAATCCGGCGTTGCCGGAGTGGTGGGGCTGGACATCAGTCTGGAAACCCTGACAAAGGAAATAGGCAGCGTCACCGTGGGCAGGACGGGTTATGTGTTCATGATGGACGCCACGGGCCTGATTATCTGCGATCCCAAAAATTCCGGGGACAATGTTGCGGTGGCCCAGCGCTGGCTGGGAAAAACTGTGGCCCCAAAGCCGGGTGTTGCGGAGCCACTCCCCGTGCCCGGGGATGCCCTGGCGGCCCTGTCCTCCCTGCGCGACAAAAAGCAGGGCGTGGACGAGGTGGGCATTGGCGGCAAGACCTGGATGGCCGGAGTCCGTACCACCCAGAATGGCTGGACCCTGGTCATGCTGCAGGAAAAGGATGAAATTTTCGCCGACGCCATGCAGGTGACCCTTGGCATTCTGCTTGTGGGGCTGGTGATCGCTGTGGTCATGACCATTGTGGCGTGGCTTGTGGCCCGCTCCATAGCCGGCCCCATCACCAGGCTTGCCGGAGCCTCGCAACAGGTGGCCGAAGGCGATTTGCAGGCCATTCCCGAAGACGGGAAGGCATTCAGGGGGGAACTGGGCATTCTGCACAAGAGCCTGAAGCTTATGGTGGGCAAGCTTGTGGAGCTTATTGAAACCGCCAATGCCAAGATCAGGGAAGCAGAGGAGGCGCTTGAGCTTTCCCGCTCCTCGCTGGCCCAGGCAGAAGAGGCCAAGCGTCAGGCGGAAAATGCCCGCCGGGAAGGCGTGTTGCAGACAGCCGGGCAGATCGGCGCGGTTATCGATCAACTGGCGGCATCTGCCGCCCGTCTGGCAGAGGAGGCCCTTTGCACGGAACAGCGGGCGGCCGAACAGACGGAGCGCGTCAGGGGGACCATCGTCGCGATGGAACAGATGAACGCTGCTTGAGCAATGTGGCCCACAGCACCTCCCGGACGGCATCCCTGGCGGACGAATCCCGCACGGAAGCCATGAGCGGCAGGCAGCTGGTCATGCAGGTTGTTTCCAGCATGAGCGAGATTGAAAAGCAGAGCCTGTCCATGCGCGAGGGGCTGGAACACTTGGGAGGCCAGGCCAGCGATATCGGCAAGATCATGAATGTGATCACCGACATCGCGGACCAGACGAACCTGCTGGCCCTGAACGCGGCCATTGAGGCCGCCAGAGCGGGAGAGGCGGGCCGGGGCTTTGCCGTGGTCGCTGACGAGGTGCGCAAACTGGCGGAAAAGACCATGGAGGCCACCCGGCAGGTGGGCGAGGCCATCAGCATCATCCAGAGCGGCACAACAACCAATATCAATGCCATGCAGGAGGCCGCAAGCTACATCGGCAAGGCTGCCGAAGTTGCGAACAATGCGGGCGAAGCCTTGGCCAGTATCGAACAGATGGTGCAGAACACTGCCGGTGAGGTGCGCTCCATTGCCATTGCCAGCGAAGAGCAGTCCGCCACCATCGAGGCCATCAACCGCAGCACCGAAGACATCAGGCGCATCACCGATGAGGTGGCTGCCGGAGCCCAGCGATCCAACCACGCGGCCAGCGAACTGACGCAACTGTCGGACAGGCTGCACAGTGTGGTGCAGGAACTGCGCAAGGGATGAGTGTGCTGCACGGTTTTCTGTGAGCGCGGATCAGGGGGTAGAGGCACAAGCCCGGCGCATGCGGCGGCAGCGGCATTACCGGGCGCGTCCCCCGCGTGTTCAGGCGGGCTTTCTGCCTGCCGCCCGTAAAACAAAATCGCGCGCCGCGCGCGCCTCTGCGCACAGGGCGGGATAATCAAAGCGGGAGAAGCGCCCGTCTTCGTAAAGCACTTCGCCGCCCACCATGGTCATGCGCGTTTCCATGCCGGTGGCGGCGTAGACAATGTGCGACACCGGACTGTAGAGGGGCTGAAGCCCCGGAGCGTCCAGGTTCAGGGCCACGCAGTCGGCGGGCCTTCCCGCCGCCAGCCTGCCCAGCCGCATATCGTGCATGGCCGCCGCGCCTCCGGTAGTGGCCATGTGCAGTGTTTGTTCCGCAGGCAGCACAGTGGGATTTTTTTCCGCCAATTTGTGCAGCAGGGCGCAGCGATCCATTTCGACAAACATGTTCAGGCGGTTGTTGCTGGCCGGGCCGTCTGTGCCCAGCCCCACGGGCAGCCCGCGCTCCAGCATGGCAGGAACAGGAGCTGTGCCCGAGGCCAGCTTCATGTTGGAGGAAGGGTTGTGGGCCACAACGGCCTTTGTTCGGACCAGCAGATCCAGCTCTTCCGCAGAAACGTCCACCACATGCGCCAGGGTGCAGGGCAGGTCCAGCAGACCCAGAGAGTGGCAGAGGGCCGTGGGCCGCATGGCGTGGGCCGAGAGGCAGAGGGAGGTTTCCTGCGGGGTTTCAGCCAGATGGATGTGCAGGGGCAGGTTCTGGCTGTGGGCAAGATCGCGGCATGCTCCCAGGGTTTGGGGCGAGCAGGTATAGACGCTGTGAGGATTGACGGCAACGCGCAGCCTGGGATGGCTGCGGTATTTCTCCGCCAGGGCAAGGGTTTTTTCCAGAGCCTGCTCCGGGCCGGCGCAGGCCGCGCCCGGGAAGTCGAATACGGCTTCGCCGCCCAGACAGCGCAGGCCCGCAGTATGGGCGGCCTCCAGCGAAGCTTCCGCAAAAAGGTACATGTCCACACAGGCCGTGGTGCCGGTACGCAGCATTTCGGCGTAGCCCAGCAGGCTGCCCAGGCGGGTCAGGTCGGCGGTCAGCTGTTTTTCCACAGGAAAAATGCTTTTGCCAAGCCAGTCCATGAGCGGCATGTCGTCGGCCAGGCCGCGCAGCAGGGTCATGGCCGCGTGGGTATGGGCGTTGATGAGCCCCGGCAGCACAAGGGAGTTTCCCATGTCCATGACGCGGGCCGCCTGCCAGAGGGCATCCATGTCCGCACGGGGGCCGATGCCGACGACCAGGCCGTCGGCAATGGCCAGAGAGGCATTGTCAAGAATGCGGCCCTGCTCGTCCTGGGTGACGATGTGGGCCGCATGGAGAAGAATGTCGCAGTATTGCATGAAAATCCCTGAAATATGGCCAAGTTCGCATGAACAAACCACATTTTTTTCCGGTTGGCAATCGGCGCTTTCCCCAATGCGCCGCCGGGGATGGAATGCACGGGCGAGGCCTCCGGCGCGATGCCCGGCGGCATTGCGGGGCTTGCAAGATCGGGCGGTAACGTATACAAAAAATTTTTGCGATTTGCGCGCGGCCACGGCATGGCGGCGTCTGTCGCAGGAAATTTCGCGGGCCTGCAATCCCCGGAGGCAAGAGCTTCCCGGCGGTTTGCCTCACCCTTAATGGAGGTGCATCTTGTTTGAATCCGTAGCCTATGCCATGGGCACGCCCCAGGCCACCGGGGGAACCCCCGCCAGCGGAACGGAAATGCTCATGCAGTTTCTGCCACTCATCATCATGTTTGTCATTTTCTGGTTTCTGCTCATCCGTCCCCAGCAGAAGCGGGCCAAGGCTCACAAGCAGATGCTTTCGGAACTCAAGCGCGGTGACCATGTGCTGACATCCAGCGGCCTGATCGGGCGTATTCTGGAACTTGACGACGAGCAGGTGCTCCTTGAGTGCGGCGAGGCCAAACTGCGCATTTCGCGCGGGGCCATCGGCGGCATCATGCCCGGCAAGGGCGGTAAGGAAGAAAGCAAGTAACACGAGGGCGGCACGTTGCGCCGGGCTGCTGCACGCCTCTGACGGCGCTGCTGCGGCCGGAAGAACGGGCAGGCCTTTGCTGTCGCGGCGACCGGCTTTGGGTGGCTCCAGGGCGCGGGGCCGCGACTCTGAATAATCTGTTGCCTGATGAGAAGGTGTGCATAATGGGTTTGCGCTGGCGCTTCGCCATAGCCATCACGGTATTTGTTCTTTCCCTGGTCTACGCCATGCCCAGCCTGCCCTATCTGGGGACGGCGCTGGAGCGCGTTTTGCCTGAGAGCAGGATCAACCTCGGTCTCGACCTCAAGGGCGGCATCCACATGACTCTGGGAGTGGATGTGGCCAAGGCGGTGAGCAACTCCCTGGCTCTGACCGGACAGGATTTGCGGCGTATGGCCCAGGACGAGAAAATCGTCATCCTGCGGCCGCGCGTTGTGGGCGGAACCGCTCTGGAATTCGTGCTGCCCCGCGCCGAGAACGAAAAGCAACTGCGCGAGCTTCTGGCGCGCTATTTCTCCCAGTTGAGCGTGGGCGCTCCCCAGGCGGGAGAATCCGGTCAGTTGCGCTATGTGGCTTCCTTCACGGAGGCCGAGATACAGCGTCTGGAAACCCTGGCCCTGGATCAGGCTCTGCGCACCATCCGCAACCGCATTGACCAGTTCGGCGTGGCCGAACCGGACATCCGCAAGCAGGAGGGCAACCGCATCCAGTTGCAGTTGCCGGGCATTTCCGATTCCGAACGCGCGGTACAGATCATCGGGCAGACGGCCCATCTGGAGTTCCATCTGGTGCGTGACGATGTGGATCCCGGCAAAGCCGTATTGCCACCCGGCGTGGTGTCGCTGCCGCTGCTGGAAAAAAGCGGGGGAGAGCAGAAAGAATCCCGCATCGCCGTGGAAAAGGATGCCATGCTCACCGGCGAGGATGTGGTTGACGCGCGCCCGGCCTTTGACCAGATGAACCAGGCCTACGTCACTCTGACCTTCAACGCGCGCGGCGCGCGCATCTTCGAGCGCGTGACCGGAGAAAACGTGGGGCGGCGCATGGCCATTGTGCTGGACGGCAAGGTGTATTCCGCGCCTTCCATCCGTGAGCGCATCGGTGGTGGCCGTGCCAGCATCTCCGGCAGCTTTACCACTGCCGAGGCGCAGGATCTGGCCATTGTGCTGCGCGCCGGTTCCTTGCCCGCGCCCGTGTCCGTGCTGGAAGAACGCACGGTGGGGCCGTCCCTGGGGCAGGAAGCTATCGACAGCGGCATCCGCGCGGCCCTGGTGGGCGCGGCCCTGGTGGTGCTCTTTATCGGCGTGTACTACGGCATGAGCGGCATCATCGCCAATCTCATGCTCTGCTTCACCATGCTCATTGTCATGGCGGGCATGGGCGCTTTCGGGGCCACCCTGACGCTGCCGGGCATTGCGGGCATTGTGCTGACCATTGGCATGGCCGTGGACGCCAATGTGCTGATTTATGAACGCATACGGGAAGAACTGCGCCTGGGGCTGACGCCGCTGGCAGCGGTGCGCGCGGGCTTTGAGCGCGCGGCGGTTTCCATCACCGACTCCAATCTGACCACCATCATTGTGGCCGTCATCCTTTACCAGTTCGGGACGGGGCCGGTGCGCGGCTTTGCCGTTACGCTGGCTTTGGGCATCATTGCCTCCATGTTCACGGCCATTTTTGTGTCCCGCGCCATTTTTGAGCACTGGGCGCGCAGATGCGGCCCCAGGGGCATCAGCATCTAGGGCGTGCATGCCCCTTGCGGGCTTTTGCAGAGAGCAAGAATACGGCCACGGAGATGCCGAAGATACCTCCGGGCCTTGGGAGAAAACATGGGTTTCGCATTCATCAGGCACGACACCAATTTTGACTTCATGGGTCTGCGCTACTGGTCGTACGGCATTTCCACAGCCCTGCTTCTGATCGGCCTGTTTTCCGCCATTTGGGGCAGCGGGCTCAGGATGGGCATCGACTTTGCGGGCGGCGTCATTGTGCAGGTGCAGTTCCAGAATCCTGTTGAGGACGAGGCCCTGAAAAAAAGTCTCGACATTCCGGAACTTCCCGGAATTTCAACCCAGCGTTTCGGCGAAGGCGGCAAAAGTTATCTGCTGCGCTTTTCCCAAGCGGCGGACGGCGATACGGCTCTGATGCGCAATACGGTGGTCCGGACTCTGGGTACGGCCTTTCCGGGCAATGCGGTGGAAGTGGAGCGCATGGAAGTTGTGGGGCCGAAAATCGGCGCGGATCTGACCAACAAGGCTCTCAGCGCCCTGTATTATGCCGTGCTGCTTATTGCCGTCTATATTTCCGGGCGTTTTGAACAGCGCTGGATGGCTGGCGCGGCCATGGCCGCCGCCCTGTGGGGCGGCATGTATGTGGCGGGTTTCACGGGGCTTGGCATGGGGTGGCTGGTCATGATCGCCCTGGCCATCACCCTGACCGTCTGCTTTGTTCTGCGCCTCAATTTTGCCCTGGGCGCGGTGGTCGGCCTGCTGCACGACGTGCTGGTCACCGTGGGATTGCTGTGCCTTCTGGGGGTGGAGATAGACCTCAACGTCATGGCTGCCCTGCTGACGCTGGTGGGATATTCCCTCAACGACACCATCATTGTGTATGACCGCCTGCGCGAGAATCTGCGTGCCGCAACGGGCAAGATGAGCATGGCGGAGCTCATCAACCGCAGCGTCAACCAGACCCTTTCGCGCACCATCCTGACCAGCGGAACCACCTTTCTGGCCACCCTTTCCCTCTTTCTGCTGGGGGGGGGCGTGATTCACGATTTTGCCCTGACCATGCTCATCGGCGTGGTGGTGGGCACGGCATCGTCCATCTATGTTTCTTCGGCGGTGCTGCTTTCCCTCGGCTCCATGGACTTTTACGTCAATCTTGTGCAGCAGCAGGAAACGTGGGAAAAGCCGGGCGAACACGGCATTGTGTAGCTGCTGTCTTTCTGTCAGGCCGCTGTGCGGCGTGACAGCGCAAACTCCGTGAAGCGAGCGGGTTTTGGCGTCAATACTTGAATGCCCCCGGCACAATATGCCGGGGGCATTCCTTTGGGTCGGATTCGTGCAGCAGCACTAGTCGATGCCCATGGCCTTGCCGATTTTTTTCGCGGCCTTCTTGACTTTTTCCAAGGGGCTTTTTTCGGCTGCGGCTTCGAACTGGCGCAGGATTTCCTCCTGCTTTTCCGAAAGGCGCACCGGCGTGAGCACCCGCACCTCCACCAGCAGATCGCCGCGCGTGGCGCGCCCCGGATAGGGCAGCCCCTCGCCGGGCATGCGCAACAGGGAGCCGCTCTGGGTTCCTCTGGGAATTTCCAGCGGCAGGGGGCCGTTCAGGCCGGGCACTTCCACGCGGTGGCCGAGGGCTGCCTGCACAAAGCTGATTTCCTGACGGCAGAGCAGATCCTGGCCCTGGCGCTGCCAGCGCTTGTCCTGCTCCACGCTCAAGACCACATAGAGATCTCCGGGGGGGCCGCCGTGTGTGCCGGGCTCGCCCTCACCGCGCACGCGCAGGCGGGTTCCCGTGTCCACACCGGCGGGAATGCGCACCACCAGTTCGCGGGTGTCGGCCACAATGCCTTCTCCCTTGCAGCGGGGGCAGGGCTTGGTGATGATGCGGCCCGTACCCTGACAGGCAGTGCAGGGCATGGCGATCTGAAAAAAGCCCTGGGTGCGGCGCACCTGACCATGCCCCTGGCACTGGCGGCAGGTTTCCACCGAGCTTCCCGCCGCAGCGCCGCTGCCCTTGCAATCGGGGCAGGTGATGTGCTTGGGCAGGGAAAGGGTGATTTCGTCGCCCGCAGCCGCCTGGGAAAAACTGATGGTCAGATTGTAGCGCAGATCGGCTCCGGCCATGGCGCGTGAAGCGCGCCCGGCAGAGGAAAAACCGAACAGATCGCCAAAAATATCGCTGAAGTGGGAGAAAATGTCCTCGGTGCTGCCAAAGCCGCCCGCTCCTCCGCCCAGGCCTGCATGGCCGAAGCGGTCATAGCGGGCGCGTTTGTCCGCATCGCGCAGAACGTCGTATGCCTCGGCGGGTTCCTTGAATTTCTGCTCCGCCTCGGCATTGCCGGGATTGCGGTCAGGGTGGTATTTCATGGCCAGTTTGCGATAGGCCGTCTTGATTTCGCTTTCGTCGGCATTGCGATGCACGCCGAGCACTTCGTAATAGTCCAGCTCCATTTCGGCTCCGGTTGCTGTCCGGCTTCATGCCCTGCGGGGGCTGTCTGCCCGTCTGTGCCCCGTCCGGGACAGTTCTTGCTCACAAGGGGTCGGCGGGTGTTTTGCGGGCGTCAGGGCGGAGTTACTGCTGTTGTGACGCCACAGCCACGGAAAACGCATTCCGGCAAAAAACGCATCTTTTGCCGGAATGCCGTAACAAGGGTATGGCGCTTCGCGGATATTCCGGTCTGGAAGTCATTTCATGATTTCTCATGAAATGGGGCGCTAGTCTTCATCCGCAGGGACGGTATGGTCTTCCGGCAAAACGGTGTAGAGGGCTTCATCGTCAGGCATGACCTTGCCCGCCGCGATTTCACGCAGGGCTGTCACGGCCTCCTTGTTGCGGGATGCCACCAGAGGCTCATAGCCCTGACGGTACTGGCGCACACGTTTGATGGCCATCTGCACCAGCAAAAAACGGTTGTCCACACGCCTCTGGCAATCTTCCACGGTGATCCGGGCCATGCTGCCTCCGGTTGCGCCGCCGCTGCGGTCTTGGTGAGAAATAATACCGCCCGGCCGTTTGTAAAGGGTCGGGCGCATGTCCTTGCTGGACGGACTTTACCTGTCGAAACGCTGATGATATAGGGCGTCATTGCCTCTGTCAAGAGCGACGTTTTCCGGGAATGCCCGGCCACCATACGGCATGCTGTCACGCGGGTTTTCATGAGCAGAGAAAAACGGTCTTTTTCCCAGGAGCATTGCGTCAAAACCAGCGGAAAGGCGATGCAGAAAGCCGCCATGCTCTGGCCCGGCTGCCGCGTGGGGGTGGCTGTTTCCGGCGGGGTGGACAGCTTTGTTCTGCTCAAGACCCTGAAGATCCGACAGGGCATTGTTCCTTTTCGTTTTGAACTCATGGCCCTGCACCTCAATCCCGGCTTTGACGCGCACAGTCATGCCGCCCTTTTGCCCTGGCTGGCGGGCGAAGGCATTGCCGCGCATGTGGAAGTGACCTCTCACGGCCCCGAGGCGCATTCCGCACAAAACTTGCGCCGCTCCGCCTGTTTTCGCTGCTCCTGGCTGCGCCGCAAGCGCCTTTTTGAGTTGTGCGCACGCTACAGGCTCACCCATCTGGCGTTGGGGCACAATGCCGAGGATCTGGTGCAGACCTTTTTTCTCAATCTCTGCCGCAACGGCCGGGTCAGCGGCATGGGCATGAACGAAGCTTTCTTCGGGGGAGGGTTGCGTCTGATCCGCCCCCTGCTGCTGGTGGAAAAAAAGCATATTCTCAAGGCCGCCAAGCAGTGGGGCCTGCCTGTCTGGGCCAACAGTTGCCCTTCAGCGGGGGCAACGGCCCGCAGTGCCATGGCCGGGACACTGGAAGCCCTGTACTCTGTGGCCGGTGACTCCCGCCGCAGCATCTTCAATGCCCTGGCGCGCTGGCAGTTGGAAAAAAGCAGTCCTGCCGACGCCTGGGAATTTCCCCACAGCCCGCAGACAAAGGCCCAAGACCCGGAGTAGGGGCATCCGGCCCAAGGCTCTTTTCCCCTGCGGACAGGGCGGACGCGGCTTGCGCTGCGGGTTACGCCCGGGCGCAGGGTTCGGGCCAGATTTGTGCGGGCAGGGCAGCCTCCAGAGCATGCCCGAAGCAGAGCAGATCCGCTTCGGCAAAGGGTTTGCCAACAAGCTGCACACCGACAGGCATCTGGTTGGCAGAGCCGGGATTGGCCGGCAGGGAGAGTCCGGGCAGCCCCGCCAGATTCAGGGACAGGGTATAAGCGTCCATGAGGTAGAGTTGGAGAGGATCCGCGCCGAGGCTGCCCGCATCCCAGGCTGTCACCGGCGATACCGGCGCCAGAAGGGCATCGCAGTCCGTGAGGGCCGCCAGGCATTCGTCACGGATAATGCGGCGTACCTGTGCGGCCTTGCGGTAGTAGGCGTCATAATAGCCCGACGACAGCACATAGGCTCCCAGCATGATGCGGCGCTTGACCTCCGGTCCCAGTCCTTCGGTGCGCGAACGCACATAAAGGTCCTCCAGATCCGCAACGCGGGCCGCGCGGCGTCCGTAACGCACCCCGTCATAGCGCGCCAGATTGGAGCTGGCTTCGGCCATGGCGATGATGTAGTAGGTGGCAATAGCCGCTCGGGTATGTGGCAGGTCAACCTCCACCAGAGTGGCTCCCAGATCGCGGGCCACATCCACAGCATTGTTGCAGGCCGCGCGGACTTCGTCTGAAAGGCCTTCGCCGTAAAATTCTCTGGGCAGCCCCAGACGCACGCCCTGAAGGGATTTTTTCGCCAGTTGCGCGGCATAGTCTTCCGCTGGCCGGGGATCGCTGGTGGAATCGCGGGGATCATGCCCGGCGATGACATTGAGTACGCGCGCGCAGTCTTCCACACTGCGGGTCAGGGGGCCGACCTGATCCAGAGACGAGCCGTAGGCGATGACCCCGTAACGGGACACGCGCCCGTATGTGGGTTTGAGCCCCACGCAGCCGCAAAAGGCTGCGGGCTGGCGGATGGAGCCGCCGGTATCCGTGCCCAGAGATGCAAAGCACTGCCCGGCGGTTACCGAGGCTGCGGAGCCGCCGCTGGACCCACCGGGAACCTTGCGCGTGTCGCGGGGATTGCGGGTTGTCTTGACGGCGGAATTCTCCGTGGTGGAGCCCATGGCAAACTCATCCATGTTGGCCTTGCCCAGCAGAACGGCTCCGGCATCGCGCAGCTTTTGCACGGCAAAGGCATCGTAGCAGGGCACATAGCCTTCAAGAATGCGCGAGGCCGCACCGGTGGCAAGCCCCCTGGTGCACAGGGCGTCCTTGACGGTGACGGGCACTCCCCACAGGGGGCGCGTACTGTCCGGCCCCTGCCTGTCCAGATCTGCGGCCGTGGCCAGGGCGTTTTCGCCGTCCACGGCAACAAGGGCCGCCACATGCGGCTCTGTGGCTTCAATGCGCCGCAGGCATGCCTCGGTCACCTCAACGGCGCTCAACTCCCTGTTTTGCAGGGCCTGGGCCACCTTGGTCAGCGAGAGGGAGCAAATGTCGGTCATGGTTCTTTCCGGACGCGCGGTGCGGGCGCGCAGTTTTTTGTTCCGCATGCCGGTGCGGAGAAAGCGGGATGACGGGCGGCAGGCCGGGCCTCACACAATGCGGGGGACGAGAAAATACTCGCCGTCGGTTTCCGGCGCTGTGCCCAGCACTTCTTCGCGGGTGCGGGTGCGGTGCGGCATATCGGGGCGCAGAAAACCCGTATGCAGGGCCGGGCTGTACAGAGGCTCCACACCCTCGGTGTCCACGCTTTCCAGCACGTCCATATAGGCCAGGATATCGCCGAACTGGCGGGCAAAAAGAGTCTGCTCTTCCGGGCTGACGTGCAGGCGCGAAAGTTCGGCCATGTGCGCCACGTCCTGATGCGTCACGTTCTTTTTTGCGGGCATGACTGTCCTTTTTGGCCGTCAGCGTGCCGGGGGCAGGCTGAGTTTGTATGAGGGCCTGGGCCTGTTGCCCATGATGGGCGCGCCCGCAGGCTGGTGCAGGGGAGCCTGACCGGCGGCCGGGGCCTCCGCTCCGCCTTCGGGAACGACCAGGGGGTTGCCCCCGGCGTCCACCGGCGGTTGCCCCTGCATGCGCAGAGCGGCCTGTTGCAGTATCTGGGCGCGAACCTGCCGCAGGGTTGCCGCGTCCACAGGTGTCATGCCCTGCGGGGAAACGCCGAAAACAAAGAGCTTCTGGTGGGCAACGCCCGCAGTATCCCAGGTGATGGGGGCCATGGCCCACGCTTGGTTCGCGGCGCGTCGGGCTGCGGCCGTGACCTGATGCGGGTCGGGACGGAAGGTGAGCCCCATCACAGCGCCAAAGCGGGCAAAATCAAAGCCCAGCGCCGTCCAGAAATCCGCTCCGGGGGTTTGCAGGGCGCGGGGGGCCTGCGCCTGCTTCCACGCGCCGGGAAAGATCGTCAGGGCATACTTTTGCGCATTGGGAATCTGCTTGCCCGCAAGCCCCTGCTCCCAGAGGGCTGTGCCCATCAGCACAAGGCGGTCTTCGCCGTGGTAGAGCAGGCTTGTGGTCAGCATGTCCATGTTTTTCCAGGAATCCGGCAGAAACAGGGCCTCAAAGCGCGTCTGCGGTATGGGGCTGATGGCGCCGGCAGGAGTTTGCGCGTCAATGAGGGGAGCCACGGCATCGCTCCAGGAGGTGGGATCGGCCTTGTTGTAGGAGGCTTTTTGCAACAGCAGGTTGCGGGCCGCCAGGCTCTGCTCCAGACGGCCCGTCATGCGCGCGGCATAGGCATCGTTGGGGTAGAATGCGCCGAAAGAGCGGATGTTCAGACTGTCTGCCACAAAAGCGACCAGCGCGTCGATCTGGTCTTGCGGGCTGGGGAAAAAGCGCCAGGCCCGCCCGCCTTCGTCGCCGGGTTCCAGAGACGGAGTAAAGCTGAAAAAGACCCGTTTTTCCAGAGCCCCGGCCTTGTGGGCCTGGGCATAGTTGCGGGTTTGCAGCGGCCCGCCCACCAGCGTGCAGGCGGCGGGCAGAGCGTCAAGGCGTTGCAGCCAGTCGGGGGCTTCGGTATTGACGACTTCCAGACGCAGGGCAAGCCCCGCGGAGGCCAGTTCTTTCTGCGCCAGATCAGCGCCGTTGCGAATTTTGGCGGCAATGGCCGCGTAGGATCCGGAAGCGGGCAGGGCCAGAACCACACAGGGACCTTGGCTGCCGGTGGCCGGGGTGGAGGGCGGGCGCTTGCCCAGAAAGGGCAGGGTGCAAGCTGTCAGGCAAAGAGCGAGCGCCGACAGGGCAAGCAACGCGAACACTCTGGCATAACGGTGGCGTGTCATGGCTCTCCTTCCGGTTGGACTCCCGCGGGGCGGCAAAAAGGTCCGGCTCTCGCGAACCAGACCTTTTGTAGTACAGCGCAGGCGCGGAGGCAAGAACTTGTGCCGGAGCGTGACAGTTGCCGCCCGCCTCATGCCTTGCCGGGCATGCCTTTGGCTCCTGTTTTGGGGAGACGGCAGCTTCGGTAGCAGGGTGCGCTGCCGTCTCCACCCCAAAAGACGCAATGGCTTGACTTCCAGACTTCAGCGTTGGTTGCTTGCCGTGGGCAAATTTTCCCACAGTACTGCGGCCACATGTTCGTCGGGGTGATGACGGGTAAGCAGGCTCACTCCGAACATGCCCACGGCGCAGAAAATGAAGCCGAACAGGGTCTGGTCAAAACCTATACCCAGATACGGCCAGAGGAGCGTGGATACCAGCCCGCCCAGCATTCCGGCCATCACACCGGCGCGGGTCAGACGGCGCCAAAGCATGGTGCCCAGGAAGGGCAGCACGATGGTGGTGGCCGTCAGGCGCAGTGCCCACTGGTAGATGGCAATGATGCCCGTGAAATTGAAGGCCACCCACAGTGCGGCCAGAGCCACCAGCGCCACTGTGAGACGCGAAACCAGCATGAGCTGCTTGTTGGTAGCCGTGGGATTGACAAGCTGGCGGTAGAAATCATGGGTCAGGTTGGAGGAGCCTTGGAGAATGAAGGAGTCGGCTCCGGTTACCAGAGCGGCCAGAAGGGCGCAGTAAATGAGCCCGCCCACATAAGGGGGCAGCAGGGTGCGCGTTACCGTGGAGAAAATCAGGTCGGGATTGGTGTTCAGGGGCAGAAATTGTCTGGCCGCCAGACCGATAATGATGGGGCAGACGAAAACTCCGGCGCAGACCAGTACGCCCAGAGTGTTGGCCCGCAGGGAAACCTTTTCGGATTCGGCAGCAAAGATGCGCTGCCAGGAAGATTGCCAGACAAGATAAAAGGGCCCCACCGAAAGGAAAAACATGGCCACTTCCTTTGCTCCGTAGGGGCCGGAAGGAGAAAGGAACTCCGGCGGGGTGGCGGCCAGCAGCGAACCCATGCCGCCAGCCAGATTTACGGAAGCCGCGGCCAGAATGACAATGCCCGCGATGATCAGCACCGCCTGCAGGGCATCGGTAATGATGGTGCCGGGCAAGCCGCCCAGTATGGTGAATCCGAGCACCAGCACTGCCGAGAGGATCAGTGCGGTGTTGACATCCATGCCGAAGCAGGCCGTCCAAATGGTGGACATGGCCAGATACTGCATGGCTGTGGTGGGGATGGCGTACACGATGGCCGAGAGCAGGGAGGGAATGATGCCCACGCGCGCCCCGAAGCGCTGTCCGAAGAGGTCGGCCAGTGTATAAAGGCGCTGACGACGCAGGGCGCGCCCAAAGGCCAGAATCAGAACCAGAGAAAAGAAGACGCTGGCCAAACTGAAGCGGATATAGCCCGAAGCGCCCACCTGGAATCCCAGCCCCACAGTGCCGATGAAGACTGAGGCCCCGCACCATGTACTGATGACCGTGCCCACGATGGGCCAGAATCCCATGTTCCAGCCGCCGATAAGATAGTCGTCGGCATTTTTCACTTTCAGGAAATAGTAAAAGCCGATGCCGAACATGATCAGAAAATAGACGATAAAATAACCGAGATACCAGCCCATGAGATCCTCCTTGTGCCTTGTCTCTTCCGTATTCCAGCCTTTTGCGGAGATGGAACCCGGAAATTGTTCAGGGCTTCAGCGCGCCCCAGACAGGACGCCCCATGCTGACGGTAGAAACGATCCGGATCCGGTTGATGTTTTCTGCGGGCACGGCGCGCGGGTCAGCGTCCAGCAGAGTGAAATCGGCCAGCTTGCCGGGTTCGATGCTGCCCCGGCGTTTTTCCTCGAAGCACATGGCCGCTGCATGAGTGGTATAGGCTCGAAGGGCGTCCAGCACACTCACGCGTTGCTCCGGTCCCAGGGGGAGTCCTGCGCTGGTGATGCGGTTTACGGCCGTATGAATGGATTGCATGGTCATCTGCGGCAGCACCGGAGTGTCGGCATGCAGAGAGAAGGGCAGGCCCAGACGCACGGCGCTGCCACAGGGGTCAATGCGCGCGGCGCGCGTGGGGCCGAGAAAAATTTCGCGGTGGCGGTCGCCCCAGTTCCAGACATGCAGAGCAAAGAAGGAGGGCCACAGCCCTGCGGCTTTCATGCGTTCCAGGTGTTCGTCCGAAGCCATCTGGCAATGGATGAGCAGATGGCGTGGATCCTTGCGGGGGCAGCGGGTCTGCGCCTTTTCCACCGCGCGGATGATGGATGCGATGGCCCCATCGCCGTTGCCGTGCAAGATAGCCTGCTGGCCTGCGCTGTGCGCCTTGAAGACCAGGTCGTCCAGCTTTTCCTGGGGGATGATGGGGGCGGGTTTTGTCTGTGGGCGATTGTGGTAGCCTGCGGGCACCGCTGCGGTGAAAGCCTGGATGGATCCGTCCACAAGCAGCTTCATGCCATGAAAGCGCAGCAGCGGTGAACCTGGGCCGGACAGGAGGCCCGTGGCAAAAACCTCATCGAAGCAGGCGGCATGCACGGGCATGTGTGCGTACATGTGCAGGCGGCCTTCATTTTCCAATTCTGCCAATGCGGTGTACACCAGCCAGGGCGAAAGGCCGCCAAGTCCTGCGCCGCCGCCAATGCAGGCCGTAAAGCCTTGGGCATTGTACTGCTCCACCGCTGTGCCCAAATCCCGCTTCAGCCCTGCAAGGGTCACAGGCGGCAGATGCCCCAGCGCGGTCAGAACCAGAGTTTCGGTGATCAGCCCGTTGGGACGACCGTTTTCGCAAGCCACGTCCGGATTATCGGAAGGCGCGTCCGGGGAGATCCCCATCAGGCGGTACATGTGGCTGTTGATGTAAGCCGCGTGTATGGAGATGTGCAGGAGCAGGACTGGCCTGTCGGGAAAAAGCGCGTCCATTTCTTCCCGTGTGGGGCCGCGTTTTTCGGCAATGCCCATGTCGTCGAAACCGTAGCCTGTGGGAATGGGTTGGTCGTGTTCCCGGCTGTGCCGTTGCAGAATACCCAGGGTTGAGGCCAGATCACCGGCTCCGCCGCAGTAGGCGTGGGCAGCCCAGGAGGCGAGCAGATCCGGATGACTGTGGGTGTCAATGAATCCCGGATACACGACAGCGCCGTCCAGGTTGACTTCCTTCAGGCGCGGTCCGCCCAGGCGGCGCAGTTCTTCCGCCGTCCCCACGGCCTCAATGCGATCCCCTGCGGTCAGAACGGCTTCAGCGCGGTTGTCCGTAGCGTCAAGGGTGACAATGCATCCGTTGCGGTACAGTGTTTTTTCACAACATTTCATGGGAGCCCTCTTGCCCGAAATGTGGCCGGAAATGTGCCGCTCCTCCGGCCCGGTTCCGTTGTGCTTTTGTCGTGAAAATCGAAATTTTTGCGGCGACATGTTTGGCTGAACAGGGAAAAGCAAGAGGAGTGCCAGAAGGGATAAAAATATTTTTATAGCAAATACAGAATATTATATGTATAAATGCAGGACAGGGACTGTTTTTGTAGAAAATTTTATTCATGTGCTGTCTTTCTTTTTTGTCGTGTTCATGATTTTATATAGCAGACTTCCAAGCGTCACAGCCGGAGGAAAGCATGTTGTCATCCCATCAGGCAGCCTGGGTCTTGGCTTTGCATCTTGCCGTCCGTCCGTTGAATACGGACGAACTTTGCTGGCTCTCGGGTGAGGATGTGCCGCCTGACAACACGGAGCGGGCCGAGTTGGAGCATCTGCATTTGGTGGAATGTGCGGTCGGTGTCCTCCCCGTGTGGCGTGCTGGCCCGGCAGCCGGGGAATTTGTCCGCTCTTTCCGGATGGAGGGGCTTTTTCCGCCGGAGCATCGGGCGCACGCTCTTGTGCGGTTGCAGGAAAAGGCGGGGCCGAGGCAGTGTGCAGAAATACTGCGCAGCGATCAGGTTCGGAGGTGCGCCGATGTGCATCTGACGCCTCTGCTGGAAGTGATGGTGGGGGTTCTCATGCGCTGGTGTGCGCGCCATGCTGATGACCCTGTTGCTCTGGACGGAGAATTTTTACACGTTCTTTTTGCTCTGCAAGGGTTTTCGCTCACCTCCCCGGCCCTGCTGCGCAGGATATTGCGCCTTACTGCCCGCGCTTTCCGCATGGCGCGCAAAAGCGGCAACGAGCGTTTCACGGCCCTGCTTTTTCTTTCCCGTTTGTATCTGTATGTTTTTGTGGGCGACAATTCGAGCCGTCTGGCTGACAGGATGGAGAGTTTTCTGAACACTGCCAAAGATTCTCTGGATCTGGAGTCCGGCGGTTTTTTGCCTCTTCTGGAAGGGCAACTGGCCTATATGCGCGGGGACCCCAAAAAGATCATTGCCTGTTTCAACCGCTGCTCCGAAGACATGGTCTGGTGCTGCCGCCGGCTGTACGACACCTTGGGCGTTTGCGCCCTGTTCAGCGCAGGATATCTGCACCAGTTCCATTTTGCCCTAGGCAGTGTGGAATATTTTCACCGCAAGGCCGTCCTGGCAGGAGACGAACTCACTGCGGCCATGTTCCGGAGCAACTCCTGTTTTCTTCTGCTGCGCAAGGGCGACAGGCAGGGCATGCATGCCGCAGTGCGCTCCCTGGAGCATTCGCCTCTTTATATGGAGCACGCCATCGTGCATTCCCATGTAACCCGCGCCCATGCCCTGCTGCTCTTCATGGAAGGTGACGCGCGTGGCGCGCACGCTCTTCTTGACCGGCAAACCCGTCTGCTGCTGGCAAGGGGGCACAAACCCGTAAAGTTCAAGGACCCGCTGGTTCTGGACATGCTCCACGTCTTTTCGAGCGAGGGATATCCGGATATTCCCTGTTACGAGCCCGAGCCGCTGATGCAGGGGCTTTTGCAGGGAGCCAACCGGCATTTGCAGGGCACGGCCCTGCGTGTTCTGGCCCGGCAGATGCTGGAGGGCGGCGCGCCGCCGCAGGAGGCTGTGCCCCTGTTGCGCAAAAGCCTGAAGGTTCTTCGCGGATTGGGGGATCCCCATGCCCTGACCCTGACGCTCCACACTCTCGCCGAGGCACTCTGGAGCAACGGCTGCCGTGAAGAAGCCCAAACCATGCGTACCATGGTACGGGACGCCGCAGGGCAGGATCTGCACGGCAGCAGCTATTACGATGCCTGCCGGATATGCATGAACGCGCGTCCGGCCGTTTTTGATCTGTTCGAGGACGTTTTTTCCAGGGGCCGGACGGTGGGAAAGGACGTGGGAGAACGCTGCCATGCCATTTTCAGCGGGCTGCGCATGCCCGACTCCCACGAGGAAGCTCTGCATCTCTTTGTACGGTCTGCCATGGACGCCTTCCGGCAGGAGCGGGGCGGGCTGGTTTGTTCCCGTGGGAAGGGCGTGCGTTTTGCGCACACGATCAACATCTCTGATCCGGACTTGGAATCTGCCGCCATGCGTCCCTGCTTGGACTGGCTGGCCGCCTTCGCGGGCGACAACGGCCGCCGTGCGGCATCCCGGCATGAGAGGCACGGCTTTGTGCTCTGCCTGGGAGAAACGGAGGAAGATGGCTGGTATTTGTGGATGGACAGTCCTTATGCGGGATTGTCGTCCGTTGATTTTTCCGAAGAAGATCTGTGGGCGGGTGCGCGGCTGCTGGCTGCGGAACTGCGTTCGGTGTTGCGGTTGCAAAAATGCAGGGAGCGCGAAGTCGCCTCACAGCACGACAGGTTGCGCAAGATTTTTTTGGGCGAAGGCAGAAACGATTGCCTGGTATTGCGCGAAGGGCTGCACGATCTGCTGGTTCAGGCATCCAGTGCCGCTGTCACGGACGTGCCCATTCTGCTCTATGGGGAAACCGGCGTGGGCAAGGAGGTCGTGGCCCGGCATATTCACATGACCAGCGGGCGGCAGGGGCCGTTCATTCCGGTGCATCCGGCCAGCATGGTGGAGAATCTTTTCGAGAGCGAATTTTTTGGGCACGAGCGGGGAGCGTTTACCGGGGCGCTCAGGCAGAAGACCGGCCTGCTCGAAATAGCGGATCAGGGGACGCTTTTTATCGACGAAATCGGGGAAATGTCGCCCTTGGTGCAAACCAAGCTTTTGCGTGTTCTGCAAGAACAGCGTTTTATGCGCGTGGGCGGTACCAGCGAAATACGCTCGCGTTTCCGGCTCATATCTGCCACCAATCGCGATTTGTGGCAGGAGGCGCGTGAGCAGCGATTCCGGCAGGACCTTCTGTACCGCATTGCCGTGGTGCCGCTGCATTTGCCGCCATTGCGCCAGCGCCCCCAGGACATCCTGCCGCTGGCCAATGCCTTTGTCAGTCATTTTGCCCAGCGCTACGGCAAACACATTGAGCCGTTGGGCAGCGCGCATGCCGAACAGTTGCTGGCATACGACTGGCCGGGAAATGTGCGCGAACTGCGCAGCCTCATCGAGCGGGCCGTGATCCTGCACAGGGGCGGCGGGCTGCGCCTGCTTTTCGGGTTCAGCGATGATGCCACCGAAAAAAAATTCCTTTCTTCTCCGGGAGAGGGGTTTCCGGAGACTCTGCCCACTCTGGAAGAAGTGGAAGTGCTCCATTTGCGCAAGGCCATGCGTTTGTCCGGCGGGCGGGTACGGGGGGCAGGCGGTGCGGCGGAACTGCTGCGCATGAAGGTTCCCACGCTGTACGCCAAGTTGCGCAGACACGGGATTGCCTGTGGCCTGGACGGCGCAAGCTCCGCCAAGCAGGGTTTGTCGTCAAGCTGAAAAGCCCGGCTCACGGGAGCCGGGCTTTTGCGCATGCTGTTTGTTGCCGGATTGCGGGCAGAACCTGCGGCGCTGTCTTATTTCTTCACTTCGGTGAAGTCGGCATCCACCACATCGTCGGCGGCGTTTCCACCCTGGGGCTGCCCGGCATCGCTTCCGGGCTGTCCCCCGGCCTGCTGGGTCTGCTGCTGGTAGAGTTGCTCCGCCAGCTTGTGCGAGGCCTTGGCCAGATCATCGGCAGCGGCCTTGATGGCTGCGGCGTCCTCGCCTTCCATGACCGAACGCACTTGGGCGATTTTGCCTTCAATGTCGCTCTTCAGGGCGGCATCGGCCTTGTCTCCCAGGTCGGCCAGGGATTTTTCCGTGCCGTAGATCAGACTGTCGGCATGGTTGCGCGCCTCGATAAGCTCCTGTTTCTTCTTGTCGTCGCTGGCATGGGCCTCGGCTTCACGCACCAGGCGTTCGATGTCGCTCTCGGAGAGGCCCGAAGAAGCCGTGATCTTGATGGACTGCTCCTTGCCGGTTCCCATATCCTTGGCAGAAACGTTGACAATGCCGTTGGCGTCAATATCAAAGGAAACTTCGATCTGCGGCACTCCGCGCGGAGCGGGCGGAATGCCCGTGAGGTCGAAACGGGCCAGAGTCATGTTGTCTTTGGCCATGGGGCGCTCGCCCTGCAGGACGTGGATGGACACCGAGGGCTGATTGTCCGCGGCTGTGGTGAAAACCTGGCTCTTGCGCGTGGGGATGGTGGTATTGCGCTCAATAAGCCGGGTGAACACGCCGCCCATGGTTTCGATGCCCAGAGAAAGGGGCGTCACGTCCAGCAGCAGAACGTCCTTCACATCGCCGGAAAGGATGCCGCCCTGAATGGCGGCACCCATGGCCACCACCTCATCGGGGTTGACGGAGCGGTTGGGTTCCTTGCCGAAGAAATTGCCCACCACCTGCTGCACCAAGGGCATGCGGGTCATGCCGCCCACCAGAAGCACTTCGTCGATCTGGGCCGCGGTCATGCCTGCGTCCGCAAGGGCTTTCTTGCAGGGCTCAATGGTGCGGTCCACAAGATCGCTGACCAAGGATTCCAGCTTGGCGCGGCTGATTTTGATCAGCATGTGCTTGGGGCCGTTCTGGTCCGCGGTGATGAAGGGCAGGTTGACCTCTGTTTCCGTGGCGGTGGAAAGGTCCTTTTTGGCCTTTTCGGCGGCCTCTTTCAGGCGCTGCAGGGCCATGCTGTCTTTGGAAAGGTCAATGCCGTTTTCTTTTTTGAACTCTTCCACCAGATAGTTGATGACGCGCTGGTCAAAGTCTTCGCCGCCAAGGAAGGTGTCGCCCGTGGTGGCGCGCACTTCCACAACGCTGTCGCCCACTTCAAGGATGGATATGTCAAAGGTGCCGCCGCCCAAGTCGAAGACCGCAATTTTTTCATTGGCCTTTTTGTCGGCCCCGTAGGCCAGAGAGGCGGCCGTCGGCTCGTTGATGATGCGCTTGACGTCCAGACCGGCAATGCGCCCGGCATCCTTGGTAGCCTGCCGTTGCGCATCGTTGAAGTAGGCCGGGACAGTGATGACCGCTTCGCTCACGGTTTCTCCCAGATAAGCCTCTGCATCGGCCTTGAGCTTGGCCAAGATCATGGCCGAAATTTCCGGCGCACTGTAGGTGCGGCCGTCGGCCTCCACCCCGGCGTCATCATTGGCGGCCTTGACAATGGCATAGGGAGAATGGGTCTTCCAGCGGTCCACTTCGGGGCTGTCAAACTTGCGGCCCATGAGGCGCTTGATGGCGAAGATGGTGCGCTTGGGGTTGGTCACGGCCTGGCGGCGGGCAATGTCGCCCACCAAGCGTTCCTTGTCGGTAAAGGCGACCACAGAGGGAGTGGTGCGCCCCCCCTCGGGATTGGTGATGCACTTGGGGTCCTTGCCTTCCATGACATAGACGCAGGAATTGGTCGTGCCCAGGTCGATGCCGATAATCTTGCCCATATCTGAATCCTCCTCGGAAAATGTCTTGTGCGTGCGGCCTCTCTGCATGTGTGCGGCGGCCGGAACACGGAGTCTGTGTTCGTACGTGCCCCATAAGTAAGTCTTTCTTGGCGCGCGTCCAGAGCGCGCCGCAAAAAAAACTCCGGCAGGAGGAAAAAGGCCGCTCTGGGCATGGCTTCGGGATGTGCGCCCGCAGGGAGGAGAGAACTTTCAGGGCAAAAGGTTTTGTGGCTCACCGCAGGCAATGAGCCACAAAACACGGGAGTGTTCACGCAGGAGTGTGTGTATTTTCCCGCAGCAGCGCGGCCGCCAGGCGGCTGGCCAGAAGCTCGTCCTCGTCCGGCCTGCGGCCACTGATGCCCACACCGCCCAGCGTGCGGCTGTTCAGGGTCAGGGGTACGCCGCCAGCCAGGCTGGTCAGTCCTGCATCGCAAAAATCCGCCAGGGTCAGGCGTTCGCGCTCCAGCCGGGCATGCAGGGCGCTGGTCGGCGTTTCCAGAAGTGCTGCCGTATGGGCCTTGGCTTTGGCGATGGCTGTGCCGCGCCGCGCGGCTCCTGCCGTGCGCGTGTAGTGCAAAAGATCCCCCGCCGCGTCGCAGACGGCAATGCACAGGGGAGGGCGGCCATCGTTTTGTGTCTCCGCGATCAGGGCGGCAACTGCCGCCATGATGCGCGTATGGTGCAGTGGATCGGGCATGATGCCTCTCCCTGAAAGCGTTGTCTGCCGGGCATGCCGCCCCGGACAGCATCAGAGAAGAAAGAGCGACAACTGCGGCCAGTACGTCACCAGCGCCAGCACGCCCAGCATGGTCAGAAGAAAGGGAACCGCCGCGCGCGAAACCAGTTCGATTTTCTGCTTGGTGATGCCGCAGGCCACAAAAAGGTTCACGCCTACTGGCGGCGTCACAAAGCCGATGGCCAGATTGACGACCATGATCACGCCAAAATGGATGGGATCCACACCCACCTTGGTCACCAGGGGCAGCAGGATGGGGGTGAGGATCACGATGGCCGCCAATGCCTCCATGAATGTTCCTACCCAGAGCAGCAGCAGGTTGATCAGCAGCAGAATGGCGATCTTGCTGCTGGTCAGGTTCAGAATGGCTGCCGCGATGCGCTCGGGCACCTGTTCCAGGGTCATGACGTTGCCGAAAATGGTGGCCATGGCCATGAGCATGATGATGACCGCCGAAGTTTGGGCGGAATCCACGCAGCATTTCCAGAGGGAAGCGGGGGAAAGCTCACGATAGACAAAAAGACCCACCAGCAGGCCGTACATGGCGGCA
>ERZ773099.577-NODE-577-length-30821-cov-6.595072_pt1 | contig 30821 bp, 18 predicted proteins | sample MGYA00511120_ERZ773099 | MGnify/ENA primary metagenome ERZ773099 (study PRJEB29015, sample SAMEA2738012) | human oral metagenome | biome: human oral; feature: human-associated habitat; material: dental | place: China | collected 2104 ... | reverse complement strand
CTTTCCTGACGGAGTGCATTTCAGGGTCGCGGGTCTTCGTGGCGTTCTTGGTCGAGCTTGGTGCATGAATGATGGTGGCGTCAACGATTGTACCGCCGTGCATGATGAGTCCTGCGGCGTCCAGCCGCTCTTTCACGTCATCGAACATCTTGCGGGTGATGTCATGCTTTTCCAGCAGGTGTCGAAAGTGCAGGAGTGTCGTAGCATCCGGTGTCCGTTCGATGGAGAAGTCGATCTTCAGGAAGCGCTTCATGGCATAGCTGTCATAGATTGCATCCTCGATTCCCTCGTCCGAGAGACCGAACCAGTTCTGCATGAGATACATGCGCAGCATCGTTTCGAGCGGGATTAACTTCCTGCCACGCTCTTTCTGGACGTAGAACGGCGCAATGAGTTCCATCCATTCTTTCCAAGGGATGATGGATTCCATGGCATCCAGGAAGGCTTCACGCTTTGTTGTTCTGTTACGGTTTGCGTATTCCATGTCTGTAAATGTTTGCTGCACCATTTTTGTCTCTCCCTCATCGTTTATTGTCTTTCTCTATTGTAATCTTTCGAGGCAGAGTTGCGCAACATAAGAATTTATCAGTGTTTCCTTAGAGGAGCTGCGGACAGAAAAGGCGATGTTGCTCCGACAGATCCAGTACCCCGAAGATGCTACTGCGGATATGTTCAGTAAAGAAATCCGCACTTTGGAGGATGGGCTGAAAAAGTTGGTGGTCGGCGAAGCCAAGTGCGCTGCCGAACTTGACGATGCCTTGAAGCAGTACGCCGAGCTGCAAGAGCAGGCTATGGAACTTGACCCCATTGAACTTTTCGAAGCAAGACAGGATATTCGCTCCGAGCATGAGCGAGATTCCGCCAAGCGTTTGCAGGATGCCTATGGCATTAAGTATGACCGCACAAAGATGTATGACAGCAAGCGGAGTATAGCCAATTTGTTGGGCGAGGAAGCCGAGGAACGGTCTTTGACCTCAAGGCTACGAGCCAAGCAGAGAGAACAGAAACAGGCACAGGTGAGAATGAGCAAACGCAGAGAGCAAGAAAGATAATAACAATTTATACTGAAAATACAGGAATGCGGAAAAATGGCGTGTTTACGAGGTTTTTGCTGGAATTGATCAAAAACATGCGTTTTACTGGTTTCTATATATAGTATATACGACATATTTCAAATGCTATATCTTGCGTTTTTCGATAGAAGTAAAAAATGTATTTTTAGTAAGTTGATACTTGACGAATAATGTGGTATATTGTAGTAAATAAAAATAGAAAAAGGAGGCGTTCTTCATGATTCAAGTTAGTTCTGGTGCATACGAGGCTCTGCTGGGCAATATCGGTAAGGACATGCTCTCTCACGCTGCCTCTTGTATTGGACAGTGTACAGGTTGCATGTGCAGTTGCCGTTGTTCCTGCTCCGGTGGATATGTTTCTGATTTTGAATGGGAGGTAATGTAAGATGAGTGCTAATAATGCGCAATATATGCAGCTTTTCGGGATGATTTGTAATGATGCTGTTGTTATGGCTCGTTGTGCTTGCGTAGCTTGCAATTCTTGCACTTGCGCTTGTTCCTGCCGTGCAATTCCCGAATTGGAGGAAATCGAATGGTAAGTATATCTCGGTTTACGCATTCTTATGATTTGGATGGAGCCGTGGCTCTTTACCACTCATTAAGAATGAAGCCGGTGTATTTATCAAAAAATGCTTTCGGGAGCTTGCAGGCGTGGCTTGCAAGCTCCTTTTGCGATAGGATAGAAAATGCACCGGAAGAAATTAAGGCAGAAGTTCAAGAACTTGCCAAATATAAAATTCTTACTCAAACACAAGATGAGGATGATAGGGTTCTCAGCTTTGTTAGATCGAAGATTCCTGCTCCAGCGGTCAATGTTTGTTATATGGTTATGAGTGAGCAGTGTAATCTGGCATGTAAATATTGTTTTTTAGGCAACAATGACTGCGATAAGCGCAGCAACTTTTTGTTAGAAAACATGTCTACTGAAACTGCGGACAAGGCTCTCGCTTTCTTTATTCGTCAAATCAAAGAATCCGGCTTGGATTTTGAAGAAAATAAGCCTGTATTGATTTTTTATGGTGGGGAGCCATTGGTAAACTTCAAAGTTTTGGAGTACACAGCTACGAAAGTCAATGAATTGCGTAATACCGAAAAATGTATGCGTAACATCGAGATGTCCATTGTCACGAATGGCTTGTTGCTTGATGAGTTCCGTGTAAAGAGATTACATGAACTCGGCGTATCAATCGCCATTTCGATTGACGGATTTACAGAAGAAGCAAACAGTATGCGAGTAGACGTTGTAGGTAAACCTGTCTTTTCTCGTATCTTGGATAAGCTTAATTTATGCAAAAGTCTCGGTGTAGATGTTTCTCTTTCAGTCACCTTGAGCGAGGAAACCATCAAGAACACCAAAGATATTTTGGATTTGGTGGACACATATGGAGTCAAGGCATTTGGATTTAACATTATGATGTCGAGCGATACTTTCGTGTTACCTCAAAGTTATAACGAGGCTGCGGCTCAGTTTATTATCGATGAGTTCATTGAATTAAGAGAGCGTGGAATATATGAAGATCGCATGATGCGTAAACTGAAATCTTTTTCCAAAGCGCAAGTTTATTTCTCAGATTGTGCTGCGACTACGGGTGGACAAATTGTTATTGCTCCAAATGGACAGGTCGGTATCTGTCATGGTTGCCTTCATGATAAACAGTATTTTGTGGCACACATTGATGACGATGACTTCGTTGCCGCTAAAGACGAAAACTTTATTGAGTGGTCGCAACTAACACCGTTAAATCATGAAGAATGTATGGATTGCCTTGCTCTCGGCATTTGCGGCGGTGGCTGCCCGGTTAACGCAATGCACCTTAAACCCGGTAATACAATTCACTCTATTGACGAGCGATTCTGTGTTCATTCTAAGAAAACTTTGGAGTTTTTCATAAAAGATTTATATCGTATAATTGCTCAAGAACAGGTTGCTCCTACCCAAAATTAAATATCTTTGTCGGCGAAAGCCGGTTGCGTAGTGGCTGGCATTTGTATATGTCAGCCACTACTTGTGTAAAACAAAAATATATTATAAAATTTATTTGGACAGTGTATCACAGTCGGTTATCGAAAAGAGGTTGAGTATGGAAAAAACAATTAACATTTGGGGGATTGAAACAAACAACCTGAAAAATATCGATGTTCAGATTGAACGAAACGCACTCAACCTGATTATCGGTCCTTCTGGAAGTGGTAAATCGTCATTGGCATACGATACTATTGCACAAATTGGTCAGCATGAATTTATGTCGATGTTTGCAGATAATATTTCTGATCCGACTTACTGCATAAAAGGCTATGAAAATATGCTCGCTGCGGTTCCAATTAGGCAGTCAAATTTTAATAACAACATGAGATCCACCATAGGTACTTACTTTGGAATAAACAGAAGCATTATCTTAATTTATGTTGCTATTCTTGGAATTGATGAGGATTTTTTTGTACTAAACAAGGAAGAAAACCTTTGTAGCGAGTGTCATGGGTTAGGCTACATCAGGGTATTAGACCCAAACAGAATCATCAATTATGATATTCCACTGGGTAAAAATCCGTTCCGATGCTGGAACAGATACAAAGATTTTTATCAGCAGATCATTCAACGATTTTGCATTGATAAAGGTATTGATGATAAAAAGACATTTCGTCAACTTACAGACAAAGAAAAGAACTTGATACTGTACGGCGAAAGTGATGAGAAGTATTCCATCCGATACAAAAAAAATAATGGATTTTCTCGCAGAAGCACTCGATATTATGGTGCTATGACTAGAAAACCTATGATAGTGAAATTCGTTCCCAGCGGACAGTTTTACACAGATGAAATCTGCAAATCTTGCCAAGGCAAGAAATATTCTTTACAACATGAACAGTGTTTGGTGAATGGTCTGTCGATTGGTGACTTTATGACCACACCATTTGAGCGACTCCTAACCTACATTGAAAAAATAATTGATGATATTACAGATACAAATCTGCTTTTTGCAATCAATAATATCCATAGATTTGTAAAAAAAGCCATTGAACTTAAATTGGGCTATTTATTCTTCCATAGAGCCATCCCTACTCTTTCGGGCGGAGAATTGCAACGATTAAGGATGGTACAGGTATTAAGTACGCAACTATCAAATCTTCTTTTAGTTTTAGATGAGCCATTAGCCGGATTATCTGGAAACGAGAAAAAGGCGGTGTTTCAATCTGTTATTGATTTAGCAGAAAAACATACTGTTGTCATCGTTGACCACAGTGATCTTTTTGTGAAAAGTTCTAAGCGCATTATAGCTTTGGGCGAAAAAGGTGGACGCAATGGTGGCTATATTATTGATTCAAAGAAATACTTGGCAGAACAGAGTGTGAGAAACAGAATTGATATATTCCCTGCACGGAAGACGAATCACATCAGAATAGAAAATCCAATCTATTTGTATAGTGGCGTAAATCTTGAAATCGGTGAAAACTGCATGAATTTAATCACTGGACGTTCTGGCATAGGAAAATCAACTTTGTTGCGAGAATACCTTCCTCAATACTATGAGAAATATCTCTATATTAGTCAAAAGCCTTTGTTGGGTAACAAGAACTCATCAGTTGCCACTGCTTTAGATATTTCTACCCATATTTCGGATTTGTTTGCATCCAAGCATAGAAAGGACAGACGTTTCTTTTCTAACCAAACTGGATGTGAAGGCGTGTGTGAGATTTGTATGGGTGCAGGATATATAGAGTATGGCAGCGGTTATGATGCGAAAATTCAGTTAGTGTGCAAAGATTGTGGCGGTACGGGTTTCAATAAAAAACTCCAAAAATACAAGTTGCAAAACAAGAATATCTTTGACATTTGGAATATGACCATTGATGAAGCAATCCCATATTTTAATAAAATAGATAATAAAATCGCAGCTTCTTTGAGCGAGGCATCTTCTATACTACTTGGGCATTTAAAGATAGGTCAACCAATATCAACATTATCCGGTGGTGAAAATATCAGGGTTAAACTTTTGAAAGCTATGAAATCCACCGCCAAAGTGTTCGGAATTGACGAACCATTTAAAGGATTGAGTAATACTGAAATTTATTGCGTTGTTCAATGTTTAGACAGACTCAGAAGCAAGGATAAGACTGTCATTGTCGTTGATCACTCAGATATGGTTGACCATTATTTTGCTAAGCATATTGAATTGACTTGTGACAACGGTATACTAAGGGATATAAGACATAATTGATGCGTGCGATGCGTGCTTGAATTGGGTTCGCATTTGTGTTATTGAAAAGCATGAAGGGCAAGGCGAACCTCATGCTTCTCAATAAATTTGCAGGGGAGGTTTATGTTCAAGGATGCGTTATTCGCTCATGAGATATCTTGAAATAATGATGATAAATCTTACTTGATGCTTCCCAAATAGCAATATAATTTTATGCGGAAGGTGGTGTATGGCAGTGATAGAATACGGTTCATATTTGTGGCTTGGTGCAAATGCAATCCCAAAGGAACTGCAAGTGGGTTTCTTATCGTATTTAGAATATTTTATCAATGAGGACAACAACACGCTTCGGGATAATCTAAGGAATACTCTAAGTGTTAAAAATTTTCCGTCCAGAAGTGATGATAACATAATAGAAGGAATTTTAGCTTGTTCACCCAAAGAGTTGGAAAAAAAGCGAAACAATGAAAACTACTACATCTGTAATGCTATTTGTCTGCTCAATGTAATCAATCGGATTTTTAACAATGACCTTTTTCATATCTTAAAAAATGCAAATACACCCACAATAGCACTGCATAATTATGAACACATACTAAAATGGATGCTTATTGATGCCGAGGAATTGCAAAATTTATACCGGAACAATTTGAAAAAGGATTTTCAATATGCCAGCAGTTTTGACGCTCGTTATATCCATTATGTGTCAGTTCATCAGGTATTACGACAATCGTTATTCGGACAGGTTTCATGTGATTCGTTTGCAGATATGGAAATCTCAGCCTCTATAGCAATTATCCGCCAACTCGTAGAACTGCGGATTCGGCGAGCATTTGGAGTCTTGTCTTATGTTGATGAAAGCAATGGCAACTTACTCCCATTGGATTTATCAATAGTATTCGAGTGTATAAAAAAATACGAAAAGAATATCGAGTTCCCTTTGAAACTTGAGAATATTGAGCGAATATATAAATGGGCTAATATGTATGTGCATTCTGGGAAAACCGAACTTTCCTGGATTCCCTACTATATTGAAAATAAATTAAGAGAATTAAGTTTTGGACAACAGCTTAATGATGGTTGGAATGTTAACAACGGGATAGTCGTATCAGATAAAATCATTCAAGATATTCACGCAGAATTGCTGAAAGACAAACCTAAATTAAAGATATTCTCGTGCTTGCCAGAATGCGCTCGCAAATAAGGCAAAAGGAGATACAAGTGCGTATTTTTAGTAGAAACACCCCTTGACAAATCTCGTCTCAGAAAGCCATCCTCGAAAAATATGCCGTTGACAATGGGTTTCGGAATCGTGAGTTCTTCGTGGATGACGGATACAGCGGGACGAATTTCGACCGCCCCGACTGGCAGCGACTCATAGCAAAGGCAGAGCGCGGGCTAGTAGGGACGGTCATCGTGAAAGACATGAGCCGTTTGGGGCGCAACTATCTCCGGGTGGGCTATTATACGGAGATGTTTTTCCCGGATGCGGGCATACGCTTCATTGCCGTCAACAACGGCGTGGACAGTGCCAATCAGCAGGACAGCGATTTCACGCCCTTCATCAATATCATCAACGAATGGTATGCCAAGGACACCAGCAAGAAAATCAAGGCTGTTTCCAAGGCGAAGGGGGAATCCGGGCGACACATGGCAAACCGTGCGCCTTATGGCTACATGAAAGACCCGCAAAACAAGGAGCGTTGGATTCCTGATGAAATTGCCGCTCCCTTGGTGAAAGCTATGTTCCGCAAGTGTATGCAGGGATTTGGTCCCGGATGGATTGCCCGGGAACTCAGGGAGCAGAAGGTTTTAAATCCGATTCTTCATGCCAAGGTCAGGGACGGGAAAATTTCAAGGCAGGAAGCGGAAGCCATGCCGAACGCTTTTGTGTGGAGTTCGACTTATGTGGCCGATATTTTAAGACGCCCGGATTATTTGGGGCATACGGTCAATTTCAAGACGTACAAAAAATCCTATCGCACAAGAGGCGTATATCTGAACGATCCTTCGGAGTGGGTGATTTTTGAAAATACGCAGGAGCCGATTATCGACCAAGAGACCTTCGACATTGTGCAGCGCATTCGTGAGGGACGGCGGAAAAAGACATTTCTCGGTATTCCCGATATGCTTTCGGGGATTCTCTATTGTGCGGACTGCAAGGGAAAGATGGGAGCGGTTCGGCAGGGCAATCGTCGAAGGGAACTCGACCATTATGTGTGCGACAATTATCGCAGGAAGAAAGCGCAAAAACTCTGCGACGGCAGAAGTCACACGATCCGCATCAATAAAATCGAGGGGATTCTCCTTCATGCCATTCGGCGCGTTACAGACTTTGCCCGTGCGCATGAGGACGAGTTCATCGCCTTGATTGCCAAGAAATCCAGAAAAGCGGCGGACAAGGCTCTGCGTGATGCCAAGCGGGAAATGGAACAGGCAGGCAAGCGTATGCGGAAACTGGATCTGCTGATTCAGCGGCTTTACGAGGACAATGTGGACGGAAAGGTTTCCGATGAGCGTTTCACCAAACTGACCGCCACTTATGAGAATGAGCAGAGCGTCTTGACTGCACGGATGAAGGAATTGCAAGCTGTGGTCGCCAAGGAATCGGAAACCGCAGCCAATGTGAACGGCTTCCTTTCCATCGTCAGGAAGTATACGGACATCCCGGAGCTTACCTCAGAAATCGTCCGCGAGTTCATCGAGAAGGTGTACATCTTCCATCCGGAAGTGGCGGACGGCAAACGCACACAGAAAATCGTCATCGTGTGGAACCGCATCGGAGAGTTCACCGCTCGGACTTTGGATGCGGAAGACGAACAGGCATAGCCGGTTTTACGGACTGGCTGTGCCATATTTTTTTACAAAAGCGGTATCCATAAGGGAAGTTATCAAAGGATAACGGCGGAACGCCGAACAACTGAAAGGAGATCATATCATGAGCAAGTGGACAGACATTCGGGATGCGATTGTCAAGGAGATCAACGTCAACCATGTAACAGAGGAGGTCAAGCAGCGGGTGACGCGCACAATCTTCACGGAATGCGTACCTGCCATTGAGCAGGCGGTCGACAAGTTTGTGGCGCAGATCAAGGAGCAATCCAAATCAGAGCACGGTTGGTGCTACTGGAGGGATGCAGTCGTTCTGCCGGCAATGATGCAGGGCGGCGTGTGGCTTGTGCGGCTCGTGCTGGACAAGTCGCTGACGCCGACGATCAAGGCATAACGATATAGGTGTATCCACGCCCCAGGGCTTCGGCTCTGGGGCTTATTTTTGCTTGTCTCCCATTTGTCTCCCGTTTATGGGATTTTTCCTTAAAATATGATATAGTATTGATAATGATGAATTATGATTTTCTCGCTTTATACATTTACATATGATGATAAAGTCCAGTAAAATTAAGGCTCAAGGGGAATATATATAATGACTGATAATGACAACGCAATCGATATTCCAAGTCTCCAGTGGTACCCGGGGCATATGCGGAAGGCAGAGCGGCTTGTTAAAGAAAATCTGAAGCTCGTAGATGTTGTGATAGAGCTGCTGGATGCGCGGATTCCGATGAGTTCGGCAAATCCCGTGCTGCGTGAGATTGTGGGTGGCAAGCCGCGGGTCATCGTGCTCAACAAGGCGGATCTTGCGGATGAGGCGGCGACGCGCGCATGGGTGAATTGTTTCGCTACACAGGGGATTACGGCGGTTCCTGTAGATGCGGTAAAGGGGCGCGGTGTCAAGGAGCTCGTGCAGGCGATTGCGAAATGTGCGAAGCCAAAAACGGACAAGCTCGTTCAGCACGGAGCAAAGGCGCGGGCAGCACGGTGCATGATCCTCGGGATTCCAAACGTAGGGAAGTCCTCACTCATCAACCGCCTGTCGGGCGGCAGCAAGACGAAGGTGGAGAACCGTCCCGGCGTCACACGTGCAAAGCAGTGGATCCGCATCGGTGCACAGCTCGAACTTCTCGATATGCCCGGCATTCTCTGGCCGAAGTTTGAGGATCGGCAGGCGGCACTTCATCTCGCATTTACGGGTGCAATCAATGACAATGTCTACGATGTGGCAAGTGTGGTCCTGCTGCTCCTCGACACGCTTCGCATGAGGTATCCGTCCGATCTTATGGAACGCTACCGATTGGAGAAGGAACTGCCGAGCGGTATGGAACTGCTCGAGGAAATCGGGAGAAAGCGCGGATGTCTGCGCGCGGGAGGCAAGGTTGACTATGAAAAGGCAGAGCAGATTGTGCTGACGGATTTTCGCAGCGGGCGGCTGGGGCGCGTCACACTGGATGATTTTCCGCCCATTCCCACCATCTAGGAAGTATGGTAAAGGAAATGACAAATTTGACGATAAAAGAAATAGAAAACATATTTCTTCAAGGCAGTGTGACAACGGAGTTCATCGAGACCTGCCAACACGATACAAGAAAATCGGTACAAACGATTCTTCGCCGCTACGAGCGAGCAGAAAAAGAACGCGAGCGTCTGCATCACATGTATGTGTATGAACGTGTCGCCGCAGCGGAAGGACGCACGATTGTCGCGGGTGTAGATGAGGCAGGACGCGGTCCTCTTGCAGGGCCCGTTGCCGTTGCTGCTGTCATTCTGCCGCAGGAATGCATACTTCCCCGTTTGAATGACTCAAAGAAGCTGTCTGCCGCTGTGCGCGAGGAACTTTTCGACCAAATTATCGCATGTGCCGTTTCCCATTATGTTGCACTGATCGATGCACAGACAATTGATCGCATGAATATCCTGCAGGCGACGCGCATGGGGATGTATGAGGCAGTTGCATCTCTGTCCCCGGCGCCGGATGAGGTGCTGATCGATGCCGTAGAGCTCCCAAAACTATCCATGCCGTCGAAATCCATCATCAAGGGGGACGCAAAGTCCGCGTCGATTGCGGCAGCGTCTATTTTGGCGAAGGTAACACGCGATCGATTGATGAATGAATACGATGCCGCATATCCGAACTACGGCTTTGCAAAGCACAAAGGATATGGAACGCGTGAACACATCGAAGCAATTCGTAAATACGGGGTGTGTCCGCTGCATCGCAAATCGTTTGAACCCATACGATCTATGATTCAATAGAAAAGGCTGTGAATACTGTGTCGATGGAAGCAAATACAACAACAGCATCTCCTGCAATTCCCGCCGCCTCTCAAATCTCGCAGGGACGAATGACCGAGGGTGTCCAGAGTCGCGGAGAACAGGGGGACTCATCTGCCGCATTCAGTCAGCGGACGAATGTCTCGCTTGAGACTGCCATCGACCATATGGCGGATGTCCTCTCAAAGATCAGCGGACGCCAGCAGACAAATGTCCAGCAGATGCCGCAGGAGCTCAAGGAAGTCATTCAAAATATGATACGTCAGTCCTTTTCCCTCGAAACGACACTGGGACAGGGACTCGGAAGTACTGCCGCAAGTCAGCGTTTTTCGACCGATCAGCTGACAACACTTGCGCGTATGCTCAATCAGCTTGGCACAATGGCAGAGAAGGGAAGTGCCCCACAGATCGGGGATGATCTTGCGGCACTGCTCACAGGACTGAAATCGGCACTCGCCAAAGAGGCAGGTGGAACATTTGAGCCAATCATGCTGACGAAAGCAGCATTCCAACTCCTCGATACGGGGAATGCGGAACTCCTGCCAAAGGAGTTGCAGGCCTTTCTTACCCAACTGAATGCACAGGGAAGTGCACAAACAGCACTCTCAGGCAATGCAGGATCAACACCACTGTCCTTCCTGAATCAGCTCGTTCAGCTTTTGATGCCGCGTGCAACGGCATCTTCCTCCCAGCCGATGCCAATGAACGGGAGCATGCAGGAAGGAGAGATACAGACCGCTGCTCAGAACCCGACGGGCGGACCGGAGGCACGCACGTCTTCAACCGTGCAAAATGCAAACACGGCAATGCCGGAGGAAGCCGTGTCGAACCAGCAAATGTCCCGCGCACAAACATCTGCATCGACAATGGATGGAGTGGCGAAGGAAAATACCGCCACGATGCTGCGACAGGCAGGAAATCTCCCGAATGAAAGCACAGGTCAGGCAAACGCCTCCACACAATCAAACGCATCCACCGCACAGGGAACACAGCCATCATCCGGTGAGGCGGGAACCCTTCAGAAGGGGATGACAAGTGAACTTGCTGCGGGAGCAAATTCCTCCGAACGCGGGCAAAACACAGCGGCGTCGACGGGAACGCCGCAGGCTTCTGCACAGAATGCTAAGGAAACGGCAAATCCGATGCTGCGTCAGGGGGATGCACAGGCTGCTCCGGAAACCGGTACACGAACAGCGACCAATGCGCAAGGAGAGGCAGCCGCACACTCTGCTCGTGCACAGGCGGGACGTGAAGCGGAGCTTTCGAATGCGCCAAATACGTCGGCGCGAAGTGCGGCACAGACGAGGGTCCCTGAGATGCAGAGATTCTTTACCCAGACGATGGAGAATACACCGCAGACGATGAACGTTTTGCGGAATCTCGCACAGACGCTCCTCCAAAACGAAAATCTGAGTCAGAAGGAAGCGCTTCTGCTGCAAAACTTTGTCAGTGGTCGCGGTCAAACGCTGAACGAAGGAGATGCAAAACAGCTGCAACAGTTGATTCAGCTGTTACAGCAGAACATTCCGGGGACCGTTCGTCAGGCGGCACTCGAACAACAGCTGCCCGATCTTCCGCGCCTGTGGGCCTTCATGCAGATGGCGGACATTGTGAAGACACGGAGGATGACGGCAGAGCAATACAAGCGTGCGGGCAGGGATGTCGCGGCACTTGCACTCACTATGCGCAATGCGCTTGAGGGAGAAAATGCTGCACCGCAGCCGGGACAGCGATCCATGAACTTCGTCATGCCGCTCTTTATGGGCGCATCCGAGTATCCCGCCTATATCCATGTCTACGACGAAGCACATCAGGATGAGGAGACCGATCGCATCAAAAAGGAAACGTGGCTGCGCATCTGTGTGCTCACGGACAACATCGGCACGGTAGAGCTCATCAATCGCATCTATGAGGAAAATCATGTGGATATGCGCCTCTATTTCTCGGACGCCGATGCCGCATGGGAGTTTCGTCATGTGCTCGATGAGATACGGGAAACGGCGGACGGCACCTCACTCGTCATCGAAGGGATCCAGATCGGTGCGATCGGAGAGCGGCGTTTTTTCACGAACTGATGCAATCAAAACAGCTGTTTTTCCTTGACGGGAAAAGCGTGAGAATCGTATAATACAAAGGACTGTATAGAGAATAAGGATGGGTGAGAGATGGCGGAACAATGGAATAATGACACTTCACCTGTCGAGGAGATACCGGTAGAGCAGGAACCTCGGGCCGTTGCAATCAAGTACGATGTTAAGAACGACAAGGCTCCGCGCGTGACGGCAAAGGGGCGTTCGCTCGTTGCGGATCGCATTCTTGCAGAGGCGCGCAAGAACGGCATTCCTGTCTATCAGAACAAATCTCTCGTCAATATGTTGATGGCGCTTGAGATCGACCGTGAGATTCCGCCGGAACTCTACCGTACGATTGCAGAGGTTCTTGCACATGTCTATCGCATCGACCGCCGTGCGGGCGATCGGAGATCATCGTGAGCAACAAGGCGATTGGCAATCGAGGCGAGACCTGTGCCGCAGAGTATCTGCGGCGGCAAGGGTATCGGATTCTAGCATGTAATTATCGCACCAAGATCGGTGAGATTGACATCATCGCGGACGATCACGGCACACTGGTCTTTATCGAGGTGAAAACACGCCGCAGCGTACGCTGTGGAACGCCTGCGGAGGCAGTTCACTACCGAAAACAGCAAAAGATTATACAGACGGCATACTGGTACCTGCGTGCACATCATATGGAAAGCTGCCTTTGCCGTTTTGATGTTCTCGAGGTCTACGCGATGAACGACGGTTGGAAGATACATCAGATCAAAGCTGCTTTCGAGGCATAAAAGATTATATGGATGTCCGTGCTTTTCGGTGCGCTGACATCTTTTTATTTTTGCAAAAATTGAATCACCTCAATGAGTATGCTATAATGGTAGTCACAGTATGCGGCGTGTGGAAGCCGCGATAGGGAGGTATCATCTTGAATGTTGCAAAGCCGATTTATGTTATCGGGCACCGCAATCCGGATACAGACTCCATCTGCTCAGCGGTCGGATATGCACATCTGAAACAGGCGATGGGCGTCAACGCAATTGCGGCGCGTGCCGGTAAGGTGAATAAGGAGACAAAGTTCGCACTTGAGTATTTCCATGTGGAGCAGCCGCTCCTCATTCCGGATCTCTATCCGCGCGTCAAGGATATTGCGATGGACTGCAAGATCGTCGTCCGTCAGCATGACACCCTGCGCAATCTCGGTGAGGTTCTGCGTGAAAACGATCTGCGCTCGATTCCCGTGACGGACAGCAAGGGCATCCTCGTCGGCATCGTTTCCGTCAGTGATCTGGCGAAGCGTTATTTTCAGGAACTCGGCATGACGAATCTCTCGGATATGCGCGTGCGCTACCGCGATATCATTCATGCGACAGACAGCAATGTTTTGGTTTCGGGCGAAGAGGGCGAAACGATCAAAGGGCAGATCCGCATTGCTGCCGGCAGTGTGGAGACGATTTATAAGCTCATCAAGGAGAATGACATCGTTCTCGTCGGCGACCGTCGTACGGAGACGATTCTCGCCTGCATTGAGCAGGGCATTGCTTGTCTTATCATGACGGGCGACGGACGCGTTCCTGCCGAAGCGTTGGAGGCGGCAGAGGCGCGCGGCATCTTCGTGCTCTCAACACCTTATGATACCTATACCGTTGCGCGCCTCATCAATCAATGTGTGCCGATAAGGCGCATCATGCACGACAATCCCGTCTGCTTCAAGCCGCTTGACCTCCTCTCCGATATCAAGGGGACGATGGAGGAGACCAATTTCCGCAACTATCCCGTCCTTGAGAACGGGCGTATCGTCGGGCTTGTAAGCCGTGACCGGCTCGTGGTATCAGAGCCCGCACAGGTCATCCTTGTGGATCATAACGAACGCAATCAGGCGGTCGAGGGCATCGAGGAAGCGAAGATCATCGAGATCATCGATCATCATCGATTCGGCGGCATCAGCACGAGTGAGCCGATCTACACGCACGCAGAGCCGGTCGGCTGCACGGCGACGATCGTCTCCAACATGCACTGGCAGAACGACATCGACATCCCGCCGTCGATCGCAGGACTCCTGCTCTCGGCGATCATCTCGGATACCGTGCTCTTCAAGTCCCCGACCTGCACGCCGAAGGACAAGAAGGCGGCAGAGCGCCTTGCGGACATTGCAAATGTCGATCTGAATGTCTACGGACTGGAAATGCTCAAGGCAGGATCCAGCATCGGCAATATGTCTCCAATGGAGATTGTACGCAACGATCTGAAGGAGTTCACCATTGGTGCATATCGCGTCATTGTCAGCCAGACCTCCGTCATGGATACGAAGGAAATCATGGCGAAGGAGGACGAGCTCCTCGCTGCGATGAAGAGCATTTGCGACTCCGAAGGGTTCGACCTGAGCCTCGTCATGATTACAGACATCCTCGAGGAGGCGACCTATCTGCTCTTCACGGGCTCGCCGCGCACGCTGATCGGCGAGGCATTCCGCAAGGATACAAGCGGGACGCATCTCTATCTGCCCGGGGTCATGTCGCGCAAGAAGCAGATCATCCCGCCACTCTCGGAGGCGGTCAAGCGGATCAAGACGTAACATTATATCCTATGAAGGCAGGGGCGGAGTTGGCCAGATGTGGCGGCCCCGCCTTTCTTATTGCAGGAAAATTATTGCAGGAAAAGGAGTTTCCATGGATCTATTTCAGGGGCTGAACGAGCCGCAGAAAAAGGCCGTCGCCTGCCTCGAGGGGCCTCTCCTCATCGTGGCGGGCGCCGGCTCCGGCAAGACGCGCGTACTGACCTACCGCATTGCAAACCTCTTGGAGCAGGGAGTTCCGCCGTACCGTATTCTTGCCATCACCTTCACGAACAAGGCAGCGCGAGAAATGCGCGACCGTGTGGACACGCTGATCGGGGATGCCGCACACGATGTCTGGCTGAGCACGTTCCATTCCTTCTGCGCGCGCTTCCTCCGCATGGAGATCGAGCAGCTCGGCACGTACGCGAAGAACTTTGTCATCTATGATGCCTCGGACTCAAAGGCGCTGATCCGCGAGTGTCTGAAGGAACTGAATATCGACGAGAAGCATACGGCACCGGGTGCCGTCCAGTCGCATATCTCGGACGCGAAGAACCGTCTGCTCGATGTCAAGGCATTCACGGCACAGGCGACGGATTTCTTTGCAGAGCAGGTGGCAAAGATCTACGAGCTCTACCAGTCGAAGCTGCGCGCAAACAATGCACTGGATTTCGACGATCTGCTCATGCTGACGGTGGAACTCCTCACGAATAACGCCGAGGTGCGCGAGAAATATCAGAAGAAGTTTCACTATATCCTCGTGGACGAGTATCAGGACACAAACGGCGCACAGTATGCAATCACGAAGCTGCTCGCCGAGGGGCACCGCAATATCTGCGTCGTGGGCGATGCGGATCAGTCGATCTACGGCTGGCGCGGTGCGGACATGCGGAATATCCTCAATTTCGAGCGCGACTATCCCGAGGCGACAGTGATCCTGCTCGAACAGAACTACCGCTCGACCAAGAACATCCTCGCAGCGGCGAATGCCGTGATTGAGAACAATCTGACGCGCAAGAAAAAGAAACTCTGGACGGACAATCCAACGGGCGACCTTATTACCGTCTATGAGGGTGGGACGGAGAAGAACGAGGCTGCCTTCATCGTGCGCGAGGTGGAGCGGCTACATACGATGTTCAACGCGAAATACGGCGATATTGCCGTCCTCTACCGCACGAACGCCCAGTCCCGCAACATTGAGGAAGCGTTCTACGCGACGGGGATTCCGTACTCCATGGTCGGCGCTGTGCGCTTCTATGACCGCCGCGAGATCAGGGACATCATCGCCTATCTGCGCGTGATCTACAACCCGCGCGATACGCTGAGCCTCCTGCGCATCATCAACGTGCCGAAGCGTGGGCTCGGGCAGACGACACTCGGGCGCATGATTGAGAAAGCGGAGGAGTACCGCATCTCCCTCTTTGAACTCATCACGGACGAGCAGCTCCTCAGCACGATTCCAAAGCTCTCTGCAAAGGTAAAATTCGAGCTTGAGGATTTCTCCGCCCTCGTCTTTACCTATATGGGGCAGCTCGGCACGCGGCCACTGCACGAAATCGTCGAGGACATCATCGAGGAGTCGGGCTATGCCGCTGCACTTGAGGACGATCCGAAGGAGGACAATCGCGACCGCCTCGAAAATCTGCGCGAGTTTATCAGCGTTGCAAAGAATTTCGAAGACGGCGCAGCAGAGGGCGAGAACGGACTGGAGGATTTCCTCGCACAGATCTCGCTCATCTCCGACGTGGATGAGACGGAGCAGTCGGAGGGCAGTGTGACCCTCATGACCTTCCATGCGGCAAAGGGACTGGAATTCCCGACCGTCTTCATGGCGGGCATGGAGGAGGGGCTCTTTCCGCATTCACGCACCCTGCTCGACGATACAGAGATCGAGGAGGAGCGGCGTACCTGTTACGTCGGCATCACGCGTGCCGAACGCCGCCTCTATCTCACATATGCGCATCAGCGCACAATCTACGGGCGGACGGAGATCTCGCGTCCCTCGCGCTTCCTCGCGGAGATTCCGGAGGAACTCATCGAACGCAAGACGGCAGATTCCTTTGCCGACGTGGGGGGGGCACACGGGCGTTCCGATGTCTGGGGACGCGGCTCCGGCGGTGGTCGGCGCTCCTATCTGCCCCCGCCGCCGCAGCATACAGCAGAGGACGGGAGCGTCATCCGTCCCGATACGGAGGCGAAGTTCACGGCTGGGGATGCCGTGCGCCACAGCAAATGGGGAGACGGGCGCGTCGTTGCAATCAGCGGCGCGGGCGAGGACGCAGAGCTGACGATTGCATTCCCGGGCGAAGGGGTCAAGAAATTTATACAGAAGTATGCACCGATTTTGAAGCTGTGAGGAAGATATGAGCGACATTGTGGATATCAAGAGCGAACTCGCGGAGCTGCGGAAGAAGATCCGAAAGTACTCCAAGCAGTATTATGACGCAAATGCGTCGGATATTTCCGACTATGACTTCGATATGCTCATGCAGCGGCTGAAAGCCATCGAGGCGGAGTATCCGGAGCTCATCACGAAGAATTCTCCGACGCAGAAGGTGGGGGGGACTGCACAGCGCGAGGTCGGCGTACTCGTTCCGCACGATGTCCCCATGCTCTCACTGCAGGACGTATTTAGTGAGGAAGAAATACGCTCCTTTGTCGCTGGCATTCTGTCGCATTTCCCGACAGCGGAATTCGTTGTCGAGGAAAAGATTGACGGACTCTCCCTCGCACTCCGCTATGAAAACGGTGCACTTGCGCGTGCCATCACGCGCGGCGACGGAACGGTACAGGGCGAGGATGTCACGCTGAATGCGCGTGCAATCAGCGATGTTGTCGAGCAGCTACATGAACCTGTTCCGTATTTTGAAGTACGCGGCGAGGTCTATATGGAGCGCGCGGCATTTGCCGAGGTCAACGAACGGCAGGAACTTCTCGGACTGAAGCCGTTTGCCAACCCGCGCAACTGCGCGGCGGGGACGCTGCGTCAGCTGGACGCTCGCGTGACACGCGAGCGCAGACTCTCGATGTTCGTATTCAATTTGCAGCGTGCAGAGGGGCACACATTCGCCTCGCATACAGAGGCATATGACTTCATGCGTGCGCAGGGGATCAAGATTATTTCCAATTATCGTGTCTGTCATACGGCGGACGAGGTCTGGAACGCAATCACGGAGATCGGTGCGCGGCGCGGAGACCTGCCCTATGACATCGACGGCGCCGTCGTCAAGGTCAACGATTTTGCACAGCGCACAGAGCTGGGAGCGACGGCAAAGGCTCCGCGCTGGGCGATTGCCTACAAGTATCCGCCCGAGGAAAAGGAGACCGTTCTGCGCACCATCGAGCTGTCCGTGGGACGCACAGGACGCATAACGCCGACGGCGGTGTTCGACCCCGTCCAGCTCTGCGGCACGCGCGTCGAGCGCGCAACCCTGCACAATCAGGACTATATCGACAGTCTGGACATACGGCTCGGCGACACGATCCTCGTCTACAAGTCGGGCGAGATCATCCCGCGCGTCAAGGCGGTCATCAAAGAGAAACGACCGCAGACAGCGAAGCCGTATCTGATCGGCGACCGCTGTCCCGTCTGTCATTCCCATGCCGTCCGCGAGTCCGATACGGCGGACATCAAATGTCAGAATCCCGCCTGTCCTGCACAGGTGGAGAATCACATTCTGAACTTCGTCAGCCGCAATGCAATGGACATCAAGGGCTTTGGGGAGTCTGCCGTCATAGCACTGACACATAAGGGCTATTTGCATGATATTGCAGATATATATGCACTGCATCTGCATCGCGATGAACTAATAGCATCCGGTATCATCGGGCGTGAAAAGAGCGTGGAAAATCGCCTTGCCGCGATTGAAGCAAGCAAGGCGAATACGCCCGATCGTCTGCTCACGGGACTCGGGATCTCGGGCATCGGGCGCGCGGCGGCAATCTCCCTCATGCAGGCATTCCCCTCCATCGACGCATTGCAGGAGGCGGCGCTCAGAGATCCCGAGCAGATTCGCGCCGTTCCCGATATGGGCGAGATCAGTGTGCAGAAGCTCACGGAATTCTTTGCATCGGAATCGGGGCAAGCACTGCTCGACAAATTCCGCGCTGCGGGCGTGAACTTTGAGAGTGCCCCCATTGTCCGCGCAGGAACGACGCTTGCGGGAAAGAGTTTTGTCATTACGGGAACGCTGCCGACGCTCTCGCGCGAGGAATGCGCGGCACTGATTACCGCGCATGGCGGTGTCGTTAAGGGATCGGTATCGAAAAAGACCGATTATCTGGTCGCGGGAGAAGCCGCAGGAAGCAAACTGCAAAAGGCAGAGGAACTGGGGATTCCGATTTTGGACGAGGCAGACCTCAGAGATTTGCTTGCATTGAAATCTGCGGCGCACCCGATGCGGGAAGTCTAATTAAAGAAATATATTCATATACGAGATGAGGAAATGAAATGCGGTTTATCCATACGGCAGACTGGCATTTGGGAAAACTCTTCGGGCAGCGGCATATGACGGAGGATCAGGCATATGTGCTGGAGGAACTGCTCGCGTTGTGCAGAGATGTGCGTCCTGATGCGCTCGTCATTGCAGGGGATGTCTATGACCGTGCCATCCCGCCGCCCGAGGCAGTGGAACTCTTCAACGAAATATTGACGCGGCTGGCAGAGCAGGGGATCAAGGTGCTCTTCATCGCAGGGAATCACGACAGCGCTGTGCGCCTTCATTTTGGCGCACAGCTTCTTCGTGCGTCCGGAATCTATCCGGCGGGGACTGTGCGTGCCGATGAGGCGCCTGTTGTCTTCTCGGATGAATTCGGTCCCGTGTATTTCTCTCTCATTCCCTATGGAGATCCGCCCCATGTGCGCGCGGCATTCTCCGTGGAGGAGGCACTTTCGTTCGACACGGCGCTCGCAGTGCAGATCGCGGCGGCACGCGCGCAGATTCCGCCCTCGGCGCGCAGTGTGGCTGTGGCGCACGCCTTTGTCATCGGCGGACAGGTATCGGAATCCGAGCATGCACTCTCCGTCGGTGGGAGCGATCAGGTCAGTGCGGAGAATTTTACAGCATATTCCTATACGGCGCTTGGGCATCTGCATGCTCCTCAGCGGGCAGGAGCGGAGAACATCCGATATTCCGGCTCTCTGCTGAAATACTCCTTCGATGAAGCCTGTCAAAAAAAAGGTGTGGAACTCGTCGAGTTGGATGCCGAGGGGATGGCATCCCATACCTTCTATCCACTGACGCCGCGTCACGATGTACGCATTGTCAGCGGGCTGATGGATGAACTCATGCGCGAGGACTTCGACCCGCTCCCGCATGACGACTATATCTGCGTGGAGCTCCTCGACACGGATGCGGTACTTGCCGCGCATGAGAAGCTACGCAGGATCTATCCGAATCTCTTCACCATCACGCGCCCGAACATCAACGTCAATCGCCTTTCCTCCACGGAGCGCAGCTATGAACGCGGCAAGTCCGATCTCCACCTCTTTTCCGACTTCTTTGCCGAGGTGACCTCAGATGAGCTGACGGACATGGAGCGCAGGGAGCTCGTTCGTGTGATTGATTCGCTGGAACAGGGGGCGCGTGCAGAATGAGACCGCTGAAACTACGCTTGCAGGCATTCGGCTCCTATGTAGAGGAGCAGGTGCTGGATTTTGAGACGGCGCTTGCAGACGCTCCGTTTGTACTCATTCATGGCGCAACGGGAGCAGGAAAGACCACGATTCTCGACGCTATTGTATTTGCACTATACGGCGAATCCAGCGGCAATGTCCGAGAGGGAACAACGTTGCGCTCTGCCACTGCACCGCCGGAGCGGACGACAGAGGTGGAGTACGTCTTTGCGCTCGGACGCCGCCGCTATCGCGTCCTGCGCTCACCGACATATGAGCGCATGTCACGCGGGAAGATGACGCGCCGTCCGCCGACGGGTCAGCTCTACCGCCTCCCTGACGAGGGGGAGGATGGAGAGGAAGTCCTGCTCGCGTCGAATGTGACAGAGGTATCGAATCGCATCGGAGAGCTGATTGGCTTTGATGCCGATCAATTCCGTCAGGTCGTCCTCCTCCCGCAGGGGCAGTTTCAGCGATTCCTGCTCGCCGAGGTCAAGGATCGCAGCGCCATCATGCAGCGCATCTTTCGCACGGAGCGCTATCAACGCATCGAGGAGGCTCTGCTGCAGGAGTCTCTGCAGCTCGAGCGCGCTGCAGACGAGGAGCGTGCGCGCATCGACCATATGCTGCACGGGGAAAATCTGAACAGCCTCGATGACCTGCGTGCGCACGTCGCAGAACTGAATGCGGTGATTGACAGCCATGCCGCAGAGATCAAGGTACTGGAGGAGAAGCAGCGCGTGGCACGCCACGCGCGTGAGGCTGGAGCGGCGGCGCAGCAAAAACTACAGGAGCTTGCCGAGGCGCAGAAACGCTTTGGGGAAAAGCAGGCACAGGAAAAATCGGTCGCGGATTTTCGCATGCGTCTGGAACGCGCGCAGCGTGCCCAGCCCGTCATCTACAAGGAGCACGCAGCCGTACAGGCAGCGGAGCAGGAGAAGACGAGAGCGGGGGAGCTGAAGGACGCCGCCCTGCGTCTGACTGCGGCACAGACGGCGCTCCACACGGCAAAGGAGGCGCTGACAGCAGCAGAGGAAGCCGAGCCGGAGCGCACGAAAAAAACGGAGCGCATTCAGCTGCTCTCGAACTATGCGGAGCGTGCACAAAAACTTCGGGACTGCCGCGCATCGGCAGAGAAGCTGCGCGCGCACGCAGATCATCTCGAAGAGGAAAAAAAGACGGCTGCAGATGCCATTGAAAAGCTGACAGCTGAATGCAAGGAGAATGAGGAGCGCATTGCCGCACTTGAAAAGATATTGGCAGGCAAGGAGGCGCTTCAGCACGAACAGGATCGCCTGAAACGCTGTCAGAGCGCCGCAGCCCGCATCACTGCGCTGACTGCACAGGAATCTAAGCTCCGCACGCAGCAGGAAGAGGCGCAACAGACTGTGAAGGACGCCTCGCAGCAGCTGGCGCAAGTCAAGACAAAGCTGCGGCAGATGCAGACGCTCTACGATCTCGGCAGTGCGGCGCGCCTTGCCGAGACGCTTGCGGACGGCGCACCGTGTCCTGTCTGCGGCGCACTGTCTCATCCCAGCCCTGCGATGCACGCGGAGGACATCCCCTCCGAGCAGGAGGTGGAGTCCTGTGCAAAGGCCGTGGACGCTGCCGAACAGAACGCACAGAATGCCGCACGGAAGTTGGAAGCGGCAAAAGAGAAGTATGCACGCGCAAATCAGAGCCGCACACAGGAGCAGGAACTTCTGGATGATCTTCTGGGTTCTGATACAATTGAGGGAATGGCACAGCGGACAGAGCAGCACAATGCGCAGTTAAGGCACGCCGAAAAGGAGCATACGGAGCGGACGACGCAGTGCGTCGCGCAGCAGGCGCAGCTTGAATCCATGCGCGCGGAACAGGAGAAGAAAACTGCCGATGCACAGAAGCAGCGCGACCTTCTGCGTACACGCGAGGGAGAGCAGGCGGCGCTCGAGGCAGAGCTGCCCGAGGAATATCGTGACTACGCGAAGATCGCCCCCGAAATTCAGCGGCTGACTGCGGAGGTCGCGCAGCAAAAGCGCGCATACGATGCGGCGCGGGAAAAGGAGAAGGAGTCCGCTGCCGCCCGTGCAGGTGCGGAAAGCGCACATACTGCCGCACAGCGTGCCCACACAGAGTCGATGCAGACAGCGCAGACGGCGCAGAGTGAATATGCCGCTGCACGCACACAGGCGGGATTCTCCTCCGAGGAGGAATACCATGCGGCAATCGCGGGTAAGTGGTCGGACAGCAAGCATCTGAAAGCGGTACAAGAGCGTATCAACGCCTATGAGACCGACTACAAGACCGCAGCAGAGCTTCTGAATACGGCAAAAGCGGCCGCAGAGGGGCTGACGCCTCCCGATATGCCTGCGCTCACGGCGGCAGAGGCAGCCGCCGATCAGGCGGTGCGCGATCAGGCGCGGGAGCAGGGCATCCGCACGGAGCGGCGGGACGCACTCACGCGCATGATGAACGAGATCGATGCGCTCGAGAAGGCGGGGGCGGCGCGTGCAGAGCGATACCGCGTCATTGGCAGGCTTGCGAATGTGGCGGCGGCAAAGGCGCCCTATCAGGTACATTTTCAGACCTACGTCCTGCGTTCGATTCTGAGCGATGTCATCGAGGCGGCAAATGCACGCCTCGTCGTGATGAGCCGAGGCCGCTATCGTCTCGTACACGGCGAGGGCGGTCACAGAAATAAATGGTGGGGACTGGAAATCGACGTATTCGATGAGTATACTGGGCTTCCGCGCGTCTCGCGCACGCTGTCCGGCGGGGAGACCTTTCTCGCATCTTTGGCGCTTGCGCTCGGGCTTTCGGATGTCGTCCAACACTATGCGGGCGGCATGCACCTCGACATGATCTTCATCGACGAGGGCTTCGGCTCGCTCGACAGCGAGACGCTGGATGTCGCCATTCGCGCCCTGCTCGAGGTGCAGCAGGAGGGGGGACGACTCGTCGCCATCATCTCGCACGTAGAGGAGCTGCGTGCGCGCATTCCCGTGCATCTTGAGGTCATGCGCACGGCGAGCGGCAGCAGGGCGCGCTTTACACAGGGCGGAGCGGAGGCATTATGACGGCAGGACTGGAGTTCATCATCGGGCGTGCGGGCACGGGCAAGACACACGCCTGTCTTACGGCGATGACGGAAGCTCTGATGCGCGAGCCGCTCGGCAGGCAGCGCATCCTCCTCGTACCGGAGCATATGACCTATGCAGCGGAGCGCGCACTGGCAGAGACCCTGACGGACAGTGCGGGCTTTTTGCAGGCCTATGTGTTCGGTTTTCGCCGCCTTGCGCGACAGGTTCTCCTAGAAACTGGTGGGGCGCATCTTCCGCGCATCAGCGAGATCGGACGCCGTATCCTGCTCAAGGACATCCTGCTGAAGCACAGGGACGAGCTTTCTGTCTTTGCGCGCTCCATCACCAAGCGTGGCTTTACAGAGACTTTGGGGCGCACCATCGCCGAACTCAGACGCTACCGCCTGAGCACCGAGATTCTGCGCGATACTGCCGATCAAAGCGGAGACAGCGCGGGGCGGCTGCCTCAGAAACTCAAGGAACTTGCGCTCATCATGGACGAACTGTCCGCGCGCATGGAGGGGCGGCTGACCGATCAGACAGATCGGATGGAGCGGCTTGCACAGCAGCTTGCGGATGCGCCCTTTCTGCGCGGTGCTGAAATCTGGGTCGACGGATTTGATTTCTTCAATCCGCAGGAGCTGGCTGTCTTTCGTGCACTCTTTCAGACGGCAGACACAATTCACATCAGCCTGACGATGGACGGACGGCGTGAGGGCGACTGCGTGCACACGAACCTGCCCGAAAACACATTGGACACGGGGCTATTTGCACGCAGCTATCAGACCATGAACGCGCTGACGGATACTCTCACGGAGCTCGATCCGTCCGCTGCTCCAACCATCCGACTGATGCAGGAACAACACCGCGCGCAGAGTGACGCGCTCAGAGCGGTCGAGGCGAAGCTGTTCGGTCACGAGCGCCTTGCCCCTGTCACAGACGATGCTCTGAGACTCGTGGAGGCTGCGAATCCGCGCCTTGAGGCGGAATCCGTGGCGGCGGACATCCTCCGCCTCGCACGCGAAAAAGAGTACCGCTATCGCGAGATTGCAGTACTCGTGCGCGATATAGATACCTACGGGGAACTCCTGACACAGGCATTGACGGACTGCGGGATTCCATGCTATCTGGACGCAAAACGCCCCAGTACACATCACCCGCTTGCCGAACTGCTGCGCGCTGCAGCACAGACAGCGTGGCGCGGCTGGGGATATGACAGCGTATTCCGTGCGCTGCGCACAGGATTTTTCCCCGTCACCGCAGACGCAGCAGAGAGCGCAGCGGAAGAAGACGAACTCTTTGACTGCGGCGACTGGCAGGAAGCCGTGGATCGGCTCGAGAACTACTGCATTGCGTTTGGCATCCGTACCGAGCGTCAGTGGACGATGACGGACGAGTGGAACTTCGTCCGCCGCGCAATCCCAGATGAGGAGATGGGAACCGAGCAGAACGCCCTGCGCATATCCGAAGAGATCACCCTTGACGCCATGCGCAGACGCATTGCCGCACCGCTCTCCATCCTGACGCAGCACCTTTCGAGCGAGCAGAGCACGGCATATGAGCGCACGCGTGCACTCTATGACTTTCTCGATCAGTTGGGGGCGCAGCAGACACTCGACGCGTGGCGGACAGCGGCAGATGCGGAGGGGCGTCTCGCGGATGCAGCAGCGCATCGTCAGATCTGGGCTTCCTGCATGACGCTCTTTGAGCAGCTTGTCGAGGTCAGCGGTGAGGAGGAGATCTCCGCCCGTGACTTCGAGGAGCTGCTGGGGGACGGATTGGATGCGCTCGAAATCGCATTGATTCCTCCGGGACTCGATCACGTGACGCTTGCTTCCTTCGATCAGAACAGCCTCGCAGACATCCGCGCCGTCTACATCGTGGGCGCCAATGCGGGCATCATGCCGCGCGCCGTAGCGCCGCAGGGCGTATTGTCGGATGCAGACCGTCTGTCCATACGCGAATCGCTTACCGATACGCCGTATATGATCTTCGGCGGCACACAGGAGCAGACGTTTCTCGAACGCTATCAGCTCTATCGCGGCTTCACGGAGGCTCGTGAATACCTGTGGGTCTCCTATGCGCTTTCCTCTGTCGACGGCACTGCGCTCGCACCTTCGCCGCTCGTGGCACGTCTGCGCATGATAGCGCCGGAGCTGCTCTCGATACCGCTTGCAATGGTACAGCGGCAGGACGATCTCGTCCTGTCTGCGCCGCATCCGATGCTTTCGTCGCTTTCGGGCGCATTGCTGGGGCAGAAGGAGCTGGGGGAAATGCGCCCCCTGTGGCAGGATGTCTACAACTGGATGCGCATCGATCCCGCCATGCACCCACTCCTTCGCCTGATGGTACGCGGTCTGTTTGCCGCGCCGCGCGAGGACTTTCTTTCTGCCGCTATTGCAACGGAGCTGTACGCGCGCAATGGGCGGATCAGCGGCAGTACGACGAGACTCGAGACTTTCCGTCAGTGTCCGTTTCGCCACTTTGCGAGATATGGGCTTGGTCTGCGAGAGCGCGATGTCTATGAGTTCCAGAGCAGCGACTTCGGAACGCTCCTGCACGAGATTCTGCACGGATACGGCGAGTGGGTACGCACGGATCATGACAATGACTGGGTCGCAGCGGAGGCGGGCGGCGCGGCGCAGATTGATGCCCTCATGCAGGATCTCATGCCGAAGATACGCAGCGCTGTCCTCATGAGCAGCGCAGGATACCGTCACCGCGTCGAGCGGATACGGCGCACCGCGCAGCAGGTCATCCGCCATCTCACCTCGTGGGCGAGGGAATCCTCCTTTCATCCCCACCGATTTGAGCTCAGCTTCGGACGCCGCAGCGACGGGGTCAAGGTGGCGGTCTTCCCGCTCTCTAACGGCATGACCCTGTCCCTGCGCGGCCAGATTGACCGATTCGACGTGACGCGGGACATGGGCTACTACCTTGTCCTCGACTACAAGACGGGTGGAACATCGCTCCTCCTGCCCGAAATTCGGCACGGGCTGAAAATGCAGCTGCTCCTCTATCTCTTCGTCGTGCGCTCTCTGCTCGATGGCAGCAGCATCCCTGCCGGCATGCTCTATGTGCCTGCTGTGAATCCCGTTGTGCCGAACGACAAGCGTCTGGATGACGAGAGCCTGCAAAAGAAAATCGCGGCTGCAATGGTACTCACAGGCCTCCTGATCAAAGACGAAAAGATTGTGAAGCAAATTGACGCGATGGGCGAGCATCTCTGCATATCGTTCAACAAGGACAGCAGCTTTTCCAAGAACTCGGAGAAGTACATTCACTCACGGGAGGAGTTCGAGCAACTCCTCGCATATCTGCCGAAGCTCGTATGTGAGACAGCCGAGGAGATACTGCAGGGGAACATACAGGTTGCACCCTATCGCTTCAACGACCGCAATGCCTGTACCTTCTGTACCTATCGTGCCGTCTGCGCGTTCGAGCCGGAACTCGGGCGGGGCGATGTCTACCGCGATATTGCAGACAATGGACAGGCGGCGATGGAGGAAATCGCACGGATCGTATGCGGGGAGGTGAAATCCGATGGCACAGATGACATTTACAGCAGATCAGAAAAAGGCGATTGAAACCCAAGGACAGAACATCCTCGTGGCGGCGGCGGCAGGCTCCGGAAAGACGCGCGTCCTTGTGGAGCGCATCATCTCGCAGGTGCGCAGCGGCACGCTCTCGCTTGACCGCGGCCTCGTCCTCACCTTTACCAAGGCGGCGGCATCGGAGATGCGTGAGCGCATCGAGGCGGCGCTCAACGAGGAGATTGCCGCACTTGCTGTGGGCGGCGGCTCCGCCTCCGAGCTTCATCAGCGCATCGGCGCGCTCGAACGCCAGCGCGTCCTGCTCACAGGGGCGGACATCTCGACCTTTCACTCCTTCTGTCAGCGTCTGATCCAGTCGCATATCGACGCGACCGACATCCCGCCGAACTTCCGTATTGCGAGCGAGCAGGAGATCAGCCTTCTGAAAAACAAGGTCGTGGAAGATCTGCTCGAAGAGGAGTATCAACGTGCCGAGAACGGCGATGCGGACGGATTTCTTGCCTTTTCCGACGCCTATGGCGGGCTCAGGGGCGATGACGAGCAGCTGCAGAGCGACATCCTCTCCCTCCATGCCTTTTCGCTCAGTCAGCCCTCACCCGAGACATGGCTGCGGGCACAGGGGCAGGAGAGTGCGGATACGCCGTATTGGGCGCGCAGCGGCTTTTCCATGCTTGCGGATGAGCTGAAAGAAGCTCTCTCGCAGCTGTGCGCGGACTATGCCGAGGCAGAAGCGCTCCTCTGTGCAGGGGATGCAAATTTGCGTGCGGCGGCTGCAAAATGTATCGATGTGCTCGCGGGCAATCGGGAGATTTACGAGGCGCTCCGTTCCTCACTCGATCACTTTCTGCACGCAGAGGATGCAGGCGCGTGGGAAACATTTCTGACGGAGGCAGCCGCAGCAAAGAAGCAACGAAAAAGCATTCCGCGCAAGGCTGTCGAAGACTGCGATGCCGCAGTTGGCGCGCGTCTGAAAAAACTGACGGAGAAAATTCACGGCGCGTGGGACGGCTCGATCGGACAGCTTCCCACAACGGCGGATGAACTCTGTGAGACGGAAAACCGCGCGAATGCATTAATCCGTCAATACGCACGCCTGACAAGCGCATTTCACAAGGCGTTTCAAAAGGAAAAACTGCAGCGCGGCATCCTTGACTTCGGCGACCTCGAACACACAGCGCTTGCGCTCCTCTGCGCGCAGCCCGCGCTCCTGCAGGAGAACCCGACCACCGCTATGCCGACGGAGATTGCAGAGGAGCTGCGCAGACATTACGACGCAATCATGGTGGACGAGTATCAGGATACGAACGGCTTGCAGGAGGGCATCCTGAGTCAGATCGCACGAGACGCGAACCGCTTTATCGTCGGCGATGTGAAGCAGAGCATCTACCGCTTTCGCCTTGCCGATCCCGCCCTCTTTCAGGCGACCTATCGGAAGTATCGCACGAATGGGGCGGACGGGACACTCGTCACCATGTCCGAGAACTTCCGCAGCCGTGCCGAGGTGCTTGAACCCATCAACGAGATATTCTCCCAAATCATGAGCGAGGAGGCAGTTTCCATCGCCTATGACGAGGCTGCGCGGCTGAATCCCGGTCGGACATTCGATGATCTGACGCAGGGGAAATCACTCGCGGAGCCGCTTGAAATCGACCTCCTTCGTGCCGATTACTCCGCCTCGGAGGATGAGGAGGCAGAGGAGGAGCGCGAGGCATTCGAGGTCGAGGCGCATTTCATTGCGCGACGTATCGACGAACTGAAATCGGAGGGCTATGTCCTGCAGAACGGGGAGCCTCTCCGCAACAGGGACATCGTGATCCTCCTGCGCGGGGCGAAGGGGCGCGCAGGGCTTTTGCTCGATGCACTGCGCGCGCGGAACATCCCCGCCTATGCGGATGATACAGCGGGCTACTTCGAGGCGAGCGAGATTCGCATGATCCTCTCCCTCCTCGCCGTCCTCGACAATGCGCGTCAGGACACCCCGCTCGCCGCGGTGCTCACCTCGCCGATGATCGGTCTCACGATGGCACAGATGGCGGAGCTGCGCGTGCGCACGCCGAGCGGCAGCATCTACGATATGCTCACGGGCGCGGCGGGGGATGAAGCGGCCGAGAACGCATTGGAGCGCATTCGCCGCTGGCGCCGCCATGCGCTGACCCACAGCGTTCCCGAACTGCTCTGGGCGCTCTACCGCGAGACGGGATACTATGACTATGTCGGCACGCTCCCCGGCGGCACGCTGCGTCAGGCGAATCTGCGCATGCTCATCGACCGCGCCGCCGACTTCGAGCGGACGAACGAGCGCGGATTGTTCCGCTTCCTGCGCTACATCGACGCACTGAAACGCCGCAGCACGGACCTCTCCGTTGCCCGAACCCTCGGCGAGAGTGAGGATGTCGTGCGCATCATGACGATCCACAGGAGCAAGGGGCTGGAGTTCCCCGTTGTCTTCCTCGCCAATATTGCGGGCACATTCAACACACAGGACACGAAGGGCGACCTCCTCTATCACGCACATGAGGGAATCGGACTGCGCGTCTCTGAGAATACGGCAGCAGGGCGACAGAAATACGATACCTTGGCAAGGAGGAAGGTCAGGAACATCATTCAGCGTGAGTCCATCGCGGAGGAAATGCGCATCCTCTACGTCGCCATGACGCGCGCACAGGAGAAGCTGATTCTGACGGGGACAGTGAATATCACGCGCAAGGGAAAAGACGCATTGGAGCAGCTGCGTGAGTCCTCTTTGAAATACGCCACAACGCAGGAGGAGAAATTTCCAGCATCTGCCATCCTCGGTGCAAAGTGCTATCTCGACTGGATCGCACTAGCGCTTATGCGTCATCCGGACGGTGCGCCGATATTCGGCGACGATGATGAGATCGCCCATCGCCCGCCGCGTAATCCACAGGCGCGCTTTGATGTACGCATACTGGATGAAGATGTCCATGTACCGCAGGAAGAAGCGCAGGAGAAGATGGACTCTATTCTTTCTGCTGTCCATGCCGATGAGGCGCTGCCGGGCGGTGGGGAAGCCGACCGCGTTGCGGCGGTTTTGAACTGGACGTACGATCTGCGCGGGACGGCACATATCCACGCCAAGACGAGTGTGACCGAGCTCAAGCGACAGCAGGCAGCGGAGGAAGAAGTGCTTGCCCCATTCCTCCCGGCACTCAGCGATGCCGAGACGATACAGCCGGAATGGGAAATGCCACGCTTCCTGCGCGCGGCGGAGCGGGAGTATCTGACACCGATGGAGCGCGGCACGGCAATGCACACCGTTATGCAGCAGCTTGACCTGAACCGCGCGGAGAATATCGCCGCCATTGCAGATCAGGCGGACGAACTCCTAAAAAAGGGCATCCTTACAGAGGCGGAGCGCAGAAGCGTCGATGTCAGCAAGATATGGAAATTTGCGGCCTCGTCCCTCGGGCGTCGTATGCGCACAGCAAAGGCGGTATACCGCGAGTTGCCATTTGGACGCCTGCTGCCCGCACAGCGCTACTACGAGGAGGCAACCGATACAGCCGACCAGATTTTCCTGCAGGGCATCATCGACGTTCTCTTTGAGGAGGAAAACGGTGACTACATCCTGCTCGACTACA
>ERZ773099.575-NODE-575-length-30879-cov-12.749254_pt1 | contig 30879 bp, 30 predicted proteins | sample MGYA00511120_ERZ773099 | MGnify/ENA primary metagenome ERZ773099 (study PRJEB29015, sample SAMEA2738012) | human oral metagenome | biome: human oral; feature: human-associated habitat; material: dental | place: China | collected 2104 ... | reverse complement strand
CCCGAGGAGCACAACGCCCTGCGCGGCCACGAGATGAGCATGATCTACCAGGACGCCCTGAGCTCCCTGAACCCCTCCATGCTCATCCGCTCCCAGATGAAGCAGCTCACCTCCCGCGGCGGGACCCGCAGCGCCGAGGAGCTCCTGGAGCTGGTGGGGCTGGACCCGGTGCGCACCCTGAGGAGCTACCCGCACGAGCTCTCCGGCGGGCAGCGCCAGCGCGTGCTCATTGCCATGGCCCTGACCCGTGACCCCAGCCTGGTCATTGCCGACGAGCCCACCACCGCCCTGGACGTGACCGTCCAGAAGCAGGTCGTGGACCTCCTCAACGAGTTGCGTGAGAAGCTCGGGTTCGCCATGGTGTTCGTCTCCCACGACCTGGCCCTGGTGGCCAAGCTGGCCCACCGCATCACCGTCATGTACGCCGGCCAGGTGGTGGAGCAGGCCCCCACCAGCGAGCTGCTGACCAACCCCGTCCACGAGTACACCCGGGGGCTGCTGGGCGCCGTGCTCTCCATCGAGTCCGGCTCCAACCGGCTCCACCAGGTGCGCGGCACCGTCCCCAGCCCCTCGGAGTTCGTCGACGGCGACCGCTTCGCCCCCCGTTCGGACCACCCCACCGTCGGGCTCCACACCCGTCCGAGCCTCAAGCCGGTGGCCGGCGCGGAGAACCACTACTACGCCGTCACGCCTGAGCTTGAGGCGGTCCTCGCCAAGGAGGAGGCCCACTGATGCCGGAGAAGAACAGCACCTGGACCCCGCAGGATCCCGTTATCGAGCTGCGTGGCGCCCACGTCGTCCACAAGTCACGCACCGGCAGCCTCCTGCGGCCTGACAAGGTCCACGCGGTCAACGACGTCTCCCTGACCGTGCGCCGTGGCGAGACCCTCGGCCTGGTGGGGGAGTCGGGGTGTGGGAAGTCCACCACCGCCCGCCTCATGGTGGGGCTCCAGGCGCCTACCGCGGGCGAGGTCTACTTCAAGGGCAGGAGGCTGGGGCACCGGGCGTCCGACCGCAGGGCCCTGGGGCGCTCGGTCTCCATGGTCTTCCAGGACCCGGCCACGGCGCTCAACCCCCGCATGGTCGTGCACGACACGCTCATTGACCCGCTCAACGTCCACGGCGTCGGCAGCCCCAGGGAGCGCGAGGCCAAGGTGCGCGACCTGCTCCACCTGGTGGGCCTGCCGCCCAGCGCCCTGGACGTGCTGCCCCGCCAGATCTCCGGCGGGCAGCGCCAGCGCGTGGCCATTGCCCGCGCCCTGGCCCTGGACCCGGACATTATCGTGGCCGACGAGCCCACGAGCGCCCTGGACGTCTCCGTGCGCGCCCAGGTGCTCAACCTCCTGCAGGACCTCAAGGCGAGCCTGGGCCTGGGCCTGGTGTTCATCAGCCACGACATCAACACCGTGCGCTACGTCTCCGACCGGATCGCCGTCATGTACTTCGGCAGGATCCTGGAGCTGAGCACCACCAAGGAGATCTTCGCCAACCCCCAGGAGGAGTACACCCGCACCCTGCTGGGTGCCGTGCCCTCCCTCCTGGACCGCTGAGACGACGGCGGACCTGACGGTACCGACCGCAGGCCCTGGGCACGGGGCCCGCGGTCGGTACCACCAGGGGCCTGCGGCTGCCGGCGCCGGGTCCCGGCGCCGGCAGCGTCCCACGGCCTCGTGCCACCCCGCAGACAGTGCACGGCGCACGCGAGCCTGTCCCGGCGCCTTCGGCCCGGGCCCCGCCACGACCCGCCGGATGCCGTGGACGGGGTGGAGGTCGCGGACAGGGCGCGGTCCGCGGTCATCGCGATGCGACCCGCCGTCCGCTGCTGGTGCCCCGGCACGGCATGTCTGGCATAATCAGATATCCGACGTCAGATGTCGGAAACATACTCGACGAGGAGAACTACTTCTATGGACACCCGCTTCACCGGCGTCATCCCCCCGGTCGTCACCCCCTTCACCGTCCAGGGTGAGATCGACCTCGAGAGCCTGGACAGGCTTATTGACGTCCTTATCGAGGGAGGTGTCACCGGCCTGTTCTCCATGGGCTCCACCAGTGAGGTGGCCTACCTCACCGACGCCCAGCGTGATGTCGTCGTGGGACGCACCGTCGAGCGCGTCGCCGGGCGCGTGCCCGTCCTGGTGGGGGCTATCGACACCACCGCCGGCCGGGTCGTGGAGCAGGCCAGGCGTGCCGCCGCCCTCGGCGCCGACGCCATCGTGTCCACCTGCCCCTTCTACGCCCTGAACTCCGAGGCCGAGTACGCCGCCCACTTCCGGGCCGTGGCCGCGAGCGTGGACCTGCCCCTGTTCGCCTACGACGTCCCCGTGCGCCTGGGCGGCAAGAAGCTCTCCCGCGACCTCCTGGTGGGCCTGGGAAGCGAGGGCGTCCTGGCCGGCGTCAAGGACTCCTCCGGTGACGACGTCGCCTTCCGCCGCCTGGTCATGGCCAACGAGGACGCCGGCCACCCCCTGGCGCTCCTGACCGGCCACGAGCTCGTCGTGGACGGCATGCTCCTGCTCGGGGCCGACGGCGTCGTGCCCGGGTACGGCAACGTCGAGCCCCGTGCCTACCGTGACCTGTGGGACGCCGCCGTCGCGGGGGACTGGGCCCGGGCCCGCCGGATCCAGGACGAGATCGCCCGGAACTTCGAGTGCGTCTTCGCCGTCACGGGCCGCTCCGGGGACGCCACCGGGGTCGGGGCCTTCAAGACCGCCATGGCGGCCCTGGGCACCATTGCCACCGCCACCATGGCCTTCCCCGTCGAGCCCCTGGAGCCCGCCAACGCCCAGGCCGTCCTGGCCGTCCTGAGGAAGAACGGGCTCCTGTAGGGCCCCTGCGTACGGCCCGGGTCGGGCTGTCCGCGCAGGTGGCGACCATATAGCGGGGCGGTGCGCGCATCGCCGCCCCGCTACGCTGGGACCTGGAGCCAGACGCCCCACCCGGACACGGAATCGAGAGGACCGAAGGTCATGAGTACCACCGACGCCGCCCCGCCCCTCTCCACGCCCCTGGTCGTGGGGGTGGACCTGGGCGGGACCAAGATGGCGGCCGCCCTGGTCACCGCGGACGGCGCGCTGGCCGGCCCCCTGGCCTCCGTGCCCACCCCCGCCCGCAGCGGCCCGGAGGCGGTGCTCGACGCCATTGCCTCAGTGGTCGACACCGTCGTGTCGGCCGGCACCCACCAGGCCCCCGGCGCGCCGGTGGCCGTCAGCGCCGTGGGCGTGGGCAGCGCGGGCGTGGTCAACGTCTCCACCGGCACGATCGTCTCGGCCACCGACGCCATCACCGGCTGGACCGGCACGTCAGTCGCCACCGGGGTCCGCTCCCGCCTTATCGCCCAGGGCTACGGGGACATGCCCGTCCACGTCGAGAACGACGTCGACGCCTACGCCGGGGGAGAGGCCTGGCTGGGCGCCGGACGCGACGCCAGCTCGGTCCTGGTCGTCGCCGTGGGGACCGGGGTCGGCGGGTCCGTGGTCATTAACGGCACCACCGTGCGCGGCGCCCACTACGTCGCCGGGGAGATCGGGCACGTCCCCGCCCCGGGGGCCGAGAACGAGATGTGCACCTGCGGGCGCCGTGGCCACCTGGAGGCCATTGCCGCAGGCCCCCAGATCCACCGCCGCTACCTGGCCGCGGGCGGGGACCCGGAGGTGGCCAACGCCTTCGAGGTCGAGCAGCGGGCCGACGCCGGGGACCCCATCGCCTCCCTGGTCTACCGTGACTCCGCCATCGCCCTGGGCAAGGTCCTGGCCGGGGTGGTCGCCGTCCTGGACCCCGAGCGCGTGGTCCTCTCCGGGGGCCTGGCCCGCGCCGGGGAGCTGTGGTGGGCGCCCCTGCGCGAGACCTTCCGCGCCGAGCTCATCGACCCCCTGGCGGACGTACCCCTCGTACGCGCCGAGCTGGGTACCAACGCCCCCATTATCGGCGCCGCCCGCGGCGCCCTCAGGCTCCTGGGCGCCACCGCCTGAGAGCGTCCGCCGGCCCCCCACTGCCAAAGGAAGACGAAGACACATGACCAGCCTCCACCCCGTCCTCTCCGCCCTCAAGGGGGGCCTGATCGCCTCCGCCCAGGCCTACCCCGGTGAGCCCATGCGCGACCCCCGTACCATGGATGAGGTCGCCCAGGCGTGCGTGGCCGGGGGCGCCGTCGGCATCCGCGCCCAGGGCCTGGCGGACCTGGCCCTCATTAACCAGCACGTGGACGTCCCCGTCATCGGCCTGTGGAAGGACGGCCACGACGGCGTCTTCATCACCCCGACCCTGTCCCACGCCATTGCCGTGGCCGCTACCGGCAGCCAGATCGTGGCCCTGGACGCCACCCGGCGTCCCCGCCCCGACGGCCTGACCCTCGCGCAGACCGTCGTCGGCCTCAAGGACGTCTTCCCCGAGATCCTGGTCATGGCGGACTGCGGGTCCCTGGAGGACGCCCGGGCCGCCCAGGACGCGGGTGCCGACGTCATCGGCACCACCCTGGCCGGGTACACCGGGGAGCGGCCCCGCACCGAGGGCCCCGACATTGAGCTCATTGACCAGGTCGCCGCCATCGCCCAGGTCCCCCTCATTGTGGAGGGACGGGTGCACACCCCCGCCCAGGCCGCCCAGGCCATGGACCACGGTGCCTTCGCCGTGGTGGTCGGGACCGCCATCACCCACCCGACGACGATCACCTCCTGGTTCGTGGAGGCGGTCACCCGACGCTAGGACGTCGGGCACACAGACCTTGTGAGGCCGCCGGGTACGGCGGACCTTCTCAAGGGTGGGGAACACCGGTGGGGCGCGTCCAGACGGACACGCCCCACCGGCGCTTCGTCCCGGGCCTCACCAGGGCCGTCTGGGACGGAAGAGGTCATGGCGCGACGTTCAGGGACCACTCCGTCCGGGGCGGGCCGTCCGGGCCCCGGACGACGCGCGCTCCTGCCCAGGCCCGGGGCCAGCTAGGGGGCGCTGCGCTCCGTAGCATGGGCGACCTGTGCAGGCCAGGTGGGGTCGGGGCGAGCGCCGGGGCGGTGGGGTACCCGCCGGGACCTGGCATGTGACTGGCGCTACGCTACGGGCCCTCCGGGGCGCCACCCGGGCCGTGATCCGCGTCCGCCACGCCGGGATAGGGGCGTCATACCTGGCAAAATGGACTTTCTGCGCATAACGTGACACCAGCGGCGCCGCCATCGAGGCGCCGACCGACTACCGAGAGGCAACACATGTCCGTCAACCGCACTGAGCTCATTGCCGCCATCGCTGAGAAGGCTGGTCTGACCAAGACCGACGCCGACACCTTCCTCGGCGCCTTCCAGGACGTCCTGGTGGAGAACGTCGCCAAGGGTGAGGCCGTCAAGATCACCGGTCTCATGGGGGTCGAGCGCGTCGAGCGCGCCGCCCGCACCGGTCGCAACCCGCGCACGGGCGAGGAGATCCAGATCCCGGCCGGCTACGGCGTCAAGCTCACTGCCGGCTCCGCCCTCAAGAAGGCCGTCCAGGCCTGAGCCCTACCCGCGTCCCCGACGCGGTCCAGCAGCGCGCCACCCAGCGGTGGCGCGCTGCTCTCGTTGGCCTACCTCCTCCCGCGCCAGCGGCCCTGGCCCCGTCCTGGCCGTGGTGCCCGACGGCGGCCGGGGCGGTCCTGACGCCACCCCGGACCGCGTCGGCCACCGCCCCGGTGCGCATTTGGCTGGCAGGTGACGGCGAAGCTGAAGCCACCGCCCCGGTTACCGGGCCGGTGGCCGTCTGCCCGTGGGCGCCCCCTCCCCGGCACCGCGGAGGGGGCGCAGCCGCCTCGTCCTCGAGGAGGAGGCCGGCACCCGGCGTCCTCCCTACCGTAAGGGCATGACAGACGTCACGGTGAAGCCGTCCCCCGACGGCGTCCCTAGCCACTCCTCCCCTCCTGCACCGGGTGCCACTGCGCCCTACGCGCACGGTGCGCCCCCAGCTACCAGCGCCGTCACCCTCCAGGGCCTGTACAAGGCCTACGGACAGACCCTGGCGGTGAACAACCTCTGGCTGGAGATCCCCGCGGGCAGCCTCTACGCCATGGTGGGCCCCAACGGCGCCGGCAAGACCACCACCCTGTCCATGGCCACCGGCCTACTCACCCCCGACTCCGGGCGCGCCCTCGTCCACGGGGTGGACGTGTGGGCCGAACCCGTCCGCGCCAAGGCCCTCATCGGGGTCCTGCCCGACGGCCTGCGCACCTTCGACCGGCTCAACGGCCTGGAGCTGGTCACCTACTCCGGGCTCCTGCGCGGTACGGACCGGGACACGGTGGTACGTCGCGCCACCGAGCTCCTCCACGTGCTGGAGCTGTGGGAGGCCGGGACCACCATGGTGGCCGACTACTCCGCGGGCATGCGCAAGAAGGTCCACCTGGCCTGCGCCCTGGTCCACTCACCCAGCGTCCTGGTCCTGGACGAGCCCTTCGAGGCCGTGGACCCGGTCTCCGCCCAGACCATCCAGGCGATCCTGACCGACTTCGTGCGCGCAGGCGGCACCGTGGTCATCTCCAGCCACGTCATGGCCACCGTGGAGCGCCTGTGCGACCACGTGGCCGTCATTAACGCCGGACGGGTCGTGGCGGCGGGGACCGTCGCCGAGGTGGCCGACGGCATGGACCTGGACCAGCGCTTCGCCCAGCTCGTGGGCGCCCGGGTACGGACGGAGGGGCTGTCATGGCTGCGACCCTCGTCCGACTGAGGTGGCGTCTGACCCTCAACGCCGTGCGGAGCAGCCTCTGGGCCGTTATCGGCCTCCTGGCGGGCGGGGCGTACGCCGTCGGCGCAGTCAGTGTCCTGACCGGTGGGGCCGTCCTCCTGGGGGCCGCCGGTGACGTCACCAGCGTCTCCCTGGTCCTGGGGGCCCTCGGTGCCCTCCTTGTCGCGGGGTGGACCCTTGTCCCGCTGTTCCTGACCGGCCAGGACGGGACCCTGGACCCCCGCGCCCTGGCGGCCTGGGTCGCCCCCTCCCGCACCCTGGCCCGGGGCCTGCTCGTGGCGGCCGCCTGCGGGCTGCCGGGCCTGGCCACCGGCGTCGTCTGCCTCCTGCCGCTGCTGGTGTGGGCCCTGTCCGGGCAGTGGGCGGCGGTCGCCTCCGCCCTGGTCATGGCCCCGGTGGCCCTGGCCACCTGCGTGGTCCTCTCGCGCGTGGTCGTCACCGCCGCCGGACTGTCCACCACCCGCAGGGGCCGGGACAGGGTCGCCCTGGTGGCAGTGGCGGCGGTGCTCCTGGGCTCACTGGTCCCGAGCCTGCTCAACGGCCTGGCCCTGGGCGAGGGGCTGGGGGCGCTGCGCCCCGTGGCCCGCGCGGCAGGGCTGACCCCCCTGGGGTGGACCTTTGCCGTGCCAGGCCTGGTAGCCACCGGCCAGTGGGCCCTGGCCGCGGCCTGCGCCCTGGGGGCGGTGGCGCTCCCGGTGCTGCTCATGGCCCTGTGGTACCGGGTCGTCCGCCGCGTCATGGTGACCCCCGTCAGCGGCTCCGGCCCCTCCCACGGCTACGTGGTGGTCACCGGGAAGCCGGACAGGTCCTCGTCGGCAGCCGGTCCCGCCGGTGACGCAGCCGGCACCGACGCCGTCAGCCTGGTGGACGTCCTGCCCTGGGCCCGGCGCCTGGGTCGTCTCATGCCCGTCCCCGCCGCCGCCGTGGCCGCACGCTGCCTGCGCTACTGGCGCACCGACCCGCGCTACCTCGCCCAGCTCCTGGGCCTGTGCCTGGTCCCCGCGCTGCTCGTGGTCGTGGCGGTCATGGGCCCCGCGGCGGGCACCAGCGTGGTGGAGCACCTGGCCTGGGGCGGCGCCCCGGCCAGGCTCCTGGCCCTGCCCGTCGTGCTCGGTCTCCTGACGGGATGGAGCCTCCACGACGACCTCGGCTACGACTCCACCGCCCGGTGGAGCCACCTCAGCGCCGCCCTGCGCGGGCGTGACGACCTGCTGGGCCGTATCGTGGCCGCCGCCCTGTGGCAGATCCCCGTCATCGTGGTGTCCACTCTCCTGGTCGCGGGGTGGACAGGGCACTGGCGCTGGGCGCCCGTGGTCCTGGGGACGGCCCTGGCCCTCCTGGGCTGCGCCTACGGCTGGTCCGCCGTCACGAGCGTCCTCATGCCCTATGAGGTCAACGCCCCGGGGGACAGTCCCCTGCGCTCGCGGACCAGCGGCACGGCGCTGCTGGCCTCCCTGGTCCAGATGGCGGGGTGGATCGTCCTGGTCACCGTCACCGCCCCGGTCTGGGGGGCCGGGATCCTCGTCGTCCTGGCCGGCTCCTGGGCCTGGGGTACGGCGGTGGCCCTGCTGGGCCTGGTATGGGGACTGGCCAGCACCTGCCTGGGCGTCCACCGTGCGGGCGTGCTGCTGGAGCGGCGCGGGGCCCGGCTACTGGCCACCATCCGTTCCTGGCCCGGGCACGACCAGCCCGGCTGAGGGCCCGGGTACCGGCCTGGTGACGCCCGCCCTCGACGACGCGACCAGCCTGGCAGGGGCCCGGGACCAGTCCGCCAGGACCCACCGGCAGGGCGTCAATAACGTCCTGGCTGACCCAGTGGCATACGATTCAATCAGAAGCACGCACTGAGGTGTGCTTCGCGCGCCCAGCGCCCCGTACGTCCACATAGTGAAGGAAGCACCGTGGAGCTCATTGTCCTGGACACCGCGGAGGCCATCGCCTCCCGCGCCGCCGACGCCATTGAGGCCCTCCTGGCCTCCAAGCCCAACGCCATCCTGGGGACCGCCACCGGTTCCAGCCCGCTGCCCCTCTACGACGAGCTCACCCGCCGCTACGAGGCCGGGCGCATCTCCTTCGCCCAGGTCGAGGGCTTTATGCTCGACGAGTACGTGGGCCTGCCCGAAGGCCACCCCGAGCGCTACGCCACCTTCATGGAGCGCAACCTGCGCTCCCGCGTGGACATGCGCCCCGGCTCCCTGCACGGCCCCGACGCCCTGAGCGAGGACCTCCAGGCCGCCTGCGACGCCTACGAGGCCGCCATGGCGGCCGCCGGCTACTGCGACCTGCAGATCCTGGGCATCGGCGCCGACGGCCACATCGGCTTCAACGAGCCCGGCGGTCCCCTGGACTCCACCACGCACATCGATGAGCTCACCGAGCAGACCCGCCGTGACAACGCCCGCTTCTTCGACGGCGACATCGACGCCGTCCCCACCCGCTGCATCACCCAGGGGCTGGGTACGATCATGAAGGCGCGCAAGCTCGTGCTCATCGCCACCGGTGAGAACAAGGCCGAGGCCGTCGCCCACCTGGTCGAGGGGGAGATCGACCCCCGCTGGCCCGCCACCGTCATGCAGAACCACGCCGACGCCCTGGTCCTGGTGGACCCGGCGGCAGCCAGCCTGCTCAGGCAGCGGCACTGAGCCGCCGGTCCCCCTGCCGCCAGACCGGCGCCCGTCCGCCAGAATCGTCCGCCAGACCCGTCCTGCCGACCGGAGGCGGCCAGGCGCCGGTCTCGCACAGGGAGAAGGGCTCGTGCGTGATGCGGCCCACCGGAGAGCCTGCCCACAGCAGGCAGTCCTGAGGCGACGCCGACGATGCCCTAGACTAGACTTATCAATATGGCAGGCCAGCGTGTGATCCCGGACCCGACGAGCAGCGTCGACCCCGGTGCGCCCGGCGGCCCGGGGGACGAGCCCTCCCAGGGCGTCGGGACGGCCGTCCTGGAGCGCGAGGAGCTCCAGTCCACCGATGACGGCGACGCCGACCGCTTTGCCCACTACGTGCGTAAGGATAAGATCGCCGCGGCGGCGGCCACCGGACGCCCCGTCGTCGCCCTGTGCGGCAAGGTGTGGACGCCCGGGCGGGACCCGTCGCAGTACCCGGTGTGCCCCACCTGCAAGCAGATCTACGAGCAGATGCGCTCCGGGGACGAGGGCGGGCCGTCCCGCCGCTTCCCGCGCTTCCCCTTCGGCCGAGGCGGCCAGTGAGCCCGCGGCGCAGCCAGGCCGCCCACCCCAACCAGCCCTCGATCTTCGCCGCGGAGAACCTCTCCCCGGCGTACCCGCAGCGTGCAGCCTGGGGCACCTCACGTCCGCTGCGCGCCTGGCAGGCCGCGGCCCTGGAGAGGTACCTGGCCGCCATGCCGCAGGACTTCCTGGCGGTCGCCACCCCCGGGGCAGGCAAGACCACCTTCGCCCTGCGCGTGGCCGTGGAGCTGCTGCGCCCCGGTGAGGTCCACCAGGTCACCATTGTCTGCCCCACCGAGCACCTGAAGTTCCAGTGGGCGGAGGCCGCCGCCAAGGTCGGTATCCGCATCGACCCCTCCTACACCAACTCCCAGGCCACGCTCGCCTCCCACTTCGACGGCGTCGCCCTGACCTACGCCCAGGTCGCCGCCAACCCCAACCGGCACCGGGCCCGCACGGCGGCCACCCGCACCCTGGTCATCCTCGACGAGATCCACCACGGCGGGGACGCCCTGAGCTGGGGGGACGCCATCCGCGAGGCCTTTACCCCGGCACGCCGGCGCCTGGCCCTGACCGGGACCCCCTTCAGGAGCGACACGGCGCCGATCCCGTTCGTGCGCTACACCGAGGACTCCGCCGGCGTCAGGCGCTCGCGGGCCGACTACGCCTACGACTACTCCGACGCCCTGCGCGACGGGGTGGTGCGCCCCGTGATGTTCCTGTCCTACACCGGCCAGATGCGGTGGCGCACCAGGGCCGGGGGCGAGGTCGCCGCCCGCCTGGGCGAGCCCCTGACCAAGGACATGGAGGCCCAGGCCTGGCGCACCGCCCTGGACCCCGCGGGGGAGTGGATCCCCGCGGTCCTGGCCGCCGCCGACCAGCGCCTGACCGAGGTACGCCGTCAGGTGCCTGACGCCGGGGGGCTGGTCATCGCCGCCGACCGGGAACGGGCCCGGGCCTACGCGCGGGCGCTGCGCTCCATCACCGGCCAGGCGCCCACCGTGGTGCTCTCCGACGACACCGGGGCCTCCAGCCGGATCGAGTCCTTCGCCGCCTCCAGGGACCGCTGGATGGTGGCGGTACGCATGGTCTCCGAGGGGGTGGACGTGCCCCGCCTGGTAGTGGGCGTCTACGCCACCTCCGCCTCCACGCCCCTGTTCTTCGCCCAGGCGGTGGGGCGCTTCGTGCGCTCACGTGCCCGGGGAGAGACCGCCAGCGTCTTCCTGCCCTCCGTCACCCCGCTGCTGGCCCTGGCCGGTGAGATGGAGGTGGCTCGTGACCACGTCCTGAACGCCCCCGGGAAGGACGACGCCTCCCTGCCCTCCCCCGAGGAGCGGCTGCTCGCCGAGGCCAACCGGACCGAGCAGGCCAGCTCCGACCTCCTGCCCGGGTTCGAGGCCATGGGCAGCCAGGCCGAGTTCGACCGGGTCCTGTTCGACGGCGGCGAGTTCGGCACCGGGGCCGTGGTGGGCAGCGTGGAGGAGCAGGAGTACCTGGGCCTGCCGGGGCTCCTGGAGCCCGAGCAGGTCACCGCCCTGCTGCGCCAGCGCCAGGACAGGCAGATCGCCTCCCAGAGGAAGCAGGCCTCCGCGGCCAGGCAGCAGGAGGGCTCCGGGGCGGACGACGCCCGACGCCGGGCCGCGGCCCGCAGGGAGCTCTCCGGCCTCGTAGCCGCCTGGGCCCGTCGCTCCGGCCAGCCCCACGGTGTGGTCCACAACGAGCTGCGCCGCGTGTGCGGCGGCCCGGAGGTGGCCGCCGCCTCCACCGAGGAGATCGAGAAGCGGGTGGAGACCCTGCGCCGCTGGTTCGTGGGCAGGCGCTGAGACACGTCCCGCCCCCACGGGGCTACCTGACCGCCCGGGTGGAGGCCACCCCAAAGGACGCACACGTCCCGCCCCCACGGGGCTACCTGCTCGTGGGCGGCCGGGACGCATAGGGTGGGGAGTATGCAGCGCCTCCTGACCACGCCCACCGGTACCACCCTGTGCGTGGAGCAGACCGGGGTCGCCACCGGGCCCCTCGTCCTGGCCCTGGAGGGGCACAGCGCCCAGCTCATCCAGACCCCTTCCGCCTGGGCGCGGACGCTGGCCGGCGCAGGCTGCCACGTGGTCCGCGTGGACAACCGCGACGTCGGGCGCTCGCAGCGCTTTGACGTCCCCGGCCAGGACGCCTACACCCTGGTGGACATGGCCCAGGACGTCCACGGGCTCCTGGAGGTGCTCGACGCCGGCCCGGCGGTGGTCTGCGGGCACTCCATGGGTGGGGCGGTGGCCCAGCTCCTGGCCCTGGACCACCCTGAGGACGTCGTCGGCCTGGTGCTCATGTCCACGTGGGCGGCCAGCGCCCCGGCCGCGCCCAGGTCCGCTGTGCCCGCCCCCTTCACTGACGAGGAGGGCTTCGTGGCCTACGAGCAGGTGGCCCTGCCCCGGGGCGCCGGGAGCCGCTACCCCCTGGTCCCCTCCCAGGTCGAGGCCCTGGCGCGGGCCATGTGGGCCCGTGGTGTGGACTGGGACGGGATCGAGCGCCAGTCCCTGGCGATCAGCCGCACCCCGCCGTGGGCCCACCGCCTGACCGAGCTGGCCGCGCGGTGCCGGGCCGGGGAGCTGGGGGTGGACATTGTCCACGGCACGCAGGACACCACCGTCGATCCTGCCGCCGCCGCGGCGCTGCACCAGGCCCTGCCCGGTTCCCGCCTCCACCTCGTGCCCGGCATGGGGCACCTGTGGCCCGCGGCCCTGGCCGTGCCGGTCGCCGAGGCCGCCCTCGCCCTGGTCCCGTCCACCTCCTGGCCGGGTCCCTAGTGCCGGACGGCGGTGCGTCCGTCCAGGTCCACGTGGTGGGTCGGGACGGCTGCCTCGCCCTCGCTCAGGCGCCAGGCGTCATAGGGCAGCTCGGCACGTGAGGCCCGGTGGCGCTCCGCCGCGGCCGCCAGCGCCGCGGCGCCCCGGTGCTCCTCCACGATCCTGCCCTGCTCCACCAGCGTGACCTGCAGGGGGCGGGCGCCGGCGTCCTCCAGGGCGCACAGCGCCTCGATCTCGCTCGCGGCGGAGACAATGAGCTCCTCGCAGGCGCTGCCGGACTCGTCGCGCACACGCCCCGCCCACTTGCGGCCGCCCACCGTGGACTTGCCTCCCTCGGAGAACTTGGCGACCTCCGCCATCTGCCCGTCAGCGCCCTCCCGCTCGACGAGCTTGTAGATCAGGGCCGCCGTCGGGCGCCCCGAGCCGGTGACGAGCTTGGTGCCCACGCCGTAGGAGTCCACCGGGGCCGTACCCAGCGCGGCGATCGCGTACTCGTCCAGGTCGTTGGTCACCGTGATCCTGGTCCCCGTGGAGCCCAGGGCGTCGAGCTGGGCGCGGACCTTGAAGGCCTCGGCCACCAGGTCCCCGGAGTCCAGGCGTACCGCCCCGAGCTCACCGCCGGCGGCGCGGGCGGCGGCCACGGCCCGCTCCACCCCCCGCTCAATGCCGTAGGTGTCCACCAGGATCGTGGTGCCTGCCCCCAGGCTCGCGACCTGCGCGGCGAAGGCCTCCTCCTCGCTGTCGTGCAGCAGGGTGAAGGAGTGGGCGGAGGTGCCGTAGGTGGGGATGCCGTACAGCAGGCCGGCCTCCAGGTTGCTGGTGCCCACGAACCCGCCCACCACGGCGGCGCGGGCGGCGGCCACGGCGGCCTGCTCGTGGGCGCGCCTGGCCCCGAAGTCCACGCAGGGCCGCCCGTGGGCGGCGATCGTCATGCGGGAGGCCGCTGCGGCCACGGCGCAGTCGTAGTTGTAGACGGACAGGGCCAGGGTCTCCAGGATGCAGGCCTCGGCAAAGGTCCCCTCCACCGTCAGCAGGGGGGAGCCCTCGAAGTAGCACTCCCCCTCGGCGTAGCCGCGGATCGTGCCGGAGAAGCGGTAGCCGCGCAGGTAGTCCAGGGTGGTGTCGTCAACCACCCGGGTACGGTGCAGGAAGTCGATCTGCTCGTCGGTGAAGGTGAAGGCCTCCACCGCGTCCAGGAGACGCCCGGTGCCGGCCACGACGCCGTAGCGGCGGGAGGCTGGCAGACGTCTGCCGAAGAGCTCGAAGACGCTACGGCGTCCGGCCGTGCCCGAGCGCAGGGCGCCCTGGAGCATGGTGAGCTCGTACATGTCGGTCAGGAGGGACGTCGACGGGCGGGGGGCAGCGGCATGCGTTACTGTCATGACACCACCCTAGCGACTGCCTGTCCTCGCCGGAAGACGCCTGGCGGGCCCGGATCCGTCCCGGTCTCGCTGAGCGCGCAGAGACGCTGCGGCCGCACGTGGGCCAGGCCACGTACCCTGGATGGTATGTCAGCATCCGCGCCTGTCATGGAGCCCGAGACCCGGTCCCGCGCCCAGCACCTGTGGCGCACCGTCGTCCATGACGACCCCGTCAACACGATGGACTACGTCACATGGGTCTTCCACTCCTACTTCGGCTACCCCGTGCCGCGGGCCCACCACCACATGCTCCAGGTCCACACCCGGGGCCGGTCCACCCTGTCTACCGGGCCGCGGGAGCGCATGGAGGTGGACGTGACCGCTATGCACTCCTACGGCCTGCGCGCCACCATTGAGCCCGTCGCCCCCGGCGACGGTACCGACGCCACGGAGCGGTCCTGATGCGCGCCTTCGAGCCCGTGTCCGAGGGCTGGTCCAGCGCCCTGGAGCCCTGGGAGAGGGAGGCCGTGGTGGACATGCTCTCCCAGGTGGAGGACCTCCTCCTGTCCGACGCCGCCAGGGCCCCGTCCCCCGCCCCGCTGTACACCGGGTCACGGGTCGGGGAGAGCCCGCGTGACCACGAGATCCTGGTCTCCCTGGACTTCGCCGTCCAGGAGCCCACCGGGCCCGCCCGCCCCACCGGGCCCGCCGGTCGGCACCAGGCGGGCGGGCGGGACACGGCTCCGATAGGCCCGGCACCCCTGACCCCGGCCGGGGCTCCCGGGACCGCCGGCACGGCCTCCGGCCACGACGGCGCCACCAGCTGCCACGACGGCCCGGGCGACGGCGTCGGTGACGGCTCCCCGTTCCCGCCCCGTCTGCCGGCACTGGAGGCGCTCCTGCCGGACGCCTCGGAGGATCCGGACCTGGCGGTGGACGTGGCCAGTGTCACCCGTGACCGCCTTCGGGCGATGAAGACCGAGCGGATCGGGGCGGTCCTGGCTGAGCTCCAGGAGCCCAGCGGCCGCGACGGCGCTGTCCTGGTACGGCGGGGTGAGGAGGGGGCCTGGCTGGGTGCCCTCAACGACACCCGCCTGGTCCTGGCCACCTTCCTGGGGATCCACTCGGCCCGGGACGCTGAGCGCGTCCACGCCCTGGCCTGGCACGGCGTCCCCGCCGCCAAGGGCACGAGGGCCCACGGCAGGCGGGTGGCGGCACTGAGCTACGAGATGCTGACCTGGTGGCAGGAATCACTGCTGTGCGTGCTCTTGGGGAGGTCGCCGGGCGCATAGGGTCGCAGCGTGGATAACGCAGCCATCGGAATGTTCGACTCTGGGGTCGGCGGCCTCACGGTGGCTCGCGCGGTCCTGGACCAGCTCCCCGGTGAGGAGCTCCTCTATATCGGCGACACCGCCCACACCCCCTACGGCCCCCGGCCCATTAGCGAGGTCCGCGCCCTGGCCCTGGGTATTATGGACGAGCTGGTGGACTCCGGGGTCAAGATGCTCGTCATCGCCTGCAACACGGCCTCCGCCGCGGTCCTCCACGACGCGCGCGAGCGCTACACCCTGGGGAAGGGCGTGCCCGTGGTCGAGGTCATCCACCCCGCCGCCCGCGCCGCCGCCCGCGTCACCCGCAACGGACAGGTCGGTCTCATCGCCACCCGGGGGACCGTGGACGCCCACGCCTACGACGACGCCCTGGCCGCTGTCCCCGGTGTCACCCTCACCAGCCAGGCCTGCCCCCGGTTCGTCGAGCTCGTGGAGAGGGGGGTCACCACCGGGGCGGAGGTGCTCGACGTCGCCGAGGACTACCTGGCCCCCGTCAAGGCCGCCGGGGTGGACACCCTCATCCTGGGCTGCACCCACTACCCGCTCCTGGCCGGGGCGATCTCCTACGTCATGGGGGAGGAGACCACCCTGGTGACCTCCTCCGACGAGACCGCCAGGGACGTCTACCGCACCCTGGCCGCCCGCGACCTCCTGCGCCCGGCCGACGCCCCCGCCCCGCACCACGAGTTCCGGGCCACCGGGGACGCCCAGGCCTTTGAGCGGCTACGGCGCCGCTTCCTGCCGGACATTGAGCGGGTGACCCGGGCCGGCGGACGCCCCGCCACCGGGAGCCCGGCCCCCGACGGCCCCGTGGGCGCCACCGGCCACCGGCCGCCGCTGCCGTCCCTGCCGGTACCCCCTCCCGGTCCCGCCGCCCACCTGGGGCAGGGCGCCCCCGTGGCCGCCCTGCCCGGTGCGTCCACGCCCCTGCCCGTCCTGGCCGCGCCGGCCACCGCCTCCCTCAGTGGCTCCCCCGACCTGAAGGACCGTCCATGAAGCTCACGATCATCGGCTGCACCGGCTCCATGTCCGGCCCACGTGCCGTGGCCTCTTCCTACCTGGTCCAGGCCTGGGGGCGGGGCCCGGACGGCGGACGGCGCCGGTTCTCCGTGGTCCTGGACCTGGGGCCGGGCTCCATGGGGCAGCTGCTCAACCACCTCGACCCCGCCGAGCTCGACGCCCTGGCGATCTCCCACTGCCACGCCGACCACATGGTGGACATGGTGGGGATGCACGTCTACCGGCGCTGGAACCCTGCTGGGCCCCTGGGCCCCGTGCTGACCCTGGGGCCCACCGAGCTCATGGGGCGGCTGCGCGGCGTGGACGGCGTCGGCCCGGAGGAGTCCTACGCCACCGAGTTCAGCTTCCACGCGGCCGTGCCGGGTACGCCGGTCCGGGTGGGGCCCCTGACCATCACGCCCTTTGCCGCCTACCACCCGGTGGAGGCCTACGGCTACCGGGTGGAGGGGCCCCGTGAGACCGGGACGGGGGTGGCGAGCCTGGCCTTCACCGGGGACACCGACATGTGCGAGGGCATCGTGGCCATGGCCCGGGGCGTGGACCTCCTGCTGGCCGAGGCCGCCTTCGTGGAGGGACGTGACACGGTGCGCGGCATGCACCTGACCGGGCGCCGCGCCGGGCAGCTGGCGGCGGGCGGGGGAGCGGGCCGTCTGGTCCTGACCCACGTCCAGCCCTGGACGGACCCGGCCGTGCCTGTGGCCGAGGCCAGGGAGGTCTACCCCGGTCCCGTCGACGTCGCCGCCTCGGGCGCCTCCTGGGAGATCTGAGCCGTGGGAGCCAGGCGGGGACGAGCCGACCCGGACGACGGTAGCCGACCGGCCCCCCCGGGGGGCCGGATCACCTACGTCCCCACGCTGCCCGACGGCGAGGACTGCCCCTGGGTGCGTGAGCGCGCCACCCGATGGTGGCTGGTCGTGCCCGCCGACCTCCTGGCGGTGGTGCTCGTGGCGGTCTTCGGCGCCGCCTCCCAGCGAGCAGGGGGGCAGGCGTCGGCCTGGGTGCTCCAGGGGGTGGCGAGCCTGGTCCCGGGCTGGCTGGCGGCCTGGGCGCTGCGCCGACGGGGCGGGGACCACCTGGAGCTGGCGTGGCCCGACGGCGCCCTGGTGGTGGGGGTGACCGCCCTGACCTGGACGGTGCTGCACGTGCTAATCGACGGTCTTACAAAACTAGGGGCCTGGGCAGCGGTCACAGCGGTTTTCCTAATGGTGTTCCTAGGCGGTTGGCGCTGGCTCTACGGTTTTGTCCGGGCTCACGACTCCTTGACTCCCCGGGGGGTGGCCCGGAGGATCGCCGCGCAGGACGCCGAGGCCGGGTAGCCGCGAGCCGCCCGGTAGCCGTTCGCCGTACCCGCCCCGGCGATCCGGGCTCGGTCTGCTCGTGTCCGCCTCCTCGCCCGGCCGCTGGCCCCGCTCCTGCGTCGTCGCGTTTTCCGGCCTGGTGTCGCGGGTACGGAGGCGCCGGGCTTGCTACCGTGTACCCATGAGGCAGCGACGCTCTGTCCGTCCACACGACCCCAGGCGCCGGTTCCGTCTGGCTGTCACCGGTGTCCTCCTCCTCGGCGTCCTCGGGGGGATCGGTGCGTATACGCTCAGCCACTTAGGGCAGGCTCTGCCCGGGACCACGGTGGCCGGGCAGGACGTCTCCGGAATGGACCGCGCCCAGGTCGAGGACCTGGTCACCCGGCGCGCCGCGACGGCGACCGTGACAATCAGCGTGGAGGGAACGACGCTGACGGTGCCCCTGGGAGACCTGGCCCGGGTCGATGCGTCGGCCACCGCCGGCGCCGCGGTCGACGGCAACGCCTCCCCCTGGCGCCTCATCCGCTCCCTGGTCAGCCAGCGGGAGACCGGCGTGGTGGCCCGCATAGATCCCCAGGGCGTCACCGACCTGCTCCACAGGCTCGACTCCTCCCTGGCCAGCCCGCCCCAGGACGCCACCGTCTCCTGGGACGAGGCCAGCGGCTCGTTCGTGGTGGCACCCGGGGCGCCCGGCAGCACCGTCGGGCGCGGTGACCTGGAGACCGCCGTCCAGGACGCCGCCGACGTCCTGGCTGACGCCCGCAGCACCCTGGAGCCGGTCCAGGGCGAGCCTGAGGTGACCACGGCAGAGGCCCAGGAGGCGGCCCAGGCCGCCACCGCCATGCTGTCCACCGACCTGTCCGTGAGCGTGGGTGAACGCTCCCACACGCCGTCGGCCTCCCAGAAGGCTGCCTGGATCGAGTTCCCGCTCAGCGGGGGCACGGTGGTGCCCACCGTCTCGGCCACCAAGGTGGGCCAGTGGGTGGACACGATCGTCGCCAAGGTGGACCGGGCGCCCGTCAACGGCGTCAACGACGTGGACTCTGACGGTGACGTCCTCCAGCTGGCCCGTCCGCCCCTGCCGGGGCGCACCGTGGACAATGCCGCTGCCGTGACCGCCTCCCTGGTCCAGGGCCTCCAGAGCGGCCAGGCCGTGACCAGCGCGCTGACCTGGACCGAGACTCCTGCGGGTACGGACGAGCGCGTGGTTCCCTCCGGCCCGGAGCGCTTTGCCTACCGGGCCCGGGGGCACGAGAAGTGGATCGACGTCAACCTCACCGACTCCACCCTTACCACCTACGAGGGCCGGGAGGTGGTCCACGGCCCCGTCCTGGTCAACCACGGGGACGCCGACCACCCCACGTCCACCGGCACCTACCGGGTCTCCCAGCGTCAGGCCCAGCAGGACGTCGGCTGCTCACCGGAGGAGTCCTCCTGCCAGCGCGACGTGCCCTGGGTGGTCTCCTGGGACCAGGGCGCCCTCCACGGGGCGCCTGACACCCAGGACTTTGGCGTGGGGACGGACGGGTCGGCCCACGGCTACGTGACCATGCCCGTTACCGACGCCCAGGCGGTCTGGGACTGGTCGGAGGTCGGCACGGTGGTGGTCGTCCACGACTGAGCGGCCGACGGCTCGGCCGGGACCACGAGCTGGGGGCTACGGCTCGGCCGGCTAGGGGTGGCAGCAGGCCCGCCCGGGTGGACGGGGCTGTTCCCGGACCGGGCGGGCCCGGCACGCGGGTGCGCCCGCCCTCAGAGGAGTCGGGCCAGGACCGGGGCGAGGTCGCGCAGGGCCTGCCCGCGGTGGGAGATCGCGTTCTTCTCCTCAGGGCTCATCTGCGCCGTGGTGCGCCCTGAGCCGCCGGGGGCGTCCTCGCTGGCGGGTACGAACACCGGGTCGTAGCCGAAGCCGCCCTCACCGCGCGGGGCCGTCAGGAGCCGCCCCTCCATGGAGCGCTCGACCACCGTGACCACCGGGGTCTGCGCCAGGAGGCCCCCGCCCGGTGACGTCGCCCCGCCCCAGGCCCTGCCGCCCGGGGCCCACCCCCGGGGCACCGCGAGCACGGCGGCGCAGGTGAACCGCGCCCGACGGTGCGGTGCGCGGATGTCACGGAGCTGGTCCAGCAGGAGGCGCAGGTTCGCGGTGTCGTCGCCGTGGCGTCCGCACCAGCGGGCGGAGAAGATGCCCGGGGCCCCGCCCAGGACGTCCACGCACAGGCCTGAGTCGTCCGCGACGGCGGGCAGCCCGGTGGCCTCGGCCAGACAGCAGGCCTTGGTCCGGGCGTTGGTGGCGAAGGTCAGGCCGTCCTCGACCGGCTCGGGGGCGTTCAGGGAGGCGGCGGAGACGACCGCCTCCGGGGCCAGGCCCGGGATCAGAGGGGCCAGGACGGCCCGGAGCTCACTGAGCTTGCCCTGGTTGTGGGTGGCCAGGACCAGGCGTGCGCCCTGAGGTACCCGTACGGTGGGGGAGGTAGCGTTCACGCCTCCGCCTCCGGGTCTGCCGCGTCCGTGGAGGAGACGGTGAAGGTCTGCCCGTAGGGGCCCGCCAGGGCGCGGTACTGCAGGGCGGTCAGCTCGGCGTTGCCCTTGGCCGCCAGGTCCAGGAGGGCGTCCAGCTCGCCGCGGTCAAAGGGGGCGTGCTCGGCGGTGCCCTGGATCTCGATAAAGCGTCCGCTGCCGGTCTGGACCACGTTCATGTCCGTCTGGGCGCGCACGTCCTCCTCGTAGGGCAGGTCCAGGCAGGGGACGGAGTCGATCATGCCCACCGAGACCGCTGATAGGGAGTCCGCCAGGACGGGCCTGCCGGTGCGGGGCTTGACCAGGCCCTTGGAGGTGCCCCAGGCCACCGCGTCGGCCAGGGCCACGTAGGCCCCGGTGATCGCGGCGGTGCGGGTCCCGCCGTCGGCCTGGAGGACGTCGCAGTCCAGGGCGATGGTGTTCTCCCCCAGGGCGGACACGTCGATAACGCCTCGCAGGGAACGCCCGATGAGCCGGGAGATCTCGTGGGTGCGCCCACCGACCCTGCCGCGCACCGACTCGCGCCCGGAGCGCTCGGAGCCCGCTCGTGGCAGCATGGCGTACTCGGCGGTCACCCAGCCGGCGCCCCCTCCCTTGCGCCAGCGCGGTACGCCCTCGGTGAAGGAGGCGGCGCACAGGACGCGGGTGCGGCCGAAGGTGATCAGGACGCTGCCCTCGGCGTGGTCGAGCCAGTGACGGGTGATGGTGACGGGACGTAGCTCGTCGGTGGCGCGTCCGTCCTTGCGGGAGGGGTCAGTCATGGTGCCAGGTTACCCGTCGGCGCCGTGGCGTCCCGTCCTCGGTGGGGTATGGCCCCGTGCCCCGTCGTTGGGTAGCCTCGTGTCAGCCTGGTCGGCACCGCCCCTGGTCGTGCCCAGGCCGGGCGGACCGGAACCGAGTACTGACGGAGGCTGTCATGACCTACGTGAACATAACGGCGCTCACCTTCCCCGCGGGCGCCCAGGAGGAGATCGAGAGGCGCTTTGCCGCGCGCCAGCGCGGCGTGGACGCCTCGGCGGGCTTCCAGGGCTTCGAGCTGCTGCGCCCGGTGGTTGGGGAGGACCGCTACTTCGTGGTGACCAGGTGGGACACACGTGAGGACTACGAGAGGTGGCTGGCGGCGCGCCCGGTCGACGGCCACCAGGACGACGTGCGTCGGGGCATGAGCGTGGAGGTCCTCGGCTTCGAGGTCGTCCAGCTGGGGCAGTGAGCCCGTCGGCGGCGGACGCGGCGTGTGAGAGGAGATGAGGCATTGACGACGACTGTCATTGTCCAGGAGAGCGTCGAGCACTACGAGCCCCCGCAGAGGGCGACGGCCAACCTTGAGATCGGCTTTGCTGAGTTCAGCCGGGAGCAGGCGCACCAGCGGGTCTCCGAGGTGCTCGGTGACGTGCGCGCCCAGGTGGAGGGGATGCACGACGGGAGCAGGGGGCCGGTGACGTGGTACTCCGTCTCCGGCGCCAGGACGTGGGTCCGCAAGGACGACGACGGCACCAGGTTTCGCGAGGAGGTCGTGGTGAAGGCCAAGTTCAGGGACTTCTCCCGGCTCGGCTCCTGGCTGGACTCCGTCCTGCGACGTCAGGGTGTGCGCCTGAGGTCCGTCACCTGGTCCGTCACCGAGCGTCGGCGCAAGGAGCTTGAGGCCCAGCTGCGGAAGGCTGCCGTGAGGGCGGCCATGGGCAAGGCGGAGCAGTACGCCGCGGCTGCTGGTATGCGTGTCGTCTCGGTCAGGACGATCGCTGACCGGGGCTACCTCGCTAAGGGCGCCGGTTACGCTGGTGCGGCCACGGCACCGAGCCGGGGCGGGAAGGCTCCTGGGGCGGGCACCACCTCCGACACCTACCAGTTCAGTCCGGAGGACATCCTGATGAGCGCCTCCGTCGAGGCTGAGTTCCTGGCGGAGTGAGTTATACCTCACCCTGTTGGGCCGGAAGAAGGCCGACCCCGTCAAAGGGGCCCCTCCGGGCCTGCCAGCGCCACCCTGGTCCTCCAGAGGCTCTGTCCACCCGGGGTCCGGGCCGCGGGCCCGTGGTGCGCGAGAAGGGACTCGAACCCTCACGCCCGAAGGCACCAGGACCTAAACCTGGGGCGTCTACCAGTTCCGCCACTCGCGCTCGCCGGGACAGCCTACCTGATGGGACCAGGCCCTCTGCGCCCGGCCCCGGCGCCAGCAGGTACGGACCTGCCCTGGGGCGCGGGGTGCTCGCGCCCCAGGGCAGGGCTGGTGCTCGGCACCGGGCGCGCACTCGTCAGGCCGGGGCCTCTCCGGTACGCTACCGGCCGCGGCCTGTGCGCGGTCGCTGCCTGGCGCCGCAGGCCGCTCAGGCAGCCAGGGACAGGGCGTCCCGGGCCGCGTCCAGGCGCGCCAGGGCCCGCTCCAGGCGGGAGGGGGCGACGCCGTCGCCCAGGGAGCTCACCTCGGCGTGGGCGGCGTCCAGCTCGCGGAGGGCGGCCTTAAGGTCGCGCGTGCGCGGTGCGGTGGTCATGGTGTGCCTCATTATTGTCAGTCTCTCCTTCTCGTCGTGCTGGCCCGCAGGCCGCCCCGGGCGGACGGCAGGTGGATCCTGCGACCCGGGGGAGGGCCCCTGACGGCCTGGTAGCCGTGGTGCCCCAGGGCGTCGCCGCGCTGGGCAGGGGCTCACGCGGAGGGAAACGCCGAAGCGTCGGCGGGTGTTCCCAGGGATCAGCTCCGAGCAGTGGCCGCTGCGTCCGGTCGTGGACCGCAGGGCGGGCGTCGCGCCCGTGCTGGATAGGCCGTAGCCTGTCCGCGTGGTACACCGCCAGGGACTCGAACCCTGAACCCGCTGATTAAGAGTCAGCTGCTCTACCAATTGAGCTAACGGTGCGACGCTGCCAGACGTGATGGCCTTGCAACGGATGGGAACTCTACGGGTACCGGGTCGGGGTTGTCCAGCCCGGGAACGGCGAAAACCCTGGAATGTGCGGTAAATCTCATTGCTTGCGGTCCGTGCGACGCTTCCTGGCGGCCTGGCGGGCCCTCTTCTGGGCCTCTACGGAGGCCTGGCGGGCCCGGTCGCGTCTGGACAGCCCCGGGGAGGCCGGGGGACGCCCGGCGTCAGCCACCTCCTGGGCCTCGGGCTCGCTGATCCTGCCGGTGCGGGAGAAGCTGCGGAACTGTGCCAGCCTGCGGGCGTCCTCCTCGCCCAGGCGGCTCCACAGGGGCAGACCGAGCTTCTTCCTCTCCCGGAGCCGTTGCACCACCTGCCAGCCCATGAGGGCCACGAGGCAGAAGGTCGCTGTGCCCCACAGGCCGTTCGCGGCGCGGTTGGTCAGGATGATGACGGCGCCGCTGGCCGTGCCCGCCAGCAGGATCGTGACGAGGACGACGGCGCTCAGGGACAGCCAGTACCTCTGGGCGGGGCTGGGTCGCATGGTTGCTCCTAGGGGCTAAAGGGTGTTGGTCAGGGGGCCGGGGCGGGTCCGGCAGGCGTGGGACGGCCCAGGCGGGCCATGCGGTCCGTGGCCTCCAGGAGGGCGCTCAGCGTCTCCGGCTCGCTGAGGGCGTGCCCGGAGGCGGGGGTCACCACGAGCTCGGCCTGGGGCCAGGCGCGGTGCAGGGCCCAGGCGGTGCCCATGGGGCAGGGGATGTCGTAGCGGCCTTGGACGATGGTGCCGGGGATCCGGTGGGCGGCCAGGACGTCCGCCCCGGCAATGAGCTGGCCGTCCTCCATCCAGCCGCGGTGGATGAAGAAGTGGTTCTCGATCCGTGCGAAGGCCGTGGCGAAGGCCGGATCCTGGACCTCGTCAATATGGTTCTGGTCGCGAAGAAGGGAGGAGGTGGCGGCCTCCCAGGTGGTCCAGGCCCGGGCGGCCGGGCCGTGGACCGCGGGGTCGGGGTCGCCCAGCAGCTCGTGGTAGCGCCGGATGTAACCACCAGGGGCGACGTCGGGGCCCGCCGCGGCGACGAAGGCCTCCCACTGGTCGGGGTAGATCATGTCCGCGCCCGCGCCCTCGTAGTACCAGTCCAGCTCACGTGCGCGCAGCGTGAAGATCCCCCGTAGCACCAGCGCCAGGACGTGCTCAGGGTGCCTCTCGGCGTAGGCCAGGGCCAGGGCCGACCCCCAGGAGCCGCCGAAGACCAGCCAGGAGCTGATCACCAGGTGCGCGCGCAGGAGCTCCAGGTCGGCCACCAGGTGCCAGGTCGTGTTCGCCGACAGGTCCGCCTCCGGCGCCCACGCGGGCGGGCGGGAGCGTCCGCAGCCGCGCTGGTCGGTCAGCACGATCCGGTAGCGGGCGGGGTCGAAGCAGCGCCGGTGCCAAGGGGAGCAGCCGCCGCCCGGGCCGCCGTGCAGGAAGATCGCCGGCAGGCCGTCGGGGTTGCCGCACTCCTCGTAGTAGACGCTCTGGCCGTCACCGACATCCAGCATGCCCGTGGCGTAGGGCTCGATCGGGGGGTAGGGGCGGCGTCGACCCGCGTCCGGCCGTGGTCGCGTCCACGTGGGCGAGGAGGTGGGGTGACTCATAGGGGCATTGTGTCACCGGTGGTGCCGGCCCATGACCGGGGCGGGGCCGCTGGCCGCCGGAGGGCGGCGGCGGGCGGCCGGAGGATCACGTACCTCGTTTCCCGGCGCGGTGAGAGGACCACGTGGGGCATCTCACGGTAGTCTAGGGTCGTGACCAAGCCGATCGTGACCCTGGCTACCTCCGCCGACTTTCCGAACCTTGACGAGGACGACTGTGGCCTGCCTGACGCCCTGCGCGAGCGCGGCATCGAGCCCCGTGTGGCCATCTGGGACGACCCCGCCGTGAACTGGGACGACGCCGGTGTCGTCGTCATGCGCAGCGTGCGCGACTACGCCACGAAGGACAAGTACGCCGCCTTCCTGGAGTGGGCCCGCTCCCTGTCCCGCGTGGCCAACCACTCCGACGTCGTGACCTGGAACTCTGACAAGCACTACCTGGGGCGCCTGGCCGACCTGGGCGTACCCATGATCCCCACCACCTGGCTGGAGCCCACGGCGGGCCTGTCCAAGCACCAGGTCCACACCCGCTTCCCCGCGCAGGGGGACTTCGTGGTCAAGCCCGCCATATCCTCGGGCGGGCGGGGCACCGGCCGCTACACGTCCACGCACGCCGGGAGCCGTTCCCAGGCCATTAACGACGCCATGCACCACCTGCGCCACGGCCGCTCCGTCATGGTCCAGCGCTACCTGCAGGAGGTGGACCGCGGGGGGGAGATCTCCCTGGTCTACTTCAACGGCATCCTGTCCCACGCCGTGGACAAGGCCCCTATGCTCCACCCCCGCTTCCGCTCCACCGACGAGGTTCACGAGGAGATCGTGACGGCCCGGGAGCCCAGTGAGCAGGAGTGGCTGTGGGGCGAGCGGGTCCGCAAGGCCATCCACGGCCTCATTAAGGAGCACGCCGGGCGTGATATCCAGCTGCTCTTCAACCGCGTGGACATGGTGGGAGACGGCCAGGGCGGCTTCTACCTCATGGAGGTCTCCCTCATTGACGCGGGCCTCTACCTGGGCTCGACACCGGATGCCCTGGACAACTTCGCCGACGCCATCGCCCAGCGTGTCTTCTGGTAGGCTCCCTCCATGCGCACCATCCTTAATGTCATCTGGGTAATATTCGGCGGTTTCTGGCTGTTCCTGGGCTACTTTTTGGCCGGGGTCATTGCCTGCGTACTCATTATAACCATACCTATTGGAGTGGCCTCCTTCTGCATTGCCGGGTACGCCCTGTGGCCCTTCGGCCGTGAGGTCGTCCCCACCCGGGGTGCGGGGGTCATGACCGGGCTCGCCAATGTGGTGTGGTTCCTGGTGGCCGGGCTCTGGCTGGCCCTCGGGCACCTTAATTACCGCGGCCCTGCAGGCGATCACGATTATCGGCATCCCCCTGGCCGTCGCCAATATCAAGATGATCCCGGTGACCTGCTTCCCCTACGGCAAGCAGGTGGTCAGCACCCGCTGGCGCTGACCGCGGAGGCGCTCCCGGCCCAGGGGCGGGCCCGGTGCGCCGAACTCCTGGATACGCCCGCTAATACGCGGGCGGGCCCGCCGCGCGGGACCGGTACCGGCGGGCCCACCTGGCGGGACCGCGCAGACGGGCCCGCCCACGCGCGGATCCGGTGGTGTGGGACGAGGTCTGCGAGCTGGCCGGGTCGGTCGTGGCGCTGCCCCGCACTGCCCCCGGTTCTGGCCCGCGGGGCGCTCCTGTGCGGGCAGCCGCGCCTGCCTCAGCGTGCCGGTCGCGTCATGGCCCAGTAGTCGGGCATGTCCGCGGGGGGCCTCAGGGTGGTGGCGTCCTCAAACCCGTGACGGGTGTAGAGGCGTGCGGCGGCGCGGGTCGTGGCCTCCAGGTGGGCGACGGCGTGGTCGGCGTCGACCCGTTCCAGGCCGTGGCGCAGCAGTGCCGAGCCGGTACCGGTCCCACGAGCGGTAGGTGCGACGGCGATCATGTACAGGTACCAGTGCGGGTCGCGGGGGCTGGCTGACTCGCACAGGGCGGCGTCGAGCCGGATGAGCTCCCAGGCGTCGCCCAGGACCTCCGGGTCCAGCCCCTCCGGCAGCTCCTCGGGGTCCGGCAGGGGGCGGTTGGTCCCGGTCTCCTGCCGGGGCGCGTCCCACAGGGCGGTCCCCAGGATCCTGTCCTTGGCGTCTACGGCCAGGTCCACCACGGCAGGTGCCTGAGGGTCCAGGTAGTGGGTGGACAGCTCGACCCGGTGCAGGTGGTCCAGGGCCGCGTACGGGTCCGGGGCCGCGGCCGTAATAGCGCTCATGAGCGGGTCGGCTGCGAAGACGCCTGTCAGCAGGCTGGTGACGGCGTCAAGATCCTCGGGGACGGCGGGACGGATCGTGACGGTAGGGAGGGGACCCGGCATGACGCCATCCTGCCCCGTCATTCTGGGCGGAGCCTGAGTGGCGGGCCTTCCGCCCGCGCACTACAGGAGTGGCTTGAGCGTGGTGAGACCACGCGGCGTCCGCGGGCCTACCACCCGCGCGCTACAGGAGTGGCTGCGCGTCACCGGCGGAGCCTGAGTGGCGGGCCTACCCGTCCTCGGTGGGGGACGGGGGTTCCTGGAGCGGGAGGGCCGGCCCCGCACGCCACCGGCAGACGCGGTACTCACGAAGCTCGGAGCGGATCAGGTGCGGCTGGCCTGGCACGCCACCGACAGACGCGAGGGGCCGCAGACGGAGCCCTAGCGGGGGGAGGGCGCCGCCCCGGATCCCGGCTCAGGGCCTGGTGGGGTCCTCGGCCTCCAGCGCGGGGGCGAGCAGGCGCCGGAAGGAGTCCACCCGGGCCCGGCGCACCACCAGCGCACCTGCCTCGGGTCCCACGGCCCCGGCGGCCCACTCGTCCAGGGCGCACTCGAGCTGGTCGGCCTCGTGGGTGCAGCCGCGCGGGCAGTCCCGGGCCACCTCCACCAGATCCGGGAAGCCCCGCAGCACGTCGGCACTGGAGACGTGCGCCACCCCGAAGGAGCGCACCCCGGGGGTGTCAATGACCCAGCCGCCACCGGGCAGCTGGAGGGCCTGGAGGGAGGCCGAGGTGTGCCGCCCGCGCCCGGTGACCTCGTTGACGCCCCCGGTGGCCCGGTCCGCGCCGGGGACCAGGTTGTTAATGAGGGTTGACTTCCCGACCCCGGAGTGCCCCACGAGGACCGATACCCTGCCCGTCAGGGTGGAACGGACCGCCTCGATGCCGGTCGGGTCGGCCGGTCCGCTGCCGGCTGCCCCGGTGGTCCCCTCCGGGCCGGGGCCCGGGGCCGCCGGGTCCTCGGCACCGGGCCCCGTGGTGCCGGGCCTGACGCCGTCGTCCTCGTCGCCGGCTCGGTCACCTGGCCCGGTAGGCCCGTCGGGCCTGCCGCCGGGGGCCCCCGCGCCCTGGGCTCCCAGGCGGGTGGCCAACGAGCGCACCCCCAGCGGCTCGTAGAGGCGCAGCAGCGGGGCGGCGTCGGCCAGGTCCGACTTGGTCAGCACCAGCAGCGGCTCCATCCCGGCGTCATAGGCCGCCACGAGGTAGCGGTCGATCATGCGGGGGCGCGGCTGGGGGTCGGCTACCGCGGTGACAATGACCAGGAGGTCGGCGTTGGCCACCACGGGTCTCTCGGTGCCCGCGGCGTCGCCGTCCTCGGCGGAGCGACGCAGCAGGGTGCGACGCGGCAGGGTGCGCACCAGGCGGGCCAGGGTGTCCTTGCGCCCGGACACGTCACCGACCACGGACACCCGGTCGCCCACCACCACCTTGCCCCGGCCCAGCTCGCGCGCCTTGACGGCGGTGATGTCCCCGCTGCCGTCCTGGGTGAGGCCGGTCTCCTCCAGGCGGACACGGTAGTGCCCGCGGTCGATGCGGGTCACCGTGCCCAGGTGCGCGCCCTCGTGCGCGGGGCGCTGCTTGGTGCGTGGGCGTGAGCCCCGGCCCGGGCGGACGCGCACCCGGGGGTCGTCGGTGCCGGTGTCCCGGCTGCCTCGGCGTGTCACTCAGCCGACCCCTCCGCACCCCGGGGCGTTAAGGCCGCTGGAGCGTCTGCCGGGGCGGGTGCTGCGGCCGCACCTGACGCCCCGGTGGATGAGAGCATGTGTGACCACATGGTGGGAAAGCCCGGCAGGGTCTTGGACGTCGCGGACACGTCCTCCACCTCCACCCCCGCCACCCCCAGGCCGACGACGGCGGCGAAGGTGGCCATACGGTGGTCGGCGTAGGTGCGCAGGCGGGCCGGGTGCACGGGGGAGGGGTCAATGGCCAGCCCGTCGGCGACCTCGTAGGCGCTCCCGCCCAGCCGCCTGGTCTCCGCCACCAGGGCCGCCAGGCGGTCCGTCTCGTGCCCGCGCAGGTGGGCCAGCCCCCGTAGGCGGGAGGCCTGCCCCTGGGCGCCCGCGAGCACGGCCAGGGCAGCGACGGTGGTGGCCAGCTCCCCGACCTCACCCAGGTCCACGTCCACGCCCCGGAGCCTGCCGTCGCCGCGGACCGTGAGGGTCAGTGACCCGTCGGCCTGCCGCCTGGTGGTGACGTGCCCACCCATGCGGGGCAGGAGGCGGCGCCAGGCGTCACCGGCCTGGGTGGTGGCGGCGGGCCAGCGGGGGACGCTCACCCGTCCTCCCGCCACCAGGGCGGCCGCCAGGAAGGGGCCCGCGTTGGACAGGTCCGGCTCGATCACCACCCTCCCGCCCGACGGCGCCCCCGGGTGCACGCGCCAGGTGCGCTGCCCTGGGACCTGGGCGGGGTCGGGCTCGTCCACCACCACGCCACGGTCACGCAGGCAGGCCACCGTCATGGCGACGTGGGGCAGGGAGGGCACCGGGCCGGTGGGGGTGACCTCCAGGCCGTCCGGCAGGAGCGAGCCGACCAGGAGCAGCGCGGACAGCATCTGGGAGGAGTCTGAGGCGTCCACGTGGACCCGGGCCGGGCCCGCTATGGTACGCACCGCCGTCGGAGCGCTCCTGACGGCGGGCGCCACCATGCCCGCTGCGGACGCCGCACCGGGCGCGCGCGGTCCCTCGGATCCCGTGCGGACCGTTCTCGCGGCGAACAAGTACCGTTCTCGCGGCGAACAAGTACCGTTCTCGCGGTGGGGGGCGGAGCGGGGGGTCACCCGTACCGGCAGGTGACCGGCCTCACCCAGGTAGTCGATGCTGGCCCCCAGGTGCTCCAGGGCCTCCAGGAGGGGACCCAGGGGGCGACGGCGGGCGGCGGCGTCGCCGTCAAAGGTCACAGGGGCGTCGGCCAGGACCGCCAGGGGCGGGACGAAGCGCATGACCGTCCCTGCCAGGCCGCAGTCCACCCGCGCCCCGCTCCCCACCGCGAAGGGGCGGGGCGCGAGCGTGACCCGCAGGTGCGTGCCCGCCTGGTCCAGGGGCTCCACCCGTGCCCCCAGGGTGGTCAGGGCGGCCACCATGAGGTCGGTGTCACGGCTGCGCAGGACACCGACCAGCTCACTGGGGCCGCTGGCCACCGCCGCCAGGAGCAGGGCCCGGGCCGTCAGGGACTTGGAGCCCGGCAGCTCCACCACCGCGTCCAGGGGGCCACGGGCCTGCGGGGCCGGCCACGGTACCGGCGCCCCGGTAGCTCCGGGTGCGCGCCCCACCGGCAGGGCCCCTGGCCCGCGGCGCACCGGCGCCCCCTGCCGTCTGCCAGCGGCGCTGACGCCTCCCTTTGGCTCGCGGCGCATCGGCGCGCTGTCGCCGGGCAGCCGTCTGCCGGTACCGCTACCGGTGGTCGGGGTGCCTCCCACCACGTCCTCCGCGCCGTTCACAGGGCGTCAATGAGGGTGTTGAGGGTGGTGCTGGGACGCATGACCGCGGCCGTGGCGACCGGGTCGGGCCGGTAGTAGCCGCCGATGTCCACCGGGTGGCCCTGGACGGCGAGCAGCTCGGCCTGCACCTGGGCGCTGGTCGTCTCCAGGGCGTCGGCCAGGGGCGCGAAGGCCCGGGCCAGGTCGTCGTCGGCGTCCTGTGCCGCCAGGGCGCGCGCCCAGTACAGGGCCAGCCAGGCGTGCGACCCGCGGTTGTCGATCCCGCCCAGGCGGCGGGCCGGGGAGCGGTTCTCCTCCAGGAGCCTGCCCGTGGCGGCGTCCAGGGCGTCGGCCAGCACGGTGGCGCGGGCGTTGCCGCTCACCTCGGCCACGTGCCGCAGGGCCTCGGCCAGGGCCAGGAACTCGCCCAGGGAGTCCCAGCGCAGGTAGTCCTCCT
>ERZ773099.574-NODE-574-length-30897-cov-32.833117_pt1 | contig 30897 bp, 30 predicted proteins | sample MGYA00511120_ERZ773099 | MGnify/ENA primary metagenome ERZ773099 (study PRJEB29015, sample SAMEA2738012) | human oral metagenome | biome: human oral; feature: human-associated habitat; material: dental | place: China | collected 2104 ... | reverse complement strand
CACAAATTTTAGAAAAGACTACGCTATTTCAAAAATTTTTAGGAATGAGAATAAATGACTAGTCTATTTTATGGTGTTAATTGGTGTCAATTTTATCCAAATGAATGGATTTCAGTCCATTTTTATGGAATTTTCAAACTGTAAAATGTTGATATAAAGGGATTTATGAGGATTGAGTATTCTTAGTTTTCAATTGAGAAATTCTCAAAACGTTAAGAACAGCTATACAACAACAAATACAAGCATTTTGCAAGTCTTTTGCAAAATGCTTTTTTTGCTTCTTTTAGCTTTTGATACCGTTTTTGATACCGTGTCAGAAGGTTCTACGTCAATTATTTAAGAATGTTTCCTTAGATAGTCAGCAAACTGACTAATTGATTTATCCTCTCCTGCAGTAGTTGAATGACTGTAAGTGTCTAAGGTCATCTGACTGCTGGCATGTCCTAATCTTTTGGCAGTATTGACTGGATCAATACCAATTTCAATCATCAAGGTTGCATGTGTATGCCTGAAACCATGAGGACTGATTTTTCTGAGACCAAGCTTTCTGATTATCCTGGATAGAATATTATTGAGATAGTCCGGATGAAGAGGTTCGATCTGTCCCGCTTGGGTGTAGTAAGTAAAAATATAGTCTTGTTCAAGAGTGATTGGTGCGACTGTAAGTCGTGCTTTTTCTTTTAGGGTTTCTTCTTTCCATTTCCGCAAAGTGAGGACTGTTTCAGCATCCAGCTTGATTTTTCGTACAGAAAACTGATTTTTCGTGCCTTTGACCAAGGATTTACCATTCAATCGTCCCAGGCTTTTACTAATGCTGAGGAGTCCTTCTGCAAGGTCAATGTCAGCCCATTTTAAGGCATAGAGTTCACCTTTTCGGAGACCGCTATAGGCTAGCAGTCGAAATAGAACATAGTGCTTGTATGGTTCCTCTTTAAGAAGGATGGTTAGAAATTCCTGAAGTTCCTGGACTGACCAAAAATTTTCTGATGGTCTATTTTTACGTTTGGGCATGATAACATCGTCCATAGGATTATGTCTCAATAATTTCATCTTGACGGCAAAGTCAAATATTTTGCTGGTATAAGACTTGATTTGTTTAATATTCTTGAAAGTCTTTCCCTTTTCTGTGATGAAATTCTGGCAATCCATAGGGGAAATTTTCCTGATTTGCTGCTTGCCAAAGATCGGCAGGATATGGATCCGGAATAAATCAACTGTTCTTGCTGCTGTAGTAGCTTCTACAGTCCCCTGGTAGCTTTTAAACCAATTCTCAAAGATTTCTTCGTAAAGGTCTTTAGAGACTTTGAGAGGAGCTGAGAACTGCCCTGTATCCTTTTGATGCAGAATGGTATTCTCGTATTTTTTAGCTTCTCTACGAGTCTTAAAACCTCGTTTAATATGATCTCGTCGCTGTCCGTCAACATTCATATAGATTTTAACGAAATAGCGACTTCCTTTTTTGGTCTGGTATTTGTGAATAGACATGTAATTTCTCCTCTTTTCTAAGTTTTCGGAGCTTACAAAATAAAGAAATTATTTATTATCTAATTATCACTTTTTTTCAGTACTTTTTGTTTTATTTCTTCAGATATTTCTTTTCTAATTTGTTTTTGTTCAGATTCTAATTTTTGAACTTCGTTCTGGAGCTCTTTTATTTTTATTTCAAGTTCTTCTTTTTGGGTTTCTATTTGGTTTAATCTATCACGCTTGGGAGATTTTATGAACTGGAATTTATAAACCTCTTCTAGTTGTTCAAAAACTTTAAAATAATCATCTCCGAACATTTTTGCCATATTAGAAAGAGTATCTTCGATACTTTCAGTATTGTCTTTTTTTTGATGCTCGGCTTCAGGGCCATCAAGTCCTAGTATGTAAGCAATAGAAACATTAAAATAATCAGCTAAAATACGAGCATTTTTGGCTTTGGGAGTTCTAGTTCCTTGATTATAATTACCTAATGTTGAATAGCCTATGCCAGTCTCATAGCTTATTTGCTTTAATGATTTGTTACTTTGGCTAACTAATTTTTGAAAATTTGTAGTCATAAAAAGTCCTCCTTTTTTATATAATATCACAAAATACACAAAAAGAGAAATTTTGCTTGACAAATACACAAAAAGAGTGTTTAATATTTATATACACAAAATGTGTATGCGGAGCTTGCAAAATAAAGAAAAGAGGTCAGAATATGGCAGAAGATTTCACAATTCAATTACCTAAAGTGACGCAGAAGCAGCTGTTTGCTCGCTATGATGATATGGTCCAAAAGGCAATAGAAAAAGCCCTTGAGGACAAAGAACTATACAAGCCTATGGTTCGCATGGCTGGCTTGTGTCGGTGGCTAGATGTATCAACGACAACGATTGTTAAATGGCAACGTGAGGGCATGCCCCACATGGTCATTGATGGAGTAACCTTGTATGATAAACGCAAGGTGACAAAATGGCTTCAACAGTATGAAAGGTAGGAAAGTCTATGGCAGACATTTTTGATGATAATCATTACTATATCCCTAAAATCCTCTTCCAAGACGATTTTTACAAAGCTTTAAACATTGATGCTATCGTGGTTTATACAATTTTGAAAGATAAGCAAAAGGAGGCTGCCAGTAAAGGATGGATTGACTCTGAGGGCAATGTTTACCTGGCTTACCGTTTGTCTGAGATGCAGAAGATGTTTGGTGTCGGCAAAGACAAGATGATTAGAATTATGCGCATGTTAGAAGAGCATAATCTAATTGAACGAGAAAGAGAGGACGTATTCTACGGACATAGCTTACCTTATCGGACTTATATCAACGAAGTATGAGGTGATGAAAATGATAAAAATATTCTTTGGCAGTGACCCTGCTATTCGGGAGCAGTTGACCCAACAGCTGACTACCTATTCTATTGATTTTCAAGCATATGAAGAGGAAGAACTGAGTGAACAGGTGTTTTTGGAAATGCTGAAAACGACTAGTGATTTCTTTGACTTGCTAAGCCCTAATCTGATGCAATATAAACTAGATAATCGCACGACTCTTAAGCAGTTTATCCATCGTATTTTATCTGATAAGGATAAATGTTTAAGGTTCCCCATTGCCATGGTGGATGATCTCGTTTATTCCGGAGTATCTGCTGATGATGCCCGCATGTTTATCCCTAAAGAACATAGGAAAATAGAAAGAGAATATCTATTTGGAAAATTGGAGGAACTAGATACAGGCCGTCTCTTCTGGAGAAATCTGGATCTCTTCCGGAAACAATCGGAATTACGTTGGTATGAGTTCAATGACTTGATGTTTTCGGATGAGTCAAATGATCTGGGAGAACTGAAACGATTTAGAGACCGTTTTTTCTTATACAAGAAAAATAAGCAGATTCCTCCGGAATATTTGATCGATAAAGCTGCTAGAATTTTCCTGGTAGAGAGAGAAGACTTTTTCCGAAAAGCTATCTCGGATTTGCAATATTTATAATTAAAAATAGGCAAAAATAAGGTCATTTTTGAAGTTGAAAAAATACCTCTCAACGCGGGCTCCTCTAACAGCCCGCTGAACGCACATTTCGTGTGCATTTTCTATCCAAATTTTTTGGCAAGTTTGGTTGAGCAAATTGAAAGGTGTCCGACGAAGTCGGCTTGGGGTTACTCCCCCAAGTCCGTCAATTTACGAGACCTTGACGCTGACAAAAAAAGAGGCGCCGATAGGCGACCTCAAAAAACAGAAAGGGGATAAGTTGAACATAGAAGTAAGTCTAGATAATGTAACTATTACAGCCTATATTCACTCTAATAGACTTTTGGCTATGAAAGAACTGATTCAAAATCATATAGCCATAACTATCCCAATGGCTGCAACAGATAGATTTGAAGCCTATACTAGGGATATGGGCCGTGTTGTCCTCTTGATGCAGTATGACAAACAAAAAGGGCAGAGCTTTAACGCTCGCCCCTTTCGGTTGGAGTTTAACCCAAATAAGCTCCGACCGATAGATAAAAATATCCTTGACAAAATTATAACATATCTTGAAGATATTTCAATCTCTCGTGTGGACCTCGCTTTTGATTTTTTTGAGCTAGACTGCAGTAATTTTATTTTAGAAAAGAAAGGCAAAGGGGTTGCGACTAAGGAATTTCGTTCTAAGACAGCAAGGCTTGAGACGAAATATTTGGGAGCATCCCGATCAGAAAAACAAATTAGACTGTATGATAAAAAATTGGAACAACTATCCCATGGTACAGACAATGAACAGCAATTTGCTCGGCAGTTTAAAGATTGGTGGCGCTTGGAATTTCAATTACGCAGTAGATCTGTTGAGGAAGTTTTCACAGTAATAGATGAGATTATATTTAAGCCAAATAATTTTGAAGACTTATCTATCGAGTCTCAATTATATCTATCTGCTATGTTACACGATAAGACAACCTGGAGCAAAGTTCACAGAAATACGAAGACGAAATACAAAAAAATGCTGGATACTTATCAGACCTCAGAGATTGATTATTTGGCAGAAATGAAAAAGCTTCTTTGGAAGTTACGTCCAAAACTAGAGGAGGAGCTAGCTTATTATGCAGGGAGGAAAGTTGGACAATGCGAAGCCGTCCAACCAGCATTTTGAAAAAATGCTTTGCTCGTTTTAACGAGCAAAAAAGATAAAATGTCTTGTGGCTCGAGACGTTTTATCTATTCTCTCCACGGTTCCTTTGTGGAGAGATGGTTCTCTGCAAGAGCGCACTTTTACGAAGTAAAGTATAGTGCGTTATACTTTACATGGAAGTTGTGCCGACTGATAGAAAGAAATGCTGTTAAATTGGCTTCATAGCCTGGTGACAATTTGGGTCACCAGCTCGGCGACCTTTTGAGCCGAGAAAGGAGGAAATATGAGTTATGTAGTAGCTAGAATGCAGAAAATGAAATCTGGAAATTTGGGAGGGGTCTATAAGCATAACGAGAGAATTTTTGGAAAGCACTCGAATAAAGATATAGATCCTGAACGCTCTCATCTGAATTATGAATTGACGGATCGCAATCGAGAGATTTCTTACAAGGAGCAGATTGAAGCTTATATCGATGAAAATAAGCTATCGAAACGAGCTACTAGGAAAGATGCTGTTTTGTGTGATGAATGGCTTATCACATCAGATAAGACTTTTTTTGAAAACTTGGACTCGGATCAAACAAAAGAATTTTTTGAGACTGCGAAGAACTATTTTGCTGAAAAATATGGTGAAAGTAATATTGCCTACGCTAGTGTGCATTTAGATGAAAGCACGCCTCATATGCACATGGGAGTTGTCCCAATGCAAAATGGGAAATTGTCTTCTAAGGCAATGTTTGATCGTGAAGAGCTGAAAAAGATACAGGCAGATTTGCCAGAGTATCTGAATAAAAATGGCTTTGGCCTAGAAAGAGGCAAATTGAATAGTGAAGCTAAACATTTAAATGTTAAGGAGTTTAAGGAAAAGCAGAAAGTTCTAGATCAGATAGATGAAAAGATTAAGACAAAAGAGAAAAAAATTGGGAAGTTAGAGCAAGATTTGATGGAAACCGAAGATAAATTGTCATCGGTTAATGAACTTTATCAAGAATACGATAGAGTTGGCCTCAATGAATTGAAAGAAGGGAAGTTTGGGAAGAAAACTCTTAGTGGAAAAATCAAGATGGATGAACAGGAACTCAAGAAAATTGTTAAGACCGCAGTTGAAAAAATGGATCAGAATAGCAAAATGAGTCTTCATCAAGAGAAATTAAAAAATCAAATCAGAAATCTAGAAAAACAAGTGTCCAATAAAAACCATTTGCTAAAAGAATTGAATGCCAGCAAAGAAGAAATCAAGTTGTTAAAGTTTGAAAATCGAAAATTGAATAATAAGGTCTCTAAGTTGCTTGATAAGTTGAATGTCGCCACTCAAAAATTGAAATTATGGAGAAACCACGCTCGGGAATATATCCCTGGAAAGGAATTTAAGAAGTTCGTCAAGCAAGTCAATAAAATACAAATTTCCCAAACATTCAATCCAATGGCTATTAAAGCTATTAAATTAGTCAAAGACATGGTAGAGAGGTCTATGTAAGACCTTTATGCCGAGAAAACTTTTGACAGCAAGCTATGACGAATTAGGCTAGTTGTGTCGTGTCGGCAGGCTGGAAAGCTGCCGACCGATTACAACAGGAATAAAAAGTCATAGGTTACTTGTTGTCAAAAGGAAATTGGAATAAATCAATCAAGGAGAAGTCAAATGTCACAAACACCTAAATTAATGAAATGCACAGAGATAACAGCTTTTACTGGGGAACTCTTGCTGAAAATTTTGTATAATGCCTATGTGGAAATTTCTGGAGATGCTGAATTGGAATGTTGGAAGCAGTTAGGCCATGTGAAAGACTCCAAACATTTTCAGGATTTTATGAAGAATGAATTAAGTATTAATGCTGTAACTAAATATCTTGGGGAGAACAACATCAAAGTAATTTTTGATGCTCAATTGAGCTATATGCAAATTTATGTAGATGATTTTCAGGCATTCGAGAAAGGAGTCGGTCAGATAATTTCTGATCTGGTAAGTCCAGAGACAGGAACAGAATTAGGTGATAAGCTTATAAAGTCATTGCAAAATATGACTCTGGATGAAAAATTAGAGTTTTACAAGAAACAGGTTAAAGAAGAAATTAAGAGGAAAGAGAAATGAGGCGTAATCTATTTGTACTGAGTCTACTTATCTTATTGCTAAGATCAATAGGTCGAACAACAGGCATATTATTTAAAAGTTTAACAGGATTCGAAAGAATAAAGTAAACAAAAAATTATAAGTATGCTATAATAATCTTGAGGGTCACCTCAGCGATATGGTCGGTGGTGATATAGGCCTCCTAGATGGGCGAATGGAAACAGGAGTCAAGAAGGGCATAGTTTTACTTTGTCGGGTGTCCGGACTGCCTTCTGCCTTGAGCAGTAAAATCCGGGAATTGGCAATTGAAAAGACCGTTTAAGGTCTTTTTGTTTTATTAGGTAGATTGCGTTATATATGATACAAGTTCCTAAAAGTTTTAACTCCATAAAAAAAGCCTAATCGGCAGTAATTCAATTTCTTTATTTTATAAGCTCCGAAAACTGATTTTTTGATACCTTTTTAATACCGTCTGAGTTTAAATATTTCTGTATAAGTTGATAAAATTAGAACTTTAAGCACTAAGAAAGCTAATTTAAAGCTTATTTATGTACATGATAGAGCACTGAGGAAAAAATGAACTGATTTAGCTTTTGAAATTATACGCTTTAGTCGAAAAACACAATCAACAAATAATTACAAAATTTCGTATTTATCTGTTGTATTATTTGGTGAATTAATATAAAATAGTTATATAAAAACGATGAAGGAGCAATAAAATGAAATTATTAAAAATAATATTTGAAGATATCGCCTTATTTGATAAAAAAATTGAAATTGATTTCTTCTCAGAAGCACGAGTTAGTGCAGATGAGAAGCATGAATTGATCCATTTATTTAATAACTTCTATGCTAATAGAACTCTTACTTTTACGGGTTTAAATGCTTCTGGTAAAACTCAATTATTAAATATATTAGTAGTTGCACTTAATATTATCCAGGCTAAATCTATAAACTATCGCCCAAGAATGATTTTTCGACATTCTGGAGCCGATAATATTTTACATATAGAGAATAACAGACAAGTAAAATTCACAATATTCTTTTATGATGAAACTAATGGTGATCAAACAATTAATAAGTTAGAGTCAATCATTTCTAGAAATTTTGATGAAGATGAAGGTGAATTTAAATACTTTTTTGCAGATGAAACTTTTTCAACAAAAAATGCAAAATCAGTACGCTCAAAGAAAGAAATATTTGATTTTACATCTATAAAACAAGAGAACATAATATCCAGAAATTATGATGCAAAAAAACATCTAGGGTTGAGTTCGGATGTAAGTATAATGAATATTTTCTTCAATTTAAATCAGATTGAAAAATTATATTATAAAGATACTTTAAGTTATACAAATTTTAATATTCTAAGTGGTTTTGGTAATATTCCACATGAATTAATTACCTATTTAGATCCAAGTATAGAGAAATTAGAATTCATAAAAAATGAAGAAAATAAAACTGTTAAAGTTAGTCTTAAATTTGTAGATCAGATTAATTCAATCGAGCTAGATTCCATTTCTGAGCTACATAGCATTCTTTCGTCGGGTACAGTTAAAGGGATTGGATTATTCATGGATGCATTTTTTACATTACGATCAGGTGGTGTAATAATAGTTGATGAATTAGAAAACCATTTTAATAGAGAAATTGTTTCTACTTTTATTAATCTTTTTTTGGACAGAAAAATGAATCCATATGGAGCTGTTCTGGTTTATTCTACTCATTATTCAGAATTATTGGATATAATTCCGAGAAATGATTCGATCTATGTCGTAAGCAAAAAGAGACAAATAACCATTGAAAAATTTTCAAATATTATTAAGAGAAATGATATAAGTAAAAGTGATATATTTATTAAAGGAATGATTGATAATTCTACTCCAGATTATTCGTCGGAAAACTCATTAAGAAATACCATCAAAGAAAGATTCTTAAAAAAGTAGGTCTTAAATATGATAAGAAAATATAGTGCAATTATTTGCGAAGGATCTGCTGAGGAGGCAATTGTTGAAATATTATTGGAGAATCATTGTATTGTTATTGAAAATGATGAATATCTGATAAATAATGGTCCAATAAGAATTCGAAGTGCAAAACATTTTTGTGATACATACATGGGTAAAGATTATGGTTCTAAGATTGACTTATTCAGGATAATCGATTCAAAAAATGAAAAATTTAATTTGAGAAATGCTAGATATAAAAGACTTTTTGAAGAAAAGATTGAAGTCATAAATGTAATCACACCTCCAGAAATAGAGTTACTAATAATTGTTAGTGAAAATAAATATGATAATTTTGCTAGATCACGCTATTCAAAGCCTAGTGATTATTGTAAGAAAGAATTAAGAATTAAACAAGTGAAGGAGTTTGACTTTGTAAAAGAATACTTTTCTGATGTTAATAAACTTCTAGATGCTATAAAGAAAGTACATAGTATTAAAAAATCATCAATTCCAAATGATTTTCGAACACTTTATGATTTATTAAAAGATAAATTTAAACAATAGTTAGTATTTCTTTATTTTATAAGCTCCGAAAACTAATTTTTTGATACCTTTTTGATACCGTCTAGGTTTAAATATTTCTGTATAAGTTGATAAAATTAGAACTTCAAGCAGTAACAAAGCTGATTTTAAGCTTATTTATGTACATAATATAGTGCTGACGAAAAACCAGGTCTTAAGAAAGCTCGTAAAGCTAGCCAGTTCTCTAAACGTTAATCAACACGATTATATCAACGTTTCAAAGCACTCAAAAGTTTACCTTATGGGTGCTTTTTTCGTGTTTTTTTGAAAAGTTCACCTCAAAGTTTACCTTATTTTCACCTTATTGTTTTAGAGACTTTAAAGCAAATTCACCTACTGTCATAGGAACTACATTAGAAGTATTTACATAAATCTGTGTTGTTCCTGTGTCACTGTGTGTTAGAGCCTCAGAAATAGCTTCTAAGCTCATTCCTGCTTGTTTGGCAAGTGTCGCTCCTGTATGTCGCAGTTTATGAGGTGTAGCATGTGCCAGGTCTTTATGTCGCTTTCTGATGCTTTTCATTTTATTGTTTAGATAGTCAGCATGTAAAGGCTTGTTGATGTTTCCTCTTGTGTCGATATATGTAAAAACAAATTGTTCTGGATTACTGATGATGCCAAACTTTGCTAGTTCATGTTTTTGTTGCTCTTTCCAAGAGGTAAGAAGCTGAAGTAAGTCATTAGAAATAGAGAAAATAGTTTTCTTATTTCCCTTGGTAGATTTTACTTGTCCATATCTATCTAAAGCTTGAATTAGCTGAATCTGCGATTTTGAAAAGTCTATATGTTTCCATTGAAGAGCATAGGTTTCAGATTTTCTATCACCTAGGAAAAAAGTGAGATAAAATAGGACATAATCTTTAAGGGTTATTTTATCATTATCTAAATCTTCTTGAAATGCTGAGAACCATTCTTGAAGTTGTTCATGAGTTAGATATAAATCTTCCTCTCTCTTTGACTCTGTAAGTTGAATCTTTTTAGTGGCTTTGATTCTTCTTAATAGTTTTGCAACTTTATTAGCTTCTATATATTCAAGTTCTTCTGCCCAATCAAAAATGGAAATCACATAGCTACGTAAAGATTTGAAGTTCGCATATTCGTTAGCTTTTGCCGTCATCAAATTTAGAATAACCTGTTTATTTTGGTTTAAAAACTGAATCGTATAGTTGCCAAGAAGTGGTAGTATATGCTTTTCAAAACATGTTTTGGTATTAGCAATTGTTGAATTGCTTGGTGGTTTCGAAGTAAATGTAGTTTGTCCTGCTTTGTAGGATTCCCACCAAATATTATTATAGAAGTCTGAGAAAAGAATATCTTCTTTTCCTAGTCCCGAAAAGACGTTGTCTTCAATTTGGTTTAGCTTCGTAAGTAAGTCTATCTCTGCTTGTCGTGCCTCCTTTCTTGTTTTAAATCTTTTATCATAATAGTTATTATTAACGATGCCAAGAGGCATTCGTGCTTCTATTGGTATATAGACTTTTAAGCGGTAGGTTCCGTTTTTTGTCTTACTGATAGTCATGATATTCTCCTTTATATCGAACCAGAAAATATCATGACCATTATAAAATAAAAATCTTGATTTTTCTAGTTGTTACCGTTTAGCCAGCAGTCAATAGAGTCTTTGTGGAATCGAATTGTTTTTCCAATTTTGATAGATGGAAGCCCCTTTTGAATCCATGAATCAAGAGTATTGTTGGAAATTCCCAAATAGTCGCAAGTCTGTTGTTTGTTGAAATAGGGACAACTTAAAGGATTTTTTTCTAATTGTTGTTTAATTTCTTTTTGAATAAGATTGGATAGTAATAGTTGGATTTGGTGAATTTGTTCATCTGGTAGGATTACTTGCATTCGTTATCCTCCTTCCCATATCTAGAATGACGGCGTGAGTCCAGATATTTTGCAAAGAAGTAAGTTTTATCCATAACTAAACCTAGCAACTGCTGATTCTCTTTTCTAGCGTATCTGACTAAGTTGTTAAATTCTGTAAAATTATGTTCCTCTATCATATCAATTACCATTGAAAGAAATTCGTCACTGTTGTTGCTGATAAGAAATTTATCTAGCTCAAAGCCGCAACCAGTTTCAATTTGATTGATATCGTACAGAGTCTTTTCAGGATTTTCTGCATGAGTGAAGTAGTCATACATTCCTTTAGGAGACATAACAGGTTCCACATGGGCAGGTGTATTGAGGTTCTTAGTTAGTAATTCGGAAACTTGAGAATAGCTTTTAAGTGAATCAAAATATAATGCTCCATGCTTGTGAGTTTTTTTAAATTCTCCCGTTTCCTTGTTGATGTCTTTGTCGTGCCATGGGCTGAGAACAAAGGGAATATGCATGTTCTCTAAAACATCCAGATAATGCTCAGGGGCACTTTCCTGATAGAGAAGGAAAGCCCACTTGTTCGAGCGTTTTTCTTTAGCCATTTATTTCCTTTCTATGATTGATGATTATTGGTGTAATGGGGGTCGTAGTAACCCCATTACACGTGCATAGATGATTTTGAAAACACGGGGCTTTTGGCTTTCACTTTGTGAGCCAAGCCCCATATTTTCCCTTATCTCTTAGTTCCTGTAAACCAAAGCTTATTACCTTTTCGATGTGGTGAAGAAAAATAATAGTTTGGATTTCTACTTGAAATTTCTTCCTTGATATCATCTTCCATTTCTTTCAGTAACTTCTGAGCCTGTTGAGTTCTTGGAATGGCAAGTAAAACAGTGACAGTTTCTTTTCTTACATCTACCGTACACCCTAAGACAGAGTGATTGAAGCTTTTTAAAATAGGGTTGATGCGAGTAACAGTCTGATTCTCAATTGTATTCATTGGTTCAGATTGTTCATCTTGCTTCAGAAATTGTCTCATTCTAGAAGTCTGGTAGATAGACTTGAAATAGTTCCATAATGAATCTTTTAAAAATCTTTGAACTAACTCAATGATAACCAAAAGAGCAGGAACGAGAATAAGGCAGAATGACAATACTTGAATGTAATGTTCAAGAGCAGTCAGATTATCTAGTATTGTTGTAAAAAGTCCTTGCATTCCAGAGAGTTTGGTGGTTTCTAACATTTGAATAAGTAAGTTGATTCCAATCTTAAAGAGAAAGCTAAACAAGGCAAGGACTATTAAGTTAGCATTTAGGTTGTAGGTTGTTTGAAAGAAAGTTTTTTTCATAGGCTACAGAATACCTTTCTTTGTATAATAGGTGGGGCAAAGGAGAGGTAAAACTTGATAAGGATGTTCATTATCAATAATCTGAATAAGTCCAGTTCCTTTTCCTATAGGGATAACAATGCCTTTAGGATCTAGGTCAGGAAAGAGAAATTGTGTCGTCTTCTTGTTGATATTACCAATTTGAATTAAGACATTTAACTGTTCCCGAACAGAAATTGGAATAGATGTATGGTCGAAACGCTGACTGACTAGAAAAAGATGGACTTTTGTAGCTCGCCCAAGTAAAGCAATTTGAGATAGAAGCGAAAAGAAAGAGTCCTTGATGGTTTTATTGACTCCCTCGGATAATGCCAGAACTTCATCAATGACGATAGTCAAATGTTCAAATGGATGGTCTGGCTTATCATAGAGAATTTCTTGTCTCTGTTGAATAAGATTCAAGCAGGCGCTTAGGTTCTCATTGATTTCTGAAACAAAGTCTGATTTAGAGCGATTCCTTTTGGGTGATAAGACTGGAAGATTGTATTCTTTACCAAATCGTGCAGGTAGGTCAACCTTAGGATCAATGATAATCATTTCCGAAATATTTTTTAGAATACTTAAAAAATAAATTAAGGCGTAAGATTTTCCAGCACCACTATTTCCGGCTATAGCTATATGTGTAACCTTATTATAATTGAGTATAAGATTCTTCATGATAGGGATGAGATTATCTTTTTGGGTGGTTGAGAAATCTTCTAAATTAGGAATTACCAGACGTTTAGCTATCCCTTTTTTCCAAGGGAAGAAAAGTCCACGCTGGACATGAATATCATCTGTATCTAGTGCCATAAAATAGGCTGAATTCTGCTTGAGAAGAGTAAAGCGAGGGTAGAGAGCGGCGTTAGCGATTAGGAAGATTTTCTGATAGAGTTCATCATCAATGATATAGCCAGCTGGTAAGCGAGGAAGAAATAGGAAACCTTCTTCCATAATCTTACAGTCAAAGCTGTTAGTATAGCTAGTTTCTCCTTGCATAATGCTTCCAAGTCCCATATTGAGGCTTTGGAGCAGGTATTGTCCTAGTTCTCGATTTGTCATTATTTAACCTCCTTGAGATTGTCAGCTTTGAAGTAGACGTTAAAGCCAACTTCGCAGGCTTGAAGATTATCAAACTGTACCAATGCCATATAAGGTGGTAGCTCCACTTCGGATTCAAATTTGACGGTAAAGGGCGGAAGTCCTTTTTGTGAGAACCAAGCTTTATAAGAGATAATTTCCCCTGTTGGTTGACCGTTTTCAAATTTAATTTGTGCTTCTAGTTCGGTACTTAAGCAGAGAATGCCCTGCTTGTTGTCAATATATTCATTGGCAGTATTGACTGAGTAGCCACCTTTGCGATTGCGTGTTTTCATTAGATTTACCTCGTATTTGATTATTTGTCTTAGCTAAGAACAATTTTAGTTTAACGTAATTTCATGAAGTAGACTGTCAGTTTTCCTGACAGTCTACTTTTAAATTTTTGGTATGAGACAGGCTAATTCGGATAACCAATAAGTTAATTTCTCAGCTATTTGATGCGAAGTTTCTTCCTCTGGGAAATCTGAAATAAAGCTTGATAAGGAGTCTAGAAAAATTTCTTTATTTTTTTCAATGATTTGCGCTACTTCTTTCTTTGAGACATTAGAAAATTTTTTTGTTATTAACTTTTTTAAAAAAGTATTTTCAAACGTAGGATCTGTCAAAATTGTAGATATTATGTTTTCAATAAGTAGTAGTTCGAATTCAATACTCGGGAAAAATAATTCCCTAGGATTTTTAAAATCTAAACTGGTCTGAAAAGCTAACGAAGCATTAAAACTAATATTCCTTTTTCCCTTTAAAATTTGTCCAACTGTTGTTTCGGATAATAACTCAACTTCCCCTTCAGCTGTTTCATATCCAATTTGATTTTGGAAGATTTGTAACTCTCTAAGACGCTTGTGTATTGATTCTCCGAGTAGCTTACAATATAATTTTGTCATCACACTTTTATAAGTCATTATTCTTCCTTCTCGCCCTAAGACAGAAAGAAACCAGATTGGATTCAACCGAAAGGTGTGAAAAAAAGCACACCAAATAAACGGTGAAACTCTATATAGTACATTTATTTTATTAAATATTATCTATATTTTTAGTTTCAATCCGTCCATTGATGCGCATCAGCTTGGACTATAATAAATGTTTACTAGGAAACTTCTTAGTAACACCATTAAATCAAATTTTCTAATTGCTGTAATTAGAAAGAAATGGTAGAATTTTTAATGAAAATCTACCAACTTTTGAGGTGTATATGGATTTTGAAAAAATGAATGATTTAATCATTGCAGAAAGACTTCTTAATGTTCGTCAGAATTTAAATATGACTCAAGAACAATTTTGTGAATATTTTGATAACAAAGTTAGTATTGACAAATATAGGTTATCAAATTTAGAAAATGGTAAGCGGAGTAAAAAGAAAAACCCTCATTTTTTGACAGAATCGTATATTGAATTTTATTCATCCATATTAAACGTATCTAAAGAAGAGTTGCTTTTTGGAAATATTGAAAGTAAGAAAGAGCTTATCAAGTTAATTCTTTTGAGTGTTTTTATGAATGCAAATTCGCAGTCGTATAGAACAGATATTCCCCAAACAGAGCAGTCACCATTTTTTGACCTTGCTTTTGATTCTGATGAGGAATTTTTTAGATTAGCTATGTCAAATTTACACAATGAGGAATATAAAGAATATAGAGAAATTGCTAATCAGTGTCTAGTTGATGTTGCAATCAGAAGGAGGAATAATTTTTCTGATATAAAAAAATATCGGGAAGAAATTGCCATTATTTTAGAAGGATTTGATTCGTTTTTTTATAGTAAAAAGTTTGCTAATTTATATAAACTTTCGATGGATGGACAAGAAATTTTTTCAGAGCAATCTTCTATATTGTTAAGATGTCTGTTTGGAAATTTTGATTTTGCTAGTGATTTTTTAAAGAGGAGAAACAATTATGAAACTATAAGATGTAGTGGGATTGATTTAAGAAAGCCGAGAGTAAAATGTTTCTATATAGACAATTATCTCAATAATTTAGGAAATTTTTCAGCCAGTGCAGTCCAATGGAAAGAGACATCGTATCAATTTTTTATTACAGCTTTTAATGAATTTATGGAACTGCATCTTGAAATGTTTATAAATTTTTTTAATAAACATATTTTTAGTAAGACATTGAAAGAATTATCAAATAAGTATGTTAACAATATATTCTCTTGTGAAGAATTTACAAAGTTACTTAATGAGGTATATTTAAAAGATCAATTTTTAATGCAACGCATGGTAGGACACAATTTTGCAAGAGCAATGATTCAAAAATTTGCTTTGGTTCGAAATAACTCTGCTAAATTACAAAAAGTGGGAATAAGCTATCCTTCTGAGGTAAATTTGGAAGACTTTTATAATTTAGAAAGTTTAGAAAGTCAAAGAGAAGAATATAATTTGGACAAATATTTATATGATTTTGAAAACATGACAGTTTTATTTGCTAATAAGGGGCAGAAATATAAAAGTGGAGGTCTATTTTTACCATCTTATTTTGATATCTCTTCACTCAAATAGTTATCGTAATAAAAAAGATAAATTTAATTTTAAATATTTATGTAAGGAGACTTTAGTGAGCAAAAGAAATTATCAAGCTAAGGAAATATCAAATAGTTTTTTAAATACTCAATCTCAAATAACTACTAATGTACTATCTTATTTAAAAGATATTTGACGACTTTATATCCTATAAAATACAAAAAACGGTCGGAAAATTATTCTAATTTCCGACCGTTTTTTGAATATAATTATTTTGTTAGTGTAACTGTATCTCCATTTACTGCATTTCCTGCTAAGTCTGGTACTATGACAGAATCTCCTGATACAGTATATTTGAATTCATGACCTTTAAAATCTTTTATGACCTGCTTTTTACTATCTATAGTGACCCTCTCACCATAGATGTATTGTACAGTTTCACCATCTTTATCTTGAGCCACTATTCGATAAATGCTTTTTGTATCATTAACATCTAATTCGTAATATAGTTTCAGTTGACCATCGTGGTTTTCATCAGAAAAGGTCTTTCCTGTATATGAATATATACCTGAAAGTTTGGTGTTATTAGAACTCGTTCCACATGCTACGAGAATCGTTGTTGTTAATAAAGTTAATAAAAGTATAATTGCTTTTTTCATCATTTTTTCCATGCTTTAAAACTTAATTTTTAGATAAGATTTCTTTTAATTCTTTATCTGAGGGAGCTGTTGATGGGAATTTATCAAAAGTCAACTTCGGTACAATATAGATATTGGCTTGATTTGATAAAAGAAAATCTTCAGAGACCTGCTCATTAGCTGTTTTATCCCATAGTTCTGCGCTATAGTCAGTAGAGAGTAGATAATATTTTGAATCTAGTTCTGGATTTTTAAAGCCAAGTTCTCTATCTTGATAATATTTAGGAAGAACTTCTAAAGTGATTGATTTTCCCGCTTCTAAGTCATTAGCGAGAGCTAATTGCATGATATTAATATTGCCTGCTCTACCAGAAGTGGTTGAATAACTACGCAAGGTAAAATAGGTTCCATAGTCATAAAGATTGTTAGAAAAGCGAGTACCTCTGAGAGTCGTATCATAGTGATTGGTGACAGTCAATTTTAAGCGTCGTGTACTTTCATCATATCCATCTATTTTTACTTCGAGTCTCTTCAGTTCGTCGTTTTCTAAATAGTCATCGTGGATTTTTAGACTAGCTTGACCAGCAAAAATATTTGGCTGGTCATTATTCCAAGCTTTTTCGCTTCGTTCATCTATAGTACCTTGGTAGCGAGCAGCTTGGTCTGCTGGAAATTCTTCATAAAATTTAGTTAAGCTTCTCTTGCGTTTTTCTTCTGATAGAGCATTGTCATCTGTTTTGCTTGAGGACGTTTTAGTTGAGCTTTTTTCTACAGAGGTTGTGGAGTTAGGTTTACTTTGACACGCAACTAACAGAGTTGCAGAAGCTAGTAATGTGATACCTAAAAGGAAACGTTTTTTCTTCATATTATTAACCACCTATATTTTATCATTTCGTGCTAAAAGCTACTTATATTATAACTTATAAAATTGCAAAAAGCAATACAGAATGCAATGCATAATTATTGTGCAATATGCTTTATCCTATAAATAGAATGAATAGGAGGGCAGATATGGCATTCCAACTAAAATCTAATCGTAAAGAGACTGAGAATAAAACGATTCGTTTTCCTCTTCCACTAATAGAAGAAATTGAAAAGGCTATTCAAAATGAAGATGTCACTTTTTCAAGTTTTGTAATTCAAGCTTGCGAGTATGCACTAAAAGATATGAAAAAATAGACAAAGTATTAGTTTGAAATTAAATTTTAGAGATTCTAGCAATCTAAAAAGGAAATTAATATTGGTAGAAACAGAATTAAAATATTTGGTTGGGGGGAAATATGGAATATGATTTTAAATATTTAGTCGATAAATATACATTACCAGGAGCAAGAGAAAAATTTGAAAAGATATGTATTGAGGTATTTCAAGAAGAATTTGGACCTTTAACGAAGGAGGCTGCGGTATCACAAGGAGATGATGGCATCGATGTTCTAGTTGGTGACTTAGATGACAGACCATCAATTTATCAGTGTAAATTTTTTATTGATGGGATTGGAGATTCACAGAAACAACAAATTAGAGAATCGTTTAGAAAAGTGATTACCAAGCATCCCAATATTTCTTCTTGGTATTTATGTGTACCAATAGGCCTAAATATAAATGAGCTATTATGGTGGTCAAGATGGAAAAGTAAAATGAAGGCTGAACATAAAATAAAGATAGAGTTGTGTGATGGAGCTTTTTTACTAAAAGAATTTAAGAAATGCAGCAGTTATAAATCAACATTTGATGATGATATCAGGAATGATTTAGAACAGATTAAAATGTCTATTGAAGCCAGTAATAAAAGGGTTTACGAAGAAATATTATATGGAGAAGATGAGATAGAAGAAATCTCAGAAATGTACAATGATACTATATTTATATCAATGTTGAAGAGTGCGCAAATAGCCGAAGTTGACGATTTCAAAGTTGATTTTTATAATGCAGAAATTGCTAGACATGAGTCTCTTAGCAAAGATGACATCAATGGGAAAAAACAGTATGATAATTTAAGAAAGAAGATACATTCTATTTGGAAGACCCAATATCGTCTATACAAGCAACCTAACGATGGTAATTGTTTAATAAATCAAACTTATCTTAGAATCGAAGATTTAGATTCTAGCACTTTAGGGAGCCCGATAAGTGATTTTAATTTATTAGCTAAAAAGGGCATCTTACATCAGCTTGCTGATGATAAGGAATTAGGTTGGGTTGATAATTTTATAGCAGTGTTGGAAAAATATATGGAGGGAAATGATGTTGGAGATAATTGAGAATATAAGTTTCCAAGAATATTGTTTGACCCGAAATAGGGTTGCGATACTGTTGAATATTTTAGGAAAAGAGCACAAAAAAGATACAACTCAAGAAAAATTGATTATTAGTGATTTTTTTCTAAAATTTCCAGAATTAATATCTGATGAAATAGAGCTTGGAAGATTTGATATAAAGTACTCTTATTTCCATTGGAAACCTAATTATAAACTGTATAATGCAGTTCTTGCAGATTTATTGGCTAGAAATATTATTACATTTAACTCTTTGAATAACAGATATTTCATTACAGATAAAGGAGAGAAATTTGTTATTGAACTATTTAGTGAAGAAGGGATAGATTGGAGCAAGATACTACAGTCTTGTGATTTTATAGTTTCTAAAGTGTTAAATAAAACAGTATCAGCTGGACAGACCATGATACAGAGTAAATTAGATTGTATACGAGGTAATTAAATGAAACTATTGTTAAAGACACTTAGATTAATAGGTGTGAGAAAAAATTATGAGGTTCATTTTCATAAAGGATTAAATTATATTTCGGGACCAACTTCAACGGGAAAAACTGCAATTTTAGAATTAATAGATTATGCTTTTGGGAAAAAGAATCATAAATCGTATATAGAAATTGGAGAAAGTTGCACGGATGTGGAATTGGAATTTTATATATCAGAGAATCTCTATAAGATTAAAAGACCATTATCAGCTTTTAAAGAACCTGTTCTTTTACAGACTTACGATAGTGTCAAAGAAAAATTTACACAAGCGCGTACCTTGGAAATTGATATTCCTTCAAATGAAAAATCATTATCATACTTTTTGTTATCGAAGCTTAATCTAACTAATTTAATCATTAGAGGAGACGATTTTAGTTTTAGAGATTTATTTAAATTTTCATATTTAAAACAGACAAATATTGATAACGAAAACATTCTTAATGAGCAGAACTGGGCGCTTAATGGAAAAGAAAAAGCAACATTTGAGATTATTTTAGATATCTATGATAGTTTACTAGGTGACCTACAACAGAGTCTTAAAATTGAAAAAGAGAACTTAAAGGTAAAAGAAATTAGATACGAAGCTGTAAGAGAATTTCTAAAAACTGCAGAAGTTGAGAATTATGAAACAGTGCAAGTGAAATCTGTTGACATTGATTCTAAATTAGAGGATATTAATTCTAAAATAGAAAACTATAAATCTGATATTCTAAAAACAGAAGTGGGAAATGATGTTAATGAATTGGTAGTACTTATTAGTGACCAAAAAGAAAAGTTAAGTAATCTAAGAAACAAATTTTCAGATCAAGAACAGTATATACAAAAATTACAGTTACTGGAAAATCAATATTTTGCTGATATTGAAAAAATTAGTGAGCAAATAGCAGGTATTAAAGCTATTAATAAATACGAATACTTATATTGTCCAAATTGCTTACGTCCGATTTCACTTCACGAAGAATCAAGTTGCTTATTGTGTCATCAGAATATGGATGATATTGTAATTGAAATCAACGATTTGAAAAAGGAACGAAAAAAACTTACAAAAAAGAAAAATGAGCTTCACACTTATATTGATTCAGAAAAGGAAAAAAATATTAGAGTAGGCCTAGAAATAAATAAGTTACAGGATAATATTAACTCAGATGAAGAGAAATTAGATAATTTAACTAGACAATATATTAACCCCTTGGCTACAGAAATTAGTTTACTATCAATAAAAAGCGGTCAATTATATGAAGAAAAGAAGTCTTTAAATGAGAGCCTGAAATTTATTGAGGAACTTACAAATTTGGAAATGTTGCTTTCTGAAAAGAGGATAGAAGTTGAGGGGATAGAAGAGCAAATTGAACGCCAAAAACATAAAGCTGCCAAAGAGGACAAATTGAAACAACTGTCTGAAATATTTTCAACTATATTATTATCTTTTGATTTTCCAAATCTATATGAAGCCTATATTGATACAAAGAGTTACTTACCTCATGTTAGGGGACGTAAATACCGTGATTTAGGTAGTTTAGGAGCTGTGACTCTGATAACAATGGCATACTACCTATCAGTAATGATTTGTTCAGAAGAGCAAACTGGTAACCATTTAGGGTTGTTGATGATTGATACACCTAGGAAAAACTTAGGGGCTTCCTCGACAAGTACAGAGTTTAGAGACGAAAAAATCTACGAATCTATAATTAATTATTTTCTTCAACTTGGAAAAGAATGTGAAAATGATTTTCAGTTAATTATTGTAAATAATGGTTATCCATCAGATTTTCCACGGGATTATGTTGTTAAAGAATTCTCTTTCGATGGTCATGATGGGTTGATTGATGATTATAATGTGACTGATGAATAGGGAAGAGTTTGAGACAGATACCCATAATGGCTGAGAATTTACCCGAAATGCAATGTGATCATAGAAGATTACGTATAAAAAAGTTCCAACCCAAGGAAAACGGATAAGCCCAGTTTAAGATCTTATCCGTTTTTCTAGTCTTTAGTCATTATTTTGTTTATTTCTTGAGATCTATTCTTTGTTTATCAATTATTATGCGAGTCATAGACTTGTTTTACCATAAAGTAAAGTTATCAAATTAACAAAATGTTGCTTTAAAATACTACATATTATAATTGGTATAAAACGCTATACAATTCTCAAAATTTATTATTAATCAACATGAGGGAAATTTTGATAATTCTGATTCGATATATGTTGATTTTTATAGAAAATTTACCTTATTTTGATGAAGTTGATTAAAATTAGATTAAATAATGACTTTTGTAAATACGTAAAAATGCTGTTTTTAAAGGTGTTTGAAAGTGGCTGAAATAAACTATGCCCCAACCAGGTCTTAAGAAAGCTCGTAAAGCATCACAATTCTCAAAACGTTAATTAGTTACTGGACAGCAGAATACAAACGAAAACACTTTGCATCTTGCAAGGTGTTTTTTTCTATGAGAACTGGCGGTGCGCAATTAGGATAGCTCTAGCGACTTTAGTCGCATAGAGATATGCTATGCACAGTTGCCTCAAGAAAACAATGCTTCTTGGTCCACCCTGTTAGACAAGCTTCAAAACCAAGGAATCCAACAGGTTTCTCTTGTAGTTACAGATGGCTTTAAGGGGCTTGAGCAGATTATCAGTCAGGCTTACCCATTAGCTAAACAACAATGTTGCTTAATTCATATTAGTCGAAATCTAGCTAGTAAAGTGAAACGAGCAGATAGAGCGGTTATTCTGGGGCAATTTAAAATGATTTATCGTGCTGAAAATTTAGAAATGGCAGTACAAGCTTTAGAGGACTTTCTCGCCGAATGGAAACCAAAGTATAGGAAAGTCATGGAAAGTCTGGAGAAGACGGATAATCTTTTAACTTTTTATCAGTTTCCCTACCAGATTTGGCACAGCATGTATTCGACAAACCTCATTGAGTCTCTTAACAAAGAAATCAAACATCAAACGAAAAAGAAGGTTCTTTTTCCTAATGAGGAGGCTCTGGAACGTTACTTAGTTACGTTGTTTGAAGATTATAATTTCAAGCAAAGTCAACGAATCCATAAAGGGTTTGGTCAATGTTCTGATACACTTGAAAGCTTATTTGATTAACACTCCGTAACTCTACTTGAGTGTTTACACATAATAATTGACAGTATCAAAAAATAAAGTATATTGTTTTCATCATAATATAATTAGATATCAGTATAGAGAATTTTATCTATATATCAGATATCAGCAATTGCTTTTGCTGTCATTTTTCGCTACAATAGTTACAAGGAGGAAATAAACATGTTAAAAGAAGTATTAAACGTCGCAAAAGTTGCGAAAAAATCATCTCTCTTCTTAGGAGGGGTAGCATTTGGGACGCTTGGCTTGAAAGTCTTAGCAAGTAAAGAAGCTAAAAAAGCCTATTCTAAGGCCTTGGCTAAAGGTTACAAATTGAAAGATGGACTGGATGCATCTGTTTCTGTTGTAAAACAACACGGTGATGATGTTTTACAAGACGCTAAATATTTATACGAACAGGAAAAGAAAGAAGAACAATTAGATAGCCTGACAGGTGAATAATATGTCTTTTAAAGTGCTACATAGAGGATACCAACATATCCGATTATCATCCTCTTTTTCACTGACCTTGGATATTCAAGATTATCTTCGTTCCTTGGCTAGAGATGAAAAAGGGATCGACTCTATTCAGTTTTATATAGATCAGCAGCACTTTACTCTACGTATGAAAGAGGGTTTCTCTGTATTAGAAAATGCAGAGGCCTTTTTAAAAAGAATTGATAAGGGGAAAGTTTCGGACTTGATGACTCTTCCCATTCGTAGAGAAGAGAGTGCCTATTCTATTGTATCGGGTGCAGCGATTAAGCGTTGGTTATTTAGAAGTTTTGTCCCTTATCCTGTTCGTTATATTTGGACTTGTTATCAGGCTCTAGGCTATGTCAAAGAGGCCTATCAAACCTTAGCGAGCAAGAAACTGACCATGGAAGTCTTGGATTGTTCGGCCATTTTATTGTCCTTGTTTATGAACCAATCCAAGACAGCCAGTAATATCATGTTTATGCTTGATTTAGGGAATTGTCTGGATCAGTGGTCTTTGAAAAAAACAGCGACAGATTTGGAACAGAGCCTTCTTGCTAAAGAAAGTGATGTCTTCTTAGTGCAGGGGGGCATGGTCATCAGCATCAAGAGCTCTGATGTTCAAGTAGGCGATGTATTAGTTGTCTCCCAAGGGAATGAAATCTTGTTTGATGGCCAAGTGGTTTCAGGATTAGGAATGGTCAATGAAAGTTCCTTGACCGGCGAGAGCTTCCCAGTTGAAAAAAGAGAAGCCGATCTCGTTTGCGCTAATACTGTCTTAGAGACTGGCGAATTGCTCATTCGTGTAACGGACAACCAAATGAATAGTCGGATTTTACAACTGATTGAGTTGATGAAGAGATCCGAAGAGAACAAGAATACCAAACAACGCTATTTCATCAAGATGGCGGACAAGGTTGTCAAATATAACTTTTTAGGTGCTGCCTTGACTTATCTGTTAACAGGTTCGTTCTCAAAAGCCATTTCTTTTCTATTGGTGGATTTTTCATGTGCTTTGAAAATCTCCACACCTGTAGCCTACCTGACAGCTATCAAGGAGGGATTGAACCGTGAAATGGTTATTAAGGATGGGGATGTTCTAGAAAAATATCTAGAAGTTGATACTTTCCTCTTTGACAAGACAGGCACCATCACAACTAGCTATCCTCTAGTTGAAAAGGTTCTACCTTTTGGTGATTATAACGAGGAAGATATTTTAAGAATTAGTGCCTGTCTAGAGGAGCATATCTATCATCCAATCGCTAATGCAATTGTCAAGCAAGCTGAAATAGAAGGTATTGAACATGAGGAAATGCATGGGAAACTCCAATATATCGCAAGCAAGGGAATTAAATCTCAAATTGATGGTGAATCGGTTGTCATCGGAAATTTTGTCCTGATGCAAGACGAGCAAATCAATATTAGTCCTGAACAAAATGCCCTGATCGAAGACTATAAGAATCACTACAATCTACTGTTCTTGGGCTATCGCAACGATCTTATTGGAATGTTCTGTATCCATACTCCTTTGAGAAAAGAAGCAAAAGTTGCCTTGGAAAAACTCAAAGCTCAAGGAAAGAAACTGATTTTAGCAACAGGTGATACCTTGGTTAGAACGGAAGAACTTGTAAAAGATTTGCCGTTTGATCTAGTTTATACAGATTTGAAACCTGATGGAAAATTTGAATTGGTGCAGGAGTTACAGCAAGCTGGTCATACTGTCTTAATGGTCGGAGATGGCCTGAATGACTCGGCAGCTCTAACCCTTGCGGATATTGGTGTTGTGATGAATGAAAGCGCAGATATTTCTAAGCAAATGAGCGATATATTATTATTAGATAATCGCTTGGATTTTTTTGAAGAATTAGACTCTCTGTCATCGTCTTTGCAAAAACTGATTCAGAAGAATATCCAAGAAACTGTCGTCGTAAATAGTAGTTTGATTGGCTTTGGTTTATTTAACTGGCTTAGTCCTTCCAATCTTTCTATCTTACATAACCTCACAACTTTGCGAATTGTACTTCGTAGTCTTTCTGTTAAGAATAGATAAGTAAGAAGATTTTAATCTACTATGAGCAAAAAGGAGTTATCTCAGGGAAGAGTAACTCCTTTTGTTTGTGTGGATAAGTTTTGAATGTTTTAGTATGTAAGGACGAAGTATTTCTTCTTACCACGGCGGATAACGGTGAGTTCATTTTCAAGTTTGTCTGCGCCACCCAAAACATAGTCCAGGTCTTGGATGCGGTCGCCGTTGACATAGATAGCTCCGTTTTGAACATCTTCGCGAGCTTGGCGTTTTGAGTTGACCACGCCAGCTGATACGAGGATTTCGACGATGTTGAGGTTTTCGTCAGCTTGTACTTGGTAGTTTGGCACCCCACGAAGTCCTTGTTTGAGTTCTTTGACAGAAAGTTCTTTGATGTTTCCAGCAAAGAGTTGCTCTGTAATATTGAGGGCTTCCTTGTAGGCTTCTTCACCGTGGACAAGAGTCACGACTTCACGAGCGAGGATTTTTTGAGCCAAGCGTTCGTGTGGAGCTACTTCAAACTGTTTGCGGATGTCTTCAATCTCATCGAGTGACAAGAAAGTAAAGATTTTCAAGAAACGAACAGCGTCGGCATCCATGACATTCATCCAGAATTGGTACATTTCGTATGGAGAAGTCTTGTCAGCATTGAGCCAGACTGCGTTTCCTTCTGATTTACCAAATTTCTTACCAGTCGCATCAGTGATAAGGGGAACAGTGATAACGTGCCCAGTCTTGTCAGCCTTACGACGAAGCAATTCGGTACCAGCAGTCATATTGCCCCATTGGTCAGAACCACCGATTTGCAGGGTGACGTTGTGGTCTTGGTTGAGGACAAAGAAGTCGTAACCTTGCATGATCTGGTAGGCAAACTCAGTGTAAGAAATCCCTGTTTCAATCCGTTTTTTTACGGATTCCTTGCTCATCATGTAGTTGACAGTGAAGTATTTACCGACATCACGGAGGAAGTCAATGAAACTGATGCTGCCAAACCAGTCGTAGTTGTTGACCATGACAGCCTTGTTTTCACCATTTTCAAAGTCAAGAAAGCGAGAAAGTTGTCCTTGGATAGACTGAACCCATCCATCAACGGTTTCCTTGGTTTGCAGGCTACGCTCTACATCTTTAAAGGATGGGTCGCCAATTAAACCTGTTGCACCACCGACGAGGGCATAAGGCTTGTGCCCAGCTAATTGTAAGCGGCGGCTGGTCAAAATAGCCACCAAGTGGCCTAAGTGAAGACTGTCCGCTGTTGGATCGTATCCAGTATAATAAGAGACTTGCCCTTCTTCTAAGGCTTTGCGCAAAGCTTCTTCATCAGTCGTTTGAAAAATCAAACCACGCTCTTGCAGCTCATCAAAAATGTGCATAGTTGTCTCTCCTTTTCTAAGATAGCAAAGATCTTGCCCTTGCTCAAGCATTTTTTTGTTTTATCTCTCTATTGTATCACAAACCCGACAAATAGCAATGAGTGGCCAGAAAATAATTCCCGCAAAAGCGCTAGAATTAGCTCTTTCTTGATATAATCTGCTGATGTTTGCTATAATAGTCGAGAAGGAGAATCTATGTTGAAAGAATTTATAAAAAAGTTAAGGCAGTTTGGTAAGGGGGCATCCTCGCCTTCTACGCAGCCTAAGTCAAAAGGAGAGACATGGTCGGTACTTGATATTGTTTCCGTAATCTTTCGGACAATGAAATTACTCTTAAATGTCGCTTTTGTATTTATCTTTTTTGGAGTGGTATTAGGGGCTGGACTTGGTTTAGGCTACGCAGCCAGTCTTTTTAGTGATGTCTCCGTTCCGAATCAGGAGGAGCTGGTAAGTCAGGTCAATAAGCTTTCTGGGATTTCCAAGCTGACCTATGCCGACGGAGAGTTGATTTCCGAAATTGATAACGATTTGTTGCGGATTCCAGTTGCCAGCGATGCGATTTCTGACAATGTCAAAAATGCCGTCATTGCGACTGAAGATGAAAATTTTGAGATTCACAATGGTGTTGTGCCTAAGGCTGTTCTGCGGGCGACCTTGGGTTCTGTAGTTGGACTTGGTTCATCCAGCGGGGGATCGACCTTGACTCAGCAGTTGATCAAGCAGCAGGTCGTGGGAGATGCTCCGACCTTCAAGCGGAAGGCGGTCGAGATTGTTGATGCCTTGGCTCTGGAACGCTATATGTCCAAGGATGATATTTTGACCACCTATTTGAATGTGGCACCTTTTGGTCGAAATAATAAGGGGCAAAATATTGCCGGTGTGGAAGAAGCGGCCCAAGGGATTTTTGGTGTATCAGCCAAGGATTTGACTATTCCGCAGGCTGCCTTTATTGCAGGATTGCCTCAGAGTCCGATTGTCTATTCGCCTTATGCCTCTGATGGTAGCATGAAGAGTCCAGATGACATGGCTTTAGGTCTGGAGCGGGCTCGGCATGTTTTGTATAATATGTACCGCACAGGCCGACTGAGCGAGGCCGACTACCAGCAATATAAAGACCATGATCTGACGCAGGATTTTAAGCAGACGGAGAGTCTGCAAAAGAGCTCACATAGCTATCTCTACCATACAGCCTTTTCAGAAGCGCAGACGGCCATGTATCAGTACTTGATCCAGCGGGACAATGTATCCCAGCAAGAATTAAAAAATAATGCAACGGTTGAAGCTTATCAGGAGTTGGCTCGAAAAGAGCTGAGCGAGGGGGGCTATACGGTTACGACAACTATCAATCATTCCATTCATCAGGCGATGCAGAACGCTGTTGCCAACTACGGTGGTCTCTTGGATGATGGAACAGGAATGGTCGAGGTTGGGAATGTCCTTCAGGACAATAAAACAGGAGCTATCATTGGTTTTGTCGGTGGTAGAGACTATAGTTCCAACCAAAACAACCATGCTTTTGACACGGAAAGATCTCCGGGTTCGACTATCAAGCCGATTTTAGCTTATGGGATTGCCATTGACCAAGGTCTGATGGGAAGTGCAAGTGTCCTTTCCAATTATCCGACGAATTTCTCTAGTGGTGAGCCGATTATGCACGTGGACAGTCGCGGGACAGGCATGATGGATCTGCAGGAAGCCCTCAATACTTCTTGGAATATTCCAGCTTATTGGACCTATCGTGCACTTCGTGAGAAGGGTGTGAATGTCCAAGGCTACATGGAAAAAATGGGCTACCATATTGATAACTATGACATTGAAAGTCTACCAATGGGTGGGGGAATCGAGGTTTCAGTTGCCCAGCATACCAACGGCTTCCAGACCTTGGCCAATAATGGCTCTTACCAAGAAAAATATATGATTGAAAAGATCACAGCTCCAGATGGCAAGGTAGTTTATGAGCATAAGGCAAAACCAGTTCAGGTGTATTCGCCTGCTGCTGCGACGATTATGCAGAACCTGATGCGGGGCGTGCTCAATTCTGGCGCAACTACGACCTTTAAATCAAGGATTGGTCAAGTCAATGGTACCTTGGCAGGCGCAGATTGGATTGGCAAGACAGGTACAACCAACAGCAATGGTGATATGTGGCTCATGCTTTCCACTCCTCGGATGACCCTTGGAGGCTGGATCGGTCATGATGATAATACTTCTATGGCTGCCCTAACAGGCTACAATAATAATGCGGCCTATATGGCCTATCTAGCCAATGCTATTTATGAGGCGGATCCAGAGGCTTGGGGAATCGGAGAGAAGTTCAATCTTGATTCGAGCGTTATCAAGTCTGATGTTCTCAAGTCTACTGGAGAAAGACCAGGAACCGTCACAATCAATGGTCGCTCCATCAATCTAAACGGTCCGACCGTTCCTAGCTACTGGGCCAAGAATGGCGCTCCAACGACGAGCTACCGCTTCGGCATTGGTGCATCAGATGCGGATTATCAGAAAGCTTGGGGAGCAATTTTGGGTGGTTATACCTCTAATTCTGGTTCTAATTTTAGCTCTAATCCGAATTTCAATAATGGGACTAATTCCAGCAGTAACCGACAGGGAAACTAGGACATCAAGAAGGTCTTTTCAACTTTTCAGAAAGCAGAGGAAAGCCTTGCAATTTCTAGATAAATACGGTATAATAGTATCAATAATTTGTCGTGTGCTTTAATTGAAATATTGTCCGATTAAAGCTTGCAGCAGTTAAATCAAACTTTTTATAAGTCAGATTTAGCTGCTCTTTTTGTGTCTATTTTTCAGAATTATAAGATTTGTAACGCAAACTTAAAGATTCTAAAAATTTAGCAAAAGGGACTGATTGTAGCTGTTTTGACGAGAGTCAATGGCGTAGAAGGGGTCTCCCCTTGGTAAGAGTGAAGAAGAGTGTGATATGAGAGGTAGATGGTTATTATTTCAATAATCGGTAAATCTCATTCTCTCCGATTCCTCCCTCTGTACTTTATAAAAAAGGAGTTAGAAACTTGGCAGGACATGACGTTCAATACGGGAAACATCGGACCCGTCGTAGTTTTTCAAGAATTAAAGAAGTTCTTGATTTACCAAACTTGATTGAAATTCAAACAGACTCGTTTAAAGATTTCTTGGACCATGGTTTGAAAGAAGTCTTTGAGGATGTGCTTCCTATTTCAAACTTTACCGACACCATGGAATTGGAATTTGTCGGCTATGAAATCCGTGAGCCTAAATATACGCTGGAAGAAGCTCGTATCCACGATGCTAGCTACTCAGCGCCAATCTTTGTGACCTTCCGCCTGATTAACAAGGAAACTGGTGAAATCAAGACGCAGGAAGTCTTCTTTGGTGATTTCCCAATCATGACTGAAATGGGGACCTTCATCATCAACGGTGGTGAACGGATTATCGTGTCTCAGTTGGTGCGTTCGCCAGGGGTTTACTTCAACGATAAGGTTGACAAAAACGGTAAAGTTGGCTACGGTTCAACTGTTATTCCTAACCGCGGAGCTTGGTTGGAGCTAGAAACAGACTCAAAAGATATCGCCTATACTCGTATTGACCGGACTCGTAAAATTCCATTTACTACTTTGGTGCGTGCGCTTGGTTTCTCAGGTGATGATGAGATCTTGGACATCTTTGGTGACAGTGACTTGGTGCGCAACACCATCGAAAAAGATATTCACAAGAATCCAATGGACTCTCGTACAGATGAAGCTCTGAAAGAAATCTACGAGCGCCTTCGTCCAGGTGAGCCTAAAACGGCTGAAAGTTCACGTAGCTTGCTTGTGGCTCGTTTCTTTGATCCACATCGTTATGACTTGGCGGCAGTTGGTCGTTACAAGATTAACAAGAAGCTCAACATCAAGAATCGCCTACTCAATCAAACATTGGCAGAGCATCTGGTAGACGCTGAAACAGGGGAAATCCTTGTTGAAGCTGGTACAGTTATGACTCGCAGTGTGATCGACAGCATTTCAGAACAGCTTGACAATGGCTTAAACAAGATCACTTATATTCCAAACGACTCAGCTGTCTTGACAGAGCCTGTGGAATTGCAGAAGTTCAAGGTTGTCGCACCAAGCGATCCAGATCGTGTTGTGACGATCATTGGCAATGCGAACCCATCTGACAAGGTTCGGACTGTAACACCAGCTGATATTTTGGCTGAAATGAGCTATTTCCTCAACTTGGCAGAAGGTATCGGCCGTGTGGATGATATTGACCACTTGGGGAACCGTCGTATTCGTGCGGTTGGTGAGCTTTTGGCCAACCAAGTTCGTCTCGGACTTTCTCGGATGGAGCGTAATGTTCGTGAACGGATGAGTGTACAAGACAATGAAGTGCTGACTCCACAACAAATCATCAACATTCGTCCAGTGACTGCAGCTATTAAAGAATTCTTTGGTTCTTCACAGTTGTCTCAGTTCATGGATCAACACAATCCGCTGTCTGAGCTTTCTCACAAGCGTCGTCTCTCTGCCTTAGGACCTGGTGGTTTGACACGTGACCGCGCTGGTTATGAAGTGCGGGACGTGCACTATACTCACTACGGTCGTATGTGTCCGATTGAAA
>ERZ773099.572-NODE-572-length-30907-cov-15.732238_pt1 | contig 30907 bp, 31 predicted proteins | sample MGYA00511120_ERZ773099 | MGnify/ENA primary metagenome ERZ773099 (study PRJEB29015, sample SAMEA2738012) | human oral metagenome | biome: human oral; feature: human-associated habitat; material: dental | place: China | collected 2104 ... | reverse complement strand
GCAGGTCGATGATGTAGATGCCGTTGCGCTCGGTGAGGATGAAGCGCTTCATCTTGGGATTCCAGCGACGGGTCTGGTGCCCGAAGTGGACACCGCTCTCAAGGAGCTGGCGCATGGAGACGACGGCCATAACGGTCCTTCCGTGCCTGCCGGGAGCCTGCCCGGCACGCGGTCATTCGAGGGGCGCCCGTGGCATGGGGTCACCCCGGTAGTGCTGTGCGGTTCTTCCCCGTCCACCGGACCCTCCCGAAGGCGGGCCCGGCCCCGCTCACGGCGCGCCGCAGGCGGACCGGGGCCTGGTGCCCGAGACGCACGGTCACCCGCCCCCACCTGGTGGCGGAGGGCGGGACCACGACCGTGACGACCGAAAGGACGTTCCGAAAGACTCGGAGGCGGGCACGCGTAGTCAGCCGCTACGGGCCCTGTCGGTGGGAGCCGGCACGGCCCGCGGCGAACTGCGTCCGTGAGGCTACCACAGCGGGGGGATCTTTCCGCACCGGGGCTGGGAATACCGGCGTTGCCCCAGTCACCACAGGAGAACCGCTGTGGCGGGTTTTCCACAGCGCTGGTGGCCGGTGAATGCACCCGGGCGCCGACCATCCGATTCTGGGTCGGTGGCTACCTTCTACTCCTTCGCCTCCCCGCCCCTGCTCCGCGACCGGGGCGGGCGCCTGGCAGCAGTCGGGCCGGGCGCCCCGCGATCCGGCCCGCGCCCCGCGCGGTGGACGACGGCGGTTCTTCGCCTGCTCCTCGTGACCCTGCTCATGAACGGCTCCCCCTGGGCCGGGGCCGCATCCGGCCCGCCAGTGCCCGGCCCCGCCCGGACCGGCGGGGTCGTAGCGGGCGCGGTGGCGCTCACCGAGGCGCCGGCTCCACCGTCCCCGGCCCCGCGCGGCTCCTACACCTGGCCCACCGGCGGGCCGGCCCCGGTGTTGGAGGGCTTCGACCCTCCGGCCGTCGTCTGGGGGCGCGGGCACCGGGGCGTGGATCTCGCACTGGAGGCCGGCTCGCCGGTGCTGGCGGCCGCGGCCGGAACAGTCGCCTTCGCCGGGATGGTGGCCGGCCGCCCAGTGGTGTCCATAGACCATCCTGACGGCATCCGCACCACCTATGAGCCGGTCGAGCCGGTGGTCACCGCCGGGGAGCGGGTCCACCGCGGGCAAATCATCGGGACGCTGCTGGCCGGGCACCGCGCCGACGGCGTAGACGCCCTCCATTGGGGTGCGCGCACAGGACCGAAGAGCTATGTCAACCCCCTGCGGCTGCTGAGTCCCGCCGTCATTAGGCTCAAGCCCCTGGAGTCGTAAGTGGGCGCTCAGCGGCCCTGTCCTCATGCCCCTGACCCGCCCCGGAGTCCGGCGATTCAGGCCCGGGGAAAGGCCTGGGCGTAAACGGCGCGCAGGCGCTCGGGCGACACGTGGGTGTAGCGCTGGGTGGTGGCCAGGGAGGAGTGCCCCAGGAGCTCCTGAACGCTGCGCAGGTCCGCTCCCCCACTGAGCACGTGGGTGGCGGCGCTGTGGCGCAGCCCGTGCGGTCCCAGGTCGGGGACCCCGGCGGCTGCGGCCGCCCGGTGAACGACCTCGCGTATGACCCGGGGGTCGATGCGCCGCCCTCTGGCGCCCAGGAACAGGGCGGCGCCCGCGTCCGGGGCGGCGACCCGGCTGCGCACCCGGAGCCAAGCGGATAGGGCGTGCTGGGCCGGAAGGCCGTAGGGGACGGTGCGCTCCTTGTCCCCTTTGCCCAGGACGCGCAGGGTTCGCCGGGAGGCGTCCAGATCCCCCACGTCCATGCCGGCGAGTTCACTGACGCGCACACCGGTGGCGTAGAGGGTTTCCAGCAGGGCCAGATCACGCACCTGAAGGGGGCCGCCCGCAGCAGCCGCTTGGGCGGCGATCGTGAGCAGGGTGCGGGCCTGGTCGGGGGTCAGGACGGTGGGGAGGCGGTTGTCGGGGCGGGGGGAACGCAGGCGGGCGGCGATATCGGCCGGCAGCAGGCCATTGCGGTGGGCCCAGGTGGAGAAGGTGCGGGCGGCGGCGCCGCGCCGGGCCAGGGTGGCGCGAGTGCGGCCGGCGGCGGACATGTGGGCGAGCCAGGCGCGCAGGTCCACGAGGTCGAGGGTGCCCAACGCCGGGCCGACGATCTCAGTCTCCTCCTCCCCCACGCCCAGGAAGCTGAGCAGGTCGCCAATGTCCCCCAGGTAGGCGCGCACGGTGTGCTCGGACATGCCGCGCTGAAGGCGCAGGTGGGCCGCGTAGCTGTCCAGCAACTGACCACGGGTGCGCACCGCGTGGTCCCTGGGGGTTGTCACCCTTTCAGGATAGGGCCCTGACGCCGCGGTGCCTCCCGACGCGCAGACCCATGAGCGCCGGGCTGCTCTCAGGTGCGACGCCGTCGCCACCTGGATCCGTCGCGCTCGACCCTGCCGGCCAGCTCGAGCAGCCCCAGGGCGGCGATAACCTCCCTTTCAGCCAGCCCGCTGGCCGGGATCAAGGAGTCCATGCTGGCCGACCCCCGGGCCGGCAGGGCGTCCAGGACGACGGCGCTGTCCGGCTCCAGGCCGTCGAGCAGGCCCTCGCCCTGATTGGCGGGGTCGGCGGCCTTCCTGCCGTCGGGGTCGGTAGCGCCCACGGGCAGGGCCAGCTCAAGCACCTCCTCGGCGTCGGTGACGCACACGGCACCCGCACGCAGGAGCCGGTGGCAGCCCACGGACTCCATGGAGGTGACGGGGCCGGGCACAGCCCCCAGGGGGCGCCCCAAGTCCTGGGCCTGGCGGGCGGTAGCCAGGGCCCCGGAGCGCCAGGCGGCCTCGACCACGACTGTGGCCTGGCACAGTGCGGCGATGAGCCGGTTGCGGGTGAGGAACCGGTGCCTGCCCGGCTGGCAGCCGGGCGGCACCTCGGCCAGCAGCGCCCCGTGGGCGATAACCGCCTCCTGGAGTTCGGCGTTGGCCGACGGGTAGAGACGGTCTACGCCCCCTGCGGCCACGCACAGGGTGCGCCCGCCCATGAGGGCCCCGCGGTGGGCGGCGGCGTCGATCCCCAGGGCTCCCCCGGAGACGACAACACAGCCCTGAGCGGCCAGATCCTCTCCCAGCTGGGAGGCGGTGCGCTCACCGTAGCGGGTGGCGGCGCGGGCGCCCACCAGGGCGACGGCGATCCCCGCCCCCGGCCCGGGCGGCACGCGGTCCTCACGGGTGGGCAGGGGCACGAGGGCCGGCCGCTCCGCTGCGGCCGGCGCGGCCGCCGCTGTGGCGCTGCCATCCCCCGGGGCCACTGAAGGCATCACGGGCACGGAGTCAGTCGGTTCGTCTTCCGCCCCGAGGGCGGGACCGCTCGGCGCCGTGCCGCGGCACCCCGGTTCTTCCTCAGCTTGTGGGGTTCGGGCTTGCACCTTCGGCGCACCCGGCTGCGCGGTCGTCCCCACGCCAATAGCGGGCTGCGCCGCTGCGGCCGGCGGGTTCGCGTCGTGGTCTCTGCTGGCCCGCTGCGCGGCACTGACGAGAAGGGCGGGGTCGCCGCGCAGCCATAGGCACGGCGGTGGTTGGGCGAGGTCATCCAGACCCGGGGGCCACCAGGGGTCGGCGGGGGTAATAAGGCTCCCACCGAGCCGTTCCAAGATGTCGAGTTCACGGCGGATATCGAGGTCGGGCAGGCGCGGCGCCCAGCGGCCGGCTGCACGGGCCCACTGGGCGCGGGCGCCGGCTGCGTCTTGGACCGGTGGCAGGGGTGGGCGCGGCGCCTGCCGGGGCCTGCCGTCCTCATCGAGAGCCTCGCCCAGGAGCCAGTCGATAGCGTCAGCGGGGCCCAGCGCCACCACCAGGGCGGCGGCAGCCTTGTCGCCCGGCTCGGCCAGACGCGACCAGGTGGCGCGGGCCAGGGCGTCGTCGGTGGTGTCGTAGGGCAGGAGGGGCGGTCTCATCGGCGTAGACCTGTGGCGCGCAGGGCCAGGGCCGCCCCGAGGTCGGTCAGGGTCGGGGCGTCGCGCTCGCCCAGGTCCGCCAGGGTCCAGGCCAGGCGCAGGACCCGATCCACACCCCGCAAGGAGAGTTCGCCGCGCTCCAGGCTGCCCATGAGCCGGGCGACCAGCTCGGGGCGGGTACCCGATTCGGGGCTGCGCAGGTAGGAGCCGGGGACCTGGGAGCCCAGTCGCCAGGGGGTGGGGGCCAGGCGCGCAGCGGCACGGCGCCGGGCTCGCTTCACGCGGGCGCCGACGACGGCACTGGGCTCGGCGGGCGTGGGGCGGACCAGGTCGCCGGCGTCTACGGCTCCGACCTCGACCTGAATGTCAATACGGTCCAGGAGGGGCCCCGATAGGCGCGTGAGGTACCGGCGGCGCTGCAGGGAGGTGCAGGTGCAGTCCAGGCCCCGTCCGCTTCCCTTGCCGCACGGGCAGGGGTTGGCGGCCAGAACGAGCTGGAAGGCGGCAGGGTAGGTGGCGCGGCCCCCGACTCGATCAATGGTGATTTCCCCGGATTCCAGGGGCTGACGCAGGCAGTCCAGGAGACTGCTGGGGAATTCCGGGGCCTCGTCGAGGAAGAGCACGCCTCGATGAGCCAGGGACACTTCCCCGGGGCGGGGGGAGCCTGAGCCCCCGCCAATAATGGCGGCGCGGGTGGCGGTGTGGTGGGGTGCGCGCAGAGGCGGGTCGGTGACCAGGCCGGCCTCGGGGTCGAAGGCGCCGGCCAGGGAGTGAAGAGAGGTCACCGCCACGGCGTCTTCTCCCTCCAGGGGCGGCAGGATCGAGGGCAGTCGCTCGGCGAGCATGGTCTTGCCGGCTCCCGGTGGCCCGACCATGAGTAGGTGGTGGCCGCCGGCGGCGGCCACCTCCAGGGCGTGGCGCGCCTCGGCCTGGCCGACAACCTCAGCGAGATCGGGGGCGGTGGCGCCGCGCCGCCCACCTGGCCCGGCGGCGCCTGGGCGGGCCCGCCCTGGAGCCGCTTGGGTTTGGGCGCGCCGAACCAGTTCCAGGGCCGGCCCGGACAGTTGCCCGCCGTAGCGCAACACCAGTTCACCCACGTGCGCCGCAGCGGTAATAGTCGCACCGGGCACCAGCGCGGCCTCGGCTGCACCGCCTGCCGCGACCACGATCTCCGTGAACCCGGCCGCTACGGCCGCATGGACGGCGGGCAGGACGCCGCGCACGGGGTGGAGCGAGCCGTCGAGCCCGAGCTCACCGATATGGACCGTGCGCTCCAGGTGCGCCACGGCGCCGCGCGGCAGCTTGCCGCGGGCGCCGAGTACCGCCAGGGCCAGGGCGAGGTCGAGGCCCGTGCCGGTTTTCGGCAGATCAGCCGGGGAGAGGTTGACCGTTAAACGCTGCTCCCCCCAGGTGACTCCGCAGGTGGTCAGGGCCGCGCGAACACGGTCGCGGGACTCGCGCACGGCGGCGTCGGGCAGGCCCACCAGCGTGAAGGCCGGTAGACCGGACGCGCAGTGGGCCTCGACGTCCACGAGGTGGCCCTGCAAACCGGTGAGGGTTACGGCCAGGGTGCGGGCCAGTCCCATTAGACCCCCACCCCCTGGTGGTGGCGCAGCAGGGCGGGGCGGTGGCGGCGCAGCACAATCGAGATGACGTCAATGCGCAGGGCGTCGTGGTCTGCGCCGTGGGCGGCGGCCCAGGCGGCGGCCAGGCGCCGCAGGCGGGCAAGTTTGCGGGAGTCGACGGCGGCCGCGGGCGGCCCCAGGCGGAGTCCGGTGCGGGTTTTGACCTCCACGGCCACCAGGCGCGCCCCGGCGCCCGGGAGGGCGGGGACGCCGGGACCAATCGGAGAACCGTCCCCGGGCAGTGGGCGCGCCGGCTCTGCGGCGGCGGCTCGCGGGGGCTGTAGGGCGACAATGTCGAGTTCTCCGCGCCGCGGCGGGCTGGGGCGCCAGTTGCGATCCAGGACGGTCCACCCGAGGTCGCTCAGGTAGCGGGCGGCAAGCTCCTCACCGCGTTGACCGGTCTGCTGGGGGGAGCCGGCCGAGCCCACCGCCCTAGGGCGGGGCTGTGGTGTGGTCGGGGCCACGGGGATCACCTCCGTGGCCAGGGTGCGCGCGGCGGCGCCCAGCGCGCCAGCGGACTAGCCGAGCCTTGTGGACAATCCCGGCAGAGATGGGCCTGTGGTTCCCAGGGCTGCCCGCCATTATGCGGATTAGGCGGGGATATCCATCTCGGGCTTGCTCAGCTCCTCGACATTGACGTCCTTGAAGGTGACCACGTGGACTGACTTGACAAAGCGTGAGGCCCGGTAGATGTCCCACACCCAGGCGTCCTCGAGGGTGAGTTCGAAGAAGACCTCCCCGCCATTGGTGCGCACCTGCACATCCACTGCGTTGGCCAGGTAGAAGCGCCGCTCGGTCTCGACGACGTAGGAGAAGAGGGTCACGACGTCCCGGTATTCCCGGTACAGGTCGAGCTCCAGGTTGTTCTCGTATGCCTCAAGGTCTTCAGCATTCACGGGCTCATCATGCCCGCGGCCGGCGCCTGCGCCGAGCAGGCACCAGGGGCGCGTCGGCGCACCGGGGCGCTCCCGGGTCCGGGCTTCTCAGACCCGATCATGTCGCGCCGGGCCGCTTCAAGACTTGGTCGACCGGGCTCAGCCCCGGGGGCGCCGGTGGCGCCCCAGCCCGGGCAGGCGCCAGGAGAGGCGGTGCTGCTCACAGGCCCCCAAGGCCCTCAACGCCTGGACGTGGGCGGGGGCGGCGTAGCCCTTATTGGCCGCCCAGTCGTAGCCGGGGTCCGGCAATGCCGCCATGAGGGCGTCGCGCTCCACCTTGGCCAGGACTGAGGCGGCCGCCACCACGGCGCAGCGGGCGTCGGCCTTGACCTCCGTGCGCACCGGCGGGGTGGAGGCGGTGGCGTCCGGCCGGCTGGTGCTCGCTGCCTCGGCGCGCTCGTCCGAGGCGGCGGTTGGATCCGGCTCGGGGGCGCTGAGCCAGTCGGAGGCGCCATCGAGGATGACAATGTCGGGGGCCCTCCCGCGCGAGGCCACCTCCGCCAGGGCCCGCCGGCCGGCCAGGCGCAGTGCCCCCACAATGCCCAGGGCGTCGATCTCGGTTGGGGAGGCGTGGGCCACGGCGTGGTCGGCCAGCCAGCCGCGGCAGGGGCCGACCAGTGCCCGACGCCGCGATGGACTCAATTGCTTGGAGTCGGCCAGGCCCGGCGGGAAGGAGTCAGCCGTGGAGCGCGAGACCACGGCCAGGCCCACGCTCACGGGGCCGGCCAGGGCGCCGCGGCCCACCTCGTCCAGGCCGCCAACCAATTCGTGGTCGGCGAGCAGGGCCAGCTCCAGGTCCCGGTCCGGGCGCGCCGCCGGGCTCACGAGGTGGCGGGGGCGGGGACGTCAGTGAAGACCTGCTCCCCGCTGCCCAGCCCGGTCCACCGGCTCACCGGCCAGATAATGCTCTTGGCGACGCCGACGACGTTGTCCAGGGGCACGAAGCCGCCGTTGGGGTCGTTTTGATGGAGGCGGGAGTCAGCGGAGTTGGGGCGGTTGTCCCCCATGACCCACACGTGCCCGGCGGGGACGGTGACGTCGAAGGCGATCTCGGAGGCCAGCACGCCGTCCTTGATGTAGGTCTCCTCCAGGGTGACGCCATTGACTTGGACGGTGCCCTGGCCATCGCTGGTGACCCGGTCCCCGGGCATGCCAATGACGCGCTTAATGAGGTAGTGACCGGACTCGCTGGGCAAGAGCCGCAGGGTGATCAGCACATCTTGGAGCAGGCCATGCAGGCCGGTGGGGTCCTTGACATCGAGCCAGTGGGCGGGGTCCCGGAAGACGACAACGTCCCCTCTTTCAATGTCCTTGGCGTCGAACATGGTGACAGCCACCCGATCACCCTTCATGAGGGTGTTCTCCATGGAGCCGGAGGGGATGATGAAGGTCTGGAGAATGAAGGTCTTGAACAGGGCCGAAATGACAATGACAGAGGCGATCACCAGCAGTCTTGAGGCGAGGCGCCGGCGCCTCGACACCACCGGCCCGGCCGACTCCTCAGTGGGGGCCGTCGGTTTCTTGCTCGGGGGGATGGAGGGCGGCAACTCAAGCGGCTCGTCCGCCGCCGGTTCAGGGCTGGCTGCGGAGGCAGGGCTGCCCGCGGAGGTGGAGTCCTCGTGCACAGCGTCGTCGGGTGTTTCGGGTGCTGGGGCCCCGGTGGGGGTGTCCACCGATTCCTGCTGCGATGTCACTGTTGGCCTCTCCTGGGTAATGGTCGGCACGATCGGCGGATTGCGTGGGGCCTGCCCGGCGCGGGCGCGAGGAGCATGGGTGGCGCCCGGGGACGGGGGTCCCGGCCGCCACCGAGGAGCGGGACCTCAGTCCTCGCGGCGCTCCTTGATCTTGGCCGCCTTGCCGCGCAGGTTGCGCAGGTAGTAAAGCTTGGCGCGACGCACGTCGCCTCGAGTGACGACCTCGATCTTCTCGACCGAGGGGGTGTGGACTGGGAAGGTGCGCTCAACACCGACACCGAAGGAGATCTTGCGGACCGTGTAGGTCTCAGAGACGCCCGCGCCCTGCCGGGCAATGACGACGCCCTGGAAAACCTGGACACGTGAGCGATTGCCCTCAACGACCTTGACGTGCACCTTGAGGGTGTCGCCGGGACGGAAGGAGGGGATGTCCTCGCGCAGCGAGGCGGCATTGATCTGGTCGATCAGGTTCATTGTTCTCTCCACGCGCGTGCCACTGGTCACGAGCGCTTGGTCGGTGGCGCCTCGCCGCCTGCGGGCGGGGCGGCGCCTGTGTCCATGCCCGCGGGTCCTGCTTCGTGAGACCTCCCCAGTGGCGGAGGCGCTCTGCGGCCCGGGGGCCAGGCCAGTGTGCCACAGGCGCTCAGCGGGCGGCGAGCACGTCCACAGGGACGTGCGCGACCTCACGGGAGGGTCTGGGGCCGCGGGGTGGCGGTCTGGAGCGGCCGGCCGCGGACCCGCCCGGTGCGCAGGCGCCGTCCTGGCGGGGCTCTCATCCCTGCTCTGCGCCGGCCCCGCACCGTCCGCCGGCCTCAGCGCTCCTGAGGGTCGAGGGCCATGACCACGTCCCGGCAGGTCTGTCCGCCGACGTCGTAGGTGCGTGTGCCGACCTGGCGGAATCCTGCGCGCTTATAGGCTTTCTGGGCTCGTTTGTTGCCGGCGTGAGTGCCCAGCCACAGTGTGGTGACCCCCGCGTCGGCGGCCTGCTCAATGGCACCGGTGAGCAGGGCGGCGGCGGCGCCCGAGCCGCGCAGGCGCATGTCAACGTAGACCTTGGACAGCTCGGCGGCCAGCGCCCCCTGTCCGCCCGCCTCCACCCCTGTGGGCCGGGGGTCCAGGCCGATTGGCAGAGCGCCGTCGTCGTCGGGGCGCTCCAGCAGCAACACGCTGTAGCCGACGACCGCACCGGCTTCAATGCCGGGGGCGCCCTCGGGAAGGTCGGCTACGGTCAGGGTGACGCGAGGGTCGTGGAGCCAGGTGGCGAAGCGGTCCAGAGTGAGGTTGGCGGCCACGTGCTCGGCAATGGCCGTGGGGCTCAGGAAGGCGGGGCAGGCATCGGGGAAGGTGCGTGCGGCTAGCTCGACAATGGCGGGCAGGTCTGCGTCGACGGCCCGACGCAGTCGCAGGGGCAGGGGGCCGGCGGCGCCCTCGGGCAGGGCCCAGCCGGAGCGGGCCAGGGCGGCGCGGTCGGCGCCGTCCAGGGTGCTGGGGTCCAGGGCGCGCACCATGTCGGGGCGGCGTGCGGCGGTGCGGGCGATGGCCTGGTCGCGGCGGTGGCGGGCGATGCGGGCGTGGTTGCCGGTCAGGAGGACGGGCTCGCCGGCGGCCAGGTCGTGGCCGCGCCAGGCGACGGGGCGCGTGTAGACGGGGTACTCGAGCAGTCCGGCCTCGGAGTGCGACTCCTCGACGACGGAGGCGGGATTGCCCAGGACCCCGGGCAGGAGGCGGGCGACGGCCTCAATGATGACGAGGGCGGCGGCCTCTCCCCCGTTGAGGATGTAGTCGCCGATGGACAGCTCGCGCACCTGCCGGCCGGCGCTGCGGTAGTGCTCGGCGACGCGGGCGTCAATGCCCTCGTAGCGCCCGCAGGCGATAATGAGGTGGTCGGCCCCGGCGAGGTCCTGGGCGACGCGTTGGGTGAAGAGGTCGCCCGACGGCGTGGGGATGACCAGGACGGTGCGGTCGTCGTCCCGCGGCGCGGGGGCGGGGCCCGCCGCTGCGGCGCCTGGTGCGCCCGCGCCGTCATCTCCGGGCGGGGTGGGCGCGGCGGCCGGGGCCGCCGCGCGGGCGAGGACGGAGTCGAGGGCCTCACCCCACACGTCGGGCTTCATCACCATGCCGGCCCCGCCGCCCAGCGGCGTGTCGTCAACGGTGCGGTGGCGGTCGTGGGCCCAGTCGCGCAGGTCGTGGACGGCGAGGTCGAGGGTGCCGGACCTGGCGGCCTGGCCGATGAGGGACAGGTCGAGCACGCGCAGGTAGTCGGGGAAGATCGTCAGGACGTCGAGGCGCATTAGCGGACCTCCTCGGCCGCGCCGAGGCCCGGGAAGAGGCCGCCGGGCGGGTCGATCGTCACGGTGCCGGCCTCCTCGTCAATGACGGGGACGATCTCCTCGACGAAGGGGACGGCGACGTCGTCGCCGCCCGGGGTGCGCACAACGAGGCGGTCCTGGGCGACGCCCTCCTCCAGGCCGGTGACCTCGCCCAGGAGGCGGCCGTCGGCGTGCAGGGCCCTCATGCCGATGAGCTCGTGGGCGTACCAGGAGTCGTCCTCGGTCTCCTCCTCGGCGTCGGTGTCGACCAGGAGGCGGGTGCCGCGCAGGGCCTCGGCGGCGGTGCGGCCCGGGGCCTCGGCGAAGGCGGCGTACCAGCGCTTCCCGTCGAAGCGCAGGCGCGCCACGGTCAGTGGGCCGTGCCCGGCGGGGTCCGTGGGCAGGGCGGTACCGGGTGCGAGGCGGCCCTCGGGGTCGTCGGTGCGCATGTCGAGGCGCACCTCCCCCTTGAGGGCGTGGGCGGGTCCGATGACGGCGACGGTGAGCATCACGGGGGTCAACCTACCGTGCGACGCGTTCGGCGGGGCGGCAGCGGGCGGCGGCCCGCTCGCCCCCTGCTCCGGCCCGGCGGGCGGGCACAGGGAGGCGGGTCCGCGGCTCAGAGCGCGTCGGAGAGGCGGGTGAGGCGCTCGGTCTCCTCGGCGCTCAGCTCCAGGGTGAGGGCCTGGGTGATCGAGGCGAGCTGGTGGGTGTTGCGGGCGGAGGCGAGCGGGGCGACGACGCCGGGGCGCTCGCGCAGCCAGGCGAGCGCTACGGCGGCGGGCTCGACGCCGTGGGCGCCGGCGACCTCGACAACGGCGTCGACGACGTCGAAGCACGCCTCGCGCAGGTAGTCGGCGACCATCCCGGCGCGCTCCCCGGTGGGTGCGGCGCCCCGGGTGTACTTGCCGGTGAGGAAGCCGGCTGCGAGTGAGAAGTAGGGCACGAGGCCGAGGTGGTGGGCGGCGGCGACCTCGCCCCGGTTAGCGGGGCCCTCGACGTCGCCGCGGTGGAGGAGGTTGTAGTGGGGCTGGAGGGCGACGGGGCGGGCGGCGCCCTGCTCGTCGGCGAGGCGGCACCACTGATTGATGCGCTCGGGGGTGTAGTTGGACAGGCCGACGTAGCGGATCTTGCCGGCCGCCCGCGCCTCCTCGAAGGCGGCGACGGTCTGCTCCAGGGGCGTGTCGGGGTCGTCGAAGTGGGCGTAGTAGAGGTCGATGGCGTCGACGCCCAGGCGCGCCAGGGACTCGTCGAGGGCGGCGCGGATGGTGGCGGGGGCGAGGCCCTTGCGGTCGGGCTTGGTGGCGACTTTGGTGGCAATGGTGACGTCGTCGTGGCGGCCGCGCCGGGCGATCCAGGTGCCGATAATGGTCTCGGACTCGCCGCCCTTGTTGCCGGGCGCCCAGGCGGAGTAGCCGTCGGCGGTGTCGATGAGGGTGCCGCCGGCGCCCACATAGGCGTCCAGGACGGCGTGGGACGCGGCCTCGTCGGCGGTCCAGCCGAAGACGTTGCCCCCCAGTCCGATCCGGCTCACGTCGAGGTCTGAGTCTCCCAGTCGCATGGTGTCTCCTTCTTCTTCGGTTCTCATTGTTCTGCCGCGCCCCGGGGCCCGCCCACCGGTGGTCGGCGGGCGGGCCGGGCTCGGGGAGTGCTCCCCGTTCACGCTACGTGCCCAGGAGGCCCCCGTCGACGAGGATCACCGCCCCGGAGACGTATTCAAGAGGCGTCGGGGCGCGTCAGCCCAGCGGCTCTTCGACGGCCAGGCGGTAGGCGGCCAGAAGGGGGACCGGGGCGGTCTCGACGATGGAGCAGGAGGGGGCGACGACGAGGCGGTCGCCGTGCAGGCGGCGCGCCGAGTTCACCTGGCGGCGGATCTCGTCGGCGGCGGCCGCCTCGTCGAGGTCCTCGCGCAGGCCGCCCAGGAGCGCCGCCTGGGCGCCGCCGACGAAGACCTTGGAGATCTCCGCGTCGTTGCCGGGGTTGGTCGGGTCGTAGGTGTCCCAGTTAATGCCCTCGAGGGGGTACTCCTCGAACCAGTGGGGGTGGGCGTCGGGGCCGCAGGTGTGCACCAGGCGCGGGATGCCGGTGGCGCCGTTGAGGACGATCGAGTCGTAGGGCCGGCCGAGCTCCTCGTTGCCGTCGCGGCCCAGGTCGCGCGCCTGGCCGGCGGTGACGATCATGACGCCGTCAGCCCCGGCCTCCTTCTGGGCGGCGGTGTAGCGGCCCAGGGTGCGGGCGATGGCGCCCAGGGCGGCGTGGACGCCGTCGCGGTCCTCGTCCAGGAAGGACTTCAGTGTCCACTCGGTGGCCGAGCCCGGCGGGAGGAGGCCGGGGGCGAGGGGGAGGCCGGCGAGTTTGGCCAGGACGTTGTATGGCGAGTAGACGGTGGCGACGACGGCGGCGTCCGTGCCGGCCTTGACGCGGCGGATCACCTCGAGCTGCTCGGTGAAGGCGGGCACGTCGTCGACCTCGAGGTCGGTGATGGAGCCCAGGTCGGCAGGGGAGGCCAGGACGGCGTGGGTCTGGGCGGGGATGGGGATGACGGGGCCGTAGTGGTCGTAGTCGTAGGTGTTGCCCCAGGCCTCGGCGTAGTGGACGGTGCGGGGGTTGAGCTTGACCCAGTCCCAGTCGCCGGCCCGGGCGTAGGCGAGGGTGGCGGCCACGAGGTCGTCGGCGTTCCTCTCGGCGCCGACCTGGTGGGCGTAGGCGCTGATGGCGGGGCGGTCGGCCCTCTCACCGGCGAGGAGGGCGTGGAATCGTTCGGTCCTGGACCAGCTCATGGCGGGTTCCTCTCAGTGCGGGTCAGTATGGGGCGGGGTGGGCGGTGGCGGGTGATTAGCGGGACGCGGCGAGGAGGGCGTCGGGCACGTCGTAGGTGTAGGACAGGGGGACCTTGCCGCCGTCGACGGTGAAGGTCTCGCGCTCTCGGCGGCGGGTGAAGCCGTAGGACTCGTAGAGGCGGACGGCGGCGGGCATCTGGGCGCCGGTCCAGATGCCGACGCGGTGCGCCCCCGTGGCCGCGATCTGGGCGACGGCGTGGTCAATGAGGAGGCGGCCCACTCCCCTGCCGCGGGCGGAGGGGGCGACGGTCAGGAGGCGGAAGGCGCGCTCTCCCTCCGGCTGGTGGCCTGTGTCGGGGGCGTCGGCGCGGGGGGTGAGGACGGTGCCCAGGATGTCGTCTCTGTCGTCGACGGCCACCCACACGCGGTAGGAGGCGGCGTGCTCGGCGAGGCGGCGCATGTCGGCCTCGTACTCCTCGGAGACCTCCATGCTGGCGCGGTAGGCGGCGACGATGGCGTCCTCAATGGCCGGGTACTCCTCACGGCGGGCCTCGCGCACGGCGACGCCGATGGGGCGCCCGACTACATCCCCGGCGGGCGTGGCGGCCACAGCGGTCGGGGCGGGCGCCGCGGCCGGGGCCGTCGGGGCTGCGACAGTCATCTCAGGCCTCCTGCCCGGCGGCGGCGAGTGCGGTGGCGACGGCGCCGCGCAGGCCCTCCTCCAGGCCGGCCGGGCGGCGTCCGAGGAGGTCGGCCAGGTCGGTGGAGGCGGTGTCGAGGGCTCCGCGCGAGACGGCGTCGTCGAGGCCTGCGGTGAAGGGGATGATCTCGGCCAGGCCGGCGGCCGTCAGGCGGGCGACGTGCTCGTCGTGGGTGAGGGCCTCCCGGCGCACTCGGCGGCCGGTGAGGCGGGTGGCGACGGCGGCGAGGTCGTCGTAGTCCCAGGAGGCGCCGCCGAGCTCGTAGACGCGGCCGGCATGGGAGTCGGTGGCCAGGACGACGGCGGCGGCCTCGGCGTAGTCGGCGCGGGTGGCCGAGGCGATGCGGCCGGACCCGGTGGAGTCGGTCAGGACACCGGTGGTGGCGGCCTCGACGACGGCGGGGGCGTAGTTCTCGGTGTACCAGCCGTTGCGCAGGATGGTGGTGTCCAGGCCGGAGGCGGCCAGGGCCTCCTCGGCGGCGCGGTGGTCGGGGGCGACGAAGAGCTCGGACTCCCCCGCCCGCAGGACGGAGGTGTAGACGAGGCGGTCGACGCCGGCGCGCACGGCGGCGTCGATGACGCGCTGGTGCTGGGCGCGGCGGTGGGCGATGTCGCTGCCGGAGATGAGCAGGACGGTGGCCCCGGGATGGAGGGCGGCCTGGAGGCCGGCCTCATCGTCGTAGTCGACGCGGGCTGTGGCCACGCCCTGGGCGGCGAGGTTGTTGAGGGCCTCGGTATTGCGCCCGGCGGCGGTAATGGAGGCGGGCCGGGCCTCGCGGGCGAGGAGGGCGGCGATGACGGCGCGGCCGAGCCGGCCGGTGGCGCCGAGGACGACTGTGGTGGCGGTGGATACGGTGGTGGCGGTCATGGTGGTGCTCCTTGCTGAGGGGTGCCGGTGGGAGGGCTGGTGGTCGGGCCTGTCAGGGGCGGGGCGGGGCGCTCTGGTCGAGGAGGTCGTCGAGGACGCTGGTGGCGAAGCGCAGGGAGTCGACCGGGACGCGCTCGTCGACGCCGTGGAAGAGGGCGGTGAAGTCGAGGTCGGCGGGCAGGCGCAGGGGGGCGAATCCGTAGCCGGCAATGCCGAGGTCGGCCAGCGACTTGTTGTCGGTGCCGGCGGAGAGCATGTAGGGCAGGATGACGGCGCCGGGGTCGTGGGCGAGGATCGCGGCGGCGAGGGTGTCGTAGAAGGCGCCGGTGGCGGGCGCCTCAATGCCGGGGGCCTGGCCCTCGACCTCGATGTCCACGGCGTCGCCGGCGAGCTCGGCGACCCGGGCCAGGGCCGCCTCCTGGTCGCCGGGCAGGGGCCGCAGGTCGAGGCCCCCGGTGGCCAGGCCGGGCACGACGTTCGTCTTGTACCCGGCGGACAGGCGGGTCGGGTTGGCGAGGGTGCGGATGGAGGAGCCGGCGAAGCGGCGGGCGGGGCCGAGGGCGTCGAGGAGGGCGTCGACCTGAGCCGGGTCCTCGCCGTCGAAGGGCAGGCCGGTGAGGTCGGCGATGCCGGCGAGTAGGCGCGTGACGGTGGGGGTCAGGCGCAGGGGCCACGGCTCGGCCGCGATGCGGGTCAGCGCCCCGGTCAGGTGGGCGACGGCGTTGTCGGTGTTAATGGCGCTGCCGTGGCCGGCGGTGCCTCGGGCGACGAGGTTGAGCCAGGCCTGGCCCTTCTCGGCGGTTTGGACGAGGTAGGCGCGCCGGCCGGCGACGGTGACGGAGAAGCCGCCGACCTCGCTAATGGCGTGGGTGGCGCCGGCGAAGCGCTCGGCCTGGTGGTCGACGATCCAGCGGGCGCCCCGGGTTCCTCCCGCCTCCTCGTCGGCGAAGAAGGCGAGCACAATGTCGCGGGCGGGGGCGCGCCTCTCGCGCTGGCGCTGGCGGACGACGGAGAGGATGACGGCGTCCATGCCCTTCATGTCGACGGCGCCGCGGCCCCAGATGACGCCGTCCTCGACGACGGCCTCGAAGGGGTCGACGCTCCAGTCCTCGGCGGCGGCGGGCACGACGTCGAGGTGGCCGTGGACGACGAGGGCGCCGGCGCCGGGGTCGGTGCCGGGGATGCGCACAATAACGCTGGAACGGCCGGGGGCGGCCTCAATGAGGTCGGGTTCGAGGCCGACCTCCTGGAGGGAGCCGACGACGTACTCGGCGGCCTCGCGCTCACTGGTGACGGCGCCGGGGCCCCGGTTGGAGGTGTCAATGCGGATGAGGTCACGGGTGATGGAGACGACCTCGTCGGCGGCCGTGAGGGCCGCGGGGGCGGATGTGGTGGGCGCGGTGGTCATGCTGCTGATCCTTCGCGGGCGGCGCGCCCGGGGATGGCGTCCAGGAGCGCACGCGTGTACGGGTGGTCGGGGCGGGCGAGGACGGCGTCGGTGGGCCCGTACTCGACGACGGCGCCGTCCTTGAGGACGAGGACGTCGTCGGCGACGAGCCGGATGACGGCCAGGTCGTGGGAGATGAGGACGTAGGTGAGGCCGAGCCGCTCCTGCAGGTCGACGAGGAGGTCGAGCACCTGGGCCTGGACCGAGACGTCGAGGGCGGAGACGGGCTCGTCGAGGACGAGGAGCTCGGGTGACAGGGCGAGGGCACGGGCGATGGCGACGCGCTGGCGCTGGCCGCCGGAGAGCTCGACGGGCGAGCGGCGCGCGAGGGCGGGGTCGAGGGCGACGAGCTCAAGGAGCTCGTGGGCGCGGCGGCGGCGCTCGGCCCGAGTGCCGACGCAGAAGGCGTCGAGTGGCTCGGTGATGATCCGCTCAATGCTCAGGCGCGGGTCGAGGGACTCGAAGGGGCTCTGGTAGACGTACTGGACGCGGCGGCGGCGTTCGCGCCGCAGGCGGCGGCCCAGGCCCTCCAGGCCCTGGCCGTCGAGGAGGACGTCGCCGCTCGTGGGCGTCTCGGCGTCGACGACCATGCGGGCGAGCGTGGTCTTGCCGGAGCCGGACTCACCGACGATGCCGAGGGTGCGCCCGCGCCGCACGGTGAGGTTGACGTCGTCGACGGCGGTGAGGGGGCCGAAGGCCTTCGCCAGGCCCCGGGTCTGGAGCAGGGGGCGGGCGCCGTCGTCGTTGTGGGCGCGGCGGCGGGCGGCCTCGACGAGCGGCCTGGCGCCCAGGCTCGGGGCGGCCGCGATGAGGCGGCGGGTGTACTCGTGGCGCGGGTGGCGCAGGACCTCGTCGGCGGTGCCGGTCTCGACGATCCGCCCGTGGTGCATGACGGCGATGCGGTCGGCGCGGTCGTGGGCGACCCCGAGGTCGTGGGTGATGAGGAGGACGGCGGTGGCGTGCTCTCGGGTGAGGCGGTCGAGTCGGTCCAGGACGGTGCGCTGGACGGTGACGTCGAGGCCCGAGGTGGGCTCGTCGGCAATGAGGACATCGGGGTCGGCGGCCAGGGCGATGGCGATGAGGACGCGCTGGCGCATGCCGCCGCTGAGCTCGTGCGGGTACTGGCCGTGGCGGCGCTCGGGCTCGTGGATGCCGACCTCGTCGAGCAGTTCGATGGAGCGCTTCCGGGCCTCGACGCGATCCAGACCCAGGTGCAGGCGCAGTGATTCGTCGATCTGGGAGCCGATGGTGCGCACGGGGTCGAGTGAGGTCATGGGGTCCTGGGGCACATAGCCGATGCGGCTGCCGAGGTAGCGGCGCAGGGCCGCCTCCCCCAGGCCGAGGATCTCCTCGCCGTCGACGGCAATGGCGCCGGTGGCGGTGGCCGAGGGCGGCAGGACGCCGATAATGGCGGCGGCCGTGGTCGATTTGCCGGAGCCGGACTCGCCGACGAGGGCGAGGACCTCGCCGGCGCGCAGCGTCAGGCTGAGCGAGTCGACGGCCGGGGCGATGGCGCGCCGGTAGGCGACGGTGAGGCCGTCAATGGCCAGGGCGGGCGCCCGCCCCGGGGCCTGCTCGCCCGCGGGGTGGACGACGGGGAGGGCGGTGGGGGCGGTGGTCATCGCAGGGCCTCCTTGCCGTGCTCGGAGATCGCGTGGGAGAGCCGGTTGGCGGATACGACGGTGGCGATAATGACGGCACCGGGCAGGGTGGTCATCCAGGGGGCGTTGGCGAGGTAGTTGCGGCCCTCGGAGACGATCGAGCCCCACTCGGGGGTGGGCAGCTGGGCGCCGAAGCCGAGGAAGGACAGGCCCGCGATGATGAGGATGGCCTCGCCGATCTGCAGGGCGAGGAGGGCGATGACCGGCCCGGTGGCGTGGGGCAGGACGTGGCGCCACAGGATCGTGTACCAGCGCACGCCGGAGAGTCGGGCGGCCTCGACGTAGCGGGAGGTGGAGGCCTTGAGGACCTCGCCCCGGGTGAGGCGGGTCAGGGCGGCGACGGAGGCCAGGCCCACGGCGACGGCGACCTTGAGGGTGCCGGTGCCCAGCGCGGTGACCAGGACGAGGGAGAGCAGGAGCGCGGGGATGGACAGGACGACGTCAACGGCCCGGGAGATGACGGTGTCGACCCAACCGCCGAGGAACCCGGCGAGCAGGCCGAGGGCGCTGGAGGCGACGAGGCTGATGGCCAGGGCGAGGGCGGTGGCGCGCAGGGTGAGGCCGGTGCCGTGGACGACGCGCGAGAAGATGTCGCGGCCGAGGTAGTCGGTGCCGAACCAGTGCTCGGCGCTGGGGGCGAGGAAGCGGCCCCCGGCGTCGACGGCGAGCGGATCGGCGCTGGTGAGCAGCATCGGGGCGAGGGCGGCGATGAGGACGGTGGCGAGGACGGCGGTGGGCGCGGCCAGGCCGACGGCGGCGCGCAGGCGGCGCCGCCTCTCGACGCGGTTGGGGGCGGTGATCTCGCGGCTGCGCACGAGAATGCTGAGGGCGCGGGCCAGGGGCCGGGTCGGGGCGGTCAGGGTGAGCTGGGTGGTCATGGTGGGTTCCTTCCTCAGGCGACGGCGACGACGGCGGGACGCAGCCGGGGGTCGAGCCGCGGGTAGAGCAGGTCGACGGCGAGGTTGACGAGGGCGTAGGTGGTGGCGGCCAGGAGGACCAGGACGAGGACGACCGGCATGTCCTGCTCGCTCACGGCCTGCTGGAGGAGCCGGCCGACGCCGGCGCGCGAGTAAACGGTCTCGGTGATGACGGCGCCGGCGAACAGGCCGCCGACGGCGGTGCCGAGCATGGTCAGGCATGGCAGGAAGGCGTTGCGCAGGACGTGGCCGACCTGGATGGACCAGCGGCTCAGGCCCTTGGCGCGCAGCTCGGTGACGTAGGGCTCTCGCAGCGACTGGGCGATGCCGCGGGCGAGGACCTGGGCGAAGCCGGTCGAGGAGCCCAGGCCGAGGGTGAGGGCGGGCAGGACGAGGTGGGACAGTCCGCCGTCGCCGCGCGAGGGCAGCCAGCCGAGCTGGAAGCAGACGACCTGCATGAGAACGAGGGCGAGCCAGAAGGAGGGCACGGAGGCGAGCAGGGGCGGAACGGTCAGCAGCAGGCGGTGCAGCCGGCGCGAGCGGGTGAGGTTGGCGGCCACGGCGATGAGGGTGCCCAGGACGATCCCGATGGCGAGGCCGGCCAGGGCGAGCTCGAGAGTGCTGGGGATCGCCTGGGCGAGTTCGGTGCTCACCGGCAGCCCGGAGGACACGGAGGTGCCGAGGTCGCCGTGGAGGATGCCGGTCAGGGAGTCGAGGTACTGCTTCCACAGGGGCTGGTCGAGGCCGTAGCGGGCGGCGATGGCGGCGCGGTCGGCTGCGGTGGCCGCTCCCCCGCCCATCGCTCCGGAGGCGGCCAGGAGGATGGACACGGGGTCGGAGGGCAGGGCGTACAGGAGGAGGAAGGTGAGGGTGAAGGCGCCCCAGATGACGAGGAGGGCGTGGCCCAGGCGCTTGAGGATGTAGCGGCTCATGGTCGGTTCTCCTGCCTTACGCCGTGCGGGCGGCGTCGTAGAACTGGGGCCACCCGTTCGGCTCGTGGGCGACCGTGACGGTGGTCAGGTGGGCGACGGAGTGGGAGCGCTCGTTGAGGGGGAAGGTGTAGGCCTCGTTGATCATGTAGGTGAGCAGCTCGTGGACGGCGGTGGCGCGCTCGGTGTCGTTGGCGACGCCGGTCTCGGCGTCGAGGAGGGAGACGAGTTCGGCGACATGGTCGTGGTCGAACCAGTTCATGTAGAGGTAGTCGGGGTGGAAGCCGGACAGGAGGGCGTCGGGGTCGGCGCGGGAGAAGTCGATGCGGGTCAGGTCCCACTCGTCGTCGGCGAAGGCGGCGGTGTACTGGGCGTCGGACAGCTGCGGGGTGCTCAGCTCAATGCCGGCCTCGGCGAGCTGGGATTGCAGGAGCTGCAGGAGTGTCTTGTCCGTCTCGGAGGTGAAGGGGTAGGTGAGGGTGAGGCGGTCGCCGGCGGCGTTGACGCGGATGCCGTCGCCGCCGACGGTCCACCCGGACTCCTCGAGGAGGGCGGTGGCGCCGTCGAGGTCGTAGCCGAGCGAGGAGGAGAGGTCCTCGTAGTAGGGGGTGGTCGAGGAGATGGGGGCCGAGGCGATGGCGGCGCCGTCGCCGTAGACGGTGTCGTGGATCTCCTGTCGTTTGAGGGCCTTCTGGAGGGCCCGGCGGACCTTGACGTCCCCGAGGGCGGTCTTGCGCACATTGGGGATGAGGCTGTAGGGGATGCCGGCGACGATGGCGTCGTCGATGGCCAGGCCGGCGGCGGTGACGCGGTCCCGCTGGTCCCTGTCCGGCTCGATGACGGCGTCGACCTCCTCGGCGATGAGCTCGTCGATAATGACGCCGGTCTCGGGCACCTCGACGAAGGTCACCGACTCCAGGTGGGCCGGGCCGGTGTGGCCGGTGACGGAGGAGGACCAGTTGTAGTCCTCGCGCCGGGTGATGGTCACCGACTGGTTGGCGGTGTAGTCGGTGATGGTGAAGGGGCCGGAGCCGATGATGCCCTTGGTGGAGCGGTCCGCCAGGGAGTCCGCCTGGGAGCCGGACCAGATGATGCCCAGCGCCTTCTCGGAGGCGGCCTCGAGGAAGCCGGCCCTGGGGGTGGTGAAGGTGACGACGGCGGTGCGGTCGTCGACGACGGTGGTGGACTCGTAGCCGGTGAGGTAGCCGGCGGCGACGCCCTGGCCCTCGCGCTGCCGGAAGGAGATGGCGCCGTCGAAGGTGGCCTTGACGTCGTTGGCGGTCAGCGGCTCCCCATTGGAGAAGGTGACGTCGTCGCGCAGGTGGAAGGTGAACTGCGTGTTGTCGTCGTTGACCTCCCAGCTGGTGGCGAGGTAGGGGACGATCTGGCCGTCGGCGTCGAGGTCGACGAGGTTGTCGACGACGGCGCGGCCGGGGTAGTTCCAGGCCGGGGTGATGGAGGCGTCGAGGATGTCGGGGATGGAGGGGAGGGCGACGGTGAGGGTGCCGCCCTCAATGGGCGTGCCGGAGGCCGTGGCGCTGCCGGGGGTGGCGGCGCAGGAGGCGAGAAGGCCGGCGCCGGTCGCGGCGGTGAGGGCGAGGAAGAGGCGACGACTGGTGAGCGGGGTGGTCGGGTGGTTCATGGCGGGCTCCGTCGAGGAATGCGTGGAGGAGGAAATGGAGGGGGAATGAATGAGGAACTGGAGGGGGAATGACGCGGGAGCTGTTTTCGGGCGCACTTATCCCAGGGGTGCTCGGATTACTCCGATGAAATGCGTGGCCGCCGCCCCGGGAATGGGTGCCGATCTCTTTTCCGGCGCCCTGCGAATACGGCCGGCGGTGCGCGGGGTCCGCCCGCCGCCACTGTCTCGACTGCGCCCGGGCGGTGCGGGCGGGAGGCACGGGAGCCGGGCTCCGGGCGCGGCGGCTCAGCGCGTCATGCTGACGACTGTGCGCGGGACGGGCCGGGCGGCGTTGTGGGCGGTGCGAGCCCTGGGATCACGCCAGCGCGTCAGGCGGCCGTCTTGAGCATTCGCCGACAGGGGCGACAGCACATGGCGCGGGTGCATGCGTTGAGGAGGCCGGCGCCTGCGGTGGCGCGGCCGGTCGCATGTGCCGTGCTGCGGGCCATGTGAGTCTCCATCAATCAGCGGGGCGCCGGCGGTGCCGACGTCCAGGACGGGTGTCCTGTGGTGCGAATAGAAGATAACGGAATAGCGGCGGCCGCGGCAACTTTCCGACGAGACTCATGGCAGCGCCCGCGAAATGGGTTCGGCGACTCGATCCGGAAGCGCCAGCGAAAACCAGTGGGAATACGCGGATTGTGACGGATAGGGGGAATGGGCTGTCGAGGCGGGTTATGGCGGAGATCACCGGGAAGTGCGCCGACTCGCCGCCGAAGCCCGCGCGGGGACGGGGGCGGTGGGGGCAGTAACGGAGCCCGCCGCCCCGGGTGGGGCGGCGGGCTCCGATCGGCTCAGCGCGATGCGTGTTGCGGCCCGCTCAGCGGCGGTCGGTGTCGACGACGTCGACGCGCACCGGTGAGGCGGCCAGGGCGCCGACGACTGTGCGCAATGCGCGGGCGGTGCGACCCGAGCGGCCAATGACACGACCGAGGTCCTCGGGATTGACTCGCACCTCCAACAGGTCGCCGCGGCGCAAGGAGCGGGAGGTCACAGTGACATCGTCGGGGTTGTCGACAATGCCGCGCACGAGGTGCTCGAGCGCGTCGGCCAGCACGGTCAGGCCTCCTCGGCGGGAGCCTCGGCCGGCTCCTCAGCGGCCTGCGCGGCGTCCTTCTCGGCCTTGACCTTGGCGGCGGCCGCCTTGCGCTTCTCGGCGTCGTCGGCGGCCGCCTTGACGGCGGCGGCCTTGGCAACGGTCGCGGCGTCGGCGTCCTTGACCTTCAGGCGTCCCTCGGCGCCCGGCAGGCCCTTGAACTTCTGGTAGTCGCCGGTGATCTTGAGCAGCTTGAAGACGGCGTCGGTGGGCTGGGCGCCCACGCCGAGCCAGTACTGGGCGCGCTCGGAGTTAATGCGGATGAGCGAGGGCTCCTGCATGGGGTCGTACAGACCGATCTCCTCGATGACACGGCCATCGCGCCGCTTGCGGGCGTCGAGGACGACGACCCGGTAGAACGGGGCGAACTTCTTGCCCATGCGCTTGAGGCGAATCTTGACTGCCACTTGGTTGAACTCCTGGTTCTGGATGGTTTGGCTCACACCGGCCCCCGGTGGGGTCAAGCAACGGTTTCCGGCGGTCGCCGAGACGCGACTGGTCCGGGAGAGGGGCCGCACTCAGCCGAGTACAGCAGGGCATTCTGCCAGAGGGCCGCCATGGGCTGCCAGCGGCAATGACGCCCCACAGTGGATCAACGGTGCGAGATCGCCCACAGAACCGACCTTGCCACGCTCCTACTTCTATGGTTAACTACTCATGTAACTAACCAATGAAGCACTCAAGGAGGTGCTTGTCCGTGCCCCACTTCGACGACGCGTCCCCCATCTACCTCCAGATCGCCGAGGAGATCCGCACCCAGATCCTCAGCGGCGACCTGGCCGAGGGGGCGCGCCTGATCTCCACCACCGAGTACGCCACCCGCTACCGCATTAACCCGGCCACTGCGAACAAGGCCGTCTCACTTCTCGTTGACGAGGGCCTGGTGGTCAAGCGACGCGGCATCGGCATGTTCGTCGCCGCGGGCGCACTGGAGGGCCTGCGCCGCTCACGGCGCGCCGCCTACGCCGATGACGTCCTGCACCCCGCGCTCGACACCGGCCTCGCACTCGGCCTGAGTCCCACCGAGCTGCGCGAGAGCGTCGCCAGCCATCTGGAAACCCGTACCTCAGAGGAGACCCAATGACCATCTCGCCCCACTCCCCCGCGGCCCCCGCCACCGACGCCGCCCCCGGCGGGCCGGCCATTGACATGACCGACCTCGGCTACCGCTACGCGCGGGGTCGCGAGCCGGCCCTCACCGAGCTCACGCTCACCCTGCGCCCCGGCACCATCACCGGCCTGCTGGGCCGCAACGGCTCGGGCAAGACCACCCTGCTGTCCCTGATCTCCGGGCTGCGCCGCCCCACCCACGGGGCACTGGCCGTTGCGGGGCGCTCCGCCTTCGACGACAACGCCACCATGACCGCCACCGCCCACCTGGGCGGGCCCCGCTCCCTGATCGAGGACTCCCCCGTGCGCCGCTCCCTGGAGCTGTGGGCCGCCACCCGCCCTGGCTGGGACGCCCAGGAGGCCGCCCGGCTCATGGACCGCTTCGAGGTCCCCCTGCGCACCAGGCCCTCGCGCATGTCCCTGGGCCAGCGCAGCGCCCTGGACGCCGTCCTGGCCCTGGCCTGCCACTGCCCCGTGCTGCTCCTGGATGAGGTCCACCTGGGCATGGACGTCGTGGTACGGCGCCGCTTCTGGGACGAGCTGCTGGCCATGTACCTGCGTGAGCGCCCCACCGTGGTCATCGCCTCCCACCAAGTCGATGAGATCGAGGACCTCCTGGAGGACGTCGTCGTCCTCCACCACGGCCGCCTGGCCGCCACCGGCACCGCCGACGAGCTGCGCGCCGCCCACTCCCGTCCCGGACAGGGGCTCGCCTCCCTGAGCGAGGCCCTCATCGACATCACCGACATCACCGAAGGAGACCCGTCATGACCGCCGCCATCTACGCCTCCCAGCCCCGTCCGCCCCGCCCCGCCCAGGAGCGGGTCGGGGCCCGCCGCACCACGGCCTCGCGCACATGGAGGCTCACCCTCCTGGCGCTGCGCGAGCTGACGCCCATCCAGGGCGCGATCCAGGCAGCAGGGGTCGTGGTCGTGACCGTTGTGCTCACCATGCAGGCCTCCGGGCTGCTCCCCGAGCCGTCGGGGCTGCCCGGGCGCCCGGCGGACACCACCTTCGTCTTCGGCGGCTACTCCATGTTCGCCTTCGGCTGCGCGGCCTACCTCGGCTTCACCCACGGGGTCGTCATGGCCACCCGCACACCGGCGTGGCTGCGCGCCGGGCTGACGCGCAGCGCGGTCATGGCGCACCTGACCCAGACCGGGCTGCTCCTCGGCGCGGCGTCCACGGCCGTGTGCGGCCTGCTGACGATCCCCGACGTCCTGCTCAAGGACCAGGTCACGGGGATCCGCCTCACCGCGATCCCGCAACTGGCCGTGCAGGCCGCACCGGCAGTCCTGCTGTGCTACCTGGTGGGCGCCTGCGTCACCCTGCTCTTCCTGCGGCGCCCCTGGTGGGTGGGCACCACGGCGATCCTGGTGGGCCTGAGCGTCGGATCCCTGTGCGTGGGGCAGGTCGTCGCCCATTGGGGCACGCCCTGGGCGGCGGCGTGGATCGCCCTGGGCACCGCCCTGCTGGTGGTCATCGGCCCGCTGGGGACCTGGTTGCAGCTGCGCCGTTACGAGCCGCGCCAGTAATCCCGGCGGGCGCCCGGGCCATCGCCGCCACCGGTCGAGGTCGACACCCGTCAGGGCGCCGGCCTCGACCTCCTGCTCGCCAAAGCCATCCCCACTCCTCCCGTCCCGCTGCCCAACCGCGACGCAACTGCCCCGTCGCGGCCCCCTCCCGGCGCGCCGTGAGCTCCCCGCACCGCTGCCGGCCACAGGAGACGGGATCAGATGACACCTGTCATCCCCAGGCGGTGACAGCGCTCAGTACCGGCGGCGGGCCGGCCGGATGACCCTGGAGTTATGAACATTGCCGCCACCGCGCCTCGCCGCGTCACCACTGCCCCCGCCGCCACGCCGGACCCGGACCTCGCCGTGAAGATCACCGGCTTGGTCAAGACCTTCGGGCACGTCCGCGCCGTCGACGATATTGACCTGACCGTCCATCCCGGCGAGATCGTCGCCTTCCTCGGCCCCAATGGGGCCGGAAAATCCACCACCCTGGACGTCATACTCGGCTTCACGGCGGCCGACGCCGGCACCACCCGCGTCTTCGGCCGCACACCGGCCCAAGCCGCCAGGGAGATGCTCACTGGCGCCATCCTTCAAGAGGGCGGTCTTCTGCCCGACTACACGGTGAGTCAAACCGTCAACGTCGTGGCCGCCATGCGCGGAGCCCGCCACGACGTCGCCGCCGTCACCGAGCTGGCCGGGATTAAGCCGATCCTGCGCCGCCGGGTTGCCAAGTGCTCCGGCGGCGAGCGCCAGCGCCTGCGCCTGGCCCTGGCGCTGCTGGGCAATCCGGATCTCATGGTGCTCGATGAGCCCACGGCCGGCATGGACGTCACCGCGCGCCGGGCCTTCTGGGCCGCGATCCGCGAGCGCACCGCCGAGGACAAGGCCGTCCTCTTCGCCACCCACTACCTGCAGGAGGCCTCGGATTTCGCGGATCGGATCGTCATCATCTCCAAGGGGCGGATCGTGGCGTCGGGCTCCGTGGACGAGGTGCGTGCACTCGGTGAGGGCACGATCGTGTCGGCCACATGGCCGGGCCTGGCCGGTGTCGCAGAGCTGGAGGCGGAGTTGGTGCCGCTGCGCGGGACGCTGGCGGGCGTGGCGGTCCACGGGGAGCACCTCGAGATCCGTACCACCGCACCCGACGACGTCGCCCGCCTCCTGCTGACCCGCACCCCCGCCCATCACCTGGGGATTACGGCGCTGAGCCTGGACGATGTGTTCACCGAGCTCGTCGAGGACGTCGAAGACGTCGAGGACTCCGCCGACCGGCCGGCGGGCGCCGCCTAAGCAGAACGCCCCCGCACCGCCCCGGCGACAACCACGCCAGCCACAGCAACCGCAGCAGCCACGATGCTGAGAACCACGACCTGGAGAACGCCATGACCGCCACCGCCGCCCCTGCCCGTCCCACAGCCAACCGGGAGCGCCCCAGCCTCCTGCCGTACCTGCTCACCGAGCTGCGCACAACAGTGCTGAGGGCGGACACGATCATCTTCATCATCGTCATGCCCCTGGGCATGTACCTCCTCTTCGGTGCGATAACCTCCTACAGCGACCTCGATGCCGGACGGGGGAACGTCGCCGCCGTCGTCATGGTCAACATGGCCGCCTTCAGCGCCGCCGTGTCCTCCACGACCGTCGCCGGGAGCAGTGCCATCGAGCTGGCCGGCGGCTGGGGCCGCCAGATGGGGCTGACTCCCGGCGGGATACGCTCGTACTACCTGGTCAAGTCCGCCTCGGCGGTCCTCCTGTCACTGGTGCCCACCACCCTGCTCTTCATCGCCGGGGTCCTCACGGGCGCCCGGTGCGACACCCCGCTGATCTGGGCGGGCTCCTACCTGGGCTGCCTGCTGCCGACCATCCCCTTCGCCCTGTACGGGCTGGCCATCGGCATGTGGTTCCCCTCCCAGGGGGCGGTCGGCACGGCGGCGGCCTCGGTGACGGTGTGGGCCTTCCTGTCCAACATCTTCATGCCGATCTCCGGAACGCTGTTCACCATCGCCCACTTCACCCCGCTGTACGGGGCAGCGACCCTGGCGCAGCGCCCCATCATGAAGGACGTCATCAACACCGGCACAGGAATCGTCCACGAGAGCCCCTGGCTCCAGGTCGCTAACCTTGCCGCATGGACGCTTGTCCTCGCCGCGATCTGCCTGGTCTCCCGCCGTCGGGGGACGAGCCGGCGATGAGTGCGCGATGGCAGGCAGCCGGGCCGGCCGCGCCCCGGTCCCCGAGTTGGAGGGACTGGAGGCGGACCTGGCCCGGCACGCCCGGGTGGCCCGGCGTCGACTGGCAGGCCTGCGTCTGGATCGTCTTCCTGGTCGTGAGCGCCGCCGCCCTGCTGATCTCGGAGGCCCCCATGTGGAGGAAGGTTCTGGGAACCGCGGGGATGGCGGCCTTCGCAGTCCTCTACGTCATTGAGGTGAGCGTCATCTCCAAGCGCGAGGACTTCACCCGTCTGTCCCCCCAGTCCACCCTGCGCGAGGAGCTGGCCCCGGCGATCAGGCCGCTCGTCCTGCTGGGCACGTGCGCGGCGGCGGCGACGATCGCGATCGGCTGGTACTTCCCCGTCTTCCTGCCCTACTTCTGCGCGATCCTCCTGTTCACCACGACGCTGCGCACCGGTCTGACGTGCTGCGCCCTGATCTGCATGTCGAGCCTGCTGGTCGTACTGGTCGGGGGTGCCGGTGCTGTCGAGTTCCTGTACATGACGATCGGTTGCGTCACGTCGTCAGGGTTCGTCGTCCTCTCCCGGTTCTCCGCCGAGCAGGAGCTGGTGCGCGCCCGCCAGAACCGGGCCGAGGCGACCGCGGCGGAGCGCGAGGAGATCAGCCGGGACGTGCACGATCTTCTCGGCCACTCGCTGACGGTGCTCACGCTCAAGGCAGAGGTCGTCCAGCGTCTGCTGCACCGGGACCCTGATGCTGCCGAGAAGGAGCTCGCGGAGGTCATCGAGCTCTCCCGGGCCGCCCTGGCGGACGTGCGGGCGACCGTCACGCGGCTGCGCACCCCGGATCTGGCCAGCCAGATCGAGTCCTCGCGCACGGCCTTCACCGCGGCCCAGATCGATACTGAGATCATCGGGGACGCCGAGGAGGTTCCTCTGGGCCTGCGCGAGCTGGTGTCCTGGGCACTGCGTGAGGCCACGACAAACATTCTGCGGCACGCGGAGGCCACGCGGGTCCGGGTGGCGCTGTCCCCGGGGCTGCTGGTCGTCGCCGACAACGGGCGCGGGCTGACCGGTTCCGCACCGGGCAACGGTCTGCGGGGCCTGCGCCAGCGCGTGGAGGCGGCCGGCGGCGAGCTGCGGATGGTCAGCCCTGCGCCGCCGGACGGCGGCCCAGGAGAGCAGGGTGGTCCTGGGACAAGGATGGAGGTCCTGCTGTGAGCGGTGGGGGCACTGAGAGGGCTGAGAGAGCCGGGGGCCTCGTGGAGTCTGGCGGCGGCGTGATCCGCCTGCTCATCGCCGACGATCAGGCGCTGGTGCGTGGCGCCCTGGCCACCCTGCTCGGCCTGGAGAGCGACCTGGAGGTCGTGGCCCAGGTGGGCACCGGCAACGCGGTCGTGGCAGCGGCTCGCGACAGCGGCGCGGACGTGGCGCTGCTGGACATTGACATGCCCGACGGCGACGGCCTGGCCGCCGCAGCGGCGCTGAGCGCCTCAGGACTGACGTGCCGCAGTCTCATCGTGACGACCTTCGGGCGCCCCGGCTACCTGTCGCGGGCGCTGGAGGCCGGGTCCAGCGGCTTCCTGGTCAAGGACACTCCCCCGGAGCAGCTGGCGGACGCTATCCGCCGGATCCACGCAGGCCTGCGGGTCATCGACCCGACGCTCGCCCAGGAGTCGGTGCTGCTGGGTCCTAACCCGCTGACCGAGCGGGAGAAGGAGGTGCTGCGTCTGGCGGCCCGGGGCGACGACGCCCACGGGATCGCGGCGGGCCTGCACCTGGGTGAGGGGACGGTGCGCAACTACCTGTCGAGCGCGATCGCCAAGACCCACGCCCGTAACCGCACCGAGGCCGCCCGCACCGCCGAGCGCAACGGGTGGCTGTAGCTACCGGCGGGCCGCGGGGCACGGACCGGAGGCGTCAGGCCGCTTCCAGCGCCGCGAGGAGCTGCTCACGGAAGCGCGCGAAGGATGGGGACCGCCGCGCGGTGGCATCGAGGTCGAGAATCGAGGAGAACGCGTCCTGGTGTCGCGTCTCAATGTACTTTCCAGTCATCTGCTCCTGGAGAGCCTCTTTGGCACCTCGCTTGGCCTCAGGGTCCTTGGAATACGAGGCGTCATCCAGGACCTCCTTGTGCCTGCGGAGCGACTCGATTCCGGCGAGGAACCACGCCTCGTACTCGCGGACGGCCACAGCGACGACGGCCTCCTGGCCCTCCAGTGCCGCCCGGGTCGCCTCCACGCACTCGGTCGGATCATCGTCGTCGGAGTCGTAGAGGACAACGACCACGCCAGCCCCTCCCCGCTCAACAAGGCTTGCGCGCTGGATCCTCACCGCGTCCCGCACCTTGGTGGAGCGCATCTGGTCACACCCCAGCCGATGGGGCGGGCGCACGTCAATCTCGTAGATACCTGCCCCGTAGGCGATTCTGCGCAGCAACGCGGGAAGCGCCTTCACCTCACCATGCCCCTCAACGACGGAGGCAACGATCCTGGTCATGGCTGAGTGTCCGGTGCGGGCTGGAGTTGGTCGGATCGCAGGAGCTCGCCGGCACTGAAGAGGGACTCCTCCAGAGCGAGTCTTCCGCCTGCATCAAGGGGCCCGACCTTCGTGCTGCCCGCCTCCGACCGCACCGCGAAGATCTCGGAGAACCCCAGATCCCCGGCATCGAGCAGATCACCGCTGTGCGTGGTGACGAGGACCTGCCTCATAGTGGAAGCCTCGCGGATGGCGTCGAATAGCACTCCCGCAGCGGCCGGGTGCAGGGCGGTCTCGGGCTCCTCGATGATCACCGGGCCGAAGGTGCCGTCACCGCTGGGCGCGAACAGGGCAGTGAGGATGCCCAGCGCACGGAGCGTGCCGTCGCTCATGGTCACCGCGCGGAGCAAGAACATCTCACCAGGCTCCCTCGCCTCTCTGTCGAACTCCAGGGTAAACACCCCTCCGAGATCTCTCGGGACGGCCCGACGAATGCCCGGGACGATCAGACTCAGGTACTCGTCGATCCGTTCTTTCGCTTCGGGCATGTGCTTCTCAAGCCAGAGCAGGACGGCAGCAAGATTGCCGGCGTCAGCCTGGAGCTCCCCTCCCGAGGCAGGCGCCTCAGTGTAGTGCACCGCATCGGGATGAGGACTAATCAGCGCCGTGGAGGTCAGCGCCCTATGAACTGGCGCGAATGCCTCGTACGCGGTCAACACTCCCAGGACGAGAGAGGATCCCTCGGTTGCGGGAACGGGGACGCGATTTCCACCAATCTCAGTCACTCCCGAGGACCTGTCAAAGGAGGAGCACACCTCATCGTTCTCGCTGCACACACTGCACGTCTCTGATCGCACCGTCACCTCTGGATCCATATCATTCAGCCGGACCGAGAATGACATCGAGTACTCACACGAGCGACCGTCCGGAAGACCTGCGACGTGCACAGCGACGGTGACAAGCGAAGTATTAGGATTCTCCGATATCCGGTGGTGTCATAGGGTCGTAGCAACAGTGCTGGTTAGAGGCGGGAGGTTGTGTTGGGTGGGATGTTGACGATGTCGGATCG
>ERZ773099.570-NODE-570-length-30931-cov-11.663201_pt1 | contig 30931 bp, 28 predicted proteins | sample MGYA00511120_ERZ773099 | MGnify/ENA primary metagenome ERZ773099 (study PRJEB29015, sample SAMEA2738012) | human oral metagenome | biome: human oral; feature: human-associated habitat; material: dental | place: China | collected 2104 ... | reverse complement strand
CTCTCCTCCTGCATGGGGCCTCAGCGTTGTTATTCTGCAGATTTGGGTCCTTCGTTTCTCACTCCGCGATGTTGAAGGTCAGCGACGCCACGAGGACGGACTCGTCGCATTTGGCCTTGTCCGGGTAGGGGACCCTGTTCTCGATGTTGACCGTCCAATACCCCGCCTTGGCCGGGATGATGTTGACGATGCCGTTGAGGTCCGTCCGGCCCCAAAAAGCCCTGTACTCGTTATCGGGGTCGCCATCCTTCGTCTTGCCGGCAAATCCGGCGAAGACGGCCTTCACCTCCACCGTCTTGACGGGCTTGCCCTCCAGAAGCACCTGCACGGGGAAGCGCCCTCCCGGCTTCACCGTCGCGGGGTTCACCTGCGGGACGATCTCGAAGCGCTGCCCCACGGGCTTGGTGATGAGGTCCTTGTCGTCCGATCCGTCCACGTTCAGGATGGTCTTGGCGAACATCACGGCCTCCCTGACGATCGTGGCGTCAGGACGCTGTAGGCGGTCCGCATTCTTCCATCCGTCCGGGCCGTTGGACCAGAAGGTGGGCTTGTAATTTCCAAACACGATGTAGCTTCCCTTCTTCAGGTCCGCATTGACCTCGTAATGGAAGTTGTCGGAGCCCGTCTGCTTCATGGCCGTCGTCCCCTCGGGCGTAACCAGGTTCAGGGGCTCGAAAACGGCGATCCGGTCCTCGGGGATGGTCTCCGGGTCGGGGAAGCCGTGGCCAAAGCCTATATCGGCTTTCAGCACGCCCCCCTCCGGCGCCTTCGCATTGATCCAGAATTCGTGCGCATCGGCGGCGACGGAACACAGCGACAGGACAATAACGGCCGCAGCGGAAAGCAAAAATCTGTCGATCTTACGCATACAAAGCACCCTCCTTAATCATTACGATATTTTCGACATTGCGGATGGAGAATATCCCCGCTCCCGAGGGAGCGGGGATGCGCACGACGCACTACTCCGCGATCGAGAAGGTCATGCGGGAGACCAGGACGGTCTCGTCGGCGACGGCCTTGTCCGGGTAGGGGACCGTCAGCTGCACGAAGGCGTTCCAGTACCCCGCCTTCACCGGGATGATCTCGATGATGCCGTTGAGGTTGGTGCGTCCCCAGAAGCACTTGTACTCGTTGGCGGGGTCGCCGTCCTTCGCGCCCCCGTTAAAGCCTGCGTAGACGGCCTTCACCTCAGCCGTCTTGGCGGGCTTGCCGTCGAGCAGCACCTGCACGGGGAAACGCTCTCCCGGCTTCACCGTCGCGGGGTTCACCTGCGGCACCATCTCCAGGCGCTGTCCCACCGGCTTGGTGATGAAGTCCTTGCCGTCGGCGCCGTCCACGTTCAGGACGAGCTTGGCGAACATCACCGCCTCCTCGGCGTAGGTGGCGTCGGCCTTCGTCAGTTCCTTGTACTTGGCCTTGTCGCCCTGCTTCCACCCCTCCGGCCCCTTGGCCCAGAAGGAGGGCTTGTAGTTGCCGAGCACCAGATAGTCGCCCTTCTTCAAGTCCGCCTTGACCTCGTAATGGAAGTTGTCGCCCGTCTGCGCCATCTCCGTCATGCCCTCCGGTGTGGCCAGCTTCAGGGGCTCGAAGAGGTGCGTGCGGTCGTCGGGGATGACCTCGGGGTTGGGGAACTCATGCCCGTACCCCAGATCGGCCTTGAGAAGGCCGTCCTTGTAGTCCGCGTTCACCCAGAACTCGTGGGCCTCGGCCGCGACGCCGAGGAAAGCCGCAAAAAGCGCTCCTGCAACCATTACGGAAAACAACTTGCGCATGAACCTCTTCCTCCTTCTTTCCTTCTCCAAAAACAACCGACGCAACGCGTCACGACACATCGCGGGAGAACGCCCTCCGCGTCTAACCCTTCTCCGTGGAAGGGCGCTTATCCCCGCACCCGCAGCCACACCCACCGCAGGTCCCCCGCTTCGCGGAGGCGACCCATCCGCGAAGCAGGTATCCTGCGGCGGCAACCGCAATCAGGACGATCACAATCTCCTGTGCGCCCATAACAACAAACCTCCCGATGATTCCATTTCACAATAGGCTGCAGCCTATCAGCGTCAAAGACGAAGCCATTTGGCTTCGCTTCGACGTAAGTGACCGACTCGGCACCCGGGACTTCACAGTCCCGGGGAGCTGGTCGTCTACTTAATCTCGGTGGCCTGGACCCAGATCACCGCGTCCTGCGAAAGCTCCTTCCCCTCGAACTCCTTGTCGGGGCCGACGCCCAGCGCGGCAAATCCCCACCAGCCCGCCCTGGGCATGGCGAAGGCAAACGTCCCGTTGGCGTCGGCCTTGATCGTCAGGGTTACGAAGGCATCATGTGGGGCTTTCACCGCAGCCGCCTTATCGAAGTTGTTCTCCTTCATGTTGGGCTTGTGGTTCATGAACTCGACCTCGATCTCGGCGAAGGGAACCGGTTTGCCCTCGCTTTTCACGACGCCGCGGAACAACCCGCCGGCCCAGATCGCATAGGGCTTGTCCAGCGGAACGATCTCCGCCTTCAGCCCCATGTCGGCGTCCCAATCCGTGGGAAGACTGCCGTTGTTGACGATCATCTTCGTGATCTGCTGAATGTACGTGTCCTCACCCTTCTCGTAGTATGGAGCGGGAACCAGGCAAAAGACGTAGTCCCCCATGCCCTTGAGCTTGAAGGCGGCCTCGAAGGCCTTGCCCTTGTTCTCCAGGCTGGTCCAGGTAATGGGCTTCAGGGTTTTGAGCAGGTCGGTCCTCTTCTCCTTGTTTACGACGAAGAACTCCCGAGGGGTTCCCATATCCATCGTGTGCCCGGCCTCAAAAGGGTGCGTAAAGACAAGCTTCAAGGGGACGTCGCCCCCCTTGTCCAGGATCGTCTCGGGGGTATAGAGCATTTGGAAGTGGGCGGATGCGGGAAGAGCCGCAGCAAACAACACGAGCAGAGAGAGTATGACAATCTTCTTCATATAAGAGAACTCCTTTTTTGTCTGGGAGGGGATCTCCCCGGTCGTCCCCGTACTCATCGCACCTACTTGATCTCGCTGCTCTTGACGGAGAGCATGTGGCCGGGGCCGCCGTCGAAGGTGACGGTGAAGACGCCCTCCGGCTTCTTGAAGGTCAGCTCTCCGCCCTCGTCCAGCTTGCCCTCGAAGATGACCTCGTCCTTCTCGTTGGTCACCCGGATGGGCATGTTGGCGGCCGAGGACCCGTCGGAGAACCCGCCCTCGCAGGAGAGCGTTCCGTCCCCGTTGTCCCAGCAGGAGAAGAGCGGGGTGTGGGCCAGGGCCGCGCCGGCAAGAGCCGCGATAAAAAGCGCCGCCACAGCATACAACAACCATTTCCTGTTCATTCCAAAAACCTCCCGTTCATTCCAAAAACCTCCCTTTGATTGGTTTGTCAGTCAAGCGGTTTTTTGCGAAAACCGCGGAACTGCCGAAAATTGTCCCCTCTCGCCTCTTGCCTCTCGAAAAGGGAATGTCCGCCGTCCCGGCTTAGGTATAGGTCCTTTTGGTCCTGATCAGCCCCAGCGCGATCGTCAGGGTCAGGGGGATCAAATAGAAGATCCACATGGCCTGGAAGCCGCTCAGGCCCAGGGCCGACCCGCCCGAGAACACCAACACGGCGGCGAGCAGGCCCAAGACGAGGGGCGCGAAGAAGGCGAAGAGCATCCATTTCGTGGAGCCGGTCTGAACCCGGATGGCCATGATCGTGGGCAGGCAGGGCGGACAGAGGACCATGAAGAGCATCAGGGCCATGGCGTGCAGGGGCGTAAGGTCCCCCTCCTGCCGTTTCATGCGCTGTTCCAGCGTGTCCGTGTTCTTCTCTCCACCCTCGCCCTCGCTCTCACCCGTTTCCTTGATGTAGAGGGCGCCCAGGGTGGAGACGCTGTTCTCCTTGGCCGCCAGCGTGCTGAGCACGGCGACGTTGACGCGCCAGTTGAACCCCGCGTACTGCGAGGCCGGTTCGAGGGCCCGGCCGATCTTGCCCAGAAGGCTGTTGTCGATGCGTTCCCTGCGGATGGCCGTCAGCGCATTGGTCCGGAAGGCCAGAAGTTTCTTGAGCTCCCTCTCGAGCTCCTTCGCCTCGGGGTCCTTCTTGTTCTGGACGATCTCGAAGAAATCGGGATTCCTGGCCCCGTAGGCCTTTTTGGCCTCGGCCGACGCCCCGGACTTGAGCAGGTCCCGGTACCCCTGCTGGAACAGGATCATGTCCAGGACGTCCTTTTCGGTCCTGAGCCCCGCGCCCAGCCTCTTGCCCTCGGCCTTGCCGAGAAAGGCCCGGACGGCCCGGTCCTTCTCCGCCTCGTAGTGGGCCCTCCGTTCCGGGGTCAGTCCGGGGAACTGGAGCAGGACGAAGAGGACGACGGCCACGGCCGCGACGACGGTCGTGATCTTTCTGATGTAGAGCCATATCCGCTCGATTGCGCGCCCCAGAACCCCTCGCACGGAGGGGATATGGTAAGGCGGCATCTCCATGATGAAGGGCGCCGTCTCCTTGTGCCTCAGCACCGTCATGGAGAGGATCTTCGCCAGGGGGAGCACGAAAAGCAGGCTGATCGTCTGGATGAAGACGATCACGATGCTCTGCTGATTGACCTCGCCCAGCAGGGGCAGGCGCACCGTCTCGTTGAAGTAGATGCCGATGAGCAGGAAGTACAGCGGAAGTTTGGCCTGGCAGTTGAGCATGGGAAGCGTCAGAATCGTCGCCAGCTTCGACTTCTCGTCCGGGATGCCCTTGGTGGCCATGACCGCCGGGACGGAACAACCGCCCAGGACGACGCCGCCCAGGATCATCGGCAGCGTGGACTGGCCGTGAAGGCCGAAACGGCTCAGTATCCGGTCCAGGACGAACGCGATGCGCGGCATGTAGCCGCTGTCCTCCAACACGGCGATCAGCGCGAAGAGGATGAAGAAGATCGGGATGTAGTTGAGGAGCGCGTTCAGGTTGTCGACGACCCACAGCACGAACTCCCGCAGCAGGGGCAGCTCGATGATTCCGGGCTGGGGAAGGACGCTCTCGGCGAGGCTGCGGAACCCGGCGAGGACGGGCCACGTGTAGTGGGTGAGGTTGTAGCCCTGTATAAAGGAGAGATAGTAGAATCCGTAGATGACGAAAAGGAGAAAGACGGGGCCGAAGAACCTGTTGCAGACCAGCCGGTCTATGCGCTCGGAGACGTGGACCTTCTCCGTGTTCTTTCTGGACACGCAGCGCTTGGCGATGGCCGCGGCCCTTCGGCTGCGCTGACCGGAGACGTAGAGGTCGGCGCTCATGCCCCTCTCGCGCTCGAACGCCTCCCTCAGGGCCTCCGCCCTGGACAAAATGTCCCGGGCCGCGCCGTCGTCCCCGGCCCTTTCGCGCACCAGGGCCGCGACCTCCGGGTCGCCCTCCATCAGCTTGACGGCGATCCACGGAAGGGGGAAGGTCCCCTGAAGGGACGCCCCACCGGATGAAAGCGAATCGGCCAGCAGCGACTCCAGCTCCTTCAGGGGGCCCTGCAGGTCGGGATAGAGCTCGGACACGGCAACGCTCGTCCGCGCGTTCGACCGGGACATATCGGAGATCGCCCCGAAGAGATCCTCGCGCCCGCGCCCGTGGGTGATGGCCGTCGCGACGACGGGGACGCCCAGCTCCCGCGAGAGCGCCGGGACGTCCACGGAGATGTCGAGGCCCTCGGCCACGTCCATCATGTTGAGGTCGAGGACGAGGGGAATCTCCATCTCCAGGAGCTGGAGCGTCAGGTACAGGCTGCGCTTGAGGTTGGCGGCGTCCACGACGTTGACGACCGCCGACAGGGGCTCCTTCAGGAGCACGTCGCGGGAGACGCGCTCCTCGGGCGAGTAGGACGTCAGGCTGTAGGTTCCGGGGAGGTCGACGACCTCCACGGTCTCGCCGTCCCGCTTGTACCAGCCCATCATCTTGTCGACGGTCACGCCGGGATAGTTGGCCACGAATTGTTTTGCGCCCGTCAGGCTGTTGAAGACGGTCGATTTGCCGCAGTTCGGCTGGCCCGCCAGGGCTACGATCTTTTTTCCCATTCAGGACTTTTCCCCTTCAGGAGTTCTCTTCTTTTCCGGATTTTTTTACTTTCACGAAACGGGCTTCCTCCCGGCGCAGGTTGACGAGCGCCCCCTCGGCATCCACCTCGATCGGGTCTCCGAGGGGCGCCCTTCGGACGAGCTTTGCCAGGACGCCGGGATAGAGCCCCATGTCCACCAGCCTCTGGGCGAGCATACCCCTGCCCTCGATTCCCACGACCATCCCCGACTCCCCCGGAGTCAGGTCCGCCAGCGTCATCTCGCTCATCGTCCCCCACCCCGCCTCATGCCTCGGCCACCATCAAGCTCATGGCGACCTCCTGATCCAGGGCCAGGCAGCTCTCGCCCTCCATCACCCTGACGATGACGTCGCCGTCCCGCTCCTGCAGGAGGGTAAGGACGCTCCCTTCCCCCAGCCCCAAACTTTCGAGGTGCTTGGACATCCTGGGGCCGCTCCCCGATTTCAAGACCTTTAACTTTGTGTTCATCGGCGCCGAAAGCAAGGGAAACATACGGGCCCTCCCATTGAATTGCATCTCATTGAATTGCATCCCACAAGATACGAAACCCACAAGATTTGTTTTTTATATCATACATAAAGCATTTAATTTATCGAGGATATTTTAACATACCTGAACGGGCGCTTTTGGGACGGCGCGCCGCAATTTACAAAGGTCCGGCCCTTTACCCTTCTCTCCCTTTACCCTTCTCTAAGAAGGTCCCTCTCCAAAGGGGAATTAAGTTCCAAAGGACAAATTGATGTTCTACGGCGGGCTCGCCCCTTCATTAAAAAAGGTAAAGACACCAAAGGCATAAAAGGCATCGGCATCGAAGGGAGGTAGGGGAGAGGGGGCGAATAAGGGACATAAAGGTCAGCTAAGGTCTATTACTCTATGCGCTCCATCGCTCTGCTGCTTGGGGCTGATACTCCCCGTTCCGGAAAAAATCACGTTTCCTTTTCGTTTGTGTTCTACCCAAAAAAAGAGAAGAGTTATGGAACGCTTGCCGGCGGTCCGTGAGGGACGGCGTGGGAGGAGGAAGGAGTCTTGAGACTTTTGATTGTGGAGGATGAGGCTCCGATTGCGGAGGTCGTTGCCGCTTATGTTGGGCGTGAGGGGTACGATACCCTCTGAGCCGCCGACGGCGAGGCGACCATGTCCTTACTTTAACTCGCCGCCAAAAAGGCGTTAATGATATTGATTTACACTGACCTATCGATGCAAAAGAATGCCCCCTCGGCGATATTTTGCTGAGCAAAAGATTTTGTCCTCGGCAGCGACGGGTTGTGCTATGCTGGACACGGTGTGAGGCCCGTTGAGGGAAAAGACAAAACATGGCCAAGGAGGGATTTGAAGGATGAATTCGATCGTGAGGACCAAAATAGGGGCACTCGTTTTTCTGCTCTGTTTCCTTCTATCCAGCCCGCCTCTCCCGCGTGCCGCCTGTGCCGTGGAGAAGGGGGCGGACCCCCAGATGAATGCGGTACTGCAGCAGCTGAAGACGATGCGGTGGATGCTGGACTACATGACGGTGATCTTTGTGGCGTCCTCCGAGGACAAGAAGGTCCTGCTGGATGAGCTCAAGGCCATCCGCTCGGAGGGGGGCCTGTCCATCCGAAACGAACTGAAGGACCTCCGGGATGAGGAGCGTAAGGCCATATCGGAGGAACTGAAGTCCCTGCGTGAGGAGGAAAGGAACCTGCTTCGGAAGGAGTTTTCCGAGCTGCGGGAATATCGGAACGTCGAACTTTTGAAAGAGATGCGGGCTTTGAGCGCGGAGAACAAGGCGCTCTCCGAAAAGGTGAAGGGCCTAAGCGCGGAAAACGAGGCACTCCTTGGGGAGATGCGCAACTTCCGCGCCGATCTGGAGGTCCTTCGGCTGAGCCTGGAGCGCATGCTGAGCGTCTCCCCGGAGCCGTCACCGGCCCCCTTGGCCTCGGCGGATGTTCCGGCCTCGGATGATTCGCCGGCCCCAAACGGAGCCGCGGACCTGAAGGAGGCATTGTCCGGGCTGCCTGTCGGGGACAGGACCGCGCTGGGGTTGCTCATGAGCATGTACGGCCTGATCGTCACAAACCAGGGCGACGGCCAGAGCGATGCCGACTCCCCGGCGGACCGGGCCGGGTACCGGGCGGACGAGATCCTCACGCACCTGGACGTCCTGCGCAAGGCGGCCTCAGCCGCCTACGACAGCCACTACGCCTACGACATGGGTACGGCGCAGCACCGCGCCATCGCGCGGCAGATCAACGCGGACCCCATGGCCTTCATCAGGTCGCGCATGGGGGAATATCTGGACGGCAAAGCAAAGAGCAAGTTTTCCGGAATCAGTATGGTCCGGGTATTCAACGAATGGGACTGGGCCGTAGGGGTCGACGTGTCGCATGAGCCCGGAGAGGTCCGAGCGGAGCTGGCCCGCCCCCGGCGGAGACTCCAGTACGGGGACACCCTGCTCGACGGGAATCTCCACCCCTGGAAGGGCGGGGATGTCATCTACATGCCCGTAAACTTTCACGTGCAGAAGGGCTCGTGAGGGCGAAATCCGAATAGGAACTGGATAGGAGGATAGAGCAATGTCCAAGATGATGGAAAGAAAAACGGGAACCTGCGTGGGGTTTGTCGGTACGCTTGTGGCCTGTGCCCTTCTGCTCCCGGCCCTCTGCAGCGGAGCGGAGGCTCGGAAGGACATCGACCTGGAGGCCCTGAGGAGCATGGTGGAATCCTTTGCTGCAACCATCGCCGCAACATCGGAGGACAACGCGGCCCTGAGACGGGAGATAGCCTCCCTAAGGGAGGAACTGGCCTCGTTGCGTGGGACGCAGCAGAAGCCGGCCGTCGGCAACACGACCATGCTGCGCGAGATGCAGTCCGCCGAGAGGGCCAGCCAGATCCTCTCCCTCCTGCGCACCATGAAATCCGCCGCGGTCATGTATTATGTCGACGAGATGGATTCCATCATGGAGGACCCCACACGCTTTCGGGAGAAGGTCAACGGCGATCCCCTGGCCGTCAGGAACATACTGGGCAAATACCTGGATGTACCCGCGACATACGACGAGAGCTGCCATTTCTACGTCCTCAATGACAATCAGTGGTTGGTGGGCTACGACCTGGCGGGCGAGGACAAGTCGACCCTGGAGAGGCTCGCCGCGATGGCCCATCAGCCGGGCGCGAATTTGGTCAACCTGGACCAGAGCGTCTGGAATGGAGGGCTTGTTATCTGCATGAAGGTGCGGTGACCGATGGACGGGAGAAGCCGGATTACAAGGGGGACCGGAACACGGAGCGTCCCGAAAACAATGCCATACAGACAACCCAAAATCGAGGTTGAACCGAGCTTGAAACGACGGACACGATGCGGGACATTACCCCCTTTGCCGGTCTTCTCCCCATAGTCAAACTTTGGAACCAACTCCAACTTCCTCAAATCATCGATACTTCCATAGGCATCAGAAAGCACAAGGTTATACGGACTCCGATCAGCTTCTGTCGCTGGTTCTGCTGAATCTCAGCGGCGGCAGCGTTGTGGAGCCATTGACGACCTGGAACAGGAGAACTCTCCATTTTTGACGGCAGAGGAGGGCCAGAAGGGCCAATTTTTTGAAGATCTCCCCTGCTGGATATTTCTGCTTGCCCTTCTGTTGCATTTACTGCGGTTTTGGCATATAAAAAAATCTTGACATGTATAAAAAATTATTTAAAATAAAGATCGGGTATGGAGAATCTAAAGAGGGGGATGGCAAGATGAGGGTCTTTGAGACGAAATATTCTGTGCGGAATGAGGGGCATTACGTCCCGGCAGTTGAGGTGAATGGTACTGTCTATATCTCGGGGCAATTATCTATCGATCCGGAGACAGGAAAGGTCCCGGGGGGTGGAATTAAAACTGAGGCACGGCAGGCTTTGACAAACCTTGAACTTGTACTTAAGGCGGCGGGCCTTGAGAAGAAGGATGTTGCGATGTGCAGAATTTATATTCCCAACGTGAAGTATTGGGAGGATCTCAATGAAGCATATGCAGAATTTTTTGGCACACATCGCCCTGCCCGTGTAGTCGTTCCCTCAAACAATCTTCATCACGGCTGTCTAGTCGAAGTAGAGGCTGTTGCGGAGCGCCGCTGAATTAGGAGGAATTTCTGATGAAATATGGACAGCTTGACACGCCCGCTCTTCTCATTGACAGGGAGGTAATGTTGAGCAACATCCAGCGTATACAGAATTTTGCCGATAAGATGGGCGTAAAACTGCGGCCACATACAAAGACGCATAAAATGCCCGCCTTGGCAAAACTTCAACGGCAACATGGCTGCAAAGGTATCGCTGTGGCAAAGACCGGTGAAGCTGAGGTAATGGCTGCCAACGGACTTGACGATATTTTCATCGCCAACGAAATTGCAGGAGACGTCAAGCTTCAACGGATTAGGACCCTCGCTGAAAAAATTGATATATCTTTTGGGATCGACTGCCCCGAACATGTGGCGGCTGCCGAGCAGGTTTTTGCCGGTGCGGAGAAACCGGCGGAGGTGCTGATTGAGATTGAGGTGGGGGAAAAACGTTCAGGTATCGTTGAAGAGACGGATTTCTGCGCCATTCTCGATGCTCTGGACTCCGCAGAACATGTGCATCTGAGGGGAATATTTTCTCATGAAGGGCATTGCTATAATTCCCCGGACCTTGACACATGCCGCACGGAGTTTATCGAGAGCCAGAAAAGGACCCTGCTCTTTGCCTCGATCGCAAGAAGACGCGGCTTTGAAATTGGCACGGTAAGCATTGGTTCTACGCCACCACTGATGCAAGGTTTTTCGATCCTTGATGGGATTACCGAGATCCGTCCCGGTACCTACATACTTATGGATGCCTCAATGGCAAACGCAGCAGGAACATTGGATTACTGTGCCGCCACCATCCTTGCCACCGTTATCAGCCGTCCAACAGCGGAGAGGGTTATTCTGGACGTGGGGGCAAAGGGACTTACAGCCCAAAGGCGTTCGATTGGTATTACCGCCTGTGAGGGTGTTGGGACCATAAAGGGGTTTGCAGGCGTTCATATCTTTAATGTTTATGACGAACATGCGATCATCTACAGTAAACCCTTTCACGACGCTGTGAAGATCGGGGACAAAGTCGAAATTATTCCGGTGCACATCTGTCCTACTTGTAATTTACAAGAGGTGGCATACCTCGTTTCAAACGGCGAGGTAGTGGAGGAGATTCCTGTGCTCTGCAGGGGAAAACTTAAATAGGAGGCCCGATGAAAATAGCTGTCATCCAGATGCTTGTCGGAGATGACAAGCTTCTGAACCTTGATAGGGCGTGTGATTTTGTAGCTCAGGCAGCTCAGGGAGGAGCTCAAGTTGCGGTTCTCCCCGAAATGTTCAATTGTCCCTACAAAACGGAGAATTTTCCGGTCTATGCGGAAAAGGCTGGAGGGCATTCATGGCAGCGGCTGTCCGATGCCGCTCGTCAAAACGATGTTTACGTTGTTGGAGGCTCCCTGCCAGAGGCTGATGATGCGGGCAGGGTCTTTAATTCCTCCTATGTTTTCGACCGCAAAGGAAGACAGATAGGCAAACACAGAAAGGCCCATATGTTTGACATCGACATCCCCGGTGGGCAGAGATTCAAGGAATCGGAGACGTTGACCCCGGGCAACGAGGTAACGACCTTCGAGACGGAGTTTGGAGTCATGGGGTTGGCTATCTGCTATGATTTTCGTTTCCCGGAGATCTCGCGAATCATGGTGGACAGAGGCGCGCATGTTATCTTTGTACCGGCCGCTTTCAATATGACTACGGGACCGGCACATTGGGAGATTCTCTTCCGCTGTCGTGCTCAGGACTATCAGTGTTTTACAGTAGGTGTCTCCCCCGCTAGAAACGACAAGGGATGCTATGTCTCCTATGCAAATTCTATTGTGGCGTCCCCGTGGGGAGACATACTAATGAAGATGGAAGAGGACGAGGGGATCGGCTTTTGCAATTTGGATTTCGCTTACCTGAAAAAGGTGCGAAAGGAATTTCCCCTTCGGAGTCATTTCAGGAAAAAGCTCTACGAAGAGCAGGCGATACTTTAACCACAAAATCTTATTGGAGGGGGAATCAATATGTCGGAGAGCAGAAGCGCACCTCAAACTCGAGATGTTCGGGACGACGGCAAGAGTACCAAGAACGCATTTTGGGTATTTGTATGTTTTTTTACATTGTTGGGCGTGCTATCCGTCGCAGGAGAGTCAATCGGGACATTTACGTTCCCGGTCGGGCCAGGACGCATTATTTTGATGCCGATGATCTTCACAATGATATTGTCTCTTCTGATTACTCCGGGCATCTTAGGTAAAATCTGTCCGGCATTCACCAAAATTTGCGGAGAGCCCGAGGTACATTATGCTGAAAATGCCATGATGCTTATCCTGCTTATCCTTGGCGCCAAGATGGGGACATCCGCAGGCCCCAATGTCTCAAAACTCCTTGCGGCGGGGCCCGCCTTGATTTGTCAGGAGTTTGGCAACCTGGGGACGATGCTCGTCGGACTGCCTATCGCTCTCCTGCTGGGGATGCGCAGGGAGGCCGTTGGAGCAACAGTGAGCATCTGTCGAGAACCGACACTAGGGTTGATCGGAGAGATCTACGGAATCAACTCCCCTGAAGGATTAGGCGTCATGGGGACTTACATGGTAGGGAATCTCTTTGGTACAATTTTCTTTGGAGTTCTTGCTTCAATGAGTGTCATGACGGGTATTCATCCCTATGCCCTGGCTATGGCCTGCGGCATGGGGTCAGGATCCATGATGACAGCCGCGACACAATCTTTGGCTGCAACTGTTCCGGAAATCTCCTCTGAAATTAATGCCTTTGCAGCAACCTCGAATATCATGACAAACGTTACGGGTTTGTACATGGACTTGTTTATTGCACTCCCCTGTGCAAATTTCCTGTACGGACTATTCAAGGGGGAGAAAAAATAATCCAAACAACAGGGCGTTTGATTGAGTCTTAAGGAAGCGCTGATTAAAACAAACATGCATGTTTTATCAAGAGTAAATATGCAAAATACCTATAGGTATAAATCTCCAGCGCTTCCCTAACTTTAGGGAGGAAGCATACAATGAAAATATGTCTTTCCAAGTTTTTCGATCAGCTAAAAATATTTGTTATGTTGGGTATTATCATACTTATTACTCATTATGCTAATCTCCATGGAAAGCTTTGTATTTCCGATGCCGCTTGGGGGTTGGCAATCCTGATTGCGATATCCTTGTTGTCAATAAAAATCAAGGAAGCTATACCTCTAAAAATCCCCGCATTTGCCTGGGCTTCATTGCTCTCGCTGTTCCTGACCTTGCCCCAGTGTCCCGTTGCGCCTATTATTCTTAATATGACGAAACAGATAAGCGCCGGGCAGATAGGCACGGTCATTCTGGGAGTAGCAGGGATATCAGTTGGCATGAAGATAGACGATATCAAGCGTCTGAGTTGGAAAATCATCCTTGTCGCCATCGTCGTATTCTGTGGAACATTTTTTGGCTCAGCTCTTATGGCTCAGCTTATCCTTAAAGCACAAGGACTCATCTGAATTTCATGGATACCCTGCAGCTAAAGAAAATTGCATTTGCGCAAACGGATAAGGACAGGGAATCCATCCTCGCCCTGGGCAGAGAAATCTATAAACACCCCGAGACGGGTTACAGGGAGACAGCTACGACCAAGCGTCTGGCTGATGCCTTGGAATGTCTTGGCTTGGAGGTGGTGCGGAATATAGCTGTAACAGGATGTCGTGCCTATACAGAAAAAACGGACAGGCCAAAGATTGCTGTTATGGGCGAGTTGGATTCCGTCATATGTGACGATCACCCTGACTGTGTACCAAAGACAGGAGCAGTGCATGCCTGTGGGCATAACATCCAGGTCTCCGTGATGTACGGGATTGCCTCTGCCCTGACTCGTACCGGCATATTGAAGGAATTGGGAGGATCCATTGACTTCATGGCCGTTCCTGCAGAAGAGTATATCGAGCTCGATTTTCGTAAAAAGCTCAAGGAGGCCGGAAAAATAAAATACTATTCCGGAAAAGCGGAGCTCGCCTACAAAGGAGCTTTTGACGATGTTGATATGTGCATGATGATCCATAATTGGCCTCTGAGCGATGGATACAAGACGGCCCCCCAGAATACCGGTACCGGTTTCGTTGGTAAGAAGGTAACATACATTGGAAAGCAGTCTCATGCAGGGGCTGCCCCCTGGGATGGGATCAATGCTCTTAATATGGCCATGATTGCCATCAATAGCATGCACGTACAACGAGAGACGTTTAAGGACAGCGATTTTGTCAGAGTCCATCAGATTATCACGAAAGGCGGTTCTTTGTTGAACTCCGTTCCGTCAGAGGTGAAGGCCGAAATATGCGTCAGGTCAATGAACATCCCGGCGCTGCTGAAGGCAAATGAAAAGGTCAATCGCTGCATTCGAGGTGCGGCAATCGCCATGGGAGGGCATGCAGAGATAGAAGACTCTCCCGGTCAGATGCCACTGAAGTCATGCGATGCAATGGCGGATATCTTTGTCCGGAATGCAGAGGCTTTTTACAGAAAGGATGAGATCCTCCCCTGTCTTCAGGCTACGGCCTCTTTTGATATGGGGGATTTGTCTATGTTTATGCCGGTACTTCACAGCATCAGCTCCGGCGTCTCCGGCGGACTCCATTCAAAAGACTATAGGGTTTTTAACGAGGAGGACGCTTATATTATACCAGTCAAAATCATGACTGGTACGCTAATTGATCTGCTGTACGATCAGGCTGAAACAGCACGCAAGATCATCAAGAGGTTTGTTCCGATCTGTACAAAAAAAGAATATTTGCAGTTACTTGATGACATAGAAAAAATAATTAGATACTAACAACAAAAAAGTTATACACCTCACACGTATCGTATAATGTAACGATTGGAGCAAATGTAGATAACAGTCCGTTCCTTATGCTTGAGCACTCAAAGAGGGATCCGAAATTTATTATGAACGAATTTATAAAACAATATATTCCTATAGCGGATATGATTGCCAAGACCATTGGGCCTCAGTGCGAAGTCGTGCTTCACGACCTCCAGACACCTCAAAACTCCGTAGTCTATATTGCTAACGACACGATAACCGGGCGAAAGATCGGGGACGGATTTAACCTGATCATCTCCAAAGTGCTGCTTTCCAGACGTTTTGAGAACGATATGGTAACAAATTACTCGTTCAGGACAGATTCGGGAAAACAGATTAAATCCTCCACGGTGATGATCAGAGATTTCAACAATAAGGTTGTAGGCGCTATGTGTCTCAACATCGACACCACGAAGGTTATAGAACAGATAGCATGGCTTCAATCTCTGCTCCCGGATCCAGAGCTAAGACCACAGCCTTCTTGTCCCGATGCAGAGTCATATCATGTCATTGAGATCGTTGACGACATTATCGACAGAATTTTTGCCGGTAAAGATGTCAAAAGAATGCTACGAGATGAAAAGCTGGAGATTATACGCTTTATGGACTCTCGGGGTATATTCCTCACCAAAGGTGCTATCGACAAAGTATCCGAAAAAATGGGAGTCTCCAAGGTAACAATCTATAGCTATCTGGATGAGTTAAAAAACGGAAACTCCTAGGAAAGCGCTGATTAAAACAAAAGTGCATATATTATCAAGAGAAAACGTGCAAAACATCCATAGACAAAAATCTCCAGCGCTTTCTTAAAAATTAACATTGGGGGCTTCGTGGATTAGACAGCGTTTCCCAAGATTATATGGTTGTGCATCATGGGCCTATACACGGGAGGCTGAAAAATGCCGGCCCGCCCGAATGGCCTCGGCGTGCGGGTGCGTCAGGGAGTACAGGACGAAGTACTCCAGGGGAGGGAGCTCGAAGTCCAGCAGCGGGACCGCCGCGAGGGCGCCCGAGTCCAGATGTCCTCCGATCAGCCTGCGGGGCAGGAAGCTGTACTTGTCCTCCTTCAGGACGTAGGGGATGATCTTGCTGCCGATGTCGATATCCAGCTCGAAGCTGGGGAGCCGTCCGAACAGCTGCCTGACCGTATGCGTGTCCAGGAAGCTGGAGTACAGGATGGGAAGGCCGGGCAGGTCCCGCAGGCGGACGCCCTCGCGGCGCCTGGGGTTGGCGCCGCGGGTCACCAGCAGCATCGCGTCGCGGTACAGCAGGTCGCAGACATACCCCTTCCGATTGCAGGGATGATGGGTGTAGCCGACGTCGAAGGCTCCGCTCAGGACCCTGTCGATGACCTCGCTCGAATGTCTCAGGACCAGACGGAACGCGCTGCGGGGCAGTGCGTTCCGAAGCCTGTGAACCTCCTCCGGAAAACAATCGAAAAAAGCGTGGACGCAGCCGACCAGCAGACGCCCGGGGTCCCGTCCCATCGTTCCGATGCGCTCGAGGGCGCTCTTTTCCAGTGACAGAATTCTCTCCGCGTAGCCGACCAGTTCGTTTCCCGCCGCGGTGGGCTCCACGCGCCCTCGGAGCCGCGTAAGCAGCGTCTGCCCAACCTCACGCTCCAGCTCCTGCACGCGCCCGCTGATCGTGGACTGGGAGACGTGGAGCCTGCACGCGGACCTCGTGAAGCTCCCCGTCTCGACGACGTCCAGAAACGACCTGAGAAATTCCGTGTTCATGTCACGCATCCCCTTCCCTATCGAAAATCCAGAATCGAAAATCCAGATCCGAAAAAACCGATGGAGCCCATCGAAAAATCCCGTTTTACGGCGGAGACGCCCTGGGGTATCCTGTTTGAAGTTTGCCAGGCCAACCTCATTCGGCAATCAGGGAGATTATATCGTTTTTCCGCACCCTTAATACTTCGGAGGTGACCCATGGGCCGTCTGCTGATGGTGGAGAGCTGGGTGGGAGCGACGGGAAGGCTGCTGCCGCCCAAGATTCCGGAGCTCGGACATTCCTACACGCTGGTCACGCGAGATCCCGGGCGTTATCGATCGTCCTGTGGCCGGGACGGGCATCCGGTGCTGGAGTACGCGGACGAGGTCGTCGTGGCGGAGACGAACGAGCTCGAGCCGATGCTGGAGGCGCTGGGCGGCCGGTCGTTCGACGGGGTCCTGACGGTCTGCGACTACTACGTCGAGACGGTGCGTCAGACGGCGCAGCGTCTGGGGGTTCCCTGCCCCTTCCCGGAACGCGTCGGCGACGTGCGCCGGAAGCATCTCATGCGCCGGTGTCTCGATGTGGCGGGGCTGGGGAATGCTCGCCACGTGGCGGCGTCCGACTGGGCGGGGGTGGCGGAGGGAGCCCGGACGCTGGGGTACCCTCTCGTCCTCAAGCCCTCGGACCTGGCGTCCAGCGCGTTCGTCCGGATCGTTCGGGACGGGGACGGCCTGCGTGAGGCGTTCCAGGCCCTGGAGTCCTTCCCCATGAACTTCAGAGGCCAGAGGAGGGAGCCGGTGTTCCTGCTGGAGGAGTACCTCGAAGGGCCGGAGTTCAGCGTGGAGAGCGTATCGGCCGGCGGGACGACGACGGTGCTGGGGGTCACCGACAAGTCCGTGACGGGGGACCCCTTCTTCATCGAGGACGGCCACATGTTCCCGGCGGACCTGAGCGATGCCGAGGAGCGGCGAGTGACGGACTACGTGCTGGACGTCCTGAGGGCCGTGGGGTTCGATCATGGAGTCGCCCATACGGAGGTCAAGCTGACCCCCGACGGGCCCAGGATCGTCGAGATCAATCCGCGGCTCCCCGGCAACTACATCGTGGAGCTCGTGGAGCGCGTGACGGGGATCGACATGCTCCGAACCTTCGTGGAGCTTGCGCTGGGAAAGGCGCCTTCCCCGAAAGTGCGGGGCCGCGGGACCGGCAGCGCCGCCGTCCTCTTCCTCGTCCCCGATGGGTCCGGGACGGTTCGGAGCCTGAGCGGCGCCGATGAGGCGGCGCGGAGCCCCGGCGTCGTGCGTTGTTTCTTCGAGGACTGCGTCGGTCGGGAAATAGCCCCCGCCATAGACAACGCCTGTTACCTGGGACATGTCGTGACCCGGGACGAGGAGGGGCCCGGAGCCCGAGCGCTGGCCCGGAGGGCGTTGGACGGGGTCCGCGTCGATTTCGCGTGACTTTCGGGGGGAAAGGGGCGTAGCCATCGTGGCGAACCACAGGAAAAGCCTGGCCGTCCTGCTGGTCTTCACCTTCTTCATGGTGACGGGCTTCGAGATGATCATGCCGCTGATCATCGGGCACTACGTCGACGACCTCGGATTTCTCGCGACGAAGGTCGCCCTTGCCCTGGCAGTCAGGAAGTTCTCGCAGCAGGGGCTGGCGATGTTCGGGGGGCTTCTGGCGGACCGCCGGGACATCAGGAGCCTGATTTCCCTCGGGATGTTTCTGCGGGTGCTGGGATTTTCTGCGCTGGGCTTTACACGGACGTTTCCCGGACTGCTGCTGTCCATGGCCTTCATCGGGTTCGGCGGCGTCCTGTTCGAGCCCGCCTACCAGACGGCCATCGCTTTTTTGACGACGGACGGGAACCGTGCGCGTTACCTCTCGCTGAACAACACCGTCGTCGGAGTCGCCTCCACCCTGGGGCCCCTGATCGGGGCGCTGCTGCTGAGGGTCGATTTCCGCGGGGTCTGTCTTGGGGCCGCGGCCTGTTTCCTGATGAATCTGGCCATCGCGGCGGCGTGGATGCCGCGCGTCCGCGGCGGTACGCGTCCCGTCCCGGTCCGGCGGTCCTTCTCGACCCTGGCCGGGGATGGGCGCTACCTCCGTTTCGTCGGTCTGATGGTCGTGTTCTGGCTGGCCGCGTCCCAGATCGACATCAGCTTCCCCCTGCGCATCCGGGAGATAGCCGGGACGCCGGAGAGCGTCAGCTGGATGTACTCCGTCTACGCGGCGGTCACCGCCCTGTTTCAATATCCCCTGGTCTCGTGGCTGCTCAGGAGATACAGCTCGCGGCGGATTGCGGCTGCGGGGACGGGAATCGTGGGGCTGTCCCTCCTCTGCGTTCCCCTCGTGGCGCGGACGGGACCGTTCCTGGCGCTCGTCGCCCTGCTGACGCTCGGGATGTTGCTCGCGCGCCCCAACCAGCAGAGCCTGGCCCTGGCCCTGGCGGACAGGGAGGCGACGGGGCTCTACGTGGGGTTCAACTACCTCGGGTTCGCCGTTGGCAGCGGAGGAGGAGCGCTCCTCGGCGGGATGCTCTTCGACCTGTCCCGCCTTTGGGGAACGCCGAACCTTCCGTGGCCGCTGTACGGGGTCGTCGCCCTGCTTGCGGCGGTGGGGTTCGCGAGGGGAAGGGAGTTCGACGGGGTGTGATGAATTGGGATTCCGAAGGGACGAGTCCCTTCGGCGGGGTTCGGGGCGGGGCCCCGAGAAGTTTGTTTGTTGCTTTTATCCGTTTCTTAACGAGCAATGGAGGAGAGAACATGAGAAAGACCGCATTATCGTTACCCCGGCTGTGGTTCGCAGGCGCACTGCTTTTGGCGGCACTTTCGGTCCCGGCCGGCGGGAGGCCGGCGGAGGCCGGACGCGGAAACGACGAACTGGTCCTGGTGGAGCGGGAGATCGCCTGCAACACGGATCCCGCCTTCTACCCCGGCTCCAACCACTACGTCAAGAGCGGGGCTGCGGAGCTGTTGTTCAAGGTGGACCCCCAAGGGGTCGTGCAGCCCTCCCTGGCGCAGGGGATCGAGCAGGTCGATCCCCATACCTGGCGGATACGTCTGAGGCCGGAGGGGCGGTTCTGGAGCGGCAAAAGCATCGACGCCGAGTCGGTCGTCGCGTCGCTCGAGCGGTCGCGCAGGACGAACGTCAGGGCCGCTCCCTTTCTGGATGGGCTCTCGTTCGAGCCTCTGGACAGGTGGACCGTCGAGGTGACGACGAAGCGGAAGAACCTGTCGGTGCCCCTGAGCCTGTCCTACATGGAACTGTGCATCATCAACGCGGACGCGCCCCACACCTCCGTGGAGACGATGGACATGAGCGGCATGTACCGCGTCGTATCGTTCGAGCCGAAGAAGAGGATGGTCCTGGAACGCAGCCCCAATTACTACGGGGAGAAGCCCATCATCGGGAGGATCGTCCACGAGGAGATATCGGACGCGGAGACGCGGGTCCTGGCGATATTGAGCGGGCGGGCGGACATCGTGATGCACATCCCGCCCGAGCACATGGCTCAGTTCGATGGGAGGAAGGACGTCGTTCTGCACACGACGCCCCCCGCCAGCACGGAGACCGTCTACCTGAACCTCTCCAGGCCGCAGCTGCGGGACGTCCGGGTTCGGCAGGCCCTGTCGTGGGGTCTGAACCGCGGGGAGCTGGTGCTGTTGGGGGCCGAGGGGCGGAGCTTCCCCGTGACGACGTGGCTGGGGTCCAACCCGAGGTACAGGGACAGCGTCGGCGGAATTTACGACCATTACGACCCCGAACGGGCGGGGGCGCTCCTGGATGAGGCGGGCTGGAAGCTGGAGAAGGACGGCCTGCGACGCCGTGACGGCGTCGTCCTCTCGATGCGGCTCATGACCTGGGGGCCGGGCAAGGCCGTTGGCGAGGCCATTCAGCATCAATGGACAAAGCTGGGCGTCGCGGCCGAGGTGCGGCACGGCGACTACAGCCTGATCCAGACGGCTCGGGAGACGGGCGACTGGGACGCGCTCATCGAGGGTTGGCAGACCTTCGGGGACGAGTTCGCCCTTCTGAGCGGCCAGTTCGCCCCCAAGGGGACCGCGAACTACGGCGGCTACGACGATGCGGAGACGAACGCGTTGCTCGAGGAGCTCTCGAACGCGGGGACGGAGGCGGCGCGGCGCGAGTTGGCCATGAAGGTAGACGCACGGGTGGCCGAACGGGCCCCGTGTATCTTCCTCTATCCACGCCCCGAAGGGGTGGCTACGCGCGCGGACCTGAAGGGATACGTGGACCACTTCAGAAAATTCGAGAACGCGATCAACGCGCAGCTGCACTTTGAATGAGCATGAGGAATGAGCGATGAGGAATGAGCGACGAGGGCGCCCCGGATGATCCCGCTCGTGCAGCCCGGTCGAGGCCCCGAATGAACGCATTTCACCGGGGGGTCCGTCCCTCCGCGCGGGCGGGCGCGCTTCTGAGAAAACTGGCGGAGATGGCCGTGACCCTTCTGCTGGCGACCCTGGTCCTGTTCGTGCTGACGCACATGGCTCCGGGGGACCCGGTTCGGCTGATGCTGGGGGAGCCGGAGATCGGCACGGCGAACTCGGAAGCCTATCGGCTGCGGTATGCCGAGATGAGGCGGGAGCTTCGGCTGGACGACAACCTGTTCCTCCAGTATGGCGTGTGGCTGGGACGCCTGTTTCGGTTCGACCTGGGGCGCTCCATCCACACCCGGCGCCCCGTGAGGACGGAGCTCCTGGAGCGTTTGCCCGCAACGCTCCAGTTGGCCCTTCCGGCGCTGTCGCTGCAGCTGGTCCTGGGGACCGTCCTGGGCGTCGCCTCCGCGGTGAACCGGGGGCGCATGACGGACCACGCCGTTCGCGTCGGCTGCGTCGTCCTGGCGTCCGTCCCCGTCTTCGCGCTGGGGCTGGCGCTGCTGTACTTCTTCGGGGTGCGCCATGCCCTCTATACGATTGCCAACGAAGCGGGCTGGGGGCGCTTGTGGCTTCCCGCGACGACCCTGGGGCTCATCGCCGCGCCCCCGCTGGCCCGCATGATTCGCACGAATCTTCTGCAGGAGTTCGGAAGGCCGTATATCCTGGCGGCCCTGTCCCGGGGGCTGCGAAGGCGGCAGATCGTCCGGGGCGCGTTCCGGAACGTCCTGCTTCCCGTCGTCACGATGACGGCCCTCTCCGCTGCCTCGCTGGTGGGGGGCGCCGTCGTGGTGGAGAGCGTGTTCTCCTGGCCGGGCATCGGCAAGTACGCCCTGGACAGCATTCTGCTTCACGACTATCCGGTGATCCAGGGCTACGGGTTCGTCACCATCGTGATGATCCTCCTGATCAATCTGGGGGTGGACATCGTTTACATCTGTCTCGACCCGAGGCTGCGGGGACGCTCGGGATACGGAAATGCGGAGGGCGAAGCCCATGCCTGATTCGCTCAGGGCCGGGGTTGCGCTGCTCGCGCTTCTCGTCCTGGCCGTCGTCTGTGCGGACCTCGTCGCGCCCTTCGACCCTCTGGAACAGAGCCCTACGGTCCGCCTGTCCCCTCCCTCCATGGAACACCCTCTTGGGACCGACGCCTTTGGGAGGGACATCCTCTCCCGCGTCCTGTACGGCGGGCGCTTCACCCTGACGGCCTCCTTCGCGGCGCTGTCCGCCGCGCTCTGCCTCGGCGTCTGCGCGGGGATGGCCGCCGGGATCCTGGGCGGCCTCTGCGACGCAGTGCTCATGCGGATCGTCGACGTGCTGATGGCCTTTCCGTTCACCGTGCTGGCCCTCGTCGTCACGGCGCTCTTCGGGACGGGGTTCCTCCATCTGCTCTTTGCCGTTGCCGCCGTGTGGTGGGTGCCCTTCGCCCGGCTTGCCCGGAGCATCACGCTGAGCTCCGGGAACGATACCGAGGTCGCGGCGGCCCGTGTCCTCGGGGCAAGCGGCCTCACCATTGCCGTCCACGAGATTTTGCCGAAGGTGACCGGACCCGCATGGGTCCTCGCGACGTTCGAGCTGGGGAAGCTCATCCTTTCCCTTTCGGCCCTGTCCTTCTTCGGCCTCGGGGCGAAACCCCCTTCCCCGGAGTGGGGAACGATGCTGGCGGACGCCAAGGTACACTTCTTCAGGGCCCCTCACCTCCTGCTGGGGCCGGCGCTCTTCATCTTTCTGACGGTGCTGTCCCTGAACCTGATGGGGGAAGGGCTGAGGGACCGACTGGACCCGTTCGAGATCCCCGGATTCTGACGGGCGGCGCCGACGGAAAATACCGCGGAAAAATCTCAAGGATGAATCGAACGGAAGGAACGGGGGGGAAGCCGGGATGGAAAGGGAGGTCCTGAGGGTCCGGGACCTGTGGGTGTACCATCGGAGCGACGACGGGGGGACTGCGACGCTGAAGGGCGTCGATTTTTCTCTGGCGGCCGGGGAGTGTCTGAGCGTCCTTGGCGAGAGCGGGGCGGGGAAATCGACCCTGGCGAGGGTCATGACCGGCCTGCTTCCCCCGTCGGCCAGGGCCCTTGGGCGAATGCACCTGGACGGGACGGAGCTCGACCTCTCGTCCGGCGGGACGGACTGGCCGGGAATCCGGGGTTCGAGGATCGGCCTCGTCCTCCAGGACGCCCAGCAGGCGCTGAATCCTGTGCGGAGGGTCGAGGCTCATTTCAGGGAGACGCTCCTCTTTCACCATGCCGTCCCCCGTGACGAAGTGCTCCCGACCGCAAGACGCATCCTCGAATTTCTGAACTTCGGGGATCCGGATGCGGTCCTGGACTCCTACCCCTTCCAGCTCAGCGGAGGAATGTGTCAGAGGGTGTGCATCGCGTTGGCGCTGTGCCTGCGTCCCCGTGTGCTGATTGCGGACGAGGCGACCTCCGCGCTGGACGGGGTGAGCCGTGCGGAGGTCATCGGGCTCCTGAGGAAAACGCGGGAGCGCCTGGGGCTCTCCATCGTGTTCATCACCCACGATATCGCCGCCGCCTGTTCGGCCGCCGAAAAGCTTCTCGTCCTCGAGGATGGGACCGTCAGGGACTACGGCCCCGTTCGCTCCGTGCTCGGCAGTCCGCGGTCGGCGTTCACCTCCGGGCTCGTCGACGCCGCCCGGAGGATACCGGTGCTGAGTACGGAGGCCGGGGGAGGGCTCGGGGCCCGTCCGGCGGTGCTGGAGGTCGAGAATTTGAGCAAGTCCTTCGGGGCCGGGGGCGGTGCGGTGCTGTGCGGGCTCTCCCTGTCCGTGGCGAGGGGGGAGATCGTCGGGGTCCTGGGTGGGAGCGGATGCGGAAAGTCCACCCTGGCCCGCTGCCTCGTGGGGCTGGAGGAGCCCGATTCCGGTCGGATTCTGTTCGAGGGGGAAAGCCTGTCCGCCTGGCGGGAACGGGACGGGAAGGGGCTCAACCGCGGCGTACAACTCATCTTTCAGGACGGCCGCGCCTGCCTGAACCCCGGGCGCAGGGTGCTCGCTCTCGCAGGGGAGCCCCTGAGGTACATGAAGCTGTGCGGAAAGCGCGAGCGGGCCGCCGCCGCCGCCCGCTCCCTGACGGAGGCCGGCATCGGGGAGGAGCTCTTCATGCGGCGGCCGCCGGAGCTGAGTACGGGACAGTGCCAGCGCGTCGCGATTGCGCGCGCTCTGTCGGCCGGTCCCCGGCTCCTGATCTGCGACGAGGCGACCTCCGCGCTGGACGCGACCACCCGGAATCAAGTTCTGGAGTTTTTGATGGAGATCAACGGCCGGGATGGGATCTCCATCCTGCTGATCTCCCACGACGTCGGGATATTGAAACGCTGCTGCCACCGCGTCGTGGTGATGGACGGCGGGCGTTTCGTCGAGGACCTTCCCCCGTCCCGGCTGGATGAGGCGCGCCATCCCTCTACCCGGAAGCTGCTGCGGAGCGAACGCACGGTTGCCTCCGCTTTTTCCCGGATAATCTCCTCCCTTCCCGAATGAGCGGCCCGAACGGGCGGGCGGCCCCCGAAATCCGACACCCCAAAGAAAAACACCGGGCCGGAGCTCCGTGTTCCTCGTCCTCTCCCGACGGCCATCGATTTTGGAATAAATATTGACAAAAAAAATAAATATGGCACAATTTAAGGACAGTAACGTTACGTCGCGATGGTTGCATAAGCGGGCCATGTAATGGCGATCCGTTGTTTTCGTCGTGTCTCTCCCCCTTCCCGCCAGGTCCGGTATTCCGTGGAAGGGACAATGATGTGCACCACATCTCCTTCAGGATGCAGATGACGTGTTTTTGCAGGCCATTGGTCTTGGGTGAGGTTGGATGTGCGTGAACCTCCGAATCGATACTCCGCTTCAAGCACAACCCGCCAAAAGCCGGTAAAATCCGGCAAAATATGACGGCTTGAGGTATCCTGCTCCTTCTTGTCGTCGTCCATGCAGGTGATTGCAATTCTGTAGGCGCATTGCTCCAGCTCCGGAAAACGTGCGGGAGAAGCGTCCATCTTATTCAACCCCTTGACTGCACAAGGCTTTCGGACGAAGTTGCCGACAGCTGCGGGCAGCGTTGCCGGGGGACCGGTTTGTCCGGCCCCTTCCGGTGTCCATGTGTGGCCGACACCTTGGCGGCTGCGGGTTGTGTCCTCTGTCCGACAGACGCTTCCCGCCCAACGGCAGGCTGCGGAAACGCGGCGTTCTGCGGCAGGAACGGTTGCCTGGGTGTGTTCTGTGTGTGCCGCCGAAGAAACTTCTCCCGCTGTGGGGAAATCCATTGTATGCGCAGATTCGTTCGGGACGGTTCCTCTCCGGTCCCTTCCTGATGGGTATGGTCAATGCTCGGAATATAAGGCGCTCCATTGTCGTACGGTCAAGCCTGGTACGACTGGTTGTTCCTGTTGTCTTTGTCTCTTTGTCGGGCGGTGTGAAGGGCTGAGTCGGCCCCATGCTCAAGGTCGTCTATGGTGCGGTATCGAGGGAGCTTCATCATGACTTCATCATGAAAGGAGAATGAGTATGTCCAAAAAGTCAGAGCCTGTGGTTGTGGAATCCGTCAACAGCGTGGACAACAGCGTGGAGGTGTTGCAGGCAAAGATTGCCGCCATGAGGAAGGCGCAGGAGAAATTCGCCTCTTATACGCAGGAGCAGGTCGATCGCATTTTTTTCGAGTCGGCGATGGCGGCGAACAAGGAGCGAATCCCCTTGGCGAAACTCGCGTGCGAGGAGACCGGCATGGGCGTCGTGGAGGACAAGGTGATCAAAAATCACTATGCGGCGGAGTATATCTATAACGCCTACAAGAGAGTGAAAACGTGTGGCGTCATTGAGCACGATACGGCTTATGGCGTGAAAAGGATCGCCGAGCCGGTGGGCGTGGTCGGGGCCGTCGTCCCCACGACAAATCCTACCTCCACGGCGATTTTCAAGTGCCTGATCTGTCTGAAGACGAGAAACGCCATCTTGCTGAGTCCGCACCCGCGGGCCAAGGCGTGCACCATTGCGGCGGCGAAGATCGTGCTGGAGGCGGCCGTGAAGGCGGGGGCGCCGGAGGGGATCATCGATTGGATTGAAGAGCCCTCCATCGAATTGTCGAACGAATTGATGAAATCGGCCGACGTCATTTTGGCGACGGGAGGCCCCGGCATGGTCCGGGCCGCCTACTCGTCGGGCAAGCCGGCCATCGGCGTAGGTCCCGGGAACGATCCGGTCATCATGGACAGTTCGTGCGATATCCCCACCGCGGTTTATTCGGTCATCCACTCCAAGACGTTCGACAATGGGATGATCTGTTCTTCGGAACAATCGGTCACCGCGATGGCCGATATCTACGACGCCGTGCGGCAGGAATTCGTCAAACGGGGGTGTTACCTGCTTCGGGACGACGAGCGGGAAAAGGTGGGGAAAATCCTTCTGACCGAGGCGGGAACGGTCTCCCCGAAGATCGTCGGGCAGCCCGCCTGCAAGATAGCTGAAATGGCGGGGGTCAGCGTGCCGGAGGGGACGAAAATCCTGATCGGAGAGGTGACCTCGGTCGACCTGTCGGAGCCGTTTGCCCACGAAAAGCTGTCTCCCGTCCTGGCGTTGTACAAGGCCGAGGACTTCGACACCGCTTTGGACATGGCGGACAGACTGGTCAAGGACGGCGGGTACGGCCATACGGCATCCCTCTACATCAACCCCCTGGAGACCGAGAAGCTGGAACGCTTCGCGAGCCGCATGAAGACCTGCCGGATATTGGTGAATACGCCCTCGTCGCAGGGGGGAATCGGCGATCTCTACAACTTCAAGCTCGCGCCTTCGCTGACGCTGGGATGCGGTTCCTATGGAGGCAACTCCGTGTCCGAAAACGTGGGGATCAAGCATCTGCTGAACATCAAAACGGTTGCCGAAAGGAGAGAAAATATGCTGTGGTTCAGAGCGCCCCAGAAGGTCTATTTCAAAAAGGGCTGCCTGCCCGTCGCCCTGGACGAGTTGAAGAACGTCTACGGGAAGAAGAAGGCGTTTATCGTCACGGACACCTTTTTATTCTCGAACGGATATACGAAACCCATCACCGACAAACTGGATCAGCTCGGCATCTCCCACGAGTGCTTCTTTGAGGTGACGCCCGATCCCACCATCCAGTGTGCACGGAAGGGAGTGCAGGCCCTGACGGCCTTCGAGCCCGACGTCATCATCGCTCTGGGCGGGGGGTCCTCCATGGACGCCGCCAAGATCATGTGGGTGATGTACGAACATCCGGAATGCAACTTCGAGGACCTGGCGATGGACTTCATAGACATACGCAAAAGGGTGTATGTTTTCCCCGAGATGGGCCTCAAGGCGATGATGGTCGCCATACCGACCTCGTCCGGAACGGGCTCCGAGGTAACGCCGTTCGCGATCATCACGGATGCGGATACGGGCACGAAATGGCCCATCGCCGATTACGAGCTGCTGCCCAATATGGCGATCATCGACGCCGACAACATGATGAATCAGCCCAAAGGGTTGACGAGCTCTTCCGGTATCGATGCGCTGACCCATGCCCTGGAAGCCTACGTCTCCATCATGGCCACGGACTTCACCGATGGTGTGGCCCTGATGGCGACCCGACTCGTCTTCGAGTACCTTCCCAGAGCCTATGAGAAGGGGGCCCAGGACCCCTTTGCGAGGGAAAAAATGGGCAACGCTTCGACGTTGGCCGGCATGGCTTTTGCGAACGCTTTTCTGGGCGTTTGCCACTCCATGGCGCACAAACTGGGCGCCTACCATCACCTGCCTCACGGCATAGCCAACGCCTTGTTGATCGAACACGTCATGCGCTACAACGCGAATGAGGCGCCGGCAAAAATGGGCACGTTCCCCCAATACCCCTACCCCAAGGCCAAGACCCGGTATTGTGAGATGGCCAGGTTCGTGGGCATTACGGGCGGAAATGAGGACGAGATCTTCGAGAAATTCGTCGAGAGTGTCGCCGCCCTGAAGGAAAAGGTGGGCATCAAGCGGACCATCAAGGAGTACGGTGTCGCAGAGGCAGATTTTATGAGAACGCTGGACGATATGGTGGAGAACGCGTTCAACGACCAATGTACGGGTGCGAACCCGAGATATCCCTTGATGAGCGAGATCAAGGAGCTGTATCTCAAGGCCTTTCATGGAGTCTGAGCCCTGAAGGGATTTTGACCCGGCCCTGTCGGGGGAGGGCCGAACCCTGGCGAAGGTCGCTCACGGTGGATCGTTTCGGAGGTGGATCGTTGCAAAGGTAGATCGTCGCGGATGACGAGAGCCAAAGAATCCATTTTTCTGGATTTCGCTTGTCAGTCGAAGGATTTTTGAAAAAATTCTGTCGATACCAAAACCGCGTGTAACAGGGTCTTGCCTCCCTTGCAAGGGAGGCAAGACTACGTTACATCTTTGTTAAGAGCGAATTGGTATAAATCCCCTCCCTTCCCGAATGAGCGGCCCGAACAGGCGGACTGTCAAGGTCCCGGGCCCTATTGGAGACTCTGCGTATTCTCGCACGCGAATTTTCCGTTCCCTGCGGACTGCGCTCCCTATCCACTGCTGGAAGCAAGATGTCCTCCGGTCTGGTGAGCGCCGAGAAATGCTGCGGTCTTTTGGGGGCCAGGGCTCCCCTGAGGGCGGATGAAACGTCGGACTCGCAGGCCCCTGTCGCGACGCCGTAGCGCGCCACCTGCCCGAAAATCTGCTTGATGCGCCGCGCCGTCTCCATGCGCCCTCACCTCTTCCAGACTATAGGTCTTCATCCTGCCGCTCCTGACTTCCTCGGAAATCCTCACGGCGTCCCGGTAGTCCTCCAGGTCCTCAAGGTACTGCTCTATAGCGACAATAATAAGACTCTCGGGCGTCTGCCGCGCTGCACGGCTTTCAGCTCCCAGGCGTGCCTCCACTTCTGGCGACAGCTCCAACGTGATACTCGCCATCTCCTACCCCTCCTCCCCCTTGGTTTGGGAAGCGGGATCATTACGTCTCCGCAGCGCTTTTTGCTCTTTCTTTCTGCGAGTCTCCAACTGCTTAATGCTGTCCGAGGGAGTTGGCAAGTCTTCAGGCATTGTATTGCCAAACTCGGCTATGGTTTGCCTGATCTTCTTACCGACGGCAAAATGAGTTCTGTTTGCAGCGTCCTTGTTATCGACCCCATCGCGTTTCAACTTGCTCTCTGTCTGCGTAGCTCTGAACAAGTTAGCTGCTAATTCCTCGCTCCCCATGTGGTCAAGTATATCTTGGGACTTTTTGAGCCCCTTGCATCGGTGAATGTCCTGCTTTTTCAGCCCCCCATAAAGTCCTTGGTATCCGTAATTTTGGAAGATAGCGTAGTCTATTGGCTGAACCACTCCAGCCTGTTTTGCTGCAGAAGCAAGGCTCTTGTTGTGTTCCTTGATCTCTTGGCGCAGTTGGAGGCGTCGGTCATCCTCCAGTTCCTGGCGGCGCGTTTGTAGGGCAAAATAACTGTGTCCCAAGGCGACGACATCTTTTCTTGGGTCGGCACTTTGGATGATGAGGTAGCAGGCGTAACGGGAAAGATAAACCGTTTTTATACCAAATCGCCTTAGAGAAGGATTGAATATGCTATACTAATCCTGAAAGACTCAGGAGGTGATATGTGTGCGCCCACAGCGTCCCATCCCGGAGCATCGGGTCAATGAACTCATGGAGTTTCTCAAGGATGTCCGAGATGCCCAGGAATATCGTCGGGCTCAATGTGTCCTGCTCCGAATCACCAAAGGCATGACGGCCGAACAAATCAGCCCTATTACGGGCTATCACCCCAACAGAGTTCGCATCTTCTGGTCGGCCTTTATCAACAAAGGCGTTGAGGGACTGCGCAGACATCCCACCAAAAGATGCAGAGCCTACTTGCCCGTCGAAGAAGAAAAAGAACTGCTCGACAGGTTCGTTGAGAAGTCCCAGCAGGGACATATTCCTGTTGTCGAGGAAATTCAAAAAGCTTTCGAGGAGAAAATTGGTCATCCTATTCACAAAGCGACTATTTATCGGTTCCTGAAACGTAACGACTGGCGTAAGATTGTGCCGCGTCCCGTACATCCCAAAAATGACCCCGAACAGATGAAAGCTTTTAAAAAAACTCCCGATATTGCTTGGTGAAGTGCGTCGATTCCCAGAGAGTGAGGGGAGAAAGGTTCGTCTTTTCTTCCAGGATGAAGCTCGTTTTGGATGTATCAGCAACCTTTGTGCCTGTTGGGCGCCGAGGGGTGTCCGACCTTCAGTTCCTTCCCACCTGGTTCGCAAATACCTTTATGTTTATGGAGCCGTCTGCCCGGAGGATGGAGCTCTGTTTTCTCTGATTCTGCCGGAAGTCAGCATCAGAGCTATGGGGGTGTTTCTGGAAGAGCTCTCCCGAACTTACCCGGAGGATTATCTGGTTGTGGTGATGGACAGAGCAGCATGGCATACGGGCAGTCGGCTGGCCCTGCCCAATAATATGCGCCTGGAGTGGTTGCCAGCCTATTCTCCTGAATGCAATCCTGCGGAGCACATATGGGACATGTTGAGGGAGAAGTATTTCTGTAACCGCTTGTTCAGGAGCCTTGAGCATGTCGAAAGAGTTTTGATGGAAGCTCTGCAGGCTTTCTGGAAGCTCCCTAAAATGATTCAATCTCTCACACTCTTTCCTTGGATTAAATCCTCTTTAAAGGCGGATTAGTATTATTTCCTGGCCTTTTTTACTGCGAAAGTTGAGTTTTGCCTTGGCTCCATGAAAGTCTACCCTGATAGGCTACAATCCAAGCATAAACGGCCCACAATTTGGGGCACAGGCCACAGAGGCCCCTTTTTTGTGGGCCACTTTATAAACCCTGGCGACATCCGGGCCTTTTGCCTTTCGGTATCTTGTTCGCTCACCTTG
>ERZ773099.568-NODE-568-length-30975-cov-9.887613_pt1 | contig 30975 bp, 26 predicted proteins | sample MGYA00511120_ERZ773099 | MGnify/ENA primary metagenome ERZ773099 (study PRJEB29015, sample SAMEA2738012) | human oral metagenome | biome: human oral; feature: human-associated habitat; material: dental | place: China | collected 2104 ... | reverse complement strand
GACGGAAAGTGAGCATTTGAGAGCGATTTTGAAAGAATTTGATGAAATGTTCAAGTGAGAAGCCTTATTATTGACGATAGAAGAAAAAGAGGCTGACTGAGTGATCAGTTCAGAATTTATTTCTTGAAATGAGAGGGTTCACTTTAGCTTAGCTGAATAATCAATGCAAGTCCATATCAAAAATCCAGAACTTTTTGCTCAGAAAAAGAGAGCGATTCAAGAAGGTGGGAAAGCAGCTTGCTTTATCATTTCTGATTTTGATAGAACGCTTACTTACGGGACTTTCAACGGCAAGAAAACGCCAAGCATTATTTCGCTTTTGAGAGATGGTAATCATCTTAGCGAGGATTATGCTGAAAAAGCACATCAGCTCTTTGATCATTATCATGCTATAGAGTGCGATTCTAGCTTGCCTCTGGAATATAGAAAAGCTCAGATGTGGGAATGGCGAGAAAAGCACGATGAACTCTTGATTGCCTCAAAACTCAGACTTACAGACCTCAAAGATATTGCGCAAAATGGTCATCTCCAGCTGAGGAAAGGTGTTGCTGAATGTCTTAGAAAATTAGATGAAAGCTGAATCCCGCTTGTGATTTTTTCTGCAAGCGGTTGTGGAGATGCAATTCCGCTTTTTATGCAGCATAATGCCTGTGATTTTCCAAATATCAGCTATGTGATCAATCGTTTTAGCCGAGATGAAATGGGCTTTGCGAAAGGTATTGAGGGAGAAATAATTCATGCACTCAATAAAGATGAATGAGTTTTTTCTAAGTTTCCAGAGCTGAGGGGAAAGCTTGAGAAAAGGAAAAATGTAATCCTCATCGGTGATGGACTTGGGGATGCTGAAATGGCACAGGGAAGTAATCATGAAACGCTCCTCAAAATCTGAATTCTGACTTTGGAGAGTCCAGAACTACTTAAAGCGTATGAAGAAGCATTTGATCTTGTTTTGATTGGAGATGATGATTTTGATGAGGTTGGAGCTTTATTTGATGAACTATGGTAATGGAAAAAATTACGATTGTCTCAGAAATTCAGCCTCCTCAAAATGATAAGGAACGAAAGACGAGAGAAAGAGTTGCCTGCTTTTTAAAGCACCCGAATGAAGAAAAATTCGCTTTGATTGAAGAACAATATGGCATTACTGTCCCTTGATGATGAATTGAAGAAGGAGAAAGCTTAGAACAAGCAGTTGAAAGAGAGATTAAAGAAGAAGTCTGATTTCTTCATATTAAAAAGATTAAAAATCTGCAGATAACCATTCAGATTGAAAGGTATGAGCAAAAGCAGGATCTTAATTTACATTCTGTATCTCATTTCTTTTTCGCTGAATTGCTTGATCTCGAACAGCAAGCATGAGAATTTAGCGTTATTTGGGAAGAAAAAGAGGCAGTATTATCAAAGATTACTCCTCAAGCAATTAAAGTTGCACGAAGTAGTTTTGCAAAAAATTTAGATATTAAGCACCGTAAGGAGCTCATCAAGCGTAGTTAATCTCTCCTTACCCACTTTCCCTCACTTATTAGAAAGGTGTAAGGCATTCATTCCAGCTGCTTTAGAAGCAAGATAGTCCCTTCTATAATGATCTCCTACAAAAAGAGCCTGATGTGCAGGAATATTAAGAGATTGTAAAAGATCAAAATAATGCTGACTCTCTCCTTTCATATGCTGCTGTTCAAAAGAAAAAACAAATTTTTCAACATAATCAGAAAAATGCTCCTTGATGGGACCAGCATAAAGAGGAATTAAGAAGCTATCTATCGCCAACGAATACTTGCGCTCTTTTAAATACTTCAAAAGCGGAATCGCATCAGGATGAGGTTGAATTTGCGCAATATCATCACGCACTTTTTCTATAAATTCCTTTTGAGAAGCCTTAGGAATGGCCATTTTATCCAAGATCTCCTGCAAATCATCTGAAGCCGCCAAAGCCCTTCAAACCTCCTCTCTTGTAGCTTTCGCGCGCTTTCCAAGCTCTTGCCAGATATTGTATTTAGACGGAGAAAGCAAAGTCCCATAAGCATCAAAAATGATATGAGAAAGCTGATCATAATTATTTTTTCAAAACGACTCTGGTTCCTCTCTTGGTTCGTTCATCAGAAAAAAAACGAAATAAAGCCTAAAAATTGACTAAGTATAAAAAAAAGCATGCACAAGTCAAAAGAAAAAATCTGAATCTACCCCCCATAACGAAAAATAAAAAACAGGAAACAAAAATTAAATAACAACCCTTCTTATCCCCTTATCTAATCTGATCAAAATCTCATAAGGGATCGTATCAGCCTTCTCAGCGATCACCTCAATACTATTCTGCAGTCAAACTTGAGGACTAATAAGCTCTATAGCATCCCCAACTGCCATTTCTTCACTCGCTAAACAAGAACTCAAATTCATACAAATTACCCCAAGCTGAGGAACATCCTTCTGATGATAACGATAAACAAGTTTTCAATTCAAGCTCCTCAGCCAACCTTCATAATATCCAAAAGGGATTGTAGCTACTCTACAAGGATTTTCAGCCTTCCATTTTTGATTGTAGCTCACTCACTCTCCTTGAGGAACATGTTGCAGAGAAACAATACGAGAATGCAAAGTAAGTGCCGGTTGCAAACCCAATTTACTCCTCATATCCGGAATCGGACTATAACCATAAAGGAGCAATCCTGGTCTAAAAGCTGAAAAATAGTCATCATGTATCTTTAATAAACCAGCAGAAGCTCAAATATGTTTCCATTTGGGAGCAAAACCTACCTGTTCAACCAGATTTCCCATTTTTTTAAACAAAGCAACTTGCTCTTGAATCGATGCATCATCAGTATCAGCACTGTGTAAATGAGACATCAGTCCTTCCAATTCAAGCTGCTTATGTTCTTTGAGAAACGCCAAAATCTGAGGTAAATTCTGTTCTTGAACCCCTTCTCTGTGCATTCAAGTATCAAAAAAAAGATGAATTCTGACTTTTTTGTGCAGTTGAGCCAATGCCTTCAAGGCATTCAAAGTATAAACCGCAAACGCAGTTCTCCTCAGATCAAAAAAACGATAGTTTTCAGGTAAAGTCTCACCAAGCAATAAAATATCAAACTTGGAATGATTATGCACCAATTGATATTCAGGGAAGCTATCAACAACCAAATACGGTAAATTCTGCCCCTTCAAAATTTCCAATATCTGCAAAATCCCATGTCCATAAGCATTCGATTTCAAAACAGGAAAGAAAACAGATTTTGGCTGAAGTTTTCTCATAATATCCAGATTATGCAAAATCGCAGCCCTAGAAATTGAGATTGTATTAAGGGTTTTCAAGTCAGGTTTCAAGAGCTTTCTAATTTTTCAAAACATAGAATCTCCCTAATGAATAAAAGCAGTTTCCTATCCTAAGATAAACAACATCAATTGCAAGCAAAAAAATACTTGATTTTCCACCCCCAAAACCTTAAACTGTACCTAACAAACACAAATTTAAAAAAATATATGGAAAAGAATAAAAAAGAAAATGGCTGTCTTGTATTACTCTTTCTCATTGGAGTAATCCTCGTCACAATGCCTATGATACTACTCTTCTGGATATCCGAAACCATATATGGGATGCGAAAGCAAGAGGGAGAAATACCCTCAAGAGGAATAGCATTCGAAGATCCAGACAGCAATTAATAATCAGAGTTCAGGGATTATCCTCAACAGCAGGAGAAGGAAACAAAGCTACATCAAAAGCAGAGAAAAAGTAGCAAATGAGAGGGACGAATCGTCCCTCTTTTTAACATCTGCAAAAACTAATTAAGAGCCTTCCATTTCCCCTCAGGCAAAGAACCAAGACAATAAGAACCGATACGAATCCTTTGCAAATCAGTCACCACATAGCCAAGAGCTTTAAAAATTCTCCTAATATGCCTTTTTTTTCCTTCATTAAGGGTAATTTCCAACAGTCAAAAGTCAGATTTTTCAAGTTGTTTTGTCCTTAGAAATTCGCCTCATTCAGAGATTCCAGCTAAGATTTTATTTTTAAGCTTCCGATCAAAAGGCTTATTGAGCTGGACAAGGTAACTCTTTTCAATCTCCTTGCTTGGATGCTCAAACTGATGGACGAGTTCCGGCTTACTAGTCAAAAGCATCAATCCACGACTTTCTTTATCGAGTCTCCCAATATAATAATATTTCCTAAACTTTTGAGGCAAAAGATCATAAAAAACCTGATTATGTGGATCTGCCTTTGAGCAAGTATATCACTTCGGTTTATTAAAAAGAACCAATGCTGAATCCTTATCAACATTCATCTCCCCAAAATGAAAAACTTTATCTATCTCCAAAGAGGGAATCTGCACACAATCACCTTCATAAAGTTCAGACTTATAGCTCTCGACAACTTTTTGATTGACAAAAACTTTTCCCTGATCAATCAACAAAGTAATCTGTCTTCTCGCAAGTCCACATTCCACCTGCAAAAAGCTTCTAAGCAACATCACATATCAAAGGCAAATAAAAAAAGAAAGAGTTCTCTTCAAACTCTCTCTTTATACAAGCTTACACTATTTTTGCAAGCCTAATTGAAAAAAGAAAATCTTCCTTTCTCAGTCTCTAGACTAATTATTGAGCACTAGCACCAGTTGTAGTGTCAGCAGCTTCATCAACAGAAGCAGTATCTGCACCAGAAGTTAGTGATTCATCTCCAGTAAGAGAAGTTTCATCAAAACTAGAAGCTGCAGAATCGTCCATAGTTGCTCCAGATGTTGCATCTACATCAATTACAACACCGCTTGCATCAGGTGATACAACTTCATTTTCAGTTTCAGCAGGAGTTTTATTACATCCAGCCAATACCAATACAGACCCAGCCATCAAAGCTACTGCCAACATTTTCTTTGTCATTTTACCATTCATAATGAAATAAAAAATATGAACGACCCTGTGTATACGAAAATAGGAAGCAAATGCAAGAGTTTTTTGAAAAATAAACTTTCTCTTGCAAATGACAAGTATTTTCTTTACTTTATAAATAGATCATCAAGAGTATTTTACTAAAATCCTCAGTAATGCTTTCACTCTACATGCATATTCCTTTTTGCCAATCCAAATGCAACTACTGTGCATTCTCTTCTTTTGCTCTAACAGAAAAATCTGATCAAATCGCACAGTACCTCTCGGCTTTAAAAGAAGAAATCAAACATTACAGCGAGCATTTTCATCACGAAGGAATAAAAACTCTTTACTTCTGAGGGGGAACTCCAAATCTCCTTGGAGCAGATCAGCTTTCTGAGATTATCTTCACCGTAGAGCAGTACTTTGATTGTTCTAACCTTGCAGAACTAAGCTTTGAGTTTAATCCTTATCCTGAAGAGGAAATTTACGCAATCATAAAAGCTCTCCAAAAAACCTTTTGAAAAAAATATCCAAGAATCAGATTCTCCTTTGGGATCCAAAGTTTTGATAATGAAGTGCTTCAACTCGCAGGAAGACACACACGTTTCCTCGGACTGGTTGATCTTCTCCGCAACCTCCAGCCTCTCAAACAAGATAATACAGTCTTTAATTTTGATTTTATCGCTTTTGGAAAATGGAACCAGAGTAAAAAAGGCAATCCCTACCTGCGGACTCCTTCAGCTTTACAATTTTTTACAGATTTTGTAAATTCACAATTTGCCGATAGTTTCTCGCTTTATACTTTGGAGCTTTTTGAAAATCAAGCTCGAAAAAGAAAAAAGACTGACTCTCTTATCTCAGGAGCATACTTTGGAACTGATGAACAAATCTATGAGGAGTTTAGCCTTTTAAAGGATATTCTTTTAGATGCCTGATATCATAGGTATGAGCTATCAAATTTTGCTCTTGCAGGAAAATCTAGTATCCACAATAGAACTTATCGAGAAATGGAGAATTATCTCGGTTTGGGACTCAATGCTTCTTCATTTTTAAATAAAAAAGAGTTTAATTCAGAATTTCTTTCTTCTCTAGGATTCTCTACACCAGAGGCAGGTCTGAGATTCAAAAACACTAATAATCTTGAGGACTACTGCAACAAGCAATTTCTCGATCCCTCAGCATTTGAGCCACTTAGTAAAAAAGATTATTTAATAGAAGAGTTTTTTCTAGGATTAAGAACAGATAAAGGAGTACCTCAGCTTTCAAAGTTCACCTCTCTCCTAATCCCTCACTACGAAAAAAAACTACAAATTTACGAAAACGAAGGATTAATCACCATTGACTGAGAAAAACTCAAACTAACAGACGCAGGAATGGATGTATTTAATGGAATTGTGACCGAAATTATGAATGAAATTTAAGCTATATATTGAGGATCCTTTTTCTTTCCAAGATTCATACGATCAATAAGTTCTCCAATTTTTGCCCAACGAATTTGCTCAGCCTGAGCATCGTAGATTCAGACAAAAGCATTTGCCTTACTTCCAAGATAAGAATACTGTTGATTTCAAACTTCCAGTCCAGAACAAACTCTAATAAAATTAGAAGGATCAAGACTGAGATCATTGGTAGTTAATAATCCCTTAGTAAGGTGAATCTTTTTTTCAGGATTGTCTTGTTTGTTAGCTTCTTCATTACCCTGATAGTAGAGGAAAAAAGTCCCCTTTTTGAGAAAATAGTTAATAATTCCAACAATAGCTTTATTAATACGATCATCGTTTTCAGGAGTTCTTTCATAGAAATCTGAAATATCTATTATTAATCCCTCTCCAAAATCAATTTTTGAAAATTTTTCGTCCTTATCTTCAGATCGATCCGACATTTTTTTGAGACTCTTTTCAGCTATTCTTCTAAGCTCTGAAAGAGAAATACTAAAACTCAGATTGCTTTGAGTATTAACCTCTCTCTCAATGTTTCTAATATGAAAGTTTGCTAGACCTTCAGCATTATTAATGTCATCAAACTGTATCTCTATGGGTTTTTCTCAGATTTCTTTTCCATCTTTATCAAAAATTCAAACCGTGATATTAAACTTAAAATCTTTATAGTTACCATTAGAACCTCTTTTGGTATTCCCAGAGAATTGGGTATAAAAAGTTTTGTAAGTTTTCCATTTTTCAGTATCCTTCCAATCTTCTTTATAATAAGTTTTCATTCTTTGTTCTCGTTCTGAGACATCAATAAAACTTGGTTCCGGTTTTTCTCTTTCCTGTATTTCTCCTACTTCAAGTGTTTTTAATTCAGAAATAAAATTCTGAACCTGATCTTTCGAGAGAACACCTTTATTATCTATAACGATATTTTTGATTTTCAGATTTCAATCTTTTAAATATTTTTCTGGATAAGCCTCTAAACTTGTAGCAAATTCCTTAATCCATTGTTTACCAATTTGTTTTATCTCCTCAAAATGATCTGTATTTACACCTTTCATCGAAATACGAAATCCAATTATATCATTTAATTTTTTCCCTTCAATAACTTTTTCTACGCAAGAAGCTAGGCTTTTATTCCTTTGACTAAACTCAAAAGGAGGGAGCCCTTTTCTTTCAAATTTATTATGAGTTTTTATGGTATTATTAAAAATTCAACCTCCAATTCTTGCAATTTGTTGAGTAGAATAATCCCATGCAAATCAAGGGTCTTTCTTTTTTCAAAATTCTTCTTGCGGAGAAAAATAATTTATATTTTCTAGTTGAAGCTGATTATTCGTTAGAGCCCGCAAAACATCAGCATATTGTGATGTTTTTTTTGCCCACTCCTTAATTCATTCCTTGTCTCTTTTCCCATAAGGATTATGTTTATCTCTAGAAATAAGATATTGAAGGGCCTTTAAATATTTTCGTATATCTTTTTTCTCATTGGTTGTTATGAAAGAATAATCACTATCATGAAAAACTTGTCATAGATTCCTTCCCCAGTCCTTTCGAACAGCATTGGCATTGTAAAAAAGCACATAGAGATAATCTCTACAAAGATCAGAAAATTCTATAGTTTCTTTTCCATTTTCTGTAACAGATTTTACAAAAGCTTTTTCTCAAAACTTTTCATTCATCAGTTTCCCCACCTGAGATATGACATTAAATTTAATTCTCTCTTCTTTTTTCTCACTTTTTTGCAAAAAATGATATTGAGAAATGAAGGTAAGGTAGGTCTTATTATCCCTTAGATAATTGATCGTTCTTTGCTGATTATTTGCTATAAAATTTTTGACTCCATTAATATATTTGGTTTTTATCGCTTCATCTTCGGCATCTACACTTCTTTCAATAAGATCAATAATCTCTGCTTCAAAAATTTTTCTAGTCTTTCGAGTCGTATCTTCCTTGATATTTGCAAGATTCATAATATGTTTGCTGTTTTCAGGTTTTCCAAGAACTCTAATACCAAAATCTTTAGTAAAAGATAGTCCTCTACAAGCAGAATCTTCTTTAAATTCTCCCGCAGAAGAAACATCTTTCCACAAAAAAGCTTTTTCTGAGAAATGATCCCAGAGAAAACACTCAGTAAGTTTTCTTTTTATTTCTCTTTCAAGCTTGCTATATTTTCTTTTTACCTGTTCGGTATGGAGAGATTCTTGAAGCAGAGATGGCGTTTGACCAGACATTATTCAGAACAATCAAAGACTAAAAAAATCTGACTAAGTATAACCATTTAAACAAAAAATGTCAATATTTAATAATGATATTTTTTTCCAGACCAAAGAGTCGTTGCCCTATAAATCTGCTCAATCAAGAGCAACTTAGCTAAACCATGAGGGAAAGTCATTTTTCCGAGAGCAAGCATTATAAGATCAGAAAAATCTGATTTTAACCTTTTTTCATCTACACCATAGGGTCAACCTATAATAAAAACAACATTTTCTCCCTGAATCATCTCAGAAAACTCCAAAGTATCATATGTTCATCATTCTTTAATAAGAAGAATTTTGTGATAATTAAGATATTTTTTGTGTAAAATTTTTGAGAGACTTTCTGTTTCCTTCTCAATAACAAGCTGTATATTATCATCCTTAAAAGGCTTAAGATTATCAATTACAAGGCTCTTTCCGAGTCTTTTTTCATATTCTTGAATCGGCACGAGAAAATGCTTATCTGAATCTGATATCGAAAGAATCACAAACATAGCAAAAAATACAGACTAAAACCGCAAATCCTAATAGTAACAAAAAAACTATTAAAGACAAGAGTAAAACCGCCAAATGCAAAGATCCCTTTATCTCTTGAATATCATCAGAGAAAAGCTAGAAATAAAGCCGTCATTTATCACATCACGTCGTAGATGCTTCACTTTCATAATCTTAAAAAACTCATTCCTCACCATACTTTTCTAACAAAAAAAATAGGGAAATCAGATTTTTTCCTGGTGGGAGGTTGCGTGAGGGAAATCCTCCTCGGGACAACGAAAGATCCTCTTGATATTGATTTTACAATGGCAGGGAATCCTTTGAAAATTTATCAAAATCTCAATACAGACGGCATATCTCACTTTATAACCGAGAAATATGGTACTATTACCCTAATTCCCCAAGATAAAAATAATGAACTCAAGTATGAGCTTACCCCTCTTCGTGCTGAGACAGGCTACCAAGATTGCAGACATCCAGAGGAGATTTTTTGGAGTGATGATTTACTTTTAGATGTTCAGAGAAGGGATTTTACCATCAATGCAATCTATTATACTCAGCAGAAACTAAAAACACCAATATATGAGCAAGAAAAGACAATCAGTGAGGAAATGCTTCTCAAAATCCTGAATAAGGAGGGCTTTATCTACCTTCAGAATAGTGAAACCCTTATCGTGCAGAGCCAGAAACTTCTTTCTCAGCTTATTCCAAATGCAAAGCTTGATACTGATTTTTTGTATTATTTGCTAGATATTCAGCCTTATGCCTACATCTTTTGAGCAGGAGAAAAAAAAGAAAAAAAAGAAAAAAAGCAGATTCAGCTTCAAATCCTCATTGATCCAGCGTTGGGAATCCAAGATCTTGTGCTAAAGAAACTAAGAACTGTCGGCAATCCTGATACGAGATTTCAAGAAGATGCGCTCAGACTATTAAGAGGGCTGAGGTTTGTTAATGTCTTGAATCAAAAGCTCCTCACTACGACTAAAAAGAAAAAATCTGATCCTACTGATAAAGTCAGACTTTTTGATTTTGAACCAGAGACTTGGAAATCGATCAAATCCAATCACACTCTTCTCAAAACTATCGCTAAAGAAAGAATCAAAGAAGAACTCACAAAAGCCTTTTCTCAAGGGAATCCTTTCGGTCTTATTGGACTTTTGGATGAGGCAGAAATGTTAGCGATTTTTTTCCCTGCGCTTGCACTGACCAAACACGTTGATCAACCGATCAGATATCATCCATTTGATATTTATTCGCATATTATCTTGACGCTCTATCACCTTCAGGAGATTAACCAAAATTACTTAGTCAGGTTTGCTATGCTTTATCATGATGTTGGGAAAGTCGGTCAATATGCGGAATATGGGAAAAATCTTTCAAAAGAAGAAATCAGAACTCTCCTCGCAGGCCCACTCAACCATAGATTCAGTTCAGCAGTGCTTGCTGAAGAGGATTTTAGGAAACTTGGATTTTCTCACAAGGAGATTGAAGAGATTCAGCGATATATCAGAGAACACCACACTCCTTGAGAAATTCTCCTTTGAAACCCTCAGAATCGAGCCAAAAGACTCAGAAAACTCCTCTCTGAAGCTGGATTTGAAAGAGTAAATAACCTCCTTGACATCAATATTGCAGATAGAATGGGAATGTATAATCCCCTTCAGAATGCAAGTGACCTCAGCGATTCTCGATATCTCAAAAAGCTTCTTCTCGATCTAGAACAAGAAGAAGGACAATTTAGAGCAAAGGACCTTGCAATAAAAGGGAAAGATATTATGGAGCATTTCCATCTTAAGCCGGGAAAAATTATTGGAGAGCTTTTAGAAGTAGCTTTAGATCGAGTCCTTGGAGATATAAAAAACAGAAATAAACCTGATCAAATTTTCGCTAATCTTGCCAATCACTTAAAAAACCTCTCCAACAGAGATTGAACTCCTTCATCCACTCAAGAAAAATAAAAAAAAATGGGGCATTCAAAACCTCATTTTTAAAAATACATTATGACTATTCTTCCTGAAAAATAGCATGAAGTACACCATTAAGGAGTTTCGGGGCCCCCTCATCAGAGTATCTTTTTGCAAGCTCAACCATTTCATTCAAAATCACTTCTTTTGGAGTAGCAAAGAGACGATACTCAATATATCAGAGCAAAAACAAAACCTGATCCATTATATCCATCCTCTCATATCAAAAGCTCTGAACATGACGATCAACTTTCTCTTTAAGCACACTTTCATAGAGAGAAAAAGCGTTCCCCATCCTCAAAACATATTCCATATCTATTTCCTCACTCCCCCATTGATCAAAAAAATAACGAACAATATATGCTAAATCCTCATCAATCGCCTCTCAAAGAGCATACGCGTTAATTTGTGCTTGGACAACCTCTCACCACTGCTCAGCTTCCTGCTTTTTTTGTTCAACAGCATTCAAAAAATCCGTACCCAAAAAAGCTTCCTCCTTTCTTTCCTCAACAGAATCCTCTAAAGCCTGATTTTCTCTAGGAAACTCTTCAACAACAGGTTTTTTGCTTAAAGCAGAAAAAAAACAACGCTGATAAAAATACGAAAGCACGATTTTTCTAGCATTGATTCTCTTCCTAATATCCATTGAATACAGCTTCCTCAAATAAATCAAAACATCCCTCCTATCTACTGAGAGACAAGGAAACCTAAGAAACTAAGCTTCTACAACCGCTGAATCCTTTTTAGCAGCCTTGATAGTAAGCACCTGCTTTCCATTATAATAACCGCAAGATGGGCAAACCCTATGATTAAGCCTATTTGCTCCACAATTAGGACATTTTGCTGTCTGATATTTCTTAGACAATCTCTTAAGATTAATTGTTTTCCATGTTGAATGTCTTTTATGTGATTGGGTTTTACTGATCTTTTTCTTTGGACCAATTGTCATTTGTCTGATACCGTTAGTAAACTAAATTCAAAAAGCTGACTTATTCAGCCTTTTCTGCTTTTTTAGAAGGAGCTTTTTTCACAGCAGGCTTCTTTACAGCTGTTTTTGCAACCTTCTTCTCTGAAGGAGCCTTTACCTTCTTCTCTGAACCGTTTGCTGCAGATGAAGAAGCTGCACAAGCACATTTTGAATCAACCACTTCTACAAGTGTCTTAAGATACGTCCTTCCGTTAAACTTCTTAAAATTCTTTTTTCTAAAAGAAACAACTCCATCAACCTCTGCATGAACAGAAAAATCAGCTGCTGTATAAGTATTTTTACCGCATTCATACTTACTTCCTTTCTGCCTAATAATAATATTTCCCGCACGAACAGGTTGTCCACCAAAGACCTTGACTCCACGATATTTTGGCTGAGAATCTTTAAGATTTTTTACCGAACCAGCGGCTTTTTTATGTGCCATAAGCTTTTCAAACAAGATAAAAAAACATCTGTCGCCGAGTATATAGATTAGATTGTGATATTCAAGAGGAATTAAAAAGAAACAGCAATAAAAATAAAAGCTGACTCTTCTTCTCTTTTTTCCCATGAAACTTTGTTCATAAAGAAACTTAAGCTTCTACCGCATAAAAATGACTCTTGATGACCTTAACAGACTTCATATAGTCTTTGAGTTTTTTTGGTTGAGTTTGAGTAGTTCAGGGCACTCTAATATAAGGATCAAGCACCATCCATTCTCCAGAAATATCTCTAAATGCTAATGACCTATGTCAATACCTAGAGCTAGAAGCAGTATAAATATCCGCCATATTTACACCAGGCATCGCATCAAAATCTGATAAAGAAAGCGGGGCTCGCCCTCTTCTAGGTTTCTCATGCTTTCTAGCACTTGGAAGAGAAAATCTATACTCCTTTGCTACAGGATTTTTAGTAGAAGCCTTCCATGCATCTCCAGAAGGTAAGACCAGACCGAATTTCTGTGCATTAAGCCTCGCAGTTGAGGCACATAGTGTTACTCAATTTTTACTCCTAGCAAATGGTAAAGAAACTATTTTACTAGCATCAAATCCACGAATTTTTTCATGATATTGAGAAGAATCTACTGAAGACTGACTTCTCGATGTTTCTCTCTTTTTTCCCTGAGAACGTTTTTTCCCCTGCCTTGAAGACTGAGGAGGTTTTACAACAGGAGTAGGAGCAACAACAGCAGAAGACGAAACTGCTGAAACAGGAGGAACATCCTTTTGTAAAGGAACAGCAACATCAGAAGGAGCAGCAACGTCAGAAGACACATCAGACGAAGTCTGAACAGAAGAAACATCAGAATTTAAAGCTGTTTTCCCATTGAGGATAGAATCCTCTAGCTGTTTAAGCTCCTCCCTAGTCTTAGCCTGATCAATCTGTTCTTTAACCTGCTGAAACTTCTGGGCTTGATTTGTCATTTTCAAAACCGTATTCTCCAAAACCAGATTATCCATCACCGAATCCCAAAAACCATCGGAAACCAGATAATCCGCAATCAGATCCTTTGAAGCAGAAACAAATAAATCAGGATGACGCTTTTCTACATCATCGACAATTTTTTGAGCTACTTCTTTTTTGAGTTGAATAAGCTCTTTGGACGTTGTATCTGATTCCTTTTCAGAGCTTAAAAGATCCTTTATCGATTCCAAGAGATTTGCCATAGCAAAATCATAAGAATATAAATACTATTTCACCTTCCAATAGGATGTCTGCCCCTCCCCCAACATTTGATGGAGATATTTAATATACTGAGAACAACCTTTCTTTTTGTCTTCTTTGGCTTGATTCCGAAGCGTTTCCTGAGAAGAGAGCTTCCCTTGCTGAGATAAATCTTTGAGGAGTGTAGGAAAATCTTTCACAAGTGCTTCTCAAGAAAGAATCGTCGTTCCTCCAGGACCCGGAGTATCAATATCTAAATGAAGAACCGCATTTGGGTTAGGGTAAGGCGAAAGTTGTGAGGCAATACTGTAAAAATTAAAAAAGTTATCCCCATACGAGAACGGCATCATTTCAGCAGCCTTATTACTAAATTCTTCTCTAATTTTATTGGTAAGATTCGCAACCATAATCGCCTCTTCTAGTCCCTTTTCATTATGAGGAAAATCAAGATTCAAACCAGATCACCAATCATTCTGTTCATCATACTTTCAGAGAGAGATTTTCTGAATCTTATCAAAATCAATCCCTCCTCCAGAAAACACACCATCTCCTTCAAGAGACAATTTTACCGATTGACCATAAGACTTGATAATAAAAACACTTGGATTGCTAGGATCAACTTCAGCCGATAGGTCCCTACGAACACTATCCTCTTTTCAATATGCCTCATCAATCTTTTTCTTCACTTTATTTAAATATGGATGAATAGGAGAGGTATTATCTGGCTCATAATATTCCTTCCCTCATGCCCACAGAGAAGTTCCATCAGAATACTTCTGCTGATTAAGCAAACTGATAAACCTAGAAAGATTAGGCTCCTTCGCCAAAATAGAACACGTGCTATTAACACTCGATTTATCATCAAGAGCAGCACCTCCTACCGTTCCTGTCACTCCTCCTGCAGCAGCTCAAGCAAGTGCACCAGTTGCACCAGCAAGATACCCCCCCAAAAGTCCGCCACCGACCGTTCCAACTGTTCAAAGAATCCGTTTCCACTCATCAGAACCACTGGCAGACACAGCCATCTGCTTTCATTCCGCTGAACTATTAAAACAAATATCTCCTCCGCTCTCAGTTTTCACAAAAGGCTGAGCATTAGCGCCCCTTCATCTAAGCTTCCTCCTACAGAAATTCACGATATTAGCAGCATGAAAAAGTTCCTCTCGCTTTGAAAACTGCACATCCAGCCCTACAATCTTTCTTGCCCCAATATCAATTGGAATCTGCTCTCCATACGAACAAACCATTCAAGTAGTCTCATCATACGTAATTCCATCAAAATGTGCCGAAAAAACTCAAAACTTATCCTCAGCAATAATCCCATTTTTCACCTCAGCACTCACTTTCGCAAGGGCCTCTTCTTTATTCAAATTTTTTCCTGTAACATCAAGGAACCATCACTTAATCGTATCCCAATTCTTATAGACCAAAAGTCCTCCAGCAGCAGCTCCTCAAATTCCTAATGTTCGAGCTAATGCCTTCTTTCGCCAAGGTTTATCTTTTTTTTCAGTTTCAGAATCTTCATCCGAAGAACTCGTTTCCTCAGATGTAGTTCTCTTTTTCTTGGACTTTTTCTCTTTTTTTTCATCTCAAAATAAAGACTTTAGCCCTTTATAAACCAACGCCACCGCTCAAACTCCCGTAGCAACGAATCCAGCCGCACGAAGCGTATTTTTCCCCGTCTCCGTTTTCCATTTATCTGCGTCCCAAACATCAGTCCATTGCTCTGAGACAAAATCTTTCACTTGCTTCCAGGTTCATGGATTTTCAGTAGAAGAATTCTGATCTTTTTCTGCTTTCGAAACTTTTTTTTCAGGATGAGCAGGCTGTTCTCCCTGAACTTCTGCTCCCAATGCTCCTAATTCAGTAGAAAAACTCTCAAGCTTATTTTCCTCTGCTTTTATCTTTTCACGCATATTTTGGTCAGTCTCTGCTTGATACTGAGACGAAACTTCTTTCTTTGCATGCTGAATACGAAGATCAAGTTCTGATTTTTTCTTTTCTTTTTCTTCACGCTCAGTCAATGCCTTGAGGGCATCTAATTCCTTCTGAATAGCAATATTTTCTTGCTGTATTTGTTCTATTTTACAAGCCATAAGCACACTAACATATAAAATCCTCACACTAAGTATAGTCAATTCTCCCAAAAAAGGGAAAAAAATCCCACAAAATCAAAAAAAGAATATTGACATTCCAAGAAAAACATCAAAAAAATGCTCCCAATCCGAAGATCAAGAGCATCAAGAGATCCATTCTGATTTTTAATCTAGTATCCACCACAGCATACCACCAACTATTTTACAATTTCTACCTTGTTTATCAAAGATTCACATCCTGCCCATTTAAAATCTGTAGCAACATTATAAGGAGTCTTAGTAAACTTGAGCTTTACCTTTTTGTCGGTATCAACCAACTTAATTAGAGCATCTTCTGTTGCCTTATCCATGATGGTGTAATCATCATTTTCACTCTGTTTCTCATCAAAACTACTGGTATAGATAAATGCTGGGACATAATTATCACCTTTGCCCTCTTCTGGTGAAAAACATCCAAGATCAAGAGACTTTTTACTATCATCTTCAAAAAACTCAACACCTGAAGGATACCATTCATCTTCTATGAGTTTCCCATCAGTTGGAACAAAAGTAAGGAATGAAAAGATAGGACATTTCTCTGTCCCTCGCAAAGATTTATCATTATTACAGGCTGTATACTGCTGATCGTCTTCTTCGGTTTCACCAAACTTTCCCCAGTCAATAAGATCAATACGACGAATAACGCCCTCCCTCACGGTATAACCTTCAGAAGGAGAGTTTACAGAAGCTTTAGACTGCGTAAAATGAGCTCCAAGCTCCGTAAAACTCGTGCACCCTACTGCAAGTAAACAAAGCACTAAAACGGGCAATACCTTTTTCATCATCATAAATGCTAAGAGAATAAAAAGAATATGAAGTAGATAATTATTAGAATACTGAATATCAAAACTATTTTGCTAATTCCTGTAAGAGTTTTCTCTGTTCAATTCCGTAATATTTCTGTTTCATTTCTGAAGTAAGACCGTCATAGGCTTCTTGTCGTTGATTATCAGAATATCTCTGTTCTCCCTCTAGGACATTATCAGACTTATAAAACTCATAATGAGCAAAGACTGGTCCCATCACGATTCTCGCCCCATTTACATCATTGACCATCAGAGCCATTAACATTGGTCTACCAATAGCTTCATAGAGCGGATTTCCACCTTCAGAGGTAAAGATATCTGCAATCAGAGCACCTCTCTCTTCTTTGGAAGGAGCTTCTCAGAAAAGTTTGCGTGGAGTCGTAAGTTTTGCTAATTCATCATAAGATAATCTCAAATCTTCAAATTCCTCATCTGAAATCTTCTGATTCTGCATTTGTCTGAGGCTCAGATTTCTAATCTTTTGAAGATATTCACCAAATCCTTTGAAATTATCTGTATCGTTGAACCATTGCTGTGCTGACTGATTAAGAGCAATCATTTTATCAATGAAATTCACATCAGACTCAATATACCCTTTTGGAACAGGCAACTCAGGAGGATACACGGTAATATAACAAGGATCATCGCCACCGCCTCCCAGCTCAGCATAGGCCTGCTTAACATAAAGCAAGGTATCATGTTTAAGTTCAGTATAAGAACCCATATAAGTCGCAAGTGATTTGAAGGCATAGAGTGGACTTTCTTTAAAATAAGGAAGGTTCTTAACCTTTACAAAGAGCTGTCCGAGCATCTCTAACCAACTATGATACACCGTTTTCAAGAGCGATTCATCTTTAAGTTCAGCTTTCACTTTTTCTTGAGCCTGTGCTTTTACTTGATCATATGAACTGAGTTGTTTACAAATCCCTGAATCACAGTCTACATTTTCACGCACCTGAGCATCATCTCCACGAGATTTTTCTTGTAATCGAAGCTTTACAAGCTCGTGGGCAGGAGCATAATTTTCTAATACATCAGGCACAATCATTGCCGTCTGGACATTAGGCTTCTGCAAAAACTCTTTTTCAGCACTTCCTGCTGTTAGCTGATCAAAAATATAGCTATCCAAGGTAAACCTCTCTCCAAAGAACACAAATCCTCTTGTCATATCTTTTGCACTTGCCTCATCAGTGCTTCAAACTGCTGGAGTTGTATAAGAAGTAGAGATAATCTTTTGAGTTCCAAGCTGAGCAAGCTGTTGAAGTTGTTCTGCTGAAAGTCCGGTGATTTTTCCGTTTTGCTGAGTGATAAAAGACTTTAAATCCTGAATCGTAGCATCGTCATCCTTTCAAATCAACGTTAGAATTGCATTTTGGAGCTGACTTAATTCTTTGAGCTCACTATCAGGAATACTATTGACAAGATGAAGAGCTGTCTCTGCTAATTTCTGATCTCAGAAATAAAACTTTTCTCTCATCAACCATTTCATCGCCATAAAATACGACTTAAGAAAGGAAGAATTAGTATAATGAGACCTTGGCCTAAACTGGGTATAGTCTTGTTCAATTGCATTTGCTTGAATAAATTCAGGACTATATGCTAACATAAGATAATCTGGAGCTTTTGGTTGTTCTGCCTTCCAAATCTCTGTCCAAACCTTCCTAAGCGGTTCTTGATACTCCGGCTTTACTTGCTTAACTAACTTTTCAAACCTCTTAGTAAGATAGGCTTTCAGTTCCTCATCATCAAAATCTGCGTGAGGATCTTTTCCAGAAGTATGATCATAATTATCTCGCATAGTACTTTCTCTCTTCCTAAAGAGCTCAAGTAACTCTTCATTACTTGGAAGCAAAGCATGAGGAATCGTCCAATACGCTGCTAAGAAAGGATCCATAGTATTGGATCAGAGTTGAAACTTTTTGAAAAGTGTTTCACTAAGCTTTGCCAATACAGGTCTCGCTTGGCTTTCCTCAAAATACTGCAATTCATTAGAAAAAATCTTGTGAAAAGTATGAAGCAGGAGATCATCAGTAACAAGAAGCGTATTAAACGGAGCTCTTTCATAGGCTTCCTGACTTCCACCAATTTCTTGAATCCTTCTGACCCATTCTTCCTTACTAAAAAAGTCATCATACCCCTCCTTATAGTCTGGATCAAGATATTCTCTTGTAATTTCAGAGATTCAGAAACCATGCTTCTTTACCTGAGCCAAAAGAGCTCATGTCAAAGGGAAATAATTATGCACAGAATACTTCCCTGTCACAGGAAATGTTTTCCCTACCTGCAAATCAGAAGAACGAAGCTCTACATCACCATCTCAAGACTCAGGAGAAAGCCCAAAGCCATGTTTACAATACCCTCCTTTTATATTCTCTTTAAACTGATCAATATCCTGCTGGGTCAACTGATACTGCCTTGTCCAAGGCTTATTAAAAGTTTCTTGTTGAACTTCATCCTTGTTGCTCAGAGCATCAAAAGCAGGTTTTTGCATCTTCGTCGCATAAGAAAAATCTGACTTACGACTTCAGAAGAGACTCTCAGAAGACGCCGTTTTGGAAGCTGGATTCTGATCAATGGCTACTTGAGTAGGTTGATCACCTCCACATCCCGCCAAAAGAACAGCTCCCACCAGCGGCACCAAAAATTTCAAGTGGTTCATCAGTAATAGTGATTAGAAAATAAAACTAGCTCCTATATACAGCTATCATTCCAATTTTCAAGAGGAAAAAATAATTCTGAATCAAGAAAAACGGAAAGTTTAGCCTCCTCTTTCAGTCAAAAAAACAAAAAATCGCTTATTTTAGCCAAATTCTTCGCAAAAAATCAGTTTTTATGAGGTGTTTTAGCAGATTCTTTAGAAAGAACAGATCCTTACAGACCATTTTGAGCAATTTCTGCAGAAAAGATTATAAAAAAGAAGAAAAAAATCTGATTATTTTTTTAATAAAAAACGTTCTCAAGTATCACAAATCTTGGTAATTTTCCCTTGATATATGAGATCACATCTTCCATAGATTGTATCATTCAAGAGATAACTACCATCTTGAAGTGCGTAAATTTTCATCTTTTGTGAGGCCTGGATGATAAGTTTCATTTCATCAGGATTTTTTTGCTTTTTCTCAAAATGTGGAACGATAGTATATTGTGAAATCCCCATTCCCTTCAAAATCAAAGGCAAATCAGGATTTTTACTTTTTTCTGAGCTATTGATTACGATTTCTCCACAATTCATCGCTCCTGCACTAATTCCCACAATCGGACAGTCAATAGCTTTCAAATGCTTTCCCAAATCTATTGTGCTAAAAAACTGATTTTGTTCGTAGGTATTGCCTCAGGCAAGAATAACTAAAGAAGCCTGATCCAAAACAGTTTTCACCTTATCTTTATTACGATTATCCAAGACAAGATATTTCTGAAAATGTAAGCCTGAAAGAGTCAGGGCTTGCCTATCAAGCTGTAAAAATTGATCATTTTTTTCATAAGCAGTAGGATCACTAGCGAGCATCACAAATGTATTCTGTGTTTTTATCTGCTTTTTCAAAGTATCCAAAAAACCATTTTCATTTGAAAGTTTTGATAGACTAAGTTTTCAATCTAGCTCTTGTCTTTCGCAAATTTTACTCGTCAAAAAGAGGGGTTGATGAGTCTTTTCTTTTATTGCTCTACAGAAAATACCTTCTCTACGACCTTGGATATCAATACTTTCATCTATTTTGTTGAATCCATATTTTTCATACAATCACCTATGATCTGAGACAATATACAGATTTTTAAAATCTAAAGTTTTTGCATAATCCTCTACCGAGTCAATCAGGCTTCCACTCAATCTTTTCCCACAATACCCCTCATCTACAAAGATAAATCCGACAAAGGGAGCATATTCACAATTCGGAATTCAGTCTTCTTTGGTAAAGGTGCAAAATCAAACTATTTTATCATCTTCTATAGCGACAAACACTTTTTCCCAGTCAGAAAAATGATTCTGAATCATTTTCTCTGCCAAAATTGGACCAGCTTCCCATGGACAATCATTAGCATATCAAATAACCTTTTCCCAAAAGGGATCTTGAATAGATAATCAAATTATGGTCATAGTATTTTATTTCTCAATAAAGAGACATTTCCTTTTTATTTCCGCAAGCACTTCCTCAAATTTTCAATCATAATGAGGAAAATCTGGTCGTAAATCCAAATGATCATCCGGAAAACGAGGGATAAGATGAAAATGCAGATGAGGAACAGATTGCTGAGCATCTTTTCCATTCGCATTTAAGATATTGATACCTGTTGCTCAAAGTCAAATTTTATAGGATTTCACAGTATTTTGCAAAAAGGAAATCAGATTTTTTAATTCGTTTGCTGGAATATCAAAAAGATTTTCGTAGTGCTTTTTTGGAACGATCAAAGTGTGTGCGAAACTTTCCATTTTTTTGGGAAGAATGGCAATTGCATATTGATTTTCAGCTACTAGATAAGCTGGCAATTTTTTAGCGATAATGTCGCAGAAGATACAGTTTGACATCATTAAGAAAAGATAAAATCCCTTTTCACTATAGCTATCCTATTTCTTAATACAAGAAAAAGAGAAAAAGTAGTTGTAGAGTATTCTTTGCATAGCATACTTTCTTACTCATAAAGAAAAAGAAATCAGAACCTGACTTCTTTCTCTTGTTTTCTCTTATTTCCCATGCCTAATATGCCCCGTAGGATGATAGTCAAGAGCGGTTATTATCTCTCCTCTACGCCTCTTAGCATCTCTTTCCTTTTTCAAAGCTATAATCTCTCTTTGCCTCTGCCTTTTAAAAGATTCTGCTATATTGCGATTGATTTTCCCTTTATTCATTTTCCACCTCCTAGCATTAAAACTCACAGGTTTTAGGAGCTCTTGGGAAAGGGATCACATCACGGATATTTTCCATTCCACTCACATACATTACAAGTCTCTCAAATCCTACTCCAAACCCTGCATGAGGCACCGTTCCATATTTTCTGAGATCAAGAAACCAGCTATAAGTTTCGGTGTCAAGATGCATCTCCTCCATCCTCTTCTTAAGTTTCTCATAATCATCTTCTCTCTGACTTCCTCCAATCAGCTCCCCTACCCCTGGAACAAGCAAATCCATTGCTCTCACCGTTTTCCCATCATCATTGAGCTTCATGTAGAATGCTTTAATATCTTTTGGATAATCAGTAACAAAAACCGGACCATTAAAGACTTTTTCTGATAAATATCTCTCATGTTCAGTTTGCAAGTCAATTCCCCATTCTGGCTGGTAATCAAATTTTTGACCAGATTTTTTCAATAGTTCTATCGCTTCAGTATAAGTTACCCTTCCAAAAGAAGCATTTACAAGAGTTTCAATCCTGGCTTTTACTCCTGGCATGATAAATTTATCAAAGAAATCCATCTCTACTTCGGCATTTTCTAGCACATAACGGAAAGCATACTTGAGCAAATCCTCCGCAAGCTGCATATTATCAGCTAAGTCAGCAAACGCAATTTCTGGTTCAATCATCCAAAATTCTGAAAGATGCCTTGTGGTATTAGAGTTTTCAGCACGGAAAGTTGGGCCAAAGGTATAAATCTTCCCAAAAGCAGTTGCAAAAGTTTCTCCCTCGAGCTGACCACTTACAGTGAGAGAAGCCTGTTTCCCAAAGAAATCCTTACTGAAATCAACGGATCAGTCTTCTTTTTTTGGAGGATTCTTAAGATCAAGAGTGGTCACTTGAAACATTTCTCCTGCGCCTTCACAATCACTTGCGGTAATGAGTGGAGTATGAGCCCAGATAAATCCATTTTTATTGAAGAAATCATAAATAGCAAAGGCAAGGAGACTCCTTATTCTAAACACCGCAGAAAAAGTATTAGTTCTTGGTCTCAAATGAGCAATGGTTCTAAGATACTCAAAAGAATGCCTTTTTTTCTGAAGCGGAAAGGTCTCATCTGCCGCTCCAATAAGAATAACTTTGCTTGCTTTCAGTTCAAAAGCCTGTTTCGCTCACTCAGATTTTACAAGTTCTCCTTGCACTTCGATACTGCTTCCTGTCGTAAATTTACAGATTTCATCAAAGTTTTGTAAATCTGATTCAAAAACAACTTGCAAATTCTTTAGGTAAGAACCATCATTAAGCTCAATAAATCCAAAGGTTTTGGAATCTCTAAGACTTCTAATTCGCCCCTTTACAATAAGTTGGCTTCAAAATAAGCTTTCATAGCTTTGATATAGAGTTTTTATACTAGTTGTAGACATATTTTATAGAACAAAGAATAAAAAGGATATTGTGAAGTAATATAATTTTTTTGACGATACTTTCAAGAGCTAAAGGAGCTGAATTCCTGCTTGATAAAGTTCTTGCTCCAAGCCTGATCACCAAATTGAGCTTTGAACTTCTCAAATATGTGCTTTTTGAAGAAGAAGCATAACAACTCTAGACTGTCCAATTCCTCCACCAATAGTAAGAGGAAGCTCACCTTTTTGAATCATAGCATGATAGGAGAAGCTCAGTCTTTCAAGTTGTCCTTTAGCCGCTAATTGTTGCTCAAGAGATGTGGCATCTACCCTGATTCCCATGGATGAAAGCTCTACTGCTTGTTCTAAAGGCGAGTAATAAACGAGCAAATCTCCATTAAGTAACCAATCATCATAATCCGGAGCTCTTTTATCATGAGGAAGTCAAGAAACAAGAGGGTATCCAATCTGACTAATAAATACTGTTCCATACTCCTTGCAAATTGCATTTTCTCTCTCTTTAGATGAAAGATCAGGATAGCGATTTTCCAGCTCTTGTGATGAAATAAAGAAAACTTCTTTTGAAATCCAGGGATGCAACTGAGGAAAAAGAGGCATAGAGTTCTTCTGCTATAGTCAATAAAGCTTGATGAATCTTTTTCACCGTCTCCTGTAATGTTTCTATACTTCTATCTGCTTTGGTAATCACTCTTTCCCAATCCCATTGATCTACATAAAGGGAATGAATCAGATCAAGTTCTTCTTAACGACGAATAGCTCTCATATCAGTATAAATTCCTTCTCAAGGAAGATAACCATACTTTCCAAGCACCATTCTTTTCCATTTTGCTAAAGAATGCACAACTTCCGCTCTTAGCTCAGGAGGAGCATGGATTTCAAAGATTACTGCCTTTTCTGTTCCTGTAAGAGAATCATTAAGCCCACTTTCAGATGCCACAAAGAGAGGAGCTTCAATTTTTTCCAGAGATAAAAAGTGTTCCAGCTGCTTTTCAAAGCTTCTCTTGACAAATTGGATTGCCTGTTGGGTGGATCTGAGATCCAAGCATGAGCGATAACGCCTAGCCTTTGCATACAGTGTTTCCATGATAATACTACATAAGAAATAAAATCCAGATTAAAAAAATCCCCCACGGCTTATAAACTACCGTAGGAGATTTTAGAAGTTTTCGTATACAACTCAATCCATCTACGGTAGCCGTAGATTATTATTAAGATCAAAGCTAGCAACGAAAAGCTTCATAATTACAGTAACGAAAACTAAACACACTCGCAGTCTAATAATTTTATTCTAAAATGCAAGAGAAAAAATAAAAAAACCTACACCGCAAAAATCTCTCCAAATCTAAGCAAGAGATCAGCTTTTTAGTTCTTTTCTGAAAAAGTAAAAACTTCTTCCTTGCCATCAAAACCAAATTGATAAATCTTGTAGGCTTCTACCTGCACTTCATGCTTAAAAGGACCAAAAACTGTAGAAACACTCTTGTGAAGAACTCCAGCTCTCGTTTTTGTCGCAGTAGCTTCTAAAGTATGCTTACCTGGCAAAACATAAAATCCCGTTTTCATACCTTCCATAAAAATAAGAGGCTTTTCACCATCAACACTTTCAAGGGCAACGCTTACAGCATGCACTCCACTCATTCCAAGCCCAGGAAGGTAAACTTTTACAGCATCAGGGTGTTGCTCAAGAAAGGCTTGCACCTTTTTATTTGAGGCTTGCTTCGTCAAAAAGTAGAAAGTAGCAGGCAAAACCACCATAAAAATAACAAGTATGAGAATCGCTCCAGTCGACATGATGAAATAGAATTAAAAAATATAAAACTTAATTTTTCTGAGAAGGAAGTAAAGAAGAAGGCTGATTATCCCAGATTCCAAGACACTCAAGAAGTTCTCCAAATTGTTCAATTCCAATAAGTTCACAATCAATAAGATGTTCTTTACCTTCCGGATCTGCAACATACAATCAACATTCAGTATCTCAGCTTCTTGTAATAATTTTCGCACGAAAGGCACATTGAGCAATTTCAAAATAACGCTCCTCTTTTCCTTTTTTGACGATCAGATGAGTAGAATCTACTTCAATAGTAATAAACCTATTGATAATGAGCCACCAGACATAAAGAATAATAGCAAGAATCCCACCAATAAAAGCATAAACTACGTTATCAGAGATATAGCCTACAATCACAGTAACAAGGACTCCAGCAAAAATCCCATAAAATCCATTCAACACAATTCTGTAAAGCTTTGGCTTAAAGACCTTTTTCATTATTGTAATTCTCTCGACTAAACACCCACCCAAAAGATATGGAAAAAAGAGAAAAAATCAAGAGCAATAAAAAGCTTCAAAAATCAGAATCAAAACTATCTACGTTTAGTCAAAGGGAAAGTAATCACCACAATCAAAATCACATACACAAGAGAAATTCCCAGAGAAACCCAAAGAGAAGTCTCCATCTTTTGCAAAAACACCATTACCATAAAATAGAGAGGTCAAAGAACCATACACAGTACAAGACGTGGAGTCATAGTTTTCATAAGATCTGCCTTTTGTGTTTCTGTAAGTTGTTCCTTCGTCATTTTCCTCATTAAAAAAAATAAAATAACAATACTATAACATTCTAAAAAAATAAATCAACAAAAGTTTTCAGTCCGCAAACCGTCCAAGAGCAACAGCAAAAGAAACCTATAAAGAACTAATAAATCACCTTTTCGTTGAGAATAGGCAAATGGTAAGAGCCAGCTTAGTATCGTTCGAAATTCAACAAAAACCCAGTAATAAAGAAGGCTATCAAAAACGAAAAATACTCCGATTCCAAAGAGCAAAAAGCACGAATCATCTCACGAGAAAAGCAAATTCTAACAAGCAATCCAAAAACTCTCTGCTCTAAAAAGCACTCTACAACCGATCAAACAAATTCTCCAAACTCAAATTGAAAACAGCAATCATTTCCCTACACTACAAAGCAAAGAAAAATCTCACGAAAAAAGCAAAAAATACTGAATTAAAACTCAGTTCTCCAATACATAATTCTTAATCCAAAATACTATCATGAACCTCAAAGACTATATCGCATCAAATCTCAATGAAGAACAGACTTTAGCAGCACTTCATACCCTAACTTCTTCACTCATTATCGCAGGAGCTGGAAGTTGAAAAACGAGAGTGCTAACCTACAAAATCGCCTATCTTATCCGAGGATTGCAGCTTCCTGTGCAGAGGATTCTTGCGGTGACCTTCACAAATAAAGCTGCCAATGAAATGAAAGAAAGGTTGATCAAGCTAGGAGACGAGATCTTAAGCCAGAATTTTGATCAAGGAAATCAAAAAGAAAAAGCTAACTCTGATGATCTTTCAGATTTTCTTTCTGAGATGCAAAGTTCTGCCAAGATCCAGAAAGGTTTAGAAGCCAGAGAACTCAAATGGATTGGGACTTTTCACTCTATTTTCCTCAAAATTCTCAAAGAAGATATTGAAGCCCTTGGAAGAAAATTTACCAAAAACTTCTGAATTCTGGATAGTGATGATAGTTCAAAAATTATCAGAGATCTCCTCAAAAGATTTGCTCTAAACGATACCTTCAAACCACAGGAGGTAAAAGGCTTCATCTCTACACAGAAAAATAACGGAAATACTGCTGAGCTTTTTCTCAAGCACGCTAATGGAAACTATGAAGCCTCTATGGGAAAACTCTATCAAGAATACGAAAAAGAGCTTGAGAAGGCAAATTCTCTTGATTTTGATGATCTGCTTTTGTTGCCGTATTTGCTTTTTAAGCAGGATGAAAAGATTTTGAAAAAGTGGCAGAATGCCTTTGATTATATTCTCGTGGATGAGGCACAAGATACGAACTGGATTCAGTTTGAACTGATGAAGCTCATGAGCGGAACGGGAGCGAATATTACGCTGATTGGAGATGATTTTCAGAGTATTTATGGCTGGAGAGGGGCTTTGATGGAAAACTTCCTCAATGTAAAGCAGTACCGACCTGATATTCAGATGTTTAAGCTACAAACCAATTACCGCTCCAAACCTCATATCGTGAATGCTGGAAATGCCGTGATCAAGCAGAATAAAAACCAGTATGAGAAAAACATTGTTGCCCATAGGGAAGGGAATGACAAAATCACGATTTTCAATCACAATACTGATATTGATGAGGCAGCAAATACCGTTGAACTCATCAAGCAGATGAAAGCCAAAGAAAAACTGAAGTCACGAGGTCAGGTTGCGATTTTATACAGGACGAATGCTCAATCTGGGAACTTTGAAACGATGTTTATTCAGGAAGGGATTCCTTACAAGATTTTTGGGGCTTTCAAGTTTTTTGAGAGGAAGGAAATCAAGGATATTCTTGCCTATTTGAAAGTGATCAATAACCCTTTTGATACCGTATCTTTGAAGAGAGTTTTGAATATTCCTAATAGAAAAATCTGAAAAACTTCTGAGGAAAGGCTTGAAGACTATGCAAACAGCCTCGGAGTCAGTCTTTATGAGGTTTTAGCGATGCTTGCTCAACTTTCAGATACCAAGACTATAGAACAAGAAACCTGAATCAAGCTAATGAACCCGGCTTTTGAGGGAATTAAAAACTTTATTCAGACTTTTGAAGCTTTAACAACAGCACTAAAAACGCTTAATCCAGCGGATTTTATTGAGCTTATCCTCAAAAAAACGGATTATAAGAACTATTTGATCAAGGAAGAAGGAAATGATCAAGCGGCTGAGGAAAAATATGAGAATGTCGGTCAGCTGATCAATATGGCGAGTAAATATGAATTTTGAGCGAGTAATGCCAATCAAGAAGTGGTAAGCTCAGGAGAGGAGCTTTTGAGGCGGTTTTTGGAGGAAGTAACTTTGATGGTGGATACCATAGAAAATAAAGATGAGGATGCTGATGCTGTAAAACTCATGACGGTTCACTCTAGTAAAGGACTGGAATTTCCAGTGGTCTTTATTGTTGGGGCTGAGGATTCGGTTTTCCCGTTAGCAAATGCGATGCTTGAGCCGAAACTTTTGGAAGAGGAAAGAAGACTGATGTATGTGGCGATTACAAGAGCGAAGGATGTGTTGTTCATCTCTCATGCTCAGAGTAGAATGACTTGGGGACAAACAAAAATGAATCCTGAATCCAGATTTCTTTCAGAATTACCTTCAGAACTCATCAAACACTACGACCTCACTCAAGGAAGCAGTAGAGCTCAGCAATCAAGCATTACTGAGGGAGCGACAGTGAGGCACAAGCTCTTTGGGACAGGCTATGTTTTGGAGATCTGGAACAATATGGGAATTGTGAAATTTCATAATCCTAAATTCGGACTCAGAAAGGTAGAGCTGAGATTTTTGGAGGAATGCTAGACAAAAAATCAGTTTTAAATCTTTTTAAACAACAAAAGAAAACTGAACGAGGAGAAAGCTTAAACAAAGACATTGAGCTATGATTTTTTTAAAGTTTGCATATTTTTTTAATTTCTTCTAAAGAAGAGAAATCATCTCATCAAGAATGTCAATGATTTTTTGTATAAAAAAATGAAAAGTAAAATTTGATTTTTTTTGAAAAAGAAATATACTTCTAATGTTTTATTTATTTTGTATTTACGAATGGGTGTAAATCATACTCCTAACAATAATGAATTATATGAAGAGGATTTTCTAAGTGACCTTCTTATAAAAGCTGGATTTATCCCAAAAAAAGATGATTTTAAACAACTAATTGAAGATGAATATTTAGCGAATATTGAATTACCAGAATAAAAATCTGACTTTTTATCTTATTTCTTTAAAAATCATGGGACTAACAATACCTGCAAGAATTTGAGGAGGATTTGTTCAATGAACATGAGGAGCCTTGATTGAGACGCCCAGATTTCTCTTGAAAACTTGAAAATTGTTTGCTTCTGTAATAGCAGATACTGCTGGAGCACTTTGAGATGTTCTGCTTTGGAAGCAAAACAAGAAAAAGAACCGAAAAGAAGCTATTTCTGATGCTTGGAAAGGGTATAAAAAATCAAATAGAGAAGACTGGGAACATTTTTGGGCTCCTTTTGAAGGGGAATGGGATAAATCTTATGGACTCTCTAAACTTGTTGCTTATCCTACGCATGCAATATATGGTGGAATAAAAGAAGGCTTAAAAACAGCTCTAGATTTTTCTTGGAGAGGATTATTAACTTTACCTGCTTGGGCAGGAAATGTGTTTCTCAAAAAAGAAAATAGAGTGAAGCTCTGGAAAGGTGAACATGGTTTCAAATCAAATATGAAAAAATGGCGATGAAGCTATATAGAGGGATTTAAGCAGCTAAAAAGTAAGAAAGAAGAGAAAGAAGATAAGAAAAAAGAAGATAAGAAAAAAGAAGAGAAAAAAGAAGAGAAAGAAGAAGAGAAAAAGGTGTTAGAAGCGGAAAAAAAAGCCTTGGAAAAAGACTGGGAATCTTTACACGAAGAAATACAAAAAGCACGAAAAGAGGGATATGAGCTTCAGGAAAAGAAGGACTTATCTGAAGATGAGAAAAAAAAGATTGAGGAGTTGAATAAAACAATAAAAGAAAAAGTTCCCAAATTACAGGAGCTTGCTAAGAAAATTAAAGGGGTTGAGCGCGCTATAGAAAGCTTATAAAATAAAAAATCTGACTTTCCCTATGGGTCAGATTTTTTTAATGTTTAAATCAAGCTAAAACCAGCCCTCCCCATGCACATAAAATCCCCCATTAAAACTATCTCTTTTGACCGCTCCAATGACAGAAATCTGACTTCCGATCTTGTCCGCCTCGCTTCCTTTACTCCAAAACATCGCAGTAATCGCCTGATCTCCAAACTTTCCGTGAATTTTGAGATGAGCTCCGCCATTTTTTCAGACTTTTTCTACCCTTTCTACCCTAATCTGCTCAAAAAGAAAGCTCGGCTCTTGGTTTCCTTCCCCAAAAGGTGTAAGCTGGTCAATTTCACTGAGCTCTTCAGTATTTCGCTCATGAGGCAGGATTTCCGTGTCTACGAGCGTGATTTTTTCAAGCTGATCTGCAGTAATGCAGGATTGACAGTGCTTTTGGAAGATATCAAGCACTTTATCCAGATGTTCAAGATCTACAGTCAGTCCTCAAGCACCTTTATGTCCACCAAACCTCTTTAAATAAGGTGAAGCCTGAGTAATCATCTCAATCACATTGAAATAGTCAGGTCCTCTGAGCGAAGCGACTGCCTGCTGTTTCTCAGGATCAAGCTTGAAAACGGCCGAAGGTTTGTTGTATTTTTCAGTGATTCTTCCCGATACGATCCCAACAATCCCTTCATGAAACGCTTCATCACAGACAAAAAGAAAATTCTGATCAGGATCTACTTTTTTTTCTGCAAGTCTAAAGGCTTGATCTTGCATTCTTCTCCTTTCGGTATTGATGGATTCTATTTTTTCAAGATACTGAAGCTGTTTTTCTCACTCAGAGAGGAGGATTTTTAGGCTATCATAAGGACTTTCTATTCTTCCACCTGCGTTGATTCTTGGTCCAATGACAAATCCAATATGAAAGGTGTCTATATTCCCCTTGAGATTGAGGAAATTGAGGAAGCCCTGCAAACTTTTCGGCATTTGATCAGGATGATGATTGATGAGTTCAAGTCCTTTCCTGACAATCACTCTATTTTCGTGGACAAGGGGAACAACATCGGCTACCGTTCCTATGGCCACAATCGGTAAAAAATAGTTAAAAATCTGATTTTTTTTCTCTTTAGAAAAGCTGGATTTCATCAGGAGCGCATTGATGAGCTTAAATGCCACTCCAACTCCAGCAAGCCCTTTGAAAGGATAGTTTGGAGAGACCTGAGGATTGATCAGAGCATAGGCATCTGGAAGTGTGTCCAAAACATGATGGTGATCCGTAATAATCAGGTCAAGTCCGAGCGTTTTCGCATATTCTGCCTCCACGACTGAAGTAATCCCGTTATCTACGGTAATGACCAGTTTTACCCCTTTTGCTTTGATTTCATCAAGGTGCTTATTTTTGAGTCCATAACCATCTTTGAGCCTATCAGGATACATAATGCTGACCTGCTGATAGTTCAAAAACTGAGTAAAAAACTTGTAAAGCGAAAAACTAGAAGTAATCCCATCAACATCATAATCCCCAAAAACCATAATCTTTTCCTTGTTTTTCATGGCTTG
>ERZ773099.563-NODE-563-length-31104-cov-7.764920_pt1 | contig 31104 bp, 27 predicted proteins | sample MGYA00511120_ERZ773099 | MGnify/ENA primary metagenome ERZ773099 (study PRJEB29015, sample SAMEA2738012) | human oral metagenome | biome: human oral; feature: human-associated habitat; material: dental | place: China | collected 2104 ... | reverse complement strand
TGAGATGCCCGCCGTTGTCGAGGCTCATGCCGAGCACCGTATCGCCGGGCTCGATGAGCGCGAAATACGCGGCGAGGTTCGCGTTGGCGCCGCTATGGGGCTGCACGTTGGCGAAACCGGCGCCGAAGAGCTCTTCGGCGCGGTCGCGTGCGAGATTCTCGACGATATCGACCTTCTCGCAGCCGCCGTAGTAGCGCTTGCCCGGATAGCCCTCGGCGTACTTGTTCGTCATGACAGACCCCATGGCCTCCATGACCGCAGGGCTCGTGAAATTCTCGGATGCGATGAGCTCGATGGAATCGCGCTGACGGGACAGTTCCGCGGAAATGGCTGCGGCTACTTCCTGATCGGCAGAAACATACGAAAATGGCATTGCTCGCCTTCCTTTCTGGTCATCCGGCGCGACTATGCCGCACCTGCGGCATCAGGCCTCTTCGACGACGGTTCCCTCGAGCTTCATGATCTTCTCGACGCGGCCGGCATGGCGTCCGCCGGCGAAATCGGTCGAGAAGAACGCGTCCAAGATGCGCTCGTTCGTCTCAAGGTCAACGAAACGTCCCGACAGCGCGATGACATTCGCATCGTTGTGTTCGCGGCAGAGCTCCGCGAACTTCACGGACACGATGTTCGCGGCTCGAACGCCGGCGACCTTGTCGGCCGCGAGCGCCATGCCGATGCCGGTGCCGCACACGAGGACGCCCCTCTCGGAGAGCCCGCGCGCGACATCGAGCGCGACGGGAAGCGCGAAGTCGGGATAATCGACCCGATCATCGGTGGCAGGACCGCGGTCGACCACGTCGAAGCCACGTTCGACCAGATAGGCCGCAAGGGCTTCCTTCTGCTCGAACCCCGCATGGTCGCTTGCGATCGAAACCTTCATCCTCGCACCCCTTCGTTCGCCCGAACGGAGCATCCGTCCGCGCATGCTGAATCGAAACTCGACCATGATACCGTCGCCCGCATGCCGGCCGCGCAACAAGGCCGCGGCGCACGACGAGATGCCCGCATGGCTCCGTGAAGGGCGCACGGGCGAGGCGACGGCGCCGAAGCGCTTGCCGGCCTTGGACGATCGCCGCCGCGCGGCGCCTCCGACGCCCGAGGGGAGCTCGGCACGAGCGCGCCGCACCCCTTGCGCCCCTGCGGCATCCTACCGCGTCATGACGCGTCCGACGGCTTCGTGCCATCCCGCAAGCCGCGCCGCACGTTCGCGTTCGCCCATCTTCGAGACGAAACGGTCGCCCGAGGAACACAGCAGCGCAAGCTCGTCGGTGCTTTCCCAGAAACCGGTGGATAGGCCTGCGAGCATCGCCGCGCCCCAGGCCGTGCTTTCGGTCACGGCGGGCCGCAGGAGCGTCGCGTCCAAGATATCGGCCTGGAACTGGAGCATGAGGTTGTTGACCGATGCCCCGCCGTCGACATGGAGCTCGGCGATGGGGATGCCGGCGTCCGCCGCCATCGTCGAAGCGACGTCGGCGACCTGGAACGCGAGGGATTCCAGGCCGGCGCGGGCGATGTGCCCGCGCGAGGTTCCGCGCGACAGGCCGAGGATCGCCCCGCGCGCATCGGAATCCCAGTACGGAGCGCCAAGGCCTGTGAAGGCGGGCACCACATAGACGCCGTCCGAGCTTTCGACCGTCCGCGCGAGGTCTTCGCTTTCCGATGCCGTGGCGATGATGCCGAGCTCGTCGCGCATCCACTGCACGAGCGCGCCGGCGACGAACACGCTGCCCTCGAGCGCGTATTCGATGCCGCGGACGTCTGGAGCGCTGGCGGCGATCGTCGTGACCAGGCCATGAGGAGAGAATACGGCGTCCGAACCGGTATTCATGAGCAAGAAGCAGCCGGTGCCGTACGTGTTCTTCGCGCTGCCCGGCGTGAAGCAGCATTGCCCGAAGAGGGCCGCCTGTTGATCGCCCGCGACGCCGCGGATAGGGATGCCCGAGGGGATGCTGCCGAACGCGGTGCGGCCGAAGTCGCCGGCCGACGGACGGACGTCGGGCAGCATGGACGAAGGAATGCCGAACAGCTCGAGCAGCGATTCGTCCCACCGTCCCTCGTGAATGTCGTAGAGCATCGTGCGGGACGCGTTCGTTCGATCGGTCGCGTGGACCGCACCGCCGGTCAGATTCCAGATAAGCCAGGAATCGACCGTGCCGAACGCCAGATCGCCGGCCTCCGCGGCCTCCCGCGCGCCGGGCGTGCGGTCGAGGATCCATTTGATCTTGCTCGCCGAGAAATAGGCGTCGGGCACAAGCCCCGTCTTGGCCGTGATGCGCGCGCGGACGTCGGGATCGGAACAGAGCTCTTCGATGATAGGAGCCGTGCGACGGCATTGCCATACGATGGCGTTCGCGACCGGAAGGCCCGTCCGACGGTTCCAGACGATCGTCGTCTCGCGCTGGTTCGTGATGCCGATGGCTTCGATGTCCGCAGGGTCGACGCCTGCCGAAACCATGACCTCGGTCATAACGCCCAGCTGGCTCGACAGGATATCGTTCGGATCGTGCTCGACCCAGCCCGGCTGAGGATAGATCTGCGGAAACGAATGCTGGGCGACTCCCTGGATCGCGCCGCCATGATCGAAGAGGATGGCTCGGGACGAGGTTGTTCCCTGGTCGAGCGCCATGATGTACGTACGTGCCATTGCCCTGCCCTTCCTATCGCAGATGCTTCTCGAGCCAAGAGGTCACATCCGCGACGACCGTGCCCGCTTCGGCTTCGTTCAGGATCTCGTGACGCAGGCCCTCGTAGAGAACGAGATCGACATCGCGCATTCCGGCGCGTCGGTATTCTTCGACGGCTTCGCGCACGCCCCTTCCCTGCGCGCCCACAGGATCGTCCGCGCCGGAGATGAAGAGCATCGGCAGGTCGGCAGGGATGCGGGATGCCTTCGCAGCGTTCGCGGCCTCCTTCGTGAGGGACAGCACCGCTTCGTAGCCGCCGACGGAGAACATGAAGCCGCACAGGGGGTCGGCGATGTAGTCGTCGACGTTCTTCTCGTCGCGCGAAAGCCAGTCGAGGGGCGTGCGCGCATCGCGTATCGCCTTCGCATACGCCCCGACGCCCATGGAGTCCAGAAGCGGGGATCGGTGCTCCTCGCCCTTGATCGTCCTGAGGGTGTGCGCGACCAGGAGCCCCGCCGTCGAAAGGGCCGCCGGCACCTGGCCCGTTCCGCACATGATCGCCCCGGCGAGCCCGTCGGCATGGCGCGTCAGGTACGCGCGCACCATGTAGCTGCCCATGGAGTGCCCGAACATGACGTACGGAACGACCGACGAATAGCGGCCCGCGACGATGCGCCGAAGCTCATGCATGTCTTCGATGAGGGCGTCCGCCCCGGCGGCGTTGGGAATATGGCCCAGCTGGGACGTGCTCGACACGCTCCCGCCGTGTCCGATGTGGTCTTCCGCGCAGACCACATACCCTTGGGATACCAGCTGCTCGGCAAAGGGCGCATAGCGTTCGATATGCTCGGCCATGCCGTGGGCGATCTGCACGATGCCGGCGACCACGGGGCCGGACGAGTCGGGTTCCCACGTACGTGCATGGATACGCGATACGCCGTCGCTGCTCATGTAACCGACGGTCGATGTCCTCATACGAATTCCTCCTTTTTTCGCAGAGGTGTTAGATTATACCGCCTATGAGAACCAGGGCCGACGCGCATGCGAGGTACGGAGCGAAGGGAAACGGCGGCGCGCATCCGCGCACGAGGCGGCGGACGAGCTGGACCGTGCACGCGAGCATGCATGCCGACAGAAGCATGACCAGCCCCGACGAGGGACCGAGCCAAAGGCCGAGCGCCGCAAGGAGCTTGACGTCGCCCCCGCCGAGAACCTCCGTGCGGCCGAAGACGCGCTCCAGCAGAATCGCGCAGAGAAGAGGCAGGCCTCCCAGAAGCAGGAAGCCCGTCAGCGCGAAGACGAGCAGACCGGCCGCGAACCGCGCGTCGATACCGGCCGCATCCGATCCCGAACGCAGCGCGCACGCGCCCGCATGAAGGATCCAGGCGCAGGCGATGGCGCCGACGAGAGCGTTCGGAACGACCCTTGAACGCATGTCATGCCAGACAATGAGGACAAGGGCGCAGGCAAGCATGCTGCATCCCGCCGTCTCCAGCGCGATGCATGCCGATTCGTATGTCAGAACGGTTGCCATACGGACAGGCTCGCATGCAAGCCCTGCGCAGACCTTGGCCGCAGAAAGCGGCATCCTGGTCCGAGCCTTACGAACGCCCCGGCCGATTCCGACCGGAATCCCGCCCGCATCCGTCGAAACCTTCCCTATCCCGTCAGGATCGAAGCAGGAATCCGGCACGGTTTCGTCCTGCATCCGGCCAAGGCGGCACGCAGCTCTTATGCATCGATGCCGGCGGCGCGGACGGTGCGGCAGGACGCGGCTGTGCGGTTGGCGGCGCAGGCGGTGCGGCAGGACGCGGTTGTGCAGTCGGCGATGCGGGCGGTGCGGCGGGCGCGGCTCCCTGCCCCTCGCCGACCTCGACGCCGAAGTTTTTGCACAGCGCCTCCAAGCCGCCGCTGAATCCCGCACCGACGGCGCTGAACTTCCACTCGCCCTTGTAGCGGTACAGCTCGCCGACGACGATCGCCGTCTCCACGGAGAAGCCCTGCCCGAGATCGTAGCGCAGAAGCTCCGCGCCGCTCGCCGCATCCATGATGCGAATGTACGCGCCCGCGACTTGGGAGAAATTCTGCCGCCTGGCGTCCGCATCGTAGATCGTCGCCGTCACAGCGATTTTTTCGACCGACGCGGGAACGGCGGCGAGATCGACGCGCACCTGCTGCTTGTCGCCGCCCGCAGGCGCAGCGATATGCTCGACCGCACCCGACGCGTGACGTGCGTTGCCGTAGAACACGAAGTCCGCATCGCCCGCGACTTTTCCCCCCGCGCCGAGCAAAAACGCCGCCGTGTCGAGGTCGATGGCAGTATTCGCCTGCCAGCCCATGCCGACGAGCACGCTGCGAAGCCCCGCGTTGTTCTTCGTCAGATCGGCTTTCTGTCCCTTGCTGATGTTCATACCCATGCTTTTCCCTCCCGTAGAGTATAGGAATCACTGATAAATTCAGCCACCCATCTTCACACATCTGGGCGACCTCATTTATCAGCGCTTCCTATAGAGCGGCGGCGTCGATGCTTTCCACCGACGCCGCCTTGCAAATATTGAATTACGCCTTGCCTGCGACCATCTTGCGCAGCAGATCGATCGGCACGATCGTCACCGCCATGCCGAGCACGAACGCCCACTCCGTGAGCGTCAGGCCATAGCAATGCAGGATCTCGCCGCCGAGGTACGTCATGGCGACCTGGATCACGACGATCAGACCCATGACGCGCAGGAAGCCCGGATTGTGCGAGATATTGTCAAAGAGATTCTTCGAGTCGGTGCGTGCGTTGAACGCATTGAACACCGCCATGAAGATGAAGAACGCGAAGTAGCCCGTCAGCAGGTAGTGATTCGCCTCGTCGGGGCGGAAATAGGCATGCGCCGCACCGCTCATGAGGAAGTAGAGGCTCAGCGCGAAGCACCAAAGAGAGCCGACGCCGATGGAGGACACCATGTACTTGCTGATGATGCTCTCATCGCGCTGCTTGGGCTTCTCGTCCATGAAGCGGCGCAGAGCCGGCTCGCCGCCGAAGGCGAGCGCCGCGAGCGTATCCATGACGAGGTTGATCCAGAGGAACTGCGTGATGGAAAGCGGCGTCTCCATGCCGAGAAGGGGCGCAGCGAAAGAAATCATGACAGCCGCGACGTTGATCGTCAGCTGGAACACGATGAACTTCCTTATGCTGTTGTAGATCGTGCGCCCGTAGAGGATCGCACGCGCGAGCGACTTGAAGTTGTCGTCGAGGATGACGATGTCGCTCGCCTCCTTCGCGACTTCCGTGCCGCTTCCCATGGCGAAGCCGACGTCCGCCTGCTTCAAGGCGGGCGAGTCGTTGACGCCGTCGCCCGTCATGCCGACGACGAGGTTCATCTCCTGCGCGAGGCGCACGAGGCGGCTCTTGTCGGTCGGAAGCGCACGCGCCACGACGCGAAGGCGCGGCAAAAGCTCCTTGACCGCCGCATCGTCGAGCGCGGCAAGCTCGTCGCTCGTCATCGCGACATCGTCATCGCGCGAGAGAAGACCCGCTTCCCTCGCGATGGCGCTCGCCGTGTCCTGGCGGTCGCCCGTGATCATGACGACCTGCACGCCCGCGCTGTGCACGCGGCGGATCGCCTCGATGGACTCGGGACGCACCTCGTCGCGGATGCCGACCGCGCCGACGAAGACGAGACCGCTCGCAGGAAGCGTGCCGTCCGCAGGAATCGCACCCTCGTAGACGGCGAGCGCCAGGACGCGGATGGCACGCGCTGCAAGGGCGTCGATGCAGTCCGTGATCGCCGCCCTGTTCGTCAGCGGCTTCTTCTCGCCGTTTGCATCGTAATACGAGTCGCAGAGCGCGAGGATCTTCTCGGGTGCGCCCTTCGCCAAGGTCACGCTGTACTCGCCTGCGACCTCGGACAAAGAATACTTGTTCTTGCTGTTAAACGGCACGGCGTTCTTGACCTTCTCGTCCATCTCCGCGCTGTCTGCCGCGACGAAGCCGAAGATCGCGCGCTCCGTCGCATTGCCGCCGACGACCTCCCTGCCGTTGATGACGGCGCTCGTATTGTAGCGCACGCTGAGGTTCACGAGTTTCTTGAGTCCCGCGCCCAGCTCGCTGTAAGCGGCATACTGCGTGCCTGCACCATCGACGAAAGCGACGGCTTCGAGCTGTCCCTTCGTGATCGTGCCCGTCTTGTCACTGAAAAGGAGGTTCAAGCTGCCCGCCGTCTCGATGCCCGAGATCTTCCGCACGAGCACGTTGTCCTTGAGCATCTTGCCCATGTTCTGCGCCGAGACGATGGCGATCATCAGGGGCAGACCCTCGGGCACGGCGACGACGATGATGATGACGGCGAGCATGACCGCGTCGACGAGGTCATGCGCGACGACGAGCCAGTTCGAACAGTACGCCATGATGCGCGCCATATCGAAGCCGTTGTGGATGACGAGGCGCTGAAACATGAAGGCGATGGCGATCGCCACGCCGCCGATGTAGCCGAAGTTGCTGATCTGATGCGCGAGGTTCGAGAGCTTCACCTTCAAGGGCGTATCGCGATCCTCATCCGCCTGCAGTTCGCCCGCGATCTTGCCGTAGAACGTCTTGTCGCCGAGCGTCGTCGTGCGCATCACAGCGTTGCCGCCGCAGACGACGGAGCCGCGGAACACCTTGTGCGGGTGGAGGAAGTCCGAGCTTTTCTCCGCTTCCGTATCGCCCTCTGGAGCCGGCGTCTTCGTCGCTTCCTTCGCCTCGCCGTTCAGGACGGACTGGTCGACCTGGATCGAGCCGTCACAGATGACGCCGTCCGCCGGAATCTTGTCGCCCGTCTGCAGCAGCACGAAATCACCCATGACGATCTCGTCGATGGGGATCTCCGTCAGCGTCCCGTCGCGATAGACCTTACACTTGATGAGCGACGCTTCCTCCTGCAGCTTCTGGAACGCGTTCTCGTTCTGATACTCCGAATACGTCGCAACCGTCGTCGCGAGAATCACGGCGAACGCAATGCCCACGGACTCATACCAGGCGACCTGCCCCAGAATGGCAAAGACGACATTGATGGCGAGCGCCACGCAGAGAATTTTGATGATCGGATCGTCGAAACTCCCCTTCAGCTTCTCCCAGAAGCTTTCTCCCTTCTGCTCCGTGATGCCGTTCGTACCGTGCTTCTCGCGTGAGATACGAACTTCTTCCGCGGTCAATCCTTTGATTTTCATAAAATAAACTGCTCCTTTAATTTCCTATTGCTTTTTCATCTATTTCGAGGAAACACCGGATGGCGCTTCCTTTATTTGACGCTCCACAGCGTGCCGTTCTGCCGCTCCGCAAGACCGAAGGGCGCATGCCGTCTTATGGCCAGCGCCTGCCCCGGCGGAACGAGCCTGCCGGCCGGCGAACGAAGATCCGTCAGAGCATGGTTCACGAGGTACCATGAACCGTTCTGAAAGGAAATATAGGCCGCCAGCTCACGATTCTCCGCCTTTTCATCAGGAAAGACATTTTCCTTGAAGTGCCACTCGAAAAGCGGCAGGCCGTCATAGAGATTCAAGAGGCCGGACGGAAGCCATTGGCCGTCCTTGCCGCGCAGACGGCGCAGCCGCTTCAGCTGGAGCACCTGCTGCGCCGGAATCTCCGTGCCGCAGAAGGGGCAGCGCGGCTGCGATTGGTCGTGAAGGATGAAGTACTTTTCCGTACAGGAAGGATTCGCGCAGGGCTGCAGCAGATCCCATGTCCGGACGAGAGCCTTCTCCCATTCCAAAGCGGTCGGCCGCTCCCCCGGCTCGTGCAGGCCGTCGACGAACGCCCGCAGAAAGAGATGTTCCAAATATGGACCGAGATCATGAATCGTCACCCGCAGATCGGCCGGGCGATTGGACGTGTCCGTCGGATTTTCGGCAAACAGCGCCTTTTCCCCATAAATCAACATGTCCGCCTCCTCGGCGGGCATGTCGTAGTTCTTCGGTCCCTCAAGCGGATGGCGCTTCAGGAGGTATTGGTAAATGAGAACAGGCAGTGCAAAAAGATCGGTATAAAGACTCGGTATAAAACGGCGGGCATCGTCCCTTGAAAACTCCATCGTCTTCAAGACCTCGGGCGCTATATAGCCCTTTGTGCCCGCCACTTCCGGCGGAAAGAGGTTCGGCACCACGAGGGAATCGATGTCGATGACGACGCAGCTGCCGCTCTTGGGATCGACGAGGACGTTGTTGCAGGAAAGATCCGAGTGCGCCAGCCCCGCCTGATGCATGCGGCGCACCGCACGCGCAAGCGAGATGGAAAGCCGCAGCATGGTCTGGAAGTTCCCAAGCTCGGCCGGCGCCAGATACTTCCGCACGCGCCCCGTGAACCAGTTTCCCTTCTTGTCCTTGCCGGAAAGATCGATCTGGCGGGAAGCGTTTTTATCGAAAAAGAAGTTCTTCGGATAGGCGGGACAAACCAGGCCGAATTCCGGGCGCTCGACGACGGCCGTCGGCCAGCAGAAGAGGTTCCTGAAATAGGCGGCGGTCTCCTTCGTATTTCCCTTCGCTCCGCCCTCCGCCTCGGAAAGCGTCGGGTTGTAGCGGCCGATAATCGCCTCGATGCGGTCGCGGATATTCGCGTCGACCCCGTCGGGATCGAGGAAGAACTGCACGACGTACGATTTGTCCGGCGCAAAATAGGTGTATTTCATGCCGCCCTTCGGCGGGTTGTCGGTAATGACGTACGGTATTTTCCTGCCGTCCTGCAGGACGGCCTCTGCTGTTCTAGGCAGCGCCATCATCTCCAAACGAAAGAATCACAAGCGTCCTGTCATCAAAGGAGCCGCGCTCCAGACGGTTGTCCAGCCAAGCCTGCAGCTTTTCCGCACGCGTGCCGATCTCCTTCAGGCTCGTATCCTCTGCGGCGAGCGCGAGCAAATGCGTCTTGTGCCACAGCTCTTCCTGCGAGCATTGCATGGCCTTCGCAAGGCGGGCTGCATACTGCAGGGCGACGCTCTTTTCCTTGTCCCCGACACAAGGGAATGCTTGCGGCTTGGGCAGTGCGCGCAGAAGCTCCACTTCTTCGCGCGTAAACACCTTCGCTCGCTCTCCCTGCGGCGCAAGGATGCCGTTCGCCACGAGGTCGAGCCAGAGGAGACACATGCCCTGCTCGGAAAAATAATCGTCGGACACGCCGTCCGTCATCATCAGGATGACGTCGTTCTTTCTGCGCGAGACGAGCGTCCTCTTCTGAAGGTTTGCAAGCTCCGCCATGGCGGGGCTCGTCAAGAAATCCGTCTCGCCGGAAAAATCGCCGCTGTCCGGCTGTCCGAGGAATTTCGTCGCTTCTTTGTACGGCAGCTGCGTATTGAGAGCGGCGGTCATGCCGTCGCCGATCTGGCAGGAAACGACGAGCTGCTCGCCCGTTTCGGGAATGGGGACTACAAGCGTCACGAGGAGCGTCGCGGCAAAGTCCGCCAAGACCAGCTCCCTGCCGAGCGGCTCTTTGTACTCCGGCCTGCCGCTCCGCATATAGAAGGCGGCCTCGATCGCTCTGCGCGCTTCCTGCACGCCCTCGTGCAGGATGGCGACGAGCCGGCCGCAGGCGTCGTTGAAAGGCGCTTCCGCCAGTGGCAGACCGCAGGCCGCACGATCGTCGGGGTGCTCCTCCGCCAGCCGGCGCAGGCGCTCATAGATGCAGCCGACGGCGGCCTCACTGGCGGCCTTCGCGCCGACGCGCGAATAACGCTTCGATCCCGCGCCGTCCGAAACCGCCATGACGGCGATATCCTCGAGATGCGCCATGGCGAACCAATCGTCGCAGTTCGTGCCCTCGTGCTTATGCTTCTTGCCGCGCACCCTGGCCGCGATGAAGGACGCATTTCCCACGCGCTCTTCCCCGCACTTGTACTCCGGCGCGGCATCCGGCTCATCCGCCGGTACGGGCTTGTACTGCCAAAGGGCGGCCGTATGCGCCAGCACCGCCTCATCGCTCAAGGCTTCCGGCTCGCTGTCTGCGCTTATCTCAGCCGCATCGGCGGCAGGGGCGGCGACAGAGCCGGAAGCCGTTTCATCGGCAGCAGTACCGGCGGCAGCCGCGTCGTCATCCGCCGCAGCCGAGGGCGCGGCAGGAGCAGCCGATGCTGCCGGCACAGCCGCACCCTCGGCCGCCGGCACAGCCGGTGCGGCATCCGGGCTGCCCGCAGCCCCGATCCGTCCCGCTATGCCGGCGGCTTCCGGCGCAGCGGGCGGTTCCGCTGCCGCTTGCCTCTCTTCGTGCAGGATCTTCTTGTCAAGGATCACCCGCCTGCCGTCCGCCAGAGGAGCAGCCGCCCCTCCGACGACCAGCGCCGCTTCCTCCTCAGGGATCGCCGCGCCGCGCTTCTTCTCGTCATGCCAAATGATCTGCGCCATCAACGCCGCCTCCCGTCAAGGGACAATCGTAAAGCCTTTCGGCGGCGGCGGCAGTTCGATCTGGTCGCCCGGCTTCGCGTCAAGGCTCTTCGAGGACATCTTGATGGAGCCGGAAACCCAGGCGAAGAACTGCGCCATATCGCCGGCGGAAAGATTGTTCATCATCAAGACATTGTTCGTGATCTGCTTCAAATAGCTCGTATCGGCGTCAGCGCCTGCCGCGCAGGCAATGATATTGCCGAGCTTCGCCGTCTTGAGCTCCTGCACCGCCTCGTTGAAGTCCTCGATATCCGTCGGACTGCCGTCGGTCAGGATAAAGACGAGCGGCCGCCAGTCGCCCTTCTGCGTCTCCGTATTCCTGCGCACCTCCGTCTTGACGCATTCCATCAGAAGCTTCAGTGCGCCGCCGAGCACGGTGCAGCCGCCGGCCTCGATGCGCGGCTCCTTGAAGAGCATCAATTCCATCAGCTTCGACACCTGCTTTGCCTGCGTCGCGAAGGTGATGACCGAAAGATACGCCGTCTCCAGCGCCTGCGGGTCGCCCCGAAGCTCCGACAAGAGCGCCTTGACGCCCTGGCGCACCGCCTCGATCGGCTCCCCCATCATCGAGCCCGAGCAGTCGAGCAGCAAATAAACCGGCAGCCTGCGTCCATAATCCGCCATGAAAAGCACCTCCCAATGCCTCTTTGCCCCATTTCAGCGCAACACATCGTCCGCTTTCGCCCCACTGCACAACAACGACAAGAGCGCGAGGCTATGCACAAATCCCATGGTGCATAGCCTCGCGGCCAAGCACCGCACTTTTGAAACCCCGAGAACTCAAGCCGAAGTCGCAGAGTGATTGGCTAGGTTTCCGTAAGGGCGGCGCACAATGTCCGCAAAGTGGATGTTTGTGCGCGTAGTTTTACCAATAAAGCCATTATAGCACAAAAAAAGTCCCTGTAAAATAGGCGCGCCGCCGGCAAGGAGCCAAAAGAGCCTGCCCCTGCACAGGCTGGAACGCGGCGCAATGCGGCAAACGCTTCGGCCGGACGGCAGTCCTCCCATCCATGCCCGCGGAAATCACTTCCCGCAGCGCCGAATACGGTAGCCCGCGGCCTTTTTCAGCCGGTTCATGACGGCCAGACCGAGGCCGCTTTCGTCGAAAGCCTCGCCGAAGAGCATGTCGACGGGCTTCTCGTCGAAAGAGCGCAAGGCTTCGTAAAGACGGGCGGCGACGGCGCGCATGTCCCCGCGCGGCCCGAGACGCGCCATGCGGCTCTCCGGAATCTTGTCCGCCAAGGCCGCAGCCGTTTCGTCCGTCACGATGAGGCCGACATCCTGCCCTCTCGCCTCGACAAGAGCCGCGCAGAAAGCGGCAGGAAGCTCCTCCGGCGGCGCCTGCAGCAAGGTCAGCGGCGCGCGCGGCGCATAATGCGTGTACTTCATGCCGGGCGCGCGCGGCGCTTCCCCTGCCGCAGCTTCCATGGCCGCATGGCCCTGTGCGCCGCTTCCCGCCGCACCGTTTCGCGCCTGCGCGGCGCGTTCCTGCGCGAGAAGGCCGCCGTCGAGGCGCACTTCGCCGAGAACTTCGGCGAGCATTTCGCGCGTGATGGCGCCGGGACGCAGGATCGTCGCCGCCCCCGTCACATCGACGATCGTCGACTCGACGCCGAAGCGGCAAGCCCCGCCGTCGAGGATCAGCGGGATCCGCCCTGCCAAATCGCTGAGGACGGCCTCCGCCGTCGTCGGGCTCGGCCTGCCCGAGATATTCGCGCTCGGCGCGGCAAGCGGCACGCCGGCCGCCCGAATCAGGGCGAGCGCCGTATCGTCCCCCGGCATGCGCACGCCGACCGTCGCGAGGCCGCCCGTCACACGCGCGGGCACGGCGTCGCTGCAGCGAAGGATCAACGTCAAAGGCCCGGGACAGAAAGCCGCCAGCAGCTTCTCCGCTGCATCGGGCACATCGAGCGCCACGGCGTCGAGCATGGCGCGGTCCGCGATATGGAGGATCAGCGGATTGTCCGAAGGGCGCCCCTTCGCCTCGTATATTCCCGCGCAGGCTGCAGCATCCAGCCCGTTTGCTCCAAGCCCGTAGACCGTCTCCGTAGGAAAAGCCACGAGGCCGCCCGACCGAAGGATTGCGGCGGCCTCAGCGAGAGCAGCCGCCGTGGGCTGTAAAATCTTTGTCTGCAACGTGTTCTCCTTTATGCCTTCCAGAGCACGACGACGCGCTCGATACCTGCGAGATCCGGCAGAATCTCAACCCTGCCCCAACCCGTTCCGGCCATGGCACGGATCCGCTGCGCCTGCCCGATGCCGGCTTCCACGGCGAGGAAGCCGCCTGCCTGCAGGCAGCGCGGCGCCTCTTCCAAAAGACGCGCGTAAAACTCCAGGCCCGACGCGCCGCCCCGCAGGGCAAGGAGCGGCTCATAGCCGCGCACATCGGGCGCAAGGCCGTCGATCTCCGCCGAAGGGATGTAGGGCGGATTGGACAGGATCGCCGCATACGCTTCATCTGCCAGCGGTGCGAGCAGATCGCCCCGGTGAAACGTCACGCGCCCGTCCAGCCCCAGAGCCGCGGCATTTCGCTGTGCGACGGAGAGCGCCTCCGGCGAGATATCGACGGCGTCCGCCGAACTCCCCCCGCAGAGGGACAGCACGGAAAGCGCAATCGCGCCCGACCCCGTGCCGATGTCGGCAAAGCGAAGCGGCGCCTGCGCCGTCACCATCGGCAGGCGCTCGGCCGCCGCCTCCACCAGGATCTCCGTATCGGGGCGCGGAATCAAAACCGCGGGTGAAACGGAAAAATCCAGCCCCATGAACTCACGCCGCCCCGTGATATAGGCCACAGGCTTATGCCGCGCCCGCTCCGCGACAGCCTCGCGGAAGCGTGCGAGCTCCGCCTTTTCCAACGGCTCATCGAAATGCACATAGAGGTGGATGCGTTCCCTGCCCAGCACATGCGAAAGCAGCACCTCGGCGTCAAGGCGCGGCGTTTCCACTCCCTTTTTGCCGAAGTACTGCTCCGTCCACCGCAAAATACTGCCGATTGTCCAGATCTTCTCCGTCATATCACTGAGCCCTTCTCAGCTTCTCGGCCTGATCGGCCGTGATCAGAGCGTGCAGAAGCTCCTCGATGTCGCCGTCGAGCACGCTCGCCAATTTATGCAGGGTCAGCCCGATGCGGTGATCGGTCACGCGTCCCTGCGGAAAATTATAGGTGCGTATGCGCTCGCTTCGGTCGCCCGAGCCGACCTGGCTCCTGCGGTCGGCAGCGACAGCCGCATCCTGCTCCTCACGCGCCTTCTCAAGAATTCGCGCGCGCAGGACACGCATCGCCTTTTCCTTGTTCTTGAGCTGCGACTTCTCATCCTGGCACTGCACGACGATTCCCGTCGGCAAATGCGTGATGCGGATCGCCGTCTCCGTGCGGTTGACATACTGGCCGCCTGCCCCCGAAGCGCAGTAGGTATCAATGCGCAGATCCTGCGGCGCGATATCGACCTCGACTTCCTCGGCCTCGGGCAGCACGGCGACCGTCACAGCCGACGTGTGGATGCGCCCGCCCGATTCCGTGACAGGCACGCGCTGCACGCGATGCGTGCCGCTCTCGTACTTCAGGCAGCTGAAAGCGCCTGCGCCGTCCACGGAAAAGGAAATCTCCTTGAAGCCGCCGATCTCCGTCGCATTGCGCTCGATCACATCGACCTTCCAGCCGCGCCGCTCGGCGTAGCGCGCGTACATGCGGAAGAGGTCGCCCGCAAAGAGCGCCGCCTCCTCACCGCCGACGCCGCCGCGAATCTCCATGATCACATTCTTTTCGTCGTTCGGATCCTTCGGCAGCAGGAGAATCGGCAGCTCCCGCTCCAATGCCTCCTGTCGGGGGCGCAGCTCAGCAATCTCATCCTCCGCGAGACGCCGCATATCATCGTCGGGATTTTCGGCAAAAATGGCCTTCGCCTCCGCCAGTCCCTCGCACACGCTCTTGTATTCGCGGTACTTCTCCACGATGGGGGCAAGCTGGGCATGCTCCCGGCTCAGGCGCTGCCACTTTTCCATATCGGCCAGCACCGACGGGTCGCTGATCAGAGATTCCAGCTCACGGTATTTATCCTCTACGGCCTGGAGCTTATCCAGCACAGCCTGTCACCCTCCTTACAAACACGCCGCTCGCTGCAGCGCCGCCTCATCTTCCGTCCGCCGCCAGGGCCGCCTTTGAATCCCTGCCCTGCGCCTCCTCGACTTGCGCCGCCGCTGCAGGAATCTCCTCCGCGGCATCCGCCGCACTGTCCGCCGCGTCCTCCGTCCCGGCGCCCTTTTCCGCATCCGCAAGGTAATTGCCGCTGCCTGCCGGAATTTTGTCCTCGGGCAGAGAAGCCTTGAGCGACTCGATGGCCACCTCGAGCATCGAATCATCCGGCTCGCGCGTCGTCAGACGCTGCAGCCAAAGACCGGGCAGAGAAAACGCCCGCACAAAAGCATTCTGGCTGCGCCCCGCCAAGCGGATCGCCTCGAAGGAAATGCCCGCGACGACAGGCAGGAGCACAATGCGGCTCGTAATCCTGAGCCAGAGATCCGGCCAGCCGAGAAATGCGAACACAAAGATGGAAACGAGCATGACGATCAGGAGGAACGACGTGCCGCAACGCGGATGAAAGCGCGAGAACTGCCGTGCGTTTTCCGACGTCAACGGCAGCCCTGCCTCAAAGCAGAAAATCGTCTTGTGCTCCGCTCCATGGTACTGGAACACACGCTGGATGTCCTTCATGCGCGAAATGCCCCAAATATAGGCGAAAAAGATGAACAGCCGCAGGAACCCCTCCGCGAGATTCAAAAAGATCGGATCGTCCGACCACGTGTGGAAGAGCTTCGCCGCACCCGTCGGCAAAGCGATGAAGAGCACGGCGGCCAGCACGAACGCCAGGGCGATCGTACCCGCAAGCTCCCTGTCGGAAAGCTGCTCCTCCTCCTCGCCCGCCATCTTCGCCGACCACGAGAGGGAGCGTATGCCGATGACAAGCGACTCGATCAGCGAAACCGTACCCCTGAGGAACGGTTTCTTGAAAATCGGGAAGCGATCGGCAAACGACTGCACCGCCTTCGACTCGACAGAAATCGTGCCGTCCGGCAGGCGCACCGCCGTAGCCGTGCGGCCGGGAGCGCGCATCATCACGCCCTCGATGACAGCCTGTCCGCCCACCATCAGTTTTTCCTTCAAAGCCTTTCCTCCTCTGTGCATATCTGCTGCGCCGCCAAAAGCACAGCCGCAGCAGCAAACCATCGCGCCGCCGGCCGCAAACAAAAGAGGCAGGGCATCTCTGCCCCGCCCCAGCCCTTACTGCTTGCCGTAGCGCTTATTGAATTTCTCGATACGGCCGCCGGCAGCGATATCGCGCTGACGACCCGTGAAGAACGGATGGCACTTCGAGCAGACATCGACGCGGAGCTCCTTCTTCGTCGAACCCGTCGTGAACTTGTTGCCGCAGCCGCAAGTCACCGTCGTCTCGAAGAATTCCGGATGGATTCCTTCCTTCATTCTATACACCTCACTTCTCCCCAGATTGGGTAATACTTACAAACACCCTCTGCGGGCATTTGGTCCGACCTTCTCCCATCGCTGGGTCAAAGCCTTTTTCCTGTTTCGCGAAATGCGGGCCTGCCGCCTTTCCGCAGGCAGTCTCCTGCCGTTTCATCATTATAGCACAGGCCGTCATACGCCGCAAGGGGAAATCCGCTCTTGAAAAATCTCCCTGTTTCGCGCATAATTAGGAGGATAGGCTTTTTCACAAAAAGCCCTCGTCGTTTTTTCCGGACCGCACAAACATCGAAAAGGAAGGTACCACATGGCCGAACAGGAACCCATCAAACATACATGCAGCTTCTGCAAGCGCAAGATCACCGTCCACAACCAATACGATATGCCGATCTTCGACCCGAACACGGGCTTTGCCATCTGCAAGAACTGCGTCAAGGACATATACAATTTCATCGAAGAGCACGAAGATGCAAACGCGGAAAAAGAAAAGCAGGACTTCGCCAACCAGCTTGACGACATCCTGAAAAAGAACAAGCCGCATATCATCAAGGCTTATCTCGACGAATACATCATCAATCAGGACCGCGCCAAAAAGATTCTCTCCGTCGCCGTCTACAACCACTACAAACGCATGAAATACGGCTACATGAACGAAGACGGAACGGACATCGAGAAATCCAACGTCATCATGCTCGGTCCCTCGGGCTGCGGCAAAACGGCGCTCCTCTCGCACCTCTCACGCCTGCTCGACATCCCGTTCGCCGTGACGGACGCCTCAAGCCTCACCGAGGCCGGCTTCGTCGGCGCCGATGTGGAAGTCGCCGTACGAAACCTCTACTATGCGGCAGACAAAGACATTGAAAAAGCCGAGCACGGCATCATCTACCTCGACGAATTCGACAAAATCGCCAGAAAATCCGGCGCGAACAACTCCATCACCGCCGATCCCGGCCACGAGGGCGTGCAGCAGGCGCTCCTCAAAATGCTCGAAGGATCCGTCGTCGAATTCACGGCACGCGGCCAGCGCCGCCACCCCGAAGCGCCGACGATCAAAGTTGACACGACGAACATCCTATTCATCGTCGGCGGCGCTTTCGTCGGCATCGAAGACGTCATTGCCAAGCGGCTCAAAAAAGATGCGGCGGGCATCGGCTTCGGCGCGCCAGTCGAAGGCAAGGAAAAGGACGCGGCCAAGCGCTTCGATGAACTCATACACAAAGTGCGTCCCGAAGACCTCATGCAGTACGGCATCATCCCCGAAATCATCGGGCGCCTGCCCATCATCTGCACGCTCGAAACGCTCTCCGAGGACGACCTCCTGCGTATCCTCACCGAGCCGAAGGACGCGCCCGTCAAGCAGTATGAAAAGCTCCTCGCCATGGACAACGTGGAACTCGTCTTCGAAGAAACCGCACTCCGCGCCGTCGCCAAAAAGGCAATCGAGCGCAAGACCGGCGCCAGAAGCCTCAAAGGCATCATCGAAGACACCATGCTCGACGTGATGTTTGAAATTCCTCGCTCCGACGAACACCGCCGCGTCACGATCACGAAAGAATGCCTGGAAAAAGACGAGGAGCCGAAAATCGAAATGCTGGGCTAAGCCGCATATCGCGACTGCCCCCGTCTTTACCTTTTGAAAATCCTTGCTACAATGAACGCAGAGAAAGCTCTGTTCCATGCAGTGGCCGCAGGAAAGCCGTTCCCGTAGGACTGCATCCATGCAGGGCTTTCTTTTTTCTATTTCCGGTTCCGCTTGCCGAGATCCCTTTCATACGGTATACTGGAAGTGAAAGAGAATACCTGGTGGTTATGGCGTGGTTGTCGTTCGCTTCAGCGACACGGCCAGGGACACCTATATACCGACGTACGCCAGCTTCTCTTTTTCAAGGGCATTCCCTCCGTGTGGCTTGGAGTTTAATCTCTGAGCAGCGGTCTGGAAGGGAATGTCCTTTATTTCGTCTTCCGTAAGGCTCTCATGCACATGAAGCTTGCCCCATGATGCTGCATCCTTTGCTTCTGTCGATGGCTCAACATGAGCGAGGCGGAGCAGGCGCACCAACCGTGAGCTACTTTCCGAAAGCATCCTCGAATCCGTTGTGAGATGCTTTCCGACGCTTGAAAAACGCCTGGACGTCAAACGGCACGGACAAGAAGCGGAAGAGGAAGGCGACCAACGTCAGAACCGCCTCGAACGCCATGACAGCGAATGCGACGAACGCAACGGCCGTGACAGCGATGAGCAGGATGGCAATGAAATAGGTCAGCACTTGAATCACTCTCCTTGTCGTATATCTCTAAACCCATTATATCAAAAGAACAGAAGGTTTGCGTGACGGCAGGAAAATATTTGCCGCCTCCTTCGCGATTGACGCTATGATGAATGCGACTTCGGTTCGCAATGAATCGAACGTCTGCCGCAATGCAACAATCAAACGAGACATATTGGCAATAAATCCCTCATCGTTTCTCGCCCCTGAAATGTCGTTGTATCCAATCTCTGCATCGCATCACCCCTTTTCATGGTTTTTGGACATAAGAAAAGCACCTTGCATTTTTTGCAACGTGCTTTTCTGTATTTTCTGCTACCTGCCTAAATCAGCTCATCAGGATCATGCCCTTCATACTTTTTCTCGATCTCGGCAAGTTTCTCTTGGTAGCGTTCCTCTGTGATATGCCCTTTTTCAAGCATGAATTTCGCTAGTCTGAGAGCCTCGTTCTTCGACCCTCCAACATACTCTCCTCGAACCGCTCCCGGCGAATCATGCCAACGTCGATCTGTAAAAAGCCCTTTCTTAGTCATCAGGCATCTCCTCTAAATAGATGTAATACTGTTCAGCAACACGTTGAATCGCCTTGACTTTAAATCGACGATTTCCAAATTCTTCTCCAGTCATACCACAGCGTCTCCCTTTGCTCGAACTCAATATTCTGTTTCTTCTAGGATTGCCGTTTCTAAAACTCGTACTGTGTCCACATGCGGATAATCTTGACGGTCTTTTCTTCCTCCAAAACTTCGTACACCAAGCGATGCTGTATATTCAGCCGCCTTGAATATGCACCTTGCAAACTGCCGCGCAGCTTCTCATAAGGCGGTGGATTCTGAAAAGGGTTCGCTTCAAGAATCTTGATAAGCGCCTGCGCTTTCTTCGCCAAATGCGTGAATTTCAAGCGGTCGTGCCTCGCAAGAGGCACGACGCAAGGCAAGCCTCGTTTACATCTCGGAGGTGGAATTTCAATCCACGTGCCTCGCAAGAGGCACGACCCTCGATCACGCGCCGATCGGGATTGCGCCCAAGATTTCAATCCACGTGCCTCGCAAGAGGCACGACCTAGGCAATTTGATTCATTTTCTGCATATACACGATTTCAATCCACGTGCCTCGCAAGAGGCACGACGGATGTATGAGGTATGGGAGCTGTAGCAGGCAGATTTCAATCCACGTGCCTCGCAAGAGGCACGACCCGGCAGCACATCTTTGGCGAGAGAGCCGGGGAAATTTCAATCCACGTGCCTCGCAAGAGGCACGACGCGGAGGGCGACGCCAAGCAGCTCCATATCCTGATTTCAATCCACGTGCCTCGCAAGAGGCACGACGCAAGAGTATAAAGACGACTTGACCAAGATATATATTTCAATCCACGTGCCTCGCAAGAGGCACGACATTTTGGCGCGACAGGCAGCACAGCCTTTATGACATTTCAATCCACGTGCCTCGCAAGAGGCACGACGAGTCTAACGCTCCATTGGACGGTATATTTATCGATTTCAATCCACGTGCCTCGCAAGAGGCACGACGCAAGTTGTCGGCATGGAGAGAGTTCGCGCTTGTATTTCAATCCACGTGCCTCGCAAGAGGCACGACCCCACCAAAGCCCCTCGAGTTCCTCCTCGCTATCATTTCAATCCACGTGCCTCGCAAGAGGCACGACGCCGATTGAACTGGCAAGGCGGTCACGTATAGGATTTCAATCCACGTGCCTCGCAAGAGGCACGACCTGGTACGGGCGCGGCATGAATGCCTTACCCACCATTTCAATCCACGTGCCTCGCAAGAGGCACGACTTACTACCGCCGTCGTGCATCCTTATGAGGCTGCCATTTCAATCCACGTGCCTCGCAAGAGGCACGACTCGGCGAGTGCGACGCGCACGACGCGGACGGGAAATTTCAATCCACGTGCCTCGCAAGAGGCACGACGCTTTTGCTTTTGACGGAAGGAGTTTTATCGGATATTTCAATCCACGTGCCTCGCAAGAGGCACGACTAAAAATCAAGATTGGCGCGGATTCGTCTGAATTATTTCAATCCACGTGCCTCGCAAGAGGCACGACGGCGCGGCGCAGGGCATCGCTGGCGCATCTGGATTTCAATCCACGTGCCTCGCAAGAGGCACGACTGCCGTTGTTTGCAATAGAGGAAATATGCGTCCCGCGCGTCCTTTTTCGCGAAGCTCGTTTTCCTGCAGTATTCAAACAACGATTCAGGAGCGGATTTCATCCGTGTGATCGACGTTCGCACGAATGAAACCCGCCCCCTTTCCTGTTCTTTCCATTCCCTAGAATAGAGTTTCTTGTCCCTCTTGTCCTTCCACCAGAACGCCGTCCACATACGTTTCGATATGAAGTCCCTTGATCGCGCGGAGTTCGCTGTCGTCGATTACATAGTCTTCCCAGTGCTTCGGCACATCCACGCCTTCTTTTTTTCGCACCGCAACGCTTCGATGCACCTTTGCGCTCGATGCGTTGCCAGTCTTATTGTTGTGCTCGATCCAGTAGAACAGGCTCAGCTCCATGCTGCCCTCGGGGCGCGCAGACGAGGCGTCGTTTTCAAAGATCGTGCAAAGCGCCTCCTTGACCTTCTCTGCATCCTCCTCGCTGAATCCTGTTTGCTCCGCCAGCTGCACGTTGATGCTGCCCTGGAACTTGTAGACGCCGAAATCCACGCGGTACTTCATGCCCATCGTATCCGAGCCTTTCTTATCGCCCGGCTCATTGTTGACGCTCTTCGTGATCTGCACTCCCGTGACGGCAACGGGATCGAGGCTGACCGCCGTATGAATGCTCACGGGACCACGCACGCCGACAGAAACAGCATCCACACCTTGCTTTTTCTCATCTTTGAATGCCAGCACCTGACCGAAGGTCCGCACATCAATCCATTCTTTGCATGCCGCTTCTCTAAGCGACTGCGTACGCCCTGCCTCTTTCGCTTTCATTTCCATGGCTTTCTTTGTTGCGGGATTCCCCGTGACGCGCGAGCGGATGCAATCAAACCCGTCATTGGTGCGGTCATCGGACTGTACGAGGATCTTCTCGCCCGCATCCTGTAGACGGTTGCGAATCTTGCGCTTGAGGCATACGTCAGAGATTTCGCCGTAGCTGTCATAATCCGTGCGCGGCTGGTTTCCATTCAGCGGATCGCCGTTTGGATTAGCGCGCTTGACCGTGATCCAACCGATAAAATCAATTTTCTTTTCCAGTGCATCCATTATGCCTTCCCCTCCTCTGCCTTGGCGTTCTCTTCCCTCTCCTTTTTCTTCTGCTTGTTCTCTTCTATTTCCTTCTCTATCACGTAGCGCTGGCACGATAAGCCCAGAAGGAATTCCACGCCCAGCGGAGCGTCCGAGCAAAAATCTTCATCGGCAAAGGTATGGAGAATCTCGTCGATCAAACGCCGCTCTTTTCCCCCGTACTTTTCCCTCTTTTGCTGGTACGGCAGGAGCTTCATCTGCAGATCCTGCCACGTCGACGACGGACGCGAGGCAAAGCGGTTCATGTAGCGCATCGCATTCGTCGTGCGGCTGCCTTTTTCCTCCTCCTTGAACGTCGCGCGTTCCATCTGATCCGCTGCGGCGAGCAACCTGCCGAACAGATACGAGCGCTCCGTCTTTTCCTTGTCCAATGCCACGGTGTATTCCTCCCTTCGCTGATTGAGGCGCTTGCAGATGATGGAGCAGGCGGGTTCCAAAAGCAGATGCTCCCACTCCGGCAGAGGATCGCATACCGCCCTCCTTATGACGCGTTGGAAGGCCATGCGTTCCATATCGATCGGCAGCGGCACGCCCTGCACGATGGAAAAGAAGATGCGGTGCATCTCCATGTCAAGCTGCGAGTTGCTGATTTTCTCCCCACGATAAGCCGCGATGAGCTTCTTCGGATCGGGAACCCCGTAGTAGGCAGGGTACCAGCTCTTCCCCTTCTTGGCATCCTTCGCCGCTTTGTCGCAATCGCGCTGCCGCCAGCGTCCAACCGTATGCCACTTTTCGATTCGCTCCAGGAAATCCTCGCCTGCCATTTCATCGTAGTAGCAGATGGCCAGCCGCCCCGTAGTCGCCGCATCGAGAACCATGACATTGACCTGGCTTTTCTCCGCACGCCGAAAGTCGAAGCGATAGCCTTTCAGCGCTTCCTTGAAGGAATCCGCCCACGCCTGCATGGTCATCGGCAAAGGTGAATTTGTCTGCCTGCGCCTACGAACAAGCCGTTCCGTACTGTCAAAAGCAGACGGCAGTGCAAGCCTGCCCCAGGCAAGGAACACACGGCTCCCTGCCGGGCTCGCCAAATATCCCTGTTTACTTATGAGCCAACCCAAGGCATTCAGGGCTTTTTGCGAAGTCTCGTATCCTAGGGAAATGCATTCCTTCGCCTCAGCAAAACGACCGAGGAATGTAAAGCCATCCGTATCATTCGAAGATATCAGCTTCGCCTTATCCCCTGAAGTGCGAATGCCTCGCCCATGCTTGTCCGTCACGAGGAGCGTCTTGCCTGTCCCATAGCAAAGCCCCTCCTCCATGTGGGAAAGGATCTCCTGGAAAAACTGCTGATATTTCTTCTGCAGCTGAGCATCTTTCCAAAGCTCGGGACAAGGATCGCCGTCCAAATCAACGCGGAAGCGTACCAGGGACTGCAGCGGACTTCCACTGCACGCCTGGAATATGGGCGGCTTCTCTTTTTTCTTATCCGTCCACGTCTCTATCATGCGCCCCTGAGCATCCTTGTGCAGAATCCCTTTGTCGAGCAACTCGCCAATCACATCATGCTCCGTGACATAGCGGTATACGGCATGCACCTTGGGGTCTGAATATGGCGAACTCTCCCATTTGCCGAGCAAATTTACGTATTTCTCATGCGGACTCTCCTTCGCCTTTTTCCCTTTCTTCTCTTTCTGCGGCACAAACTTCTCATAATCCCGAGCAATATAGGGAAGTTTATCGTGCAGTAAATGAGGAGGCGCTTCCGTACCTGAGCGCGAAGCAGAATCCGGTGTGCAAGGGAGCAGCGTCTGCTGTTCTCCCTTTGGCAAAACTTCGACGCTGGTCAACTCGCCTTCCCCGTTCAAGGCTATCTCGATCTGGGCATTTCCCAGAATATGCCCCACGGGCGGCAAAACGCTCTTCATGCCGTCAATGCCGAATTTCCCAGCAAAGCGCTCGTTTTCATCATACGTCTGCACCAGCTGCTCCAGCCAACTCATGCTCCCCCTCCTTCCCATTCCGCCGCCTCGTCCTCGATCAGGCGGATGTCCTCCAAGGCAAAATGCTTGCCCGGCGCTTCACGAATCTTGCGCACGAGCGTGCATTCCTCGGGGCGCAGGAAGCGGATGACACCGCCCTTCATCTCAGGCTGCCAAAATCTGACTCGCAGCAGATCCTCGCCCGTCTCATCGGGATAATCGAAGCCGTGCAGCATCGTGCCGAGCGGCATCTCGCCTGCGCCGTCGTAGTAACCCTCGCCATCCCCGTACTTGACCGGCTCCACATAGCCCTGGCATTCTCGCGTGCCGAGAAAGATATCACGCCGCCCGCCGCGCTCCACCATGCGCTTCGCCATATTATGATGCTTGTTCTCGTTTCGATCCTTGGCGAGATCCGGACGGTGCAGATTGAACTCGAAATGCGCGCGAACCTGATAGCAGACATCGCTTAAATATTTGTAAAAAGCGAGATCATTCTTGCCCTTGCCGTAGTTCAAGGGACGAACGCCGCGCGCCTGCGTGACGATCCGGTTCATCACGCGCACCTCGTCGATGATCCAAAAAATGGTAGGCTTCCAGTATATGCTTTCCGTGATCCCCTTCAGCGCCTGATACGTCGGCACGGCATACGAGGAGCGTTCCCCGCCGATTTTTGTGATCGGATCAGTGAAGAGCGCCATCCTGCCGTAAACCTGGAACTCGATCGCATTTCGCATCATATCACCCCTTCACATCATGTAGTATGTGGTTTCCTGCTCCAACTGCACGCCGAAATCTTCCCGGTAATACGGTTCGTGCAAGACAAACACGCCGCTCTCCGTCTGCCGCACCGCCCCTTGGGCTTCGAGCGTCTCCATCTCATGGCGAAAGAGGTTCACCATATACTGCTGCGCCCGCCTCGCAGCCTGATAAAAGAGCTTCTTGTCCACCGCTCTTTTATCAAAAGCTGCCATCAAATCCTTCCCCTCCGCATAGGGCACGAGCACACTCTCCGTATACGAATCGATGACCTCAAAGGCCTGCCCTGCATCGCGAAACGCCTGCATGAACCAAAAAACGGGCTCGCCGTTCTCCTCTCGAACCTGCTGGCCTGCGCCATTCGCGCTCAGGAGGTCGAATAGGGTATAGCGCTTGTCGAGCGGATAGCGCAGTTCCCGCGGCATGCGTCCCTGATAGAATTTAAGAAAATACTCCTTCATGACCTCCGGCGACAGGATGGCATCCGCCTCATTCTTGTGCAGCAGAATCCGAGCGATTTTCTTGCCCTCGCGTATATCTTCCAAATGCAGAAGGCCTTCATCGGCAAATTCCACAATGCGCACGAGCCCTTGCGTACCGTCTCCGTGGCGATTGCAGCGCCCCGCTGCCTGTGCGATCGACGAGAAGCCTGCCAACGCACGATAAACCACGGGAAACGACACATCGACTCCCGCCTCGATGAGCTGCGTGCTGATGCAAATGAGCCGCTTTTCCGGCTCCTCTCTGTGCCGTGCAAGCTCCGCACGCACCTCATCCAAGACCCTCTTTCTATGCGCCGGGCACATCTTCGTACTCAGATGAACCACCTGCGTTTCATGCTCTGCGGACGAAGCCTCACGAAGCACAGCCTGATAAAGCTCCCGCGCCTGTTTCGTGAGGTTCACGATGGCGAGTACATCGCCGCGCTCTTCGGCACTCTCTAGGATCTCAGCGGCAATTTCATCAACAGAAGATCCCCCATCGCGGCAGCAGTTCTCGATATGAACGCGCCGAAATCCCTCGAACACTGCCGCCGCATCCGTCGTCAGTTCCGCTTTGCCGCCAAGCGCCAGCGGGCACTCCATCCGCTCCAACGGCGGCTGTGTAGCCGTGCACAAGACGGCGGTGACGCGGCAAAATTCTTGCAGAAAATTCATCGCCGCATTAAAGAGATGCGTGCAGCGCACGGGCAGCGTCTGGATCTCGTCAAAGATGAGGATGCTGTCCTCCAGCGCATGCAGCCGCCGCATAGAACTGCCGTCACCTGCAAAAAGCGCATTGAGGAACTGCACCTGCGTCGTGAAAATCACCGGCACATCCCAGCGCTCCGTCAAAAGACGACGCCAGTCCATGCTCTCGCTGTCTTCCCCTGCAATACCTTCCGGCAGCACATTGGAATGATGCTCCAAGATGGCTTCATCGCGCCCAAATATATCGCGAATCTCCTTGGCATTCTGCTCAATGATCGAAGTATAGGGAATCACGAAGATGATTCTTTTCTTTCCATACAACTGTGCATGGCGCAGCGCGAACCGCATGCCGGCAAGTGTCTTGCCGCCGCCCGTCGGCACGGAAAGTTTGTAGGTTCCCGGAGTGTTTTGCGCTGCCCTCAGACAATCGTCGCTGATCTTCTGCCGAAGCCCGGCAATCTTCTTCGCCGTCTCCTTCTGCGGCATAGGAAAACTCTTGAGCTTCTTTTCTAAATTTACGGAAAACTCATCCCACAGCATCTCCGTATGCCACTCTTGCGTCCATCGTACATCCAGCTCAAACTCGGCGCTGTCCAAGCGATCGGCATCGACCAACATGCTGAACAGAAGCTTGTGCACCATGCCCCAGGCAAAGTGATAATTCTCCGTCTCCTCCGAAGCATAGGACTCAATTCTCGCATCGAGCGCGGAAATCTCGCCGACCGCCTCCGCAAAAAGGCGATCGAGCGCCTCTTCTCCGATGACCTCACGATAATAATAAGCGAGATCAACGCGCTCCAGCAAGCCCTCTTTCTCCACGCGCCGCAGGAAATCGGCGCAGCCTTTCTTGTCGACATAATTCATCAGTCCCGAATGATGCGAAAAGATCACGAGCGCCGCCATATCCGCCGCAAGCTGCTCCTCTTCCGAGTGCGCACCATACCGCCGCCGCAACAGCTGCCCGCCTGCCGAGGCATGGTCGACTGTGCCTCGACGGCTATGGTCATCCGGATTCTGGCGGCAGTAAGCAAGATAATCTGCAAACTCCCGCGTGCACTTGCCGAGATCGTGCAGCAGACCGATCAGGCGCGCTGTTGCCGAAAGCCCAATTCCTGCGGCAAACTCCGCCATAAGATCCCCCACGCGCCGAAGATGCTCCGGTACCGTCTGCTCCGCCGAGCCATCGCGCCGGACATGTGCAAGATAGTGCTTCAATGCTGCTCCCTCCTCCCCTGTTGCTTTTTAGCGACACAGCCATTGCATCATCCTGCGCCAAACGGAAGGTATTTGCCATGAAGCCCCAGGAGGGCAAGCCGCAGGCACAGACCGATGGGTTAGGTTTATGTAAGGGCGCCGCACAATGTCCGCAAAGTGGACGTTTGTGCATGTGATTTATATTATTTCGACACAAGAAAGCCGTCCTCCTCCTCACACTTGCAATCATCCAAGTTGCGTTTCAAACGCCGCTGTTCTTACAGCTGATTTATGATATAATAATACGAGTTGATCCGTTTATTTTTAAAGCACCATGTATATTGGGATGCATTATGAAAGAATCGCGGAGAAACGGATTTTGGTATGGTGTGCAATATGTGGGGAGAGAGAAACATTGAAAAAGAAGGCAACGGGAAAGGTGATTCTTTCACTGACGGCTGCAATCCTGCTGGCTGCCGCGCCCTGTGGGGCGGCGGATGTGGAAGCGGGAGCAGGAAGCGGCGCGGCGGCAGAGGAACTGACGCCGGATTCAAAGGGTGCGACGGAATTTACCCGGCAAAAGAACGAGTCTGTTTACAGCCAGTTGGATTTTGCTGACAGACAGGAAGCGGAATTTGCCCAAAGAGGGCGGATTGCCTCGCCTGAAAAGCTGGAGATCAAGGATGCCTACGGCAATATCGTATGGAGCCAGAAGGCGTATAGTTTTCTGGAAGACGCAGCGAAGAGTCCCGATACCGTCAATCCGAGCCTTTGGGAAAATGCCAAAAACAACCATGCCTATGGTCTTTTCGAGGTGGAAAAGGGAATCTACCAAGTGCGCGGGTACGACATGGCGAATCTCACCCTTGTGGCAGGCGATACCGGCTGGATCGTTCTCGATACGACGATGGGCCTCGAATGTGCGGGGGCAGCTCTCGATCTTGTCAAACAACATCTCGGGGAGAAACCGATCAAAGCAGTCATTATCTCGCATCCCCATATTGACCATTTCGGCGGTGTCGGGGCTTTCGTGAACGATAAAACGGTTGCGGACGCCTCCCTTCCTATCGAGAAGCAGCTTGCAGGCGGCAAGATTCCGCTCATCGTTCCGGAGGGATTTACCACTCATGCGGTGGAAGAGAATCTTTATGCGGGCAAGGCCATGGGGAGGCGTGCAAACTATCAGTACGGTACGCTTATCGACAAATCCCCGACGGGCGCGCTGTCAATCGGCATCGGCATGGGGCAGTCCAAGGGTACGGTATCCTTTGTCGTGCCGTCGTATGAGGTAAAGAAGACCGGCGAAAAAATCACGATTGACGGCGTGGAGATGGAATTCCAGCTGACGCCTGGAACGGAAGCTCCTGCCGAGATGAACATATACTTCCCGCGCTACAAGGCGCTCTGGGCTGCGGAGAACTGCACGGCAACGCTCCATAACCTGTACACTCTGCGCGGCGCTGAGGTGCGCGACGGAAATGCATGGGCGAAATATATCATGGAAGCGATGTCGCGGTACGCCGATCGATCGGAGGTTGTCTTCCAGTCGCACAACTGGCCGCATTGGGGCAAAGAGGTCATCCGCGATTATATGCTGAATACCGCTGCGGTATACAAGTACATCAATGATCAGTCATTGACCTATATCAACCAGGGGTATAACGGCGTGGAAATCGAAAATATGCTGCAGCTGCCGGAGCGGCTTTCTAAAAATTGGTATACAAGGCCGTATTATGGGACGCCGGCGCACAATGCCATGGCGGTCTATCAGAAATATATGGGTTACTATGACGCCAACCCGGTGAACCTTTGCAGGCTTCCTGCCGAGCAAAGCGCGAAGAAGATGGCACAATATCTGGAGCTTGGCAGCATGGACGCCTGCCTTGCGCAGGCGAGGCGGGATTTCGCCAAGGGGGAATACCAGTGGGTTGCCGAATTCACCAATCAGCTCGTATTCGCAGATCCTTCCAATCGGGAGGCAAGACTTCTCTGTGCAGACGCGCTCGAACAGCTGGGCTATCAGGCAGAATCCGGCACATGGCGCAACTGCTACCTGACCGGTGCGCTTGAACTGAGGAAGGGCAATAAGACAAAACGACCCGGGAGAGGCGGTGAATTTGGCAGTGCGCTCATGCGCCAGCTTACACCGGAGATGGCATTCGACTACATGGATATCCTGCTGGACAAGAAGGCTATGGCAAACCGGGATGCCGAGATTCTTTTCCATATCGAAGATCTCGGCAAATACTACAGAGCCTATCTTGTGGACGGCGTCCTTCTTCATGCTGAGGATGCGGGAAAAGCTCCTGCGGACACGACGGTTGAATGCAGCTCCAAGACGATGCTTCTCCTGCTCACGGATTACGATGCATTTGCCCGCAGGGCAAAAATCGAGGGGGATGCAGCCTTGCTGCAAAAACTGGCGGCCAACCTGACTGAAATTAGTCGCGAAACCGGCATGTTTAATATTGTGGAACCATGACATCGGCAACGGTCAGTTCTCTGTCCAGCCGTTGCTGAATAAAAGAAACTCTTCTGATGGGAGTGTATCGTTTACCAAGCAAGAATGACGATCGCGGTGATGGATGTCGCGACTGTGTGTATAGACTACACGCACAAACATCCACTTCGTGGACATTGTGCGCCGCCCTTACAGAAACCTAGCCAATCGGTCTGCGCCCTTCGGGCTTGACCTCTTGGGGTTTCATGGCAAAAACAGGGATACCGCAGATGAGTGAGCGGTATCCCTGTTTTTGTTCCTTGGTTTGCTGTAAGGATCTTTATATTCGGCCGGGCCAAAAGCATGGTACGCAAATTGCAAAGGCAAGGCAAGACAAAAGTTAGCGGCGTGCTTTTTTATAGACTTGACAACCATTCTCAATTCGTGTATGATAAGCACATCAATGATAGTGGTTTTCAAAATGGAAAGGGGAATGGTTATGAGCAGCGTGGTGATTCTCGGAGGGAACGAATGCATGGAGTGCCGTTATCGGGAGGCGTGCAAGAGCTGCGGGTTCAAGGCGAAAGTGTTCCCGAAGATGTGCCGCGATCTCAGGCGGAAGATCGGCTCGCCCGATCTCATCATCCTCTTTACGAGCACGGCGTCACACCAGCTTGCCATGCACGCACAGGAAGAAGCGAAAAAGTGCAACGCGAAGATCGCCTTCTGTCACTCGGCCAGCATGGCGGCCCTGCAGAACGTACTCGCCGAACATTCAGCGTAATGGGGAATCTGCCGGGGCGCTTGGGGAAGTTCCGCAGCAGAAACTTCAGGGAAAAGACAGGAGAGGACGGTGGTGCGCCGCTCCTGCAGAAACCCGGACAAGTGGTCGGTGCCCTTCGGGCTTGACCTCTTGGGGTTTCATGGTGATTGATATAAATCGTCAGGGAGAGTTTTGCCCACTTGACACCTGTCAGGAGATAGGTTATCATTATCCTGCCGGTAACGGGGTTCATTTTCACTCCGTTCTTGGCAGGATTTTTTATTTTTTATAAACGGAGGTATGGAAAATGACTTTGAAAGACGGAAAGACAGGCATGTCTCTTCGCGTCGACAAGGTGGGAGACTCGGAACTCAAGCAGCGTCTGATGACGATGGGCCTGATTCCGGGCACGCGCATCAAGGTGCTGCGTTCCGCACCTATGGGAGATCCCATGGCCATCGGTCTTCGCTCTTACAATCTTGCGCTTCGCCGCGCGGATGCGGAAAAGATTCAGGTGACACAGATCGGGGAGGGAGCAAACGCTTAATCATGAGTACAATGAGTGTAGCCTTGACGGGCAATCCGAATACAGGCAAATCTACAATTTTTAATGAATTGACCGGCATGCGCCAGAAGATCGGCAACTGGCCGGGCGTTACGGTTGACAAGAAGATGGGCGTCGTCAACTACAAGGATCGCGTGATCACGGTCGTCGACCTGCCTGGCACCTACAGCATCAATGCTCGCTCGGCAGAAGAGCAGGTCGTCATCGACTACTTCAAGACGACGATGCCCGACCTCGCCGTCGATG